>Ga0209407_1001069_pt1 | contig 30383 bp, 18 predicted proteins | sample AD_JPNHG3_MetaG_FD_184410 | JGI IMG/M metagenome (GOLD analysis project Ga0209407, IMG submission 184410) | Active sludge microbial communities of municipal wastewater-treating anaerobic digesters from Japan - AD_JPNHG3_MetaG (SPAdes) (version 2) | ecosystem: Engineered > Bioreactor > Anaerobic... | reverse complement strand
GTCGATCTCGTTAGGGCAGGCACAGCGCGTATTTAAATACGCAGTAGTCGGCTGCGGAGGTCGAGGTTCCGGAGCCGTCAAGGACATTCGGGCTGCAGCGGAGCGGCTCGGGCACAAGGCCGTGCTGGTCGGCGCGTCCGACTTCTTCCAGGAAAAAGCCGCTGCGGTCTGCAAGGCCAACGGCTGCGACGAGAAGTTCGCATTCGGCGGCGCCGGCGGCTACAAGAAGGTTCTCGAACTGGACGCCGAGATCATCCTGTTGGCGACACCGCCGATCTTCCGTCCGCTGCACCTCGAAGCGTGCGTCAAGGCCGGCAAACACGTCTTCGCCGAGAAGCCGATCGCCACGGATGCGGCGGGTCTGCGCCAGTTTCTCAAGGGGGTTGCTGAGGCCAAGGCCAAGAACCTCTCGATCCTGTCGGGAACGCTGCACCGCCACTCCAACCGCCACCTCCGGCTGATCGGGCCCGTACAGAAGGGCGCGATCGGCAATCTCCTCGCAGGCCGGGTGTATCGCTGCCAGGGCGGCATCTGGGTCCGGCCGCGCCGCAACAACGAGTCGAACGCCGCCTACCTCTGCAACAACTGGTACCACTTCTGGGAGATGTCCGGCGACCAGATCACGGAGCAGGCGATCCACGAAGTCGATCTCGCGAACTGGTACCTCGGGCGCCTTCCGAAGACCGCGATGGCCATCGGTGCGCGTCACCGCCGCCCGGCGGGCATCGGTAACATCTACGACTGCATGGCGATTGACTATGACTATGGCGACTCCATACATGTGCAGGCGATCGGGCGTCACATCTCCGGTTGCTCGGACCGGGTCGGCACCCTGCTGGTCGGAACCGAGGGCGAGGTGGCCTGCGGCGGCAAGATCACGCGGTTTGACGGCAAGGAGGTGCAGTACGACGAAGAGCGGATCAAGGGGCGTCATGAGAACGGGCTGATCATGGAGCACTGCGATTTCCTCAGCGGCCTGCTCAACGGCAATTTGCTCAACGAGGGCGAACAGGTGGCGATGTCAACGGCCTCGACGATGATGGGGACCTTCTCCGCCTACACGGGCCGGACGGTACGCATGTCGGATCTGCTCACCAACACCGACTCGGAGTTCTACAACATGAACGCCGGATTCACGGCGGCGGACTTCGAGCGCACGGACGACATCCCGATGCCCGCTGAAGGCGTGGGTGCGGTACCGGGTAAGGCGTGAGTCAAGGGAGGCCTGCAAAACCCCTCGTGGCATGGGCGTCCCGCCCATGAAACACGGGCAAGATGCCCGTGCCACACCTGTAAGCAAAGGGTTTTGCAAGAACCTCAAGGGACAGAGAATCGAAAGGAAGGCAAATGAACAGGCGTGACTTTCTGAAGGCCACCGCTGCGGCGGGGATCGTGGCGGGGCTGCCTGCGGCATCGCATGCAGCGGCGAGCCCCGCATACAAAACGAAGCTCGAAAAAGCTCTGATCGCACAGGTGGCGGACGATGCGACTTGTGAGCGAATCGCAAAAGCCGGGTTCCCCGGCGTAGAACTCACGCGCAAAGGCATCACGGTCGAACAAGCCATCGAAGGTCGGCGCACTGCGGAAAAGCACGGGCTGCGCATCCACTCGCTGATGAGCGGCGGAGCTGATTTCAACAATCCCGATCCCGACGCGCGCAAGCGCTCCTTCGATGTCATGGTCGAGCGCATACAGGTCACCGCCGCATACAGCGCGAGCACGATGCTGCTGGTGCCGTGCCGTGTGGGCGGGATGACCATGCCGAAGCCTTCGCAATTCAGCATCGACTTTGATCCGCAGACGCTGCATGTCCGCACGGTGGTGAAGGGCGACAACGCGCCGTTTGCCGCCTACATCGATGCGCAGAACCGCTCCACCGACCTGACCCGCGAAGCGGTCACTAAACTGATTCCGGTTGCCGCGCGGGAAGGTGTGATCATCGCGCTTGAAAATGTGTGGAACAACCTTTGGGTAACGCCGGAATTCGCCGCCGCGTTCGTGAAGTCGTTTGACTCGCCTTGGGTCAAAGCGTATGTCGATCTCGGCAACCATGTCCGGTACACCGCGACCGAAAATTGGTTGCGGGCGATGGGCAGCCTGATCGTGAAACTGCATATTAAGGACTTCCGCATCGACCGCAGCATGAAGAACGATGGCGAGTTTGTCGGGCTGGGTCGCGGAAGCGTGAACTGGAAATCGGTGCGGGATGTCATCGACGAGGTTCGTTACAACGGCTGGGTGACGATCGAAGAAAACAACTACTCGGATGCCGAGTACAGCGCGATCATGGATCGGTTTTTCACGGGGCAGGGTGTTTAACTGTGGCACGGGCATCTTGCCCGTGTAGGTGTGGTAGGTGTGGCACGGGCATCTTGCCCGTGTTTCATGGATGAAAGGAAATGAAGCAAGTGTTGCATCGGGACAACCTTAATGTCGGCATCATTGGATTCGGCTTTATGGGGCGCATGCACGACCGTTGCTGGCGCGCCCTGCCGGATGTGCGGATCGCGGCGGTGTGCGACCCCGATGCGGCGGCCCTGAAGGACGGCGGCGGACCGCGCGGCAACATCGCGGGCGCTTCCGAGAGCGTGGACCTCTCCGATGTCGCGATTTACTCCGATCCCGCCGAGTTGTTCGCGCATGAACAGCTTGACGCGGTATCGATCACGGTGCCTACCTACCTGCATGCCGACGTATCTGTGCGCGCGCTGGAAGCCGGTGTGCATGTGCTCTGTGAAAAGCCGATGGCACTCTCCAGCACAGAGGGACAACGCATGGTGGACGCCGCCGCGCGCGCGGACCGCTACCTGCAAATCGGCCACTGTATCCGCTTCTGGCCGGAGTATGCCAAGGCCAAGGAGATCGTCGCGGACGGGACATACGGCCGCGTCATTTCGGCGGCCTTCAGGCGTTTCTCCGCCACGGCGCACACTCGGCGCGGCCACTGGTTTGCGGACACCGCGCGGAGCGGCGGCATGCTCTTCGACCTGCACAGCCATGACACGAACTTCGTGCAACATCTTTTCGGTCTGCCGGAATCGATCATCAGTCATGGCGATCTTGCGTCGGGCGATGCGAACCACATCCTCACCGCCTACCGCTACGCCGACGGCCCGCTCGTCACGGCCGAAGGCGGCTGGGCGATGACGCCGTCGCACGGCTTTCAGATGGCGTTCACGCTGGTGATGGAAAAAGCCGTCATCTGTTTCGACAGTAAAAAATCGCCGGCGTTCATGGTCTATCCAGTGTCGGGCGAGCCGTTCTCGCCATCGGTTGCAGCCGGCGACGGCTACGAGCACCAGATCCGGTATTTCGTGAGTCGCATTCGAGGTGAGTGCGTGCCGTCCGTGATCTCGCCGCATGACGCGCTGATGACGCTCCGCCTGTTGGAGGCCGAACGCGAATCATTGACCCGAAAACGAGCCATTGAAATTACGGAGGTAGTCGGTTGATGACAGCGATGTGCGGCGATCATGCGTTTCTGATGAAAAGCGGAGCAGAGAACTGGAGTCGGGCGTCCCCGCCCGCAACAGCGTGTCTTGCAAAAGGGTGTGCACGGGCATCTTGCCCGTGTTTCAGATTTTATTTTTGACGTGATTGACATGATTGACATGATTTGGACGAGCCGCCGGAGCGCGGCAATGGAGGGCGAGTGTCCCCACGAGCCGCCTTCCGCGCATAGCGCGGAGGGAAAGCGGTGCCGCGACCCGCGCACAGCGCGGCTCTTGTCACCGCACTCCAAATTGTGCGCGTCCCAGTTCTGTGGGCGGCGTTTACGCCGCTCCGGCAGCCCCAAAACCTCTGCGTCTCTGCGTCTCTGCGTTAAAAAAGGAGCCTAACAATGAACGAACTTAAAAACCAACCTGATACTGTATGCGGCTGGCCGCTGTCGGTCTGCTCATGGTCGCTGCGGTGCGATCCCGACGGCGTGGCGCGCGCTATGGAAACGCTCGGACTGCGCCAAGTGAATCTGGCGCTCAAGCCTGCCTTTGCGGAGAACGGCGCCGATTATCTGGCTGCGGTTCGACATCATGCGTGGACCGTGAGTGCCGCGACGATAGGATTTTTCCATGAGGACTACACCTCGCTGGAGAGCATCCGGGCGACGGGCGGGATCGTGCCGGACGAACACTGGCCGCGCAGCCGCGAGATGGTGTTGCGCTCGGTCGAACTGACTGTTGAACTCGGCGCTCCTTTTCTTACCCTGCATGCCGGCTTTATCGAAGAGGAGGAGGGGGCGGCCACGCAGTGCATCCGTGAGCGCCTGACCCTGCTCGCGGATGCAGCCGCCGAACACGGCATCGGGTTGCTCCTTGAGACCGGACAGGAAACCGCAGACAGCCTACGGCACCTGCTCGAAATGCTCAACCATCCGGCGCTTGGTGTCAACTTTGACCCCGCCAACATGATCCTCTACGGCAAGGGCGACCCGATCAAAGCCATCGGCACACTCGCGCCTTGGATCCGGCACATCCACGTCAAGGACGCCCTCGCAACGCGTGAGCCCGGAAAGTGGGGCACCGAAGTGCCTTGGGGCGACGGCGAAGTGGGCCAAAAGGCATTTCTTGAGGCTTTGCAAAAGATCGGCTACCGCGGTGCGCTCGCGATTGAGCGCGAAGCCGGCGACGACCGCCTGCGCGATATCGGGCTCGCGATCGAACGGCTGCGCGGCGGATAACGCTCAAGTGTAGAAACCAAACTCTGTGTAAAAAATGAAACCAGAAACCAGAAACCAGAAACCGAATAAAGTGACATGGACCCCTGTACAGGACTATGAAGCAGCCAGTCGCCTCGCGGCGCAGAAGCTGTTTGATGCGATTGCAACCCATCTCGACCGGAAAGGCAACGCCGCCATCGGGCTCGCCACCGGCAACACGATGATCCGCCCGTATCAACTGCTGGCCGAGCTTCTGAACGATGCCGGACTTGATCTCGGCGCTCTCGCGACATTCAACTTGGATGAGTATGTGGACCATCAGGGAAGAAACGTGGCGCCGGATCATCCGCTCAGTTACCACAGCTACATGACGGAACGCCTGTTCAACCTTCTCGAACCCCGGCTCGGATTCAAGCTAGAGAATGCCTTTTTTCCGGACGCCGAAGATCCCGCCGGATTCGACGCACGGCTTGAAGCTCGCGGCGGACTCGATCTCCAGTTGCTCGGCATCGGTTTCAACGGCCACATCGCCTTCAACGAACCGCAGCCCGAGTCGGAGATTTCAACCGAGGCCTTCGCCGCGCTACCCACCCGCGTAATCCCGCTCGCCCAGCAAACCATAGAGACGAACGCACGCCTCACGGCGTCCGGAGACTTGACCGCCGTGCCGCGCAAGGCCGTCACCATGGGTATGCGCCAGATTCTGGCGGCGCGCGACATCTTGCTGGTGGCGTGCTTCAAGGAGCAGACCGTGCCGCTGCGGCGGATCAAAACGGGTCGGGTTAGTGTGGAAACGCCGGCCTCTTTCCTGCTGGATCATCCTTCCTCCGAAATCATCTACACGACCGACACCATCACCCTTTAAGGAGTTGCATGAAATCGACCTTAGTTATCGGCTATGACGTGGAGCGCATCCCCGGACGCGTACCGGGTGAGAAATGGGTCGGCAGGCCCGTGCCGGTGGACACGACGACGCGCTTTCTGACGCGCATCGTCGATGTTCACCGCGCAGTCAACGTGCCGGCCACGATCTTCATGGTCGGCGCCAACATCGAGGCGCACCGACGCGAGTTGGAGGCGTGTCTCGCATCAGGGCTTTTTGAGATCGCCCAGCACACGCACGAGCACTACCCGCTGAAGACCGTGGTGGAAGAGACCGGCAGCCGGGTCTATCTCAAAGGACTGGACTTCGCACGCATCGAAGAGCAGATCGCGCGTCCCTGCGAGTTGCTCAAGCGTCACCTCGGCGTCGAGTGCAAGGGCCTCACCACGCCGTACACCCATTACCGCGGACTTTCGGATCGCCCCGATATTCTCGAAATCATCGCGCGGTACGGCATGGTATACACGCGCGCTTACGGTCGCAACAGCCTGGATTATTTCCCGCTCGACTGGAACATCCAGCCTTTCTTCTATGAGCGTCAGGGGTTCCCGGAAATCCTTGAGTTTCCGGTGCAGGGCTGGATCGACGCGCAGTGGCGTCATGACAATGGGTGGGACAAGCAGGCGGAGTACCTTGCTTACCTCAAGGAGCAGGTTGACACGCATGCCGACCGTGGCATCTGCTGGGCGCACCTGCAGCACGACTGGACCAGTCTGCTCTGCGACCCAGACCTGACATGGACCCGCCGCTTTCTGGAATACGCGGCGGAACGTTTCGAAACACGAACCTATTTCGATTATTACAAAGAGACTCTTGCTAAAAAACCCTCGTGACATGGGCGTCCCGCCCATGAAACACGGGCAAGATGCCCGTGCCACACCTGCAAGCGAGGGATTTTGCAAGAACCTCACAAACCCAAAACAACTGAAATAGCAAAGGAGAAGACATGAGTTGGAACCTCTACTTCCTACTGAGCGGCATGATGTTTTTCGAGTTCCTCATTTGGGGGGCTTGGAGTCCGGTGCTGGCCTCGCGCCTGCTCGGAACCCTGAAAATGAGCGGCAAACAACTGGGATGGATCTACGGCGTCATGCCGCTGGCTTGCATCATTGTGCCTCTGGCAGCCGGGCAGATCGTCGATAAATGGTGTCCTACGCAGTGGTATCTCGGTGCCGCACATCTGGCTGGCGCCGTTTTTCTGTTTATCGCTGCCCGAGCCAAACGCTTCTGGCCGATGTTTATCGCGATGGGTCTGTACGCGGTCTGCTTCGCGCCAACGCTCGCGCTGGTGAACTCTTTAGCGTTCGCGCACATCCCGAACCCCGAGGTCGACTATTTTCGTGTCCGTGTTTGGGGTTCCATCTCATGGGTCGTGGCCGGATTGCTGCTGACAGCCTGGCGTCGCTCCGGCAAGTGGCAGGTCGTCCACTCCGACTGCCTGATTTTGGCGGGCATTTTCTCCCTGATCATGGGGATCTATTGCTTCTTCTTGCCGCACACCCCGCCCGCGCACAAAGACGGAGCGGTCTTCCCGTTCCTGCAAGCGATCTCCATGCTCAAGGACACCAACTTCTTGCTCTTCCTGATCATCTCGTTTGTCGTCACCACGCAACTCCAGTTTTATTTTCTGGGCACATCCCGGTTCCTGGAAGACATCGGCACGCCGAACGCCTCGATCCCCGGCCTGATGAGCATCGCCCAGGCCGCTCAGATTGTGGCCATGGCGGTCATTTTGCCGCTGATTTTCCGCAGGATGGGCTACCAGTGGACGTTGGCCATCGCGACACTCATGTGGATCGTGATGTTCATGACGTATGCCCGGATGAAGCCGCGTTCTGCGATCATCGCTTCCATGGCCCTGCATGGATTGGCTTATGCGTTCTTCTTCGATGCCGGGTTCTTATACATGGAGCGTGTGGCTCCCCCGGAAATCCGCGGCTCGGCGCAAGCGCTCTACACGACTGTCACGCAGGGGCTTGGCCTCTTCGTCGGCACATGGATCACGGGCGCGGTGATGGATCGCTTTCGCAGCGCGGACGGCTTCGATTGGCGGCGGATCTTCTTGGTCCCCTGTTTCCTGCTGATCGTCTGTATGCTGGCCTTTGTCTTCATCTTCAGGGGGTGACAGCCTTGTTGCGACCACGCAGTGGCTCGCAACGATGAGTGTAAAAGCTACGGCGCGGAGCGCCGCCCGGACGAGCGACGCTCGTCCCTCGTGCGTTGCGCAAGGTGGATGACTGGCGCAAGACCGGTGCAGGGCTGTGTGGCACGGGCATCTTGCCCGTGTGGCGGCGTCTCCGCCGCCAGTCGTCTAAAACACCTGTCCTTTAGTTGTTCCAAAAATCGTAACCTAATAAAAGCCTGAGCCGCGCCCTCAAAAAACCTTCGTGCCCTTTGTGCCTTCGTGTGAGAAAATCCGAGCCATGCCCCCAAAAAATCTGCGTAATCTGTGTAAATCTGTGGATAGAAAAAATTGGGCCATGCATGAAACCAAGGCTCCGCGCACCCCGTCACCGTCACCGCATCAGCAAGAGGCTGAGAGCCATCACCAGCATGCCGCCCACGACGCCGAAAAGGCTGTCGTGCCCTTTGCCGTAGGCGCGGCTGATAGGCAACAGCTCGTCCAGACTGATGTAGACCATGATGCCGGCCACGCCGCCAAAGAGGATGCCCATGATTTCGGGGGGGAGCGCGCCGTCTTCGCCGCCCGCGAAGAAACGCAGCACGAGATAGGCCACGCCCGCGCCGACCGGCTCGGCGAGGCCACTCAGCAGGGAGTAGCAGAACGCCTTGCGGCGGTTGCCTGTGGCGTAATAGATCGGCACGGAGACGCTGATCCCCTCGGGGATGTTATGCAGCGCGACGGCAATCGCAATCGCGGCACCGAGCTTGGGGTCTTGCAGGGCGGCGAGGAAGGTTGCGAGTCCTTCCGGGAAGTTGTGGATCGTAATCGCGAGGGCGGTAAAAACCCCCACGCGCATCAGCTTCTTGCCGTGCGCGGGATCATCGTGCGGCTCCAGTTCGCCCCCCTCGCGCAGGACGCGCGTCTCACTTTCATCGTGAATCTCATGCGGGTTTTCGGCGGACGGGATGACGCTATCGATCAGCCCGATCAACAGCATGCCGCCGAAGAACGAAGCCACGTTGACCCAGCAACCGAGCGGGTCGCCGTAACGTGCGACCAGCGCCTCGTTGCCCTTGACGAAGATCTCCACGAAAGAGATGTAGAGCATCACGCCCGCCGAAAAACCGGTCGCGACAGAGAGGAACCGGTAATCGGTACGCTTGGCGAGAAAGGCGATCATGCTACCGATACCGGTTGCCAGCCCCGCAAACAATGTCAGTCCGAAAGCGATCCAAACGTCCCGCATGTCATCCTCTCTTTTCCCAAAACACCGGAGATCCGTACCAGTCCGAGTAGCTTAAGCCAGCCCGTGACCGGAGTCAAGCGGACGACGCCATGCAGGATGTGGCGTCAGTGCCTTATGGCTCGACAAGCGCGAAAAAAAGTTGTTTCTCACACGAAGGCACAAAGGGCACTAAGGTTTTTTGGAAGCACCGCTCGGTTGTTTATCCACAGATGGATTTTTTGGGGGGTAGGGCTGACCGCAAGTCGCGGGTCGTGAGTCAACCTCTCTTATTGCGACCATGCAGTGACCCGCAATCGTGAGAGTAAAAGCCCTGCTCGGTTTTTCCACCTTACGGGGGGTTGACTTCCTTCATCCCCCCGCGCACAATGGACAGCGGCTGTTGGGGTCGAAATGTTTCCTCATCTTGCAGTGAGAAGCAGCATGCTGAAAAAGGTGATTTGTAGTTGCCTGTGCGTGGTTGGCGCGCAGGCTGAGGTGCTGACGTGGAACGGTGTTGACGGCGACGCATGGGGCGGCGCGGCGCAGAACTGGATGGACGAAAATGGAGCAGTATGCGCTTGGAAAAATGGCGCTGAGGCTGTGTTCGCCGGTTCGGCCTGCCGTGTACGCGCGATCGAGGGCGTGACGACCTCACGGGTGCGGTTCCGTTCGAATGGATTCTGCCTTGAAGGTCTGGCCGAGATTCCCGAATGGATTGCGGACGCGGGAACATCCAACACCGTGGCGCTCGTGGATACGGCACCGTGCGCAACCGTGCGCGGCGGCGGCATGATTGTGTGCGCCCAAAGTGCTCGCTTCGCTGCGCTTGACCTGCAAGAGGGTCTTGTGTGCCTTGCAGATGACAGTGTGACGACGAAGATACACATCGGAGCCGCCGCCTGCCTGCAGGCGACGAAGGATCTTGCATTCGAAGAACTCTCAGGAACAGGACGCCTGTGGACGGGCGAGTTTCCGGGACCGGAGGAGATCCCGTTCGAAAACGATTTTGATAGCGGCCTCTCCACGAATAAAACGTATACGCATCTGCTTGATTTCGGGCCGAACCCCACGAACGCCGTGGCATGCTTGGTGACGTTCCGTCATGTGAACGGTCCGGGTGCGGCTGGCGTGAGCGGTCTTCCGGGAAGCAGCGGAAATCTGATGCGGATGGAGAATGTAGGTGTGCCGCGGCATCATGGTCTCTATTCGCTTTTCAGTGACTTCGCGTGGGGATTCACCCCGGAGAAGCCGATCAGATTCAAGGGCCTAGAGAAAGGGCGCTGGCATCGTGTCACGATCTACCAGCGCGCGTTTGAAGCTCCCGGCAGTCGCGGGCGCCCCGCCGTGCTCTCCTTCGACATGGACGGCGATGGTCCGCTGCCGCCCGCTTCGATCACCACATGGCAGAACCTCCATCCCGTCTCGCGCATCACGTATCCGTTTTATGCAGTCGAGGAGGACTCGCTTACGTTGCACATCCGTAACCTCGACCCCGCACGCGGCTACCATCTCTATGGACTCAGTATTGAGCTGTGCGATGATCCACGCGCAGCGCAGGCACCCATTCGCGTGACGGCGAAGAAGAACACCTTCGGATCAGCTCCTGAGCAGGTAGCAGCGGACGAGGCTCCCGTTTTGTACGACTTGATGTGCGATACCTGGGCAGCCATTGATGGCCTCGGGCGGGAACTACCTGATGCCACGGCATGCGGTGCGCCACGCACGGACCGCAGCGTGGGCATCTTCTACTGGACGTGGCACCGCGACAACCTTGGCCCCTACGACAATACGAAGCTCACGGCCAATGCCCGCGACGGTATCGTGAGCTGGCCGCCGTGTACGGCGCACTGGTGGGGCGAGAGCGAGTATGGTTATTACCGGGCGACCGACGAATATGTGCTCACGCACCACGCCATCCTCCTTGCCGCCGCCGGCGTGGATGCGGTGTTTTTCGATACCACGAACCCGCCATGGACTTTCAAGGAGCAGTATGAGGCGCTGTGCCGAGCCTGGACACGTCTGCGCGAGCAGGGCACCCCCACTCCGCAGATTGCTTTCATCTGTCCGTTCACATTCAGCGGCCGACCCGAGCGCGCGGCAATTGTGCTGGATCAGTTGTGGTACGATCTTTACCGTCCCGGCAAATGGAAGGACCTGTGGTACCGCTGGCAGGGGAAGCCGCTCGTCTTGGCCGATCCGCGCTGCGCCAAGTTGCCCGGTATGAAGGAGTTCTTCACGTTCCGTTACCCCGAAGCCGACTATCGGCGCGGCCCTTGGGCTGCCGACCAGTGGAGCTGGCTTGAAGTCGCGCCGCAACATGTGTTCACGAACAGTCTTGGACAGGCCGAGCAGATGAGTGTGGGCGTGGCGGTAAACACATTGCCGGGGCAACCTGGCCCCGCGCCGATGTCCCACAAAGATGGTGCGATGGGGCGTAGCTGGCACGACGGTGCGATTGACCCCGATCCGGCGGCTGTGAATCGTGGTATCTTTTTCCAGAACCAGTGGGACTGGGCGCTGAAAAACGACCCGCTCTTCATTTTCGTGACGGGCTGGAACGAGTGGCGCGCCGGACGCATGACAAAGTGGAGCAGATTCAACGCCGAGACAGACTGCTACTTCCCCGGTGGCCTCTTCGTGGATCAGTACAATCAAGAATACAGCCGCGACTGCGAACCCATGAAGGGGGGCCATGGCGACAACTACTACTATCAGCTTGCGGCCAACATCCGTCGCTACAAGGGGGCGCGTCCCGTGCCCGTCGCAACGAACACGTATGCCATCAGCGTGGACGGAGCGTTTGACGACTGGGCGGCAGTCCAGCCCACGTACCGCGACGCCATTGGCGATGTGATCCACCGCAACCACAGGGGATGTGGCCAGACCCACTATACGGATGCGAGCGGCCGCAACGACATTGCGAAGTTGAAGGTTGCCGAAACGCCGCAGGGGCAGGTGGCGTTCTATGCCCAGACGGCAAACCTCCTTTCGTCCCATACGGATCCTAACTGGATGGTTCTTTTCGTGAACACCGACGCGCAGGCGAAGACGGGCTGGCACGGATATGATCTGCGTGTGAACCGCATGGTTTCCGCCGACGGCACGAGTACCTCACTGGACGTGTGGCGCGGTGAACACTGGGAATGCGTGGGCGTCGTGCCGATTCGCATTGGTGCCCGCGAGATTGAACTGCTGCTGCCGCAGAAGTTTTTTGGCTCCACGCCGCTCAAATTCGAGTTCCACTGGAAGGACAACCCCGAAAGCCTCGAACGTCATCCGACAATCCAAGGCGATGATGCCCCCGAACGCCGGTTCAACTATGTCTTTAGACAACTAAGCGACAACTAAGGAACAGGTAATTCGAAACGCTCAATGAAGACCACTCGCCAAGCTTGGTTTTATCCCGTTGTTTTAGCGTATGCCGTGATACGCTCTCTTTTGCTTGTTGCTTTGGCAGTGTCGCGCGGGACTTCAACCGATTGGCTCTTTGTTCCCATTCCTGTGATTTGGTCCTTAATTCCCATCGCGGCTATTGGCAGCCTCTCCTTTCAACTGCCGCCAGATAGACAAAATTTCTTTTCAGCCATTTTGGTCGCTGTGAACATCGCCGCGATTTTTATAGCCGATTATCTCTGCTTCTGCGTTAAACCCGATGCTCAAAATGGACTTGTCATTTTCTTGTCCCCCCTCGTTCTCCTATGCTTCAACTGTCTGGTTTTTGTGGCATGCATTTCTTGGCACAAAGTAAGCGAATGGGTAGCTGAAAAACGAAACGAGAGATGCAAGTCCTAGTGCTATCACAACTATCAGACTATCAAAATCGGCGGTCCGGGACGTCCCGCCGTACTACTCACCGGGATTGTACAAAGTACGATCCCATCCCCTTCTGCGGGTCGAGTTCGATGCTCCAATGAGTGTTCTCATTTGTCACGGATATAGCGATGATCAGGGGTGTTATTCGTTTCCCCCACCTCATCGCGCCAATTCCCTATCGTAAACCGCGAGGTCGCGCTGGGAGAAGCAGCAGAACACCACATCCATTGCCGACTGGTTCTCCTGCAGATAGGCGCGCACGGTTGCCACGGCGACTCGTGTCGCGTCTTCGATGGGATAGCCATAGACACCGGTGCTGATTGCCGGGAAAGCAATCGATTTCACACCATGCTCTTGCGCGATTTCTAGGGATCGGCGGTAGCAGTTAGCGAGGTGCTGCTCTTCCCCCGCGTTCCCGCCGCGCCAGACGGGGCCGACGGTGTGGATGACGTGTTTCGCAGGTAGCTTGTATCCGCGCGTGATCTTGGCGTCGCCCACCGCGCACCCCCCGAGCGACCGGCACTCATCCAAGAGTTCGGGTCCCGCCGCGCGATGGATAGCGCCGTCAACACCCCCACCGCCTAACAGCGTCGTGTTTGCCGCATTGACGATCGCGTCGACCTGTAGTGTCGTGATATCTGCCTGTATCGCTCTCATACGCTCCTCTCCGTCAACATGAATGGACTGTGTACACAGCTAGGAACCGTATTCATTCTGACCGTTTAGGTCAAGTGTACATTTACCCCAAAAAAGTTGAAACTTCAACTCTCTTTGGTTTCTGGTTTTCATCCAAATCGGGATCGATTGTTTCACACGACAACTAAGGGACAGGTAATTTGAAACACTTGGTTCTTTCGCGCTAAATCGCCGAACGGAATCGCGACAAATCATCGAACAATTCTACGACAAATCACCGAACGGAATCGCGACAAATCACCGAATTCTAAAGATTTGCACTTGAAACGCGGCCCCTTGTTCGCGTATGATGACAGCAACTTTTTTTTGCAAACCAAAGATTGTGGAGAGGTGGCCGAGTGGCTGAAGGCAGTGGTTTGCTAAACCGCCGTATTGGATCAAACCGGTACCGGGGGTTCGAATCCCCCCCTCTCCGCCATTTCAGGTTTTTTGCCAGAGGCTGACATATTGCGACAAACGCCGACAACTGCTTGAAAATCAACGGGTTGCGCATCCGGCTTTATATTTCTGATTGTGACAGCCTGCGACACGGTTTGACCCCTTTTGACTAAATTGTGTGTCCCTATGAGTGTCCCCTCATCGGGGGTTAACATCGACGGCAGCTTGTTGATTCCGGCCACGGTGGGGAGCCCGACCGCATCCGTGTAAATCTTGGTGGTCAAACGCATTTCACTATGGCGCATCATTTCTTGGACGACCCGAACCGGAACCCCAGAAGACATCAAGAGGGTGCAGAACGTATGCCGCAACGCGTGAAAGTCGATTTTGCGTCCACTGGAATCAATCCGCTCTATTCCGGCAGCCTTGAGGTCAACCCACAGGCCAAGCCATAGGCCGCGCCGCGCAAGCCGACAAGCACCGCCCGTCCGAGGCTGGGGGGTGCGTGTCAACTTGCGCGGCATCCGTCACGCCGTCCACGCCGATCATGACGCACCCCCTTTCGAGGCACGGACAAGGGCGAGAACTGAAAGCCGGATATGCTCAGGCAACGAATGCCACTGATTGACAATTTCCCGCAGTTCCGGCACAATTTCTCTTTCATGTGTCCCTATGAGTGTCCCAGCACCGATGAGAGGCTTGTTTCCATTAGGTTTTTGCGGGGGTTCGAATCCCCCCCTCTCCGCCATTTTTAAGCCGCCTGTTCCACCGTGCTGCTCTTCATCTCTCGGGCGGACAAGGACGATGGAATGACAGGAGCCCCCCTTCAAAAATACGTGACAGGCATTGCGCTATGCGGGCTGATGGCCGGTCTCGCGTGCGCCCAAGGGCATGTCTCGACCGTTTGGTCAACCTATGTCGGCTCTGACTGGGACAACGATACGGTGAACGCTGTGGCGGTCGATAGTGCGACCAACAGCTTTCTGGCAGGGCGGCTCGATTCAGGCGGGCTCTACAATAACGGCGGTGACGGACTCTTGTGCTCCGATTATGCCAAAGGCTTTATCCTGAAAGCCTCGCCCGTCGGGACGTTGCTCTGGGCTCGTGATCTGAACGATGTTTGGGGGAGGGTTTTTTACGATACCCCCTGTGCGTTGAGCCTCTCGCAGACGCACCTCTTCACCGTCGGCAACACGCAGGGTAGCCCGAGCGATGCCAGTACCTACGCATTGATCGCAGCTCTCGACCCAGCGGACGGAAACATCCTCTGGGCAGACAAGTCGATCGGAAACGAGGGGGGCACCAACAGCTTCAACGCCGTGGCCGTCGCACCGGACGGCAGCAACGTCTATGCTGTCGGCCATACGACCCTCTCGAACCAAGTCTGCAACGTCTCCGGTTATACCGTCGGCACCACCCACTACGGCACCAACCTGATCGGCGACCTTGACGCCTTCGTGGTCAAGTTTGACGCTGAAGGTAACATCCTGTGGCGTCATTACCTTGGCGGCGTCAACGCCGATTCCGCCCGCGCCGTGGCCGTCGGCGCCGATGGTGCCGTCTATGTCGCAGGCGAGACCCGCTCGCCCGGCTGGACTTCTCTCGCCTCCGGCAGCGCGTCGCCGGACAATGCCGCCGGGTTCCTCGTCAAACTCACTGCCGATGGAAACCACGTCTGGTCTTCCTTGCTCAACGGCAGCGGCCATGATCGCGTCCGCGCCCTGCGCGTCGATCCTGTCACCGGTACCCTCTTCCTGGGCGGCATCACCGCTTCCGTCGACTTCCTCGCGAACGCGCCATGCCTCAACTCCCACGCGGGCGGGACCGACGGCTTTATCGTGCGCGTGACCGACACCAACACCGCCTTCCGCGTCGACTGGTGCCGCTTCGCCGGCAGCACCTCAGCCGATGAGATCGCCGCCCTCGACCTGCTTCACGACGGCCGCCTCGCCGTCGGCGGCACCACCGCTTCAGGCGGATGGCTCACGCTCGCACTCGGCAGCCAAGCCTTCCAAGGCGGACAGGACGGGTTCGTAGCGATCTACGATGCGACCAACGGCGCGCCCTCTTGGGCCACCTACACCGGCGGTGTCAATGCCGACAAAATCACCGCTCTCGCACGCGCACCGCAGGCCTTTATAATCGGCGGTCTCACCTTCTCGCCGAATTGGGTCGGCGGTGGCTTCTGGGATGAGTGGACAAAGATGGATTTCAGTGAACCGCCTGAACCTGACTACACGCTCTCCTTTGGGTTCGCCGCTTTGTGGCAGCCCGGCGCGCCGCTTGCGCCGACCTTCACGGCCGAACCGGTTGACTGCACGGTTCAGGAGGGGATGCCGGTCACGTTCAGCGCCGTCGCGACCGGCACTGCCCCGCTCTTCTACCGCTGGCAGCGTAACGGCGTCCCGATTCCCGGCGCCACCGCCTCCAACTACACCTTTACCGCCGCTTATGACGACAACGATGCGGCTTATACCTGTACGGCCTCCAACCTCGTCGGTACCGCCACCAGCCGCGCCGCACTGCTCACCGTGATCCCGATGGGAACGCTGACGGTCAGCTTGTCGCCGACCGATGCCGTTGCGCGCGGCGCGCGCTGGCGCATCGACGGCACGTCGACCTGGCTGTCTAGCGAGGCTTCCACCAACCTGCCCGCCGGCAGCTACTCCATTGATTTCAAGCCGCTCACCGGTTGGCGCACGCCCGCGCCGCTGACCGACGTGCAGATATCCCACGCCGACTCCCTCTCGCTGCAGGCCGCATATACCCCCATCCTGCCTGAGGCCGATCGCACCATCTCCGGCACCAACGTCACCCTCGCTGTGCGCGCTCCGGTCGGCCTTGTGAACTGGACCCTCGCCGAAAGCCTGCCGCCCGGCCTTACGCCCTTCGCCATCACTGGTGGCGGCGAATGGAACAGTTCCGCCCGCACCTTGACCTTCAGCGGCGCGGAAGCCACCACCAACATGTTCACTTACAGCGTCACCTGCGCCACCTCAGGCCTCTACACCGTCACCGGTGCCCTTGCTGCCTCGAACGTCAGCGACACGGTGTCGGTTGCTGGTGACACCGAGATCCTCAGCGCGAAAGTTATCCGCACTGTCGAGGGTCAGACCGTCACGCTCACTATGCTAGAGCCGACCACCAGAAAATCTTGGTATGTCAACGAAGATCTGCCGGCGACCCTGACAGCAACGGTGACCGCAGGTCCGGGCGATTACATCCCCGATGACAGCATGATCTACTGGGGTACCTACGGTACTGGCCAGACGCTGGCATACGAGGTTTCCGGCGGTCCCGGCATGTATGAATTAAGCGGGATCGTTAGTATTGCCGGTGTTGTGGAGCCGATCTTCGGCGATAGCGTGCTGGTGATTCCGGGTGCTGATATCCCGCCGCCCGATATCCTTGCATTCGTGCCAGCCGCGCCGGGCTTCTTCGCGCTGACCTTCACCTCGGTCGTCGATCAAACCTATGCGGTGCTTACCAACGCTGCGCCCGGCACCAACGGCTGGGCCGCCTGCGTCGCGCCGGTCACCGGCGCAGACGGCACAACGCAAGTCCAGGTTCCGGCCGCGCCGCCGCGCCTGTTCTTCCGTGTCCGCGCCCTGCCTGAGTAGTTGAGCGTTGAAAGTTGAGCGTTTTCTACTTCGACATTCAGCGTTCGGCGTTCACCGCCCTCGCCACATAGCCGCCGTACGGCTGGAGGGTCACGACGAAAGGCGCGTGCGTCGCCGCTGTCCGCGTGCCGGGCACGAAGGCGGCGGGCACGTCCGCGCGATCCGCAAGCTCGGTGATGATGGCCTTCTGCCAGCCGGTGAAAGCCAGATCGACCGAAGCCAGTTTAAGGCCGTCGGAGCCGTTGACCATGGCGATGAACCAAGTATCGCCTTTACGTCGCGCGAAGGCGGCCAGTTCGCCGATCCGGCTGCCCTCTAGCACGCGCGTTTCGTCCCAGCAGACCGGCAGTTCGCGCACGAACGGCAGTGCCGGGGCCAGTCCGTGGTCTTCCAGCAGACGCTTGGGATGCTCGGCCATGACGAGCAGGGGGGAGGTGATCAGATAGGCCATGGCGAGCTGGTGCGTCCAGGTCGTGACGCCGGGACGCGAGAAGGCGAGAGGCGTGTAGTCAGCGTGTCCGACGATACAGCGCGTGAAGGGCAGTGCCGCATTGTGCGAGGCGGGCAGCTCTTGATTCTCGCCGCCGGGCACGTAGGGTGGCGGTTTGGCGGCCCTCCGGCGTTTGCGTGCATGTTCGGCGATCCGGTTCAATTCCAAACCGCGTATGCCTTCGCGGGTGAGTTCGTTGGGGTAGGTGCGTGCTTCGCCGGAGGGTTTCTGGCAACCGTGAAAGTTGACCAAAAGCTGGCGGTGCGCGGTCTCGACCAGTACACGCTCATCGAACAGAATCGTCTCGTAAGATTCACTGTTCATGAAGTCGATCTTCACACCGGCCGCGCCGGCCTTTTTGATTTGGTCGAGAAAACCGCGCAAGGCCGCGTAGTCGTGATCGGGCTGGCTGATCTCTTTCGAATGCTTCCAGACAAAGACCCGCACGTTGCGGGTGCGCGCGTAATCGCAGAGTTCGCCCAAGACGGACCAAGCGTTTGTCCATGCCTCCCAGCCTTCGTCAATGGTGGTAAACTCAAAGTTCAGGGCGGCTGCCGCGTCGATCATGCGCTTCTCGGCTTCGGGTTGCATGTAGTCGTCACGACCCTGCCACCAGCTCCAGACGCTTCGTCCGCTCGTTATCCACGTCTCTGGGGACGAGAACAGTTCAGGATCGGGCGGCGGGGCGAGTTGCGCGATCAGGTCATTGTTCACCCAGTCGTGGAGCGTCGGGGCCAACAGCAGCACACGCCAAGGCGTCTGGATCGTTCCGTCGACATCGAAGCCCGTCGTTTCCGTGAAACAGCCGCGCAGGGTGCCGTCTGCTTCCGCCGCGAGGCGCATACCGCTGTAACGGAAAAGCGCGGCCTCGGCGATGGCAGCGAAACCGCGTCCATCGGGCAACTCAGCGACCAGCGGCATGGTTTGGATCGGCCCTTGCGGCGAGACGGCATGCAGGCCGCGCAGCGGCGAGCAGAGCCATTCACCGGCGTAAGTCTTGAGCTTCCAGTCGGAGTGCCGCTCGGCAAACCAGACGCGGCTCTCCGGCGGCAGACGCCAGCGGGCGATTTCGCCGTTGACGCGGCGCACACCTTTGCCGGGAACAATGAACCGCCAAGCGACGCCGGTATCGGCCACGAGCGCTTGAAGTCCGCAAGGGGAACCGGAGAAGGGCTGCACGGCGCAGAGCGCACGCTGTGCGCGAAGGCGGCTCTCCCGCCGTACACCGCGTGCGGGGAAGCGGTCGTCCGTTCGATATACACGTAGCGGTCTGAAGGATGTGACCCGCCCCAGATTACAGCCGGCAACCGTGATGCCGATCGGCGCGGGGGCGAGAACCTCATGACCACGGTACAAGACCCGATAGGTCAACTGTCCGGCGGCATCAGCCGTGAAGCGCGCATGTACAGCACCGTCGTGACTCGTGAGTTGCAGTTCCTCGATGTCGGCACGCAACACAGTTGCCGCGCACAGACACGCCACGGCCACCCAATAAACCCTTCGTGGCATGGGCGTCCTCGCCCATGAAACACGGACAAGATGCCCGTGCCACACTGCAAGCAAGGTTTTTTGCAAGAGCCTCATGGAGAAACCGTTGTGCCCTTTACGGCTTTGTGTGAGATTGGATTGGGTCGCGGGCTCCGCCGCATCAGAAAAACCACTTGGCCAGACGCAGGATGCCCTGTTTCCACGGTACGCGATGGGAGACGCCCGATGCGTCTTTGAAGGTGTCAAGGTTGGCGACGTACCAGTGGTAGTTGCGGATCAGCGCGTCTTTGTTGGAGTAGCGCGGCGCGTATCCCAGAATGCGTTCGGCCTTTTCGATGCTCACAAAGGAGTCCTCGCAGGCGGTCTCATACACCCACTTGTAGAGCGGCGAGAGGCGCAGCAACTCTAGGAGGCGTAGCGCCCAGATCACCGGTTTGGCCGGCAACCCACGGATCTTTTTGCCGTGCCCGGCGACATCCAGCACGGCTTGATAATCCTCGCGCATGGTGGTGAACTCTTTGGCGCCGATGTTGAACGTGTCGTTGACCTTGGCGCTATCCAGCGTGAGCGTCAGCCAGATTGCCTCGCAGAGATCCTCCACGTCGAGAAGCTGGTAGCGGTTGCGTCCGCTGCCGATCATCGGGAAGCCGTGGCTGGTGTACGCCCAGTCATAGAAGAGCGCGAACACGCCGAGCCTTTCAGGGCCGACGAAAGATTTGGGACGGATGATCGGTACACAAAGCCCCTGCTCGCGCGCTTTGAGGCACTCCTCTTCCGCCAGAATCTTGGCGCGTCCATACGGTCCGACGCCGATCAGCGGGTCGTCCTCTACAAGCGGATGATGGTCGGGGATGCCGTACACGGCGGTTGACGAAATCATGACGGCACGTTCGACACCGGCTTCACGCGCGACAGCCATCACGTTGCGCGTACCGTCGACATCGGTGGTCATGATGTCCTCTTCGGAATAGAGCGGCAGCGCCGCTGCGGTATGGATCACCCAAGTGACACCCGGCATGACCTGCTTCAAAGCCGCAACATCGCGGATGTCGCCGACAACCGCCTGAATCTGATCCTTTTCGGGATAATCAAACGGCACGAGGTCGATCGAACGGATATCCGTGATACCTTTTGACCGGAGGTGCCGGATCAAGTTGATTCCTAGAAAACCGCTGCCACCTGTCACTAAGATGCGTTGATTCATGAGCTGTGATCCCTTCGTGTTCACCAGATGTCTCGGCACGTTATCAAATCTGCCGGAGGTTGGCACTTCAAAACGGGTGCGACTGGGTAATCGGTTGGTGACAGGGGGGTGCGAAGGTCATGCGTTTCTGGTAAAAAGGGGAGCAGAGAGTCGGGAGCGCGGGCGTCCCCGCCCGCAACAACGTGTCTTGCAAAAGGGTGTGGCACGGGCATCTTGCCCGTGTTTCATGGGCGGGACGCCCATGCCACGAGGGGGTTTGAAAAGCTTCTCTTGGGAACCAAACCGCGCATCGGAATCTCAATCGGCCTTTCACAGAGCGGGCGGGGACGCCCGCGCTCCCGACTGCGCATACACAAACCACGCACTAGAACTCGCATGCTCCCTGTCACTAACCGATTACTGCGACTGGGTTTCCTTTTTCTCACACAAAGGCACTAAACACGAAGTTTTTTGGGGCATGGCTCGGCTGTTTTTTTAACCGCAGATGGACGCAGATTTGTTTGAGGATGGCGTGGCTCGGTTTTTTCGGAACCGCCAAGGCGTCAAGAACGCCGAGACACCCCTGCTTTTCATGGGGTTTCATGTTTCACGGTTCCACGTTGAGCGTTCATCCCTTATTCGCGAATGCGTCCGTTATCGAAGTGCAATACTGCGACAGCCCCACCACATCCGCGCCGACGGAAAGAAAACGGTATCCCATGTCCACCAACTCATCGATCTGATCGGGACCAGCCACCGTACCTGCGAACTTGCCGTGTGCGAGTGCTGCCTCCGCCACGCGCCGCCGCGTTTCCAGCAGTTTCGGATGCGTCCACTCGCCCGGTGCGCCGATCCCGTGGCTGAAATCGCCCGGCCCGAAAAAGAGCATGTCGATGCCGTCCAACGCCGCGATCGCGTCGAGATCATCCAGCGGCTCCGGGTCTTCGATCTGGACGATGACCATCCGTTGCGCGTTTGCCTGCTGGAGGTAATCGGTGAATCCTATTCTGCAATATGCGCCATCTGCATTTCCGCCATCGACCGGCCGCCGCCCGACCGGATGAAAGCGGGTCATGCGCACCACGTTCTGCGCATCGGCGAGGCTCATGATGTGCGGCACCATGATGCCGGCCGCATCCAATTCCAGTGGCCGGATATAATCGCTGTAGCTGCCGCGCGGCACGCGCACGATCACATCGGCGTCATGCGCCTTGGCGGCCCAGACGATCTTCTCGACCGCCGACAGGTCGTTCGGCACATGTTCCCGATCCGTCCACAGGCAATCAAAACCCGCCATCGCAGCAATTTCAGCCGCGCGCGCATCGGCCAGATTCAATTTGAAACAACTCGCGACACCACCCGAACGCAGCTTCGCCAACGTCCGGCTGGGACGCATTTCCAGTTTGCTCATTTTTCTTTTCTTTCCTTTAGAGGCTCTTGTAAAACCCGTTACGTGCAGGTGTGGCACGGGCATCTTGCCCGTGTTTCATGGGCGGGACGCCCATGCCACGAGGCTTTTGCAAGAGCCTCCTCTAATTAGTCTCAAATTCTAACATCATTCGCCGCGTGTGTCAGGGTACCGGTTTCTCTAGCGTCAACCACTCGATCCCCTGCGGTGTCGCACGGAAACGTTTGGCGCGGATACTTGATCCGTGCCCCTCCTCGTAGTAAACAATCAAGATCGAACCGTCTTTCAGCGTTACCATGCTGGGGTACGCGCCGCCGACCGAATCGACCAGTACGTTATCGCTCCAAGTTTTGCACTCATCCAGACTGTAGTGCAGGCTCGTGGCCGGCAAGCGATGCGCCATCAGGATGATATCGCCCGGCGCGCGGTGCAGGTAGTGGCAATGTCCGGGGAAGCCGAACAACTCGGCCGTCGTCCAGCTTTTTCCGCCGTCTTTGCTGATCGACCAGCCGGAGTGCTTTTGACCGCGTAACGCGGCAAACAGCGATCCGTCTTTCAGTTCGATCACATCGGTCTCCGCCTCATACCGCAAGCCGCCGGTCGGGATATCGATCGGCGATGACCATGTTGCACCGCCGTCTGTGCTGAACGTCACCGCGCCGCAAGCCACAGATGCCTCCTGCCTGTACAATCCCAGTGCGAGCCGTCCGTCAGCCAGTTCCCGGATCGGGGACGAACAGTAATACCCCTTGGCGATCTGACGCGGCTCCTGTTCCCATGTCTTGCCGCCGTCCGTGCTGGTCACGATGAAAGAGCCTAAGCCGTCGTAACCCTTGGACCCGTCCGGTTTGGGTTTCAACGTAAAAAAGACACAGGCGATCCGGCCATCCTTCAATTGCGTGACCGAGGGATCACGGTCGTCGTACGGTCCGTCAAAGAGGACAAACGGTTCAGACCACGTCCTGCCTTCATCTGCAGAGTAACAGCCGCTGATTCTGCCGCCTTTCGGCAAAGCATCGTTGGGCATGGCCACGTGGCCGTAGCCGGCATAAAACACCGCCAGTAGCCGTCCATCTGCAAGCCGGCACACATCTGGGAAAGCTTCGTAACCTCCCGCGCCCGCATCGGTGCAAACGTGTATCCAGTTGTTCGTCGGCGCATTCCGGCACTCCTCCGCTCCGCACCAGACCGCCGCAAGCATGCATGCGCTCAGCGCGCATAAGCGCAGTCCATGCGTTTTGTGCGGCGCACAGTCGGGAGCGCGGGCACTCCCGACTCGTTCTCCTCCCTTTCGCCGGAAACGCATGGTCCTCTTACTCCAACCAGCCAATCGGATTTGTCCACTCATGATATACCTCGATTTCACACAAAACAAGGAAGCGCTTGCCGATATCCGAACCGCGCATCATCGTATCCCAAACAACGTGCCTTGCGGACCTTTCGGGCCGACCACCTTCAGCACGCCGGTTCCTGTGAAGGTCCCGTCCATCACCCTGTCGACCTCGCCTAGCGACTGCGAAGAGCCGTAGCGCGTACCGCGTCCCGGCCACTCGAAGCCGTTGATCACCAAGTGCCCGACCTCGACCTCGCCCTCGAAGTCCAGATTGACCGTGCCACCCGACGTCACCTTCAGGAACATGTTGGTGTTGAGTGCCGCGCCGCTCCGCCGCAGATCCAGCAGGGCATCCGCGCCCACCAGCAGATTTGTGCATTCCATCAAGCATCCGGCATCGGCGATAACGCAGGAACCCTCTTGGAGCGCGGCCGTACCCGTGAAGGCGTTGGTGTTCGACAGATAGAACATGCCTTCGCCCTCTTTGATGAACCCGCCGCTGCCGCTTGAGGGTGCCGCAACCGACAACTGCACGGTTCTGCCGGTCGCAGGGGCGAAGGTCATATCACCGTTCTCGCCGGTGAATACAATCGGTGAACGGAAGACGAGCCAGCTTGATTCTTTCGGTTCAATCTGGCCGCCGCCTAAACGGAAGAGTGCGAGTGCGCCCATCGCTGCATGTGTCGTACCGAGCTTGAACAACCCGCCGCTTAGGTTGATCTCGCCCTGCGTCCCGGCAAGGCGTTCGATATCCGCCACGCCGCCCGACTGGTTGAAGATACCGTAATGGCCACTGAGAACCGGCCCGCTCTTACCGAGGTGCAGTTCGTTGGTAACGGTCAGCGTACCACGGACCAGATTATAGGTGCCGGTCCCTATGGCATCTGTGTAGGCGGCGGTGTGTCCTAACGCGATACGTACCCCCCAGTTGATGCCGGGTGTCACCGTGCCACCATTCTGCGTGAAGATGCCGGGACCGGGGTCTGACGCCAATCGATTGAGCGCTGTGATGAAACAGGTGCCGCTGAGCGACGCGTTGGGAGTGTCAGCCACGATGAATTCGGGCGTCTCGATATCGTCGTGACGCGACGGTTTGCCGACAGAGATTAACACGTTGCTCATCGGCCCTTCGGTGATCACCTTTCCGCCGTCGACACACAAGTAGATGGCCGAGACCGGGGTGACCAGCGAGGGTAGGGTGTAAGTGCTCCGGCGCAGGATCAGCGTGCCCTCACCGCGTTTGTACACCGAGCCCATGATGCAGAGGTCGTGATCGAGTACCAGCGTTTCGCCAGCCGCGACCTCCAGTACGCCGTCGTTCGCCAAATAGAGCGTGCTGACCATTGCCTGTGAAGACGCATTGGTCACAATCGCTCCCGTAACGCCCGAGGCCAGCACCAACTGCCGGTTGGTGACCGCCACGAGATCCAGCACCACGGTGGCGACCGGTGCCTCGTTCGAGACGGCTGCCGATAAGTCGGCCGTCAGAAGAGGGCTGTTCGGCAGAACATTGGCTACCCAGTTCGCGGCCGTGCTCCAGAGTCCGTCGCCACCTGCGCCGGTCCACTGTCCGGGCTCGGCGCCCACGATCAGCATACCATCGCCTGTCAGCGTCGTACAGTTTGCCGCTGTGTAAACACCTGCCGGCCACTCTGTGCCGGCCACGAAGAAGCGTTCGGCGGTGATCATCACGCCGGACGCGAGTGTGACCGTCCCGTTGGTCACAGCCAGTGTTCCCAACTTGGCTGCGCCGATCGATGTGACGTTGAGGTTCCCCGCCAGCAACAACAGGTCATTGGTGCCACTAAGTCCCCCGCTGACCGTCAGGGTGCCGCCGTTCACTGTTGCCAGCCCGGAGAAGGTACCGGAGCCTGTCAGTGCGAGTGTGCCATCGCCTTCCTTGACGAACCCGCCGCTACCAGACGTCGCGCCTGAAAGAGTCAGCGTGTGGCCAGCCTCCAATGCGAAACACATCTCCCCGCCATCACCAGTGAAGACCAGCGGACTGATGAGTGTCGGCGTAGTGGTCGTGAAGGCTTTGGTCTCCAGCCGTCCGCCGCCGAGGAAGAAGGTGCAAGTGGCCGCGCGAGCATTTTCAAATCGATCCACTCGTAATACTCCACCGGTTAGGCGCACCTCGCCATTTAGCGGCTCGAAGCTATAAAAGTCAGCCACGCCACCCGATTGATTAAAGACTCCTCTTCCGGCATTTTCCGCCAGGACAAAAGAATTAGTTACGCGCAGCATACCGTTCACCAAGTTGTAGGTGCCAGTGCCGCCGGATGACGCGCCCGCAACCGCGAACCCGATAATCGCGCGCCTGCCCCAACCGATACCGGGCTCGATCGTCCCGCCGAGTTGCGTGAAGGTGCCGTTGCCGGGGTGGCGTGAGGTCGGCAACCAACTCATGGCGCTCAGGAAGGTCGTGCCACGGATCTCCGCCTGCGGCATATCTGCCAAGATGAAGGTCGGATCGGCCCCCGCAGCGCTCCGGTCCGGCTTGCCGGGCATGACCAACACATTCGTGATGGCACCGCATCCGACCACCGTGCCCGCCTCGACAGCGAGCGTGATAGTGGAAGCGCCCCACACCAGCGACGGCAGCGCAAAGGTCGTACCGGCCAGCACCAGTGTGCCTTCACCGCGCTTGTAGAGCGTGCCCATCAAACAGAGGTCGTGCTCCAGCACCAGAGTCTCGCCCGCGCTCACATGGATCTCGCCCAAAGCGCTCATGTACAACGTATTCGTCACACCTGCCGGACTCGCGTTAGTCACGGTCGTACCCGCGATGCCCGCATCTAGCACCAGAAATTTGTTGGTGAGTCCGCCGACATCCAGCAAAAGCGTCGCCGAGGGCGTTCCGACCGAAACCGCGCCGGAGAGGTCTGCCACGGCTCTCGCGTCCGTCGGCATTACGCCAGCCAGCCAGTTCGCGCCAGTGCTCCACAGGCCGTCGCCGCCCGCGCCGGTCCACAGTCCACCGTTGACCATCAGTGTGCCGCTCCCTGTGATCGCGTCACAGGTGGCTGCGGTGTAGAGGCCGGGAGCCTGCTCCACGCCGTTCAGAATCAGGCGGTAGACTCTGACCGTGCCGCCCCCGCTCAGATCAATGCTGCCCGATTCCGACACGTCCAGTATTGTCACGCCCGGCAGATATGCGCCGTCCTGTAGCCGTAGCGCGCCGTTACCCAATACGCGCACACGGGGCTCGGTGCCCGTCAGGGAAAGCGCGCTGTTCGCGGCAACTTGGAACACGCCGCCCGTCACCATCAACGAACTGTAGGTGACCGCCACGTTTCCGAGATTTACATTGCCCCCGGCGATTGTCACCGCGTTGCCGCCGGTCATCACCTGATTGATGTTCACCGTGCCATTGCTGACGATCACCGGGCCGGTATAACTGCCCGCTCCGCTCAATGTCACCGCGCCATCTCCTGTCTTGACAAAACCGCCCGTGCCTGACGATGCGCCGGACAGTGTCAGCGTGATCCCTGCGGCGACATCGAATGTTGTGTTACCGTCGATTTCCGAGAATACCAATGGACTGGTTAGTACCGGTGATGTGGTGGGCGCCCCTTTAGGTTCTATCCGCCCGCCGCCCAGATAGAAGGTACAGGTCGCAGAATCTTTGTTGTCGAACCTGTCTGGCTTGAATATGCCGCCCGTCAGATGGACCTGACCTAACCGCGGTACGAAATTATCAATGTCAGCCGTACCGCCGGACTGTCTGAACACCCCATAGCCGTTATTCAGGGTAAGCGCGAGATTGTTTACTACACGTAGCGTTCCGCCGACCAAGTGGTAGGTGCCGGTTCCTCCGGCCGATGCACCCGTTGCAGCAAATCCGATTGCAGCTCGATTTCCCCAATTGACACCAGGCTCGATATAGCCGCCACGTTGGGTGAATACCCCGTTGCCCGGATTTGGCTGATCGCTCATCATAGCTAAAAAGGTGTTACCCGTAATCTGGGCGTTAGGCAAATCCTCGTTAATGAATTCCGGATCCATGCCAGACGAAGCGCGGTCAGGTTTACCAACGCGCGGTGAGAGGTTTAGCATCTGCCCGTGCGAGATCACCCGCCCGCCTCGGACAAAAAAGTATGTGAGCGCTGTGGAGGGGGGAGAAGTTTTGCGCCCCAAAATCAGCGTGCCCTCGCCGTTCTTGTACATATCACCGTTCGGTTTCAGATCCGCCTGTACGATCAATTGCGCACCCTCGGCAACCTGTATTCGGCGCGTTGTTGCCAAATTGATCGTTCGCGAATTGGGTGCGGCGGTGTCCGAGAGGATCGTCAGCACCTTGGGTGTGCCGCCCCCGGCCGTCGGATTATAGAGAATCTCTCCGATCGTGACATCCGCCGTCAGATCGATCGTGCCGGTCGCGGCCGACAGATCCGCGACATCGCCGGATCCCGGCAGAATGCCGCCCTGCCAGTTGGCGGTACTGGTCCACAGTCCGCCTACGCTGCTCAGCCAGACCCGCGTCGCGGCCTGCATCGACCCCGCGAGGCCGATCACTATCAACACAACTCCGAGTGTCCGTTTGTTCATGTTTGCTCTCCTTAACTTTTTGCCCGACCGAAAGCGAAACCAGCTAGCACCCGCACATCCATGCCCCCTGCACGGATCGCCTACCACCATTTGTAGCAACAGCATACCACACTCGCGACGTGAAAAAAGCAACGAAAAAAGAAATGTAAAATTGTTGTATTCAGCCAATGCCGACGAGGCCTTCAACACAATTCAGTCTCACACAAAGGCAGAGAGGTTGACCCGCGACCCGCGACTTGCGACTTGCGGTATGCCCTGCCCCCAAAAATCTCTGCGTCTCTGCGTTAAAAAAAACGATCCCGATCCCGACAACTCCTAACTCCTAACTCCTAAATCCGCGTGCCGCGCACTGCGCGGCTGCGCGGCGGCAACTTAGGCACCTTGAAACGGGTGCAGGCGATGTGACGCACCTTGTCGTCCGTGGCATAGTAGTACACGGCCACAATGGTCTCGTCAGGCAACTTGATCGCTCGCGGATAACCCAAGTCAAAGCCGTCGCCGTCATCACGCAGCACCAGCACGTGGTCGGTGCGCCAAGTCAGCCCTTCGTCTTCCGAAACCAGAGCGCGGATGCCGGAGGGCGCGTCACGGTAGCCGTACACCATCACCAGCCGTCCGTCCTTGAGTTTGACCAGACCGCTGGGCGGTGTGTTCCGCGCGTCGATCTCGGTCGGACGTGCCGTCCAAGTGCGCCCGCCGTCCTGGGACACCGCTTGCCAGATCGGCGCACCGGTTCCGTGAACGCGCGTCAACATCCAGACCGCGCCCTTCGAGGTGGTGTACACCAGCGTCTCTTCCGTGAACTGCAACTTGTTCTCGGGATCGCCCATCACGTCGACCAAATCAGCTTTGCGTCCGTCGCGAGTGATGGCTACCATCACGCGACCGGCGCACTTACTGTCCTTTCGCACCATGAAAGCCCGCAGGACCGTACCGTCCGGCAACTGTGTCATGGACCAAGGGGACGAGCCGGAAACGTAGGTGTCTAGCTCGGCGATGTCCTGTCGTTTCCAAGTCTTACCTCCGTCTTCCGAACGTTCGACGTACGCCCCGCTGAGCGTCGAGAACGTGTTGGCTTGTCGGCCCCGCGCGGGACTGCTGTAAGTGATGTCGTAGCGCCCTTTGAACTCATCCAGCCGTTCCATCGGATACCAGCGCCGCCAGTAGTGCCCGATCCGCACGAGTGCGCCGTCTGCCGCTGTGTAGGTCGGCCCGGGCATGTCGGCGCGCACAGATTCCGGAAGCTTTTCGATCTCGCGCCAAGTCATCCCGCCGTCGGCACTCATCATCCTGCCGGTGCGCGTGTCTGCGGTATCGAAATGTGTGGCCCTGCCCTTGATTCCGAAACTGGTGTAGAGGTGTCCGGTGTCTGGGTCAGTCAACAGACTGGGGAAACAGGCATACTTCCCCGGTTCTTTGTAAATCACATGGTGCGTCGCGTCTTTGACCGGATGTTCCCACGCTTTGAGCGATATCGGCGTCTCGGTCCAGCGCACCCAGTCCCAGAACGCCTCGCCCGTGGCTGCGCTGCTGCCCGCCCCGTAGCTGACGCGGTTGCGTCCCGCGTGCGCCGGATTCGTGAAAGCCCCGGCCCCGTCGATGACCTTGACGCCGTCCACCGCCACGCTCACGTCGTTGCTCTTGATCTCCACACGGTACACATGAAAATCAGCCGTCGTGTCCATGGCGTGCGCCAGATTGGCGTGATGTAACTCAATCTTGTCGGTGTAAAGTGTCAGGATGTCCTCGTGCTTACCGTCCGAGAAACCTAGCATCACCCCGGCCATGCCTTTGCATGACACCACTTTGACGCGCGCCTCCACAATCGCGCCAGTTTCGGGACACGCGCGCCATTGCTGGTCTTGGACCACCATGTCCCCGGACTGTGTGCCATGGTCCTTCACATGGAGCATCCCGTTGGTGACCGTTGCTACAGCGGCTCCGCCGCTCAGGTGATGGATCACGGTCTGAAACTCTTCCGAGCGCCAAACCGCGCCGGTCTCTTTCCCGCCGCTCCTGCACCCGCACAGCCCAGCGGCCAAGACCGCAACTCCCGCTGCCAGAAACAAACTAAAGCGCATAATCCCTCCTCATCAGTAGTGTGTTCATGATAAAGCAATGGGCAAAAAAGTACTACAAGCTTATAGCAATTGTAATATCGTTGCATTGTTTGTGAAAGGACTTTCCCCAAAAAATCGGGGGCAGTTATATCTAAGTCCTTGAAAACAAAGGGGATGCGTCTCTGACAGGCACACCTGAAAGTGAAAAGGTGGTTTTCCTTTGCCGGTTCTGCCAAAACGGCGGTTCAACCAAAAACCACAAACCGGAAAGGAAAACCGAGGTGAGTCATAGCGCAACGGCGTTCAAAGCGCGAGAGCAACTCAAGAATTTTTGGGGAAAGTCCATCGTAATCGGTTAGTGACAGGGGTATGCAGGGTAGAGCGAGGTGAAGCGGAAGTCTGGCGGCACCCCGTTGCTGTTTCGCGGCACGTTTTTGGGTCGTGATCGGCCCCGTCGGCTGTCGCGGGATCAC
>Ga0209407_1001051_pt1 | contig 30797 bp, 22 predicted proteins | sample AD_JPNHG3_MetaG_FD_184410 | JGI IMG/M metagenome (GOLD analysis project Ga0209407, IMG submission 184410) | Active sludge microbial communities of municipal wastewater-treating anaerobic digesters from Japan - AD_JPNHG3_MetaG (SPAdes) (version 2) | ecosystem: Engineered > Bioreactor > Anaerobic... | reverse complement strand
GATGCCGCGACCTTGACACGGCTGAACAAGCTCCGGCTCATGTTTGCACAAGCCGCCTTTTCCATGAGGGACCGGCGTTTCGATGCTGAAAAAGAAAAGGAGAGAGTCCGCGATTCCTCGGTGTCTTCCCAAGATCACGCGAAATGGAAAGCCGTTTTCAATCGTGAGGCTCAATTGGAGATGATCCACAAGGGCTTCGTTATGGAGGCGCGTCACCATGGAGGCGTGACCGAAGGAGTGTCTGGGGACAAGATCAAAGTATTCAAGCGATTGGTTGAAGAGACCGTCAAAGACGAGGAACTTAAAGGGGAGCTGCTTGCGCTGTCTGCGAAACAAACTCCCGTTGAGCCCCCCGTGACCATCGAACCTTTCTCCAGTATTCGCCTTGACGGTACCAATGTCATTTTCAAAATATGGTCCAAGCCCAGTCGCTATATTCTACGGAAAGCCGCCGGGGAGGCGTGGCTGAGTTCGCCGGGCGAAGAGATTAGCGTTCCCCTCGGAAGCAACTTTACTGTTATCATCAAGAACACGGTTTTGACCGTCAAGCCGTTGCCTGAGAGATTTTCGCGCGCGGGTTTTCAGATGCAGAAAGCGGTCAATCCGCGTTCGGCCAGCGACCACGCGCATCCGGAAAAGGGAACCATCCTTCTTTTGAAAAGGTGTCTCAAGAATCCCGCATTTTTTCCACCAGACACACCTCTGCTTACGGGACTTATCCTTACGAACATCCCCGTTCATGCCGCATGCGAATTGTTGCAATCCCCGTAAGAGAAAACCCGTGTTGGCGGGTCATGTAAAACCGTTACGGACGAAGAGTTAAGGCGGAAAATTCTGGAAAATGTCAGGTATGCCCAAACGGAACCGGGGTATTTCCGGGATTATCCGCCATCTAACCATGGCCAATGGGACGCCCCCAGAAGCCTTGTGTCGGACGGCAGCACCTGGGTGGAAGGAAAAGGAACGAAGGCTGATTGGGAAGGTGGCGACTGCATCACCGGACTTACGAAAGACGTTTATCAGTACCCGTTACGGGACGGTTATGCGTGGTGGGACATAGACTGGAGTTTCTGTGTGGGGAACGGCCAGTTTAAGCCTTTCCATACCGTCCGCCAGGATTTCAGGGTCATCGGTTCGGGGACGAACGGCACGCTCCGCGTGACCAAAGGCGCGTCAGGTGCAGAAGTGTCGACTGGCGACGTAACCGCTCATTTCATCACACCATAACGGAGGAGTTCATTATGAAAGGTTGGAACATTGTTACAATGGTAATTTGGGCATTGTTAGTGGTTTTGCCCCAGCGGGGCTGGGCAGAAGAGGTGATCCACCGCACAGAGGAAGAGGTGGTGAGCATTGTCTCGCAAAAATTGTCTATTGCCAAAAGTGAAAAGAATGTAGAGGCATTGCAGGCGGCAAAAGGCATGTTGTTTAGTTGCTCGACAAAAGGCGAAAAAACCACTTTCCATCACCTTACGTCTGAAGCTTTTTTTAAGCTACGGTTGCAGATTCTTCAAGTTGCCGACAGAATGCAGGACAAATCGTACGACCCCAAGGTTATGCCCAAAGCAGGAAGGTATGGCCAAGTCCCATGGCCGCCGGAAAACGTGAGTCCAGAGGCGCTCCGCAACATACGACCTTGGTACCCGAGAACGCCGCCAGAGCGTTACAAAGAACGAGACCCTGAACTCTATGCGATCTACAAGCCGCTCTATGAGGAAAATCTGCGGAACACGAAAAAACATCAATACGAAGGAGGTGTCCGCTCTGTCCGTGAAGATATGTTAAGGGTCATAAGAGAAAGGTTGAAATTCGAATGCGACAGAGGCAACGAGTCCCGTAATTTCAGCCTTTATCTCCGTTTGGTGGATGAGATCATCAAAGACAAGCAACTGCGCGATGAAATCCTTTCTGACATTCCGCCCGAACGCCGTCTGCCAGAAACACCTGCGGAAGAAAAAACGGCCCCATGACCAGCCGTTTTTTTTGAAATGATGAACAGCATTAGTTTTCGCCAGGTCAGGATGGCCTCCGTTTTTTTCCTGATAGCAGGGTGTGGGATTGCCGGTGAAAATTGGGAGGAGAGTGCAGTAATAGTGCCGGGGGCATGTTTGGCGCAAATGGAGGGGGAGGCAGACCTTTTATCACGCGAAGCAGCCATTCAAATGACTGTGGCAGTCTGCGTGACAAATAACAACGTCGATGGGTTGTTCAATGTTCAACGGCAAATTTCTGAACTTGAACGATGCCTTCCTCCAATGACCCTCAACCGGTCACACCCTAAAGTCAGGAGAAAATGATGAATCCGTATGTCAAAATTTGCACATCTGCAACGATCCTTTCGGCGTTTCTTCTTCCATCGGCTCGCATCGCCGATGTACCCATTGACAGGTGCGCCGGGAAGCGACACACTGTACACATGAAACTATCACGTGCATTGTACTTTGTGGGAGCGGTCGCTTTGTCCGCTCTGCTGTGCCGGGCGTCTGAACCCGTCACGTTGTTTGATTTCACCAAGCCCGGTCATGGCTGGAAGGGCAATTCCCGCACGCGTCCTGCGGAAGGCGAGGGCTTTTGCGTGGAACTGACGGGTGAGGAGGACCCATGGCTGGAGGGACCTGCGGTCACGGTGCCGGGGGCGGATGTTGCGCAACAGTTGGCGCTGGAACTGGATGCCGAGTGCGGGCAACCGGGCAACGTGGAGGTCTTTTTCGCTGTGGAGGGCAAGCCCTTCACCGCCGAAAACTCGGCGTGGTTGAGACGCAAGGGGTCGTCAGGCACGCCATACCGTGGCATGGTCCGTTTGCTCGGGCCGCGGATGCGTTTCCGGTGTGATCCGCCGGGTAGCGTGGGTCGCGTTTCGCTGCGTGCGTTGCGGGTGCGTCCATTGGTGCCGCTCGCGACGATCGCCCACGAAAAGCCGGTCCGGGTGGCCTTGCCGGCTTCTCCGCTGTGCGTCAGCGGAGGTGCTGTTGAGGTGGCGCATGATCCCGTCCGCTGGAATGCGTTTGTCTGTCGCGTCAAAGGGAGTGTCTTTGCCGAGTCCAATCCTGCCGAGACGCTGATGGTTATCACCGGCAAACAAATGGTGCCGGTCGATCTGGCGTCGGCGGATGTGACGCGCGAACAACACGCCGACGGGTTCACGGTCAAAGCGCGCGCGCGCGATGCTGGCGGCGCTGAATGGCGGTTGACACGCCGTTTCTCGCCGTGCCGCGACGGTGTCCGTATCGACGGTTCAATCACGGTGAACCAGTCGCGCGAGGTTGTGCATCTGCCTTGGGTCACGCTGTTTGCGGGATGCGGTAGTTTCGGTGAGCGCAAGGGACAGGCGCTGTTGCCGGGCGTGGAGTACCTCGAAAACGAGCCGTCCAGCAATGAAAAAGAGATCAAGGGCGCGGCGGCGAACCGGCGATTGGTCGAGCCGTATAAAGTGTGTTATCCGGTGATGGCGTTGACGGCAGACGGGAAATGGATATCCCTGTCGTGGCAGACCGGCGGGGTGGCGGCCAGTCCGCTCTTTGATTCGCCAGACCGCGTGTTCCATTCCGGCGGCCATGTCGTGGGCGTCTGGTCACCTGCCGCTGGCGAGGCACGATTCGAAAGTGAGTTTGCGGTACACGCCGGTGTGAAGTTGGAGGCGGGGCGGACTTATGAGTACTCGTTTATCGTGAGCGGTGGCGAGGGTGCGCCGGTGACCGAGGCGGTCGGGGCGTATGTCGCGCGTGGCTTGCCGCCGGTGCCGGTTTTCGATGGCGGATTCGATGCGGCGGTCCGGCTGCTTGCGGCCGGTTGGTTGGACTCTGCATCGCGTCACGGATTGGCTTGGCGGCATGCGGTTTGGGGCAAGAGTTTCCCGCCGGTATCGCATGCTGAAGATGTGCCTGCCTATCTGCTCTGGCTGGCGGCACAGACGACGGACAGTGCGCTCAAAACGCGCTTGACCAATACGGCGCGCGAGGCGATCGCCGCGCTACCGCCCGGGCGTTATGGCATGGGCGGCATCTCGCACACCAAGAGGCCAGTCGGTGCTTTACTCTACGGTAATCTTGAGGGCTTGGTTCGGCAGGCTGGCCCGCGTGCCGCGCAGATGGCGGCATCCATACCGGAAGGACGGAGGCGTTACACGCCAGCGCCCGGCAAGCCGGATTTCGGCTCGACGCTGGGCAGCGATCATTGCAATGGCTTCACGGCGATGACAGCGGAAGAGATGCTGGAACAGGCCGCGCTGAGCGGTGACGAGGCGGCGATTGCGGCGGCGCTTGCCGTGTTGGACAAGATGACTGCGAATTATGCAGGTCAGGTGCCGCGCGGCGCGCAGCCGTGGGAGATGCCACTGCACACACCGGACATCGTTGCGGCGGGCAGGCTGGTTCGCACCTATGTGTTGGGTTATCTGCTCAGCGGCAAAGAGGCGTATCTGGAGCAGGCGCGCTATTGGGCATGGACCGGTGTCACCATGCTTTATCTGGCGCCACCGACCGAGGGGCCGGTCGGTCTGTACGCCACGATCGGCGTGATCGGTGCGACCCATTGGAGTGCGCCCAACTGGATCGGTCAGCCTGTTCAGTGGTGCGGCTTGGTCTACCGGTCGGCACTGGAAGATCTGGCGCGCGTGGACCGCGTGCAGCCCGAACTGTGGCGCACGTTGGCACGCGGCATGACGGTCGCGGGGCTTCAGATGTGTTTTCCGCTGGACGATGCGGAGCGTCGTTGCGGGTTGCTGCCGGATTATTTTCTGTTGCAAGCGCAGTGCCCCGACGGGCCAGCCATTAACCCCGGCACCCTCCAAACCCATCTGGGGGAGGCTTATGGGAAGGTTCCTTTCTATACTTTGAATCGCCTCGCTTCCGGGGCGCTTGTGCATGTGCCGGGCGAGGTGCGGCAGGTCGATGCGGATGACGGCACGATGGCATTGACGGTCACCGCTTGGCCCGAATCAGAATACCGCATCCTGATCACGCGCGTCGGTCAGCCGCCGCAACGTGTGCTGTGGAATGGCAACCCGATCGAGTTCCGCTACGTGAAGGAGGCGCGCGTTCTCTGGGTCACTGTCACCGGCAGCGGGCGCTTGCGGATAAAGATGTGACGCGATGCGGGCTTGCTAGGATGACATTCCTTCTGATATTGTCATTCTCGTTCTGGGAGTATAAGGAGAGTTCCAATCATGTCATGGTTTGAAAAGCCGGCCGAAGCTCCGGCCCGTGTTCCGACAGAGGCGATTTGGGCGGTGTGCCCGTCTTGTAAGGTATACGTCGCGCGAGAAGCGTGGGATGCGGCTGACAAGGTCTGCCCTCGTTGCAATTATCACGCGCGTTTGAGTTGCCGCGAACGGGTGGCGCTGTTGACTGACGCCGGCAGTTTCAAGGAGTTGAACGCCGATGTCAGTTTCAACGATCCGCTTTCCTTCTCGGACTCGGGCGGTGCGTATGTGGACAAGGCTAAAGCCACGGTCGCCAAGACGGGTGAGGGGGAATCGATTCTGACCGGCACCGCTACCATCGAGCAGATCGCGGTGGTGTTGGGTGTGATGGACTTCAGGTTCTTGGGCGGTAGCCTCGGCAGTGGAACTGGCGAACGTATCCGTCTGGCCGCTGAGAAGGCCATTGCGTTGAAACGTCCGCTGATCATCGCGTCGGCCTCGGGTGGCGCACGCATGCACGAGGGTATCGTCTCGTTGATGCAGATGGCCAAGACCTGTGCGGCGATCGCGCGCGTCAAAGAGGCCGGACTGCCGTACATCTCGATCCTGACCGATCCGACGACAGGCGGTGTCTCAGCCAGCTATGCGATGGTGGGCGACCTCAACATTGCCGAGCCCAAGGCGCTGATCGGCTTTGCCGGCCGGCGCGTCATCGAGCAGACCATCAAGCAGAAGCTGCCGGATGATTTTCAGACTGCCGAGTACACACTCGCGCATGGCTTCGTCGATCACATTGTGCCGCGCAAGGAGTTGAAAGCGTTCCTCGCGAAGGTTCTCCGTTACGCCGGGTATTGAGACGGTAATCCCGCGACCCTTGAATGTCCAATCACGTTTTCAGGTGAGTGTTTATGGCTAAGAAAACTGAGAAGAAATTGACGGCATGGGATATTGTGCAGATCGCGCGCCATGCGGAACGCCCCAACATCACGGATTACATCCGTCTGATGTGCGATGACTTTGTGGAGCTTCACGGCGATCGCCTGTTCGGCGATGACCGCGCCTTGATTGGCGGTTTCGCCACGATCGGCGGACGCAAGGTGATGTTGATCGGCCACCGCAAGGGACGCGGTGTGGAAGAGAATATCGAAGCCAACTTCGGCATGGCGAATCCGGAAGGTTACCGCAAAGCGATGCGGTTGATGCGCCTCGCCGAAAAGTACAGCCTGCCAGTGGTCAGCTTTGTCGATACGCCGGGTGCCTATCCGGGCAGCGAGGCCGAGGCCCGCGGCCAGGCCGAGGCGATCGCCCATAACCTAGAGTTCATGGCTACGCTTAAGACCCCGATCGTCGTGGTGGTCACGGGCGAGGGCGGCAGCGGTGGCGCGCTGGGAATCGCCGTAGGCGATCGCATTCTGATGTTACAGAACGCCGTGTACTCCGTGATTTCACCGGAAGGCTGCGCCTCGATTCTGTGGCGTGACGGCAGCAAGGCACCGCAAGCCGCTGAGGCCTTGAAGATTACGGCCGAATCGCTGAAGAAACTGGGCATCATCGATGCCATTGTGCCGGAACCGACTGGCGGCGCCCATATCGATCCCGCCGCTACGGCGGCAGCGGTCAAGAAGGCGGTGCTCGCAAATCTGGACGCCCTGTGCGCGGTGCCACTGAAGACCCTCGTGGCGCAGCGTTACGAAAAGTTCAGCGCGATGGGTCAGGCGTAACGCTTCGTCGCGACTATTTGCCGGGTGCCCTGATGAGCAAGGGCACCATCGGTTCGGCAGTGATGGTGTCGCCAAGTGTGCGACCGGTGATCAGATCAACCCGGCTGCCGGCAGGCAGTCCCTCGATCGAGATGGATTGCGGTTCGCGCAGGTGGTTGCAGACCGAAGCGACCACGCCGGATTGATAGGGGGCCGAGCGGATCTCAACGCCGAAGAGGGGTTGCCCTGCGGTATCGGTCACCTGCGGCGTGGGCGGCAGTCCCCATGCAGCGGCACGTGCCGTCAGCAGCGGGAACAGTGCGCGCGCGTCACGCGGTTTGGCTAGCGTTTCTAGATTCTGAATGTCCCGCGTCTGGTTGCAGTCATTGTGTGTCGGCACAGCCCCGATCGTCACGACATGCACGCCGGCCGCGCGCAGTTTTTCGATGCCTTCGCGTGCCGCGTCCGGCAGGTGGGTCACCTGCGGTAGCAGCAGCACCTTGGCCGTGTCGAGCGGTCGCGGCAACACACCGGTACGCGCCGCTTCCTCCAGCTTCCGTTCGCTTGCGAAGCCGAGCGGACGCCCCAAGAAATTGGCCGCTTCGTACGTGTCATTCAAAACGGGCGCGTGATCGGTTCCGAGTACGAGTGACGATCGGCTCCAAAGCAACACCACCTCAGGCGCGAGATTTTGGATCGCGGCGATTTCGTGCGCCAAGCGATTGAGGTCGAGGCCGCAGCGCCCCACAGCCTCCACGCAGTCAGGACGGTGGAGGATCGATCCCGCCAGATCGCTCACATCATCGTTGCACCGTTCCCATACCCAGATCGTCGTGGCACTCTGCCCGTGAATCGCGTTCTGCCACAGCGTTGCATAGAGGTGGGCCGGTGGAATAACGCTCACATCGCGATCGTTAATGAGGTGGTTTTCGGAATTAACGACCGACAGATCGGCCATGCTCCGCTGGTAGTCGTAGCCCGCTTGGCAGTGCCGCCAGCCGTTGTTCCACATGCCACCTGTCTTGTTATACATGCAGTAGGTGTCGTTACCGTTATACTGGCTCAGTGCGGCGAAGGCTTCGGGATCGACAGACCAGACCCCGTGCAAGGTCTTGTGAAAGTGTGCGCCCATCATGATCTTGGCATGAACGGCCAAATTAGGCGCCATCTCGTGAACCAGATCGGCCATCCAACGGTGAAAGTCCGCAAAGGTCTCGCTATTGAAACGGATGAAGTCGAGACAGGCGGGTGTCGCCTCGAAGGCCGGCGCGGGCACCGGGATCGACGCGAAGTCGGCATACGTCGTGTTCCAGCGCACGTTGAGCGCGGCGATGGTTCCGTGACGCTTTTCTAGCCAGGCAGACCATGTTTTCGCCGTGATCCGACAGGCGGAGAGATCGACGCAGATCGGCTCGTTGCTCAGACAGACCGAGTGCAGCGCGGGATGGTTCATCACGCGGGGAATCACCTGCCTCAGCGACTTCTCAAGGACAGAGCGCGCGCGGGGATCATGGACGCAAAAGTTGAAAAAGCCGCCACGGCAGTCGGCAAGCTCCGGCCACTTCTTGAGCGCCCATTGCGGAAAATAGTGCGGGCTGAGCAGTAGATTCACGGAGACATTCGCCTGCGCGGCACGGTCGCAGAGGGCCAGGAATTCATTGATCGCGCGATCGCTGGTTTCATCCTCTTGGGGCAGGACGGAGTGCGGCCCGAATTCGACCTGAATGATGTTGCAGCCGTATCCGGGAAGTTTCTCGACATCTTTTCTGACTTGGCTGAAGTGCCCGTAACCGGTGAATAGAACCGGTCCGCGCTCGGTCCGTCCGTCTGGGTGGCGTCGCGTCCCGATGGTCTGCGCACGCGAGATTTCGAGCGGACTGGTCGCATAGCGCGGCACAGGGAAATCGGTGGCCCGCCCGTTAAGGATGGCTTGTGCGCGAGCCTCCTCGCGGGCCGCCATCTGTTGGAGCAAGTAGACTGTGTCCCACGCGCGGTCGATCCTGCCGACGGCGAGATCCGCGTCAACCCACGGCACAAAGTTTTCCAGTACGGTCAGCGTCACGCGCGATGCTGCGCCCAACCCGCGCTGTTCAAGCTGTTCGACCGCCGTGCGCAATCGATCACGTGCGGCGACCACTGGTGTTACGGCCGCACGCACGCGCGATGCGGAAACCACGTTGACGGTTCCGGTGTTGCTCGTCAACGTCTGCCCATCACGAATCAGGTGAAGCTTCCAGTCAAGCTTCTCGGGTCGGCGGTCACCCAGATGGTAGCGCAACATCAAACGTGCTGTTTTATCTCCGGCCGCGAGCGTCGCGTGCTGCGATGCCATAACGTTGCCCGCGCCGTCAGAGAGCGTTACCTTCACATCCGCGGGACGGGACGCATCGTCGACCACGACCACACCTTCCGCCTTGAATTCATCTGCGCAGAACGTCCATGTATCACACGGCCAGCGCTCCGGTGCCCAGCGCGTCGCGAAAGTTTGACCACGGTGCGTCACTTCAGGCGGGGCGGGGGGTGCCAGATCCAGAAAGGTTGAGGGCGATACACCATCCAGACACGCTGGCACCGGCCGCTCACCTTCGCGCAATGAGAGGTCATCGATCCAGATGGCTTCGGTCGGTCGCTCAGTGCAGATGCGCAATTGAAACGTGGTTTCCCGCTCGCCGGTCACGAACGTGCGCGATATCCGCTGCCATCGGCCGTAGGTGGCGGGCAGACCGAGCCGTATCTTCCAGCCCTCGCCGCCACCGATCCACACGCCGGGGAGGGTGCCGGCGGTCTTAACAGAAGCGGAATAGGTGTAGCACGTGTTGGGTTTGACCGGGATCGGGGTGGCCACCCAAAGCGTACCGAACACATGCGCACCGAAGGCAGTGCCATTTGTGATTTTGATCGAGGCGCGTCCTGTATGCGGATTTTGCGTGTCGAACGTGAGCGTGGCGTCGGTGTTACGGCGGTCCCACAGCCATCCTGTCGGGATGCCGTTGACCTCGGTTTCAAACGATCCGTTGGTCACCAGATTTTTACCGGGATCGAACGCCTGAAGCGTCAGTCGCGCCGTCCCCGGTGTTAGTTCAGCACCTGCATGGTCCGCCAATATGGCAATCAGCCCCAGCATCATTCCAATACGCATCATGACCGTTTCTCCTGTTGGCGTCCATTATGCGGGGGAGATGAAAGAGGTCAACTCCGAAAATCTACAACCACTGAAATCGGGGTAATCGGTTAGTGACAGAGGAGTGCGAAGGTCATGCGTTTCAGGGTTCCATTGCGCCACCATCGGCATCGCTATCGCTATCGGTATCGGGATCGCCGCCATCATTACACTTGCCGCTGCGAGCCACTGCGTGGGCGCAGCAGTCGATTTTGAACCCGATAGCGATACCGATACCGATTTGGAGAACGTGAACGTGCACCGCTGCGCTGTGAACGTGAACGTTGGCCATACCCCGTGCACACACTCGTTCACGTACCCGTACACGATAACTCTTTCCCCCTGTCACTAACCGATTACGAAATCGGGCACGGAAGAGATTGCCCGTTTCGCGGGAAATGGGTATCATTGCCTAACAATTAGTAGAATCGTTTTTGATCAGGCGAAAGGAGGGTCAGTTTGCGACAGGTAAAGAGAACATGGGCTGCGATGGTTGTGAGTGTGGCAGCGCTTGGATTGGTTGGGGTGGCTAACGGTCAGGCGGGTATCGATGATCCGGTGGCCTACTGGAACTTCGAGGACGCCGACTGCGCGTTCTCTAATTTGGTGACTTCAAGTTCCTTTCACGACGCGACCGTGCTGTTCGGCCAGCCGGCTGTCGGAGTGGCTGACGGCGCGGCGGGCATCGTGGGAAACGCCCTGATACTGGACGGCACGAGTGCGTTCCGGTTGCCTTACCATCACGATAATCTGGGGCGCTCCTTTACGATCGCCTTGTGGTATTGGCAGCAGACCCAAGACACGCGGCAGTGCCTTTTTCAGTCGCGCGACAATTACACGATATCGTATGAGACCACGGACGGGAACCGCGACTCCTTCGACTGCCATGTGGGGCAGACGTGGGCGGGGAACGTGAAGACGGGCCTGCAGACGTGGATTCATGTCGCGCACACCTTTGCTACGGTCGGGGATACCGTGACGCTCACTGTGTACAGCAACGGCGTGCAGGTGGTCACCAAGTCCGGCGTGGCAGCCGACACGATGTTCGACCTTTACGGGGTGCGCGGGTTGCATGTCGGCGCCTACCGCTCGGCGACGGAAGCTGCGGGGGGCCGTTGCTTCAAGGGCATGATCGATGAGCTGGCGCTGTGGGACCGCGCTCTCTCGGCGGCCGAGGTGCAGGCGGTCTACGCGCGCGGAGCGGACGGCGAAGCGCTGGCCTTCACGCCCAAGGCGCTGCCGTCGATCACGTTGGCGCCGGGACAGTTGGCTTACCGGATGCGCGTGGATGCGGGGCGGCCGGACGGCATGTTCTGGAACGGCTGGCTGCGCAACGGCGGCACCGCGAGCCTAGGCGGCGTGTGGGATACGGCCCGTGCGGAGGTGCCGGTCGGCGGCACCATGCCCGATACCGCCGACCATGCCGGGGGGCCGTTCAACGCCGAGAAGCTGGCGCAGACGCGTTGGCGCGTACCGATGGCCGCCGACTCGGCGCTGAAAAAGTTGCCGCAGGGTGACTTCACGCTGGAGGCGTGGTTCCGCACGACATCCACCGGGCCGAATGTCCTGTTCGGCACCTACCCCGGCACCGGCGGCGGAGCGGTCAACCTGCAGCTCGAGGGGACTAGCCGGGCGATGTTGTATTGGAGCACAAACACAGCCACGACGTCCGAGCGTGTCCAAGTCTTGCCTCCCGCGGGACTGACAGGCCGTGATGGCAACTGGCACCATCTGGCGGGGGTCAGGTGCGACACCAACGCCTACCTCTACATGGACGGTGTGTTGATCGGATCCAATACGTGGACGCACGGTACGTTCGATCTGGGAGGCAATTATCTGTACATCGGACAGGACGGACGTAACGACTGGGGCCTTTTCGATGGCGAGATCGGTACCGCCCGCGTGTGGGCGCGCGCCCTGAGCGCCGACGAGGTGGCGGGCGTGGCCGCCAACTGCGCGCCTGGCTTCGGTGTTGTCGCGCGCGATGGATTGCTTGCCGAATATGCGCCGTATGAGCCGTTCAATGCCTTTCCGGATCGGAACGGCTGGCGCGTGCCGTTTTCGCCGTTGCTCCGGCAGGTCACGCAGACAAACTACACGTTTGAGGTCATGTTCCGGACCACCAATGCCGGTCGCGGCATCCTCCTTGGTAACTACAGTGGGGCGTCGATCGCCGTCAACAATTTTGAGTTGAACGCTAACGACACCTTCAGGCTGTTTACCGCCAATCCCCAACAGCAGGAGATCATTGCCATGTCGGATGTCATTAGCGGGATACGTGACGGCAACTGGCACCGTGCGGTGGCGGTACGCCGCGACGGCACGATCTGCCTGTACATGGATGGCGTGCAGCGCGGCACCCCCAAGCCAGAATCGCACGGACCCTACGCGCTCGCGGGTTCCTATCTCGGCCTTGGCAAAGATTTCAGGTCGTTGTCGAGTCAGGTGCCGCTGAACGGCGACCTCGGGGCGGCGCGCATCTGGAACCGTGCGCTGACTGCGGACGAGATTGCCGATCTACCGAACAACGTACCCGCTACGGGGCTTGTCGCGCAGTATGCGCCGTTCCCGACGAACACGCTGCAGACCGCCGGTTTTCCGGGATCGTATTTCCTGCGTTCGATGAGCGCAGGGACCAACTCCGCGATGCTGTGCTTCACCGGTCTGCCGCGTCACGCCAAGATTGATCTAGGGATGATCCTCGCGCAGTTGGAGTCGCTTGATCCCGCCACGGAGGATGACCGCTTCATCATCAGGCTTGACGGCGTGGAGATTCTGCGCGTCGGTCTGGGGCCGGATCAGGGCATACAGCCCCAAGTCCACTCGCTTGAGTTGTTCGGAGCCACCGCCGATGTCCAGTTGATCAAAGACACGCTGACGCAGGGCGGGCAGGATCTTTTCTGCGGCGGCGGAGACGTTCTTTACAAGGATCATGTGTATGATCTGGCGCAACTCGAAGCCCTTCAGGGCATCCCGCACACCGCCGACACGCTTGTGCTGGAGTTGATCGCCACGCACAACTATGCGGGCGAGAACGAGGGGTTCGGTGTTGACGATATTCAACTGACCGTCTATCCGCCGCCGGGTACGTTGTTTACTCTGCGTTAACGATGGTGAAGCGCGTGATGCTCAGAAAGGTGGGTGCGCTGTCGCTGATGCTCGTGTCGGCGGTCTGTGCGCGAGAGAAGGCCTTTTATCGGATCGTGTCACCAGTGGGCTCCGGCATCACGGCGCTTTCCGCCGACGGTGCGGTTATCGCTTGGACCAACGCGGCTACCGACGCTGTGACCTGCACGGTGCAGCGTGCATCATCGCTCGCTCCGGCTGACTGGCGCGATTTTGTGCGCCATGAGGCGACCAATACGGCGGTGCGGCTACGGCTTGGCGACCGTGCCGCGCCCGCAGACATGGTCTATGTTCCGGCCGGAAGTTTCGAGATGGGGATCGACGAAGGGGCGGCCTATAATCCGAGCGAGGCCCCGTTGCACTGGGTTTATGTGAGTGCCTTCTATATGGCCAAGACAGAAGTGACTTGGGCGCAGTGGCGCGCGGTGTACGACTGGGCGGTGACCAACGGCTATACCTTCACCAACGCGGGTGGCGGCAAGGCGGCGGACCATCCGGTCCACACGCTCAATTGGTTCGACGCCATCAAGTGGTGTAACGCGCGCAGCGAAATGGAGGGACTGCCGGTCTGTTACTTCACGAATGTGACGCAGACGCTGGTTTACCGCAGTGGACAGGCCGTGCCAAGCGTAGCGTGGCGCACAGGCGGCTACCGACTGCCGACCGAAGCCGAATGGGAGAAAGCCGCGCGCGGCGGACCAGCCGGTCTGCGCTTCCCGCATGGCGATACCATCACGCATGCCGACGCGAATTTCTACAGTGACGCCAAATATGCCAACTACGACTTCAGCGACCCGCGCGGCAATCACCCGGCGTACAACGACGGTGTGCCGCCCTACACAAGTCCGGTCGGGTCGTTCGCCCCGAACGGTTTCGGGCTTTACGATATGAGCGGCAACATTCTGGAGTGGTGCTGGGACTGGTCGGGCAGCTACTACTCTGTTTCGCCTTATCTGGATCCCAGAGGCCCGGATACGGGCTCGTTCCGGGTCTTGCGCGGAGGTTCATGGTTACGGGATGCGAGCTACCTGAGAGTGGTGGACCGCAACAACACTGCTAACCCCACCTACAATGGTGGTGCCAGTAACCGCCATTTCGGTTTTCGCGTGGTGCGCAGCGCGACGGAGGAATGAACGCGTAACGTTCAACGTTCAACTTTTAACGTTCAAGTCAAGGGGAGAGGATAGAGGAGATGATCGGAAGCCCAGCTTATCTGGCGGTGGTGGTGGCGGTAGCTGTAGCGGTGCTGCTACTGTTGATTATCAAATTGAAGCAACAACCCTTTGTCTCACTGCTACTGGTGAGTATGGGCACCGCACTGGCGGCGGGCATGTCGCCCGAAGCGGTCATGGACAGCATCGAGAAGGGCATGGGCAATACGCTCGGCTTTATCGCGGTGGTGGTGGGGCTGGGCGCGATGTTCGGCCAACTTCTGGAGGTCTCGGGCGGTGCCGAGCGGTTGACGCTTTCGCTGCTGCGCGTCTTCGGTCGCGAGCGTGCACCGTGGGCGATGGCCATCGCCGGTTTTCTGGTGGCGATCCCGGTCTTCTTCGACGTCGGGTTTATTATCCTGGTGCCGCTGGTCTACACACTGGCGCGCGAAACCCGCCGTTCGCTGTTGCTTTACGGAATCCCGCTGTTGGCCGGATTGGCGGTGACGCACGCCTTTGTCCCGCCCACGCCGGGACCGATCGCCGTGGCGCAACTCGTGGGCGCGGATTTGGGACGGGTGATTTTCTTTGGCAGTCTGATCGGTATGCCGTGTGCGATCTTGGCCGGACCGCTCTTCGGCTCATGGATTTCCCGCCGCATTCACGCTGAGGTGCCAGCGTATATGGTTGGCGACCAGAAGCCGGAGATCAGAGCCGAGGAGGATCTGCCTTCATTCGGGATGGTTTTCGGTATTCTGCTCCTACCGTTGGTGCTGATCCTCATCAATACCGTGACCGGCGCGCTGCTGACCGGTCCTGAATATGTCTCGCTGCGTCGCGTCTGCGCCTTTATCGGCCATCCGTTCTTCGCGTTGCTGGCCGCGACACTCATTGCGTTCACGGCGCTGGGCACCCGCCGCGGTCTGTCACGCGAAAAGGTGAACGAGATCGCCACATCGTCGCTGGCACCGGCCGGTCTGATCATCCTGGTGACCGGCGCAGGCGGAGTTTTCAAGCAGGTGCTGGTGGACAGCGGGGCCGGCAAGGCGCTGGCCGAAGCGATGGCCGGTGTCGGCCTGCATCCGATCTGGGCGGCCTTTCTGATCGCCCTGCTGGTGCGCGCGGTGGCTGGCTCGGCCACGGTCGCGATGCTGACCGCCGGCGGCATCATCGCGCCGCTGCTGGAGGGGGCGCCGGTGGAACCCGCCCTGATCGTGATTGCCATCGCCTCCGGTGCGACTGCGGTATCGCACGTCAACGACAGCGGTTTCTGGCTGGTCAACCGTTACTTCGGTTTGAGCGTGAAGGACACGCTCAAATCCTGGACCGTGATGGAGAGCATCATCGGCATCACTGGCGTAACGCTCGCCTGGCTGTTGAGCTACGTGGTCTAAAAATTTAGGAGTTAAAATTTAGGATTTAGGAATTGTGTATAAAACTCCTAAATCCTAAATCTCAACTCCCAAATCCGGTTGCGATTCAACGTCGTTGAATCGCGCCGGTCAGAAGGTCCAGCCAACGCCGAGGATGTAGCGCAGATCCTTCTTGTCGCGGCCTTCTGCGGGCTTCGAGTTGTAGGCCATTTGCGCTTTGGCTTCCAGCGCCAGACGAGAAGTCAGGGCGGCGCGCATGCCGACGTCGGAGTTCACCAGATAGGTGTCGAAGCGCTCGAAGCTCGGGATGTATTCGAGGTTGTGGAACGCCTTCACATAGTCGTTGAAGGATTTGTCGACGTGGTAGGCCAGTCGGCCTGCCATGTAGGTGCGGGTCTCGTCCGGCTCTTGATATCTCTCGTAGACCCAGTTCATACCAGCTTCCGTCGAGATGTTCAGGTCAGCCCGTTCGACCCACTGGTAACCGAGACCTGCGCCCGGCGTCAGGCGCATATCCAGATCGGCGATGCGGTCTTTCTCATACCGGACGTTGCCATAGCCGTAGAACTTTTCCGAGAAGAAATAGTCATACTGGCCCTTCAGGAACCAGTTGTCGGCAGTCGTGTGGTTGTCACGCGTGGAATCGTCACGCTGTTTGGCGGTGTAATAGCCCGCACCCAGCGTGATGCGGTCCACTTCCGAGCGCCGCGCCGCCTCGACGCCGACGCTTGCGGTGTCGCTCTTGGTGTTGCCGCGCACAAAGGTGGCACCGGCCGAAATGATGCCCTTCCAAGCGGGTTTTTCAGGATTCAACTTGGCAATGTTGCCGAACGGCAGGGTTTTGTTGGCATCGATGGTGACTTGTCCGCCTTCGGACGCAGACACTTTTTTGTTTACGATGGAACCGTCGGACAGAGCGATTTCAATCGGCGCGTCCGTCGAGAATGTATCGATATCGTCCATTTTCAACACGATGGGCCCGGCCACTTTGGAATCAAACAGCATCTTGCCGTCCGCCATCGACTTCACCGTGCCGGTCAAGCGATCGCCAGACTTGAACTGTACTTCATCGGCCAGCGTCACCGCCGCCGCGCCGATGCACCCGGCAACGGCCACTATCCACATTTTTTTCATACTACAGGTCGTCCTTTTCTTAATCAAAAGATTCCGTGGACGCCGCGCGTCCACAAAACCATGTCACCATATCAGAATAATTACGGGGTGAGCAAGCCGTTTCAGAAATCCTAATCCTAAATTTTAACTCCTAAATCCGGTTGCGATTCAACACCATTGAATCGCAACCGGCTAGAAGGTCCAGCCAACGCCGAGGATGTAGCGCAGGTCTTTGTTGTCGCGGTCGTCCGCAGGCTTCGAGTTATAGGCCATTTGCGCCTTGGCTTCCAGCGACAGATAGGCGGTCAGAGCCGCGCGCAGACCGACATCAGCGTTCACTAGGTAGGTGTCCATGCGCTCGGTGCTCAGGAGGTACTCGAAGTTATGGAAGGCCTTTACGTAGTCGTTGAAGTTTCTGTCAATGTGGTAGGCCAGGCGGCCTGCCGTGTAGGTGCGGGTCTCGTCCGGCTCTTGGTATCTCTCATAGAGCCAATTCATGCCGATTTCCGTCGAGAAGTTAAAGTCAGCCCGCTCGATCCACTGGTAGCCGAGACCCAAGCTCGGCGTCATGCGCATCTCCAGATTGGTGAGTCGGTCCCTCTCATAGCGACCATTGCCGTAGCCGTACAACTTTTCCGAGATGAAGTAGTCATACTGGCCCTTCATGAACCAGTTATCGGCCGTCGTGCTGTTGCTGCGTGTGGAGTTGTCACGTTGCCTAGCGGTGTAATAGCCTGCGCCCAGCGTGATGCGGCCAGCCTCCGAGCGCCGCGCCGCCTCGATGCCGACGCTGGCGGAGTCGCTCTTGGTGTTGCCGCGCACGAAGGTGGCGCCGGTTGTAATGACGCCCTTCCAGGCGGGTTTTTTTGGATTCAATTTGTCGATGCTGTCGAACGACAGGGGCTGATCCGCATCAATGGCAACATGTCCGTCCTCAGCCGCAGAAATTTTATGCTTCACGATGGAACCGTCAGTCAGGGCGATCTTGATCGGCTCATCCGTCGAGAAAGTCTCGATGTCGGCCATTTTCAACACAACGGGACCGGCCACTTTAGAGTTAAAGAGCATCTTGCCGTCCGCCATCGATTTCACCGTGCCGGTCAGGCGGTCGCCAGACTTGAAAAGCACTTCGTCGGCCAGCGTCACCGCTGTCACGCCGATGCATCCGGCAATCGCCACCATCCACATTTTGTTCATACTACGGGTTGTCCTTTTCTCATCGTTGCACGGGCATCCTGCCCGTGTTTCGCACCATGGGCGGGACGCCCATGCCACGGGGTGTGGCACGGGCACCTTGCCCGTGGTGCTTCATGGGCGGGACGCCCATGCCACGAGGGCTTGCAAGAGCCTCCTATAAAAGATTCTATGGACGCGGCACGTCCACAAATTCGCGTCACCGTAGCAGAATCGTTATGGGGCGGGCAAGCCGTTTCCGCCGTTTCAGAACGCCTTTGAACTTGAGCCTTAAAGGCCAATTCGGTACTGTTAAAAGATCATATGGAAGAGTTTCGTAAATGATGTTGGTAGCTCGATAGGGGAACACCATGGCGACTTTCAATCTGTCCCGCTCAGCGGAGGCGCGCTGGCAGCGCTTGTTTGCGCTCGCCATGCGTCTGGATGAACTGTGCCCCTGGGAGTGGATGGGGGTGGCGGACTGTTTCGGCCTGCTCTTCCCGGAGCAGAAAGAACCTTGCTTCGTCGTGTTCGGCGGCAGTCCGAAGACCTTCCGTCATGTGCGCTTCCTGATGGGCTGGAAAGCTTTTTACGACATGATTACACGGCTGGCCGCCCCCTCCAAACAAACGCCGACTTGGCTGCTGGAAATCCCGATGATCGAGATGCTGTTTGTGGAGCCCGCATCGCTTTTCGATCATGAGCGTGAGTTTTATGAGGCGCTCGAACGGCCGCTCAAGTCAGGCCCCGACAACGTGGTCTTCCGATCGATCATTCCAGGCTACCACCCGTGGATACCGGATGATGAGGAACTCGCCCTGCTGGAAACGGCCCTCTATCAAGCCTACGGTATGGCGATGCGCGTAGAGTCCGACGGCTTGCTGTTGAAGAGTGAGTTCCCCCGCAAAATTCTGGTGCGCAAGCAGAACGAGCAAGGTGATTGGCATGATGATTGGACGACCATCAAACCGATCGCTGACGAAGAGGTGGAGGTGCGTCTGGCAAACGACCTCTTGCAAACGCTGAGGGACAAGCCGCTCTGGCCGATGACCATTCAGCTTGATCTGGTCTTCACGCCGTTGTCGATCGGAGACGAAGGTACGCGCCCGAAGACTGCCTATGTGCTGCTTGCGGTCGATGCGGTGTCGGGCATGATTATCGCCGAGGAGTTGTTTTTGGCGAGTGATGGCATTCCTCTCATGTGGGCCGCGATTCCTGAGCGGTTGCTGACGATCTTCAAGCGCTTGGGCGGATGTCCGGAGACGATTGAGGTCGGCAATGACCGCATGGCGAATCTGCTGCGCCCGCTTGGCGAACTCCTGCCGTTCAAAATGGTGCGACGCGAGCGGCTGAGCGTGCTTGAAAACGCGCGCGAGAAGATCGATGAATTCATAAAAGAGGCGGGGTCGGCACCTTGACGCAGCCGGACGAACAGGGGGTACGCTTTCCCTGGCGTACCGCGATCGTGGTCGGCGTCGTGGCGTTGGCCATCATTCTGCCGTTTGTCTTCGCGGGGGCGCAGGTCGATGCGTGGGTGAGGAAGGTCATTGCGCAAGCCGAGCAGAATCGCGTGCTGGCGGGTTGCCTGCTCGCCGGTCTGCTGGCAACCGATATCCTGATGCCGGTGCCGTCGAGTCTGGTCAGCACCGCTTGCGGCATGGCACTGGGCTTTTGGGGCGGGACGCTCGCTTCGTTCGCGGGAATGTCGATCACGACGGCCGTCGGCTACCTGATGGGCCGCTACGCCGCCGCGCCAGTAGGTCGCCTGATCGGCGCGGCTGAGTTTGCGATGCTGGAGAGGTTCCACCGGCGTCACGGCATCTGGCTGTTGCTGGCGCTGCGCCCCGTGCCGGTTCTAGCCGAGACGTCGGTGGTTTTCAGCGGGGTGGCGCGCTTGCCGGTGACGCAGGTGGCGGCGGTCACGATGGTCGGCAACGCGGCGGTTTCGGCGGTTTATGCCGCGATCGGCGTATGGGGCGCCTGCTCGGATTCGTTCATTCCCGCTTTTTTGGTGGCGATGGTTCTGTCCGGCGTGATGATGGCCGTCATGCGAAAACGCACGGCAAACGCCTCGGCGGAACAGCCGCAGCGTAGTCGGTCGGCGACAGAAATGCGCGAGGATCATGCGTTTCTGGTGAAAAGGGGAGCAGTGAGTCGGGAGCGCGGGTGTCCTCGCCCGCAACAACGTGTCTTGCAAAAGGCTGATGCGCATACTTCCATTGGAAACCAGACCGCGCATCGGAATCACAAGCGGTCTCTCACAGAGCGGGCGGGGACGCCCGCGCTCCCGACTGCGGACACACAAAACACGCACTTGACTCGCATGCCCTCCGTCACCAACCGATTACAGCCGCAACAAGGAGATCAGAATCATGGGACATGAACGTTCGTTGCAAGAGATCATTGATCTGGCCAGCGCCTACTACGGATCGGCCGTGCTTTTTGCCGCGCTGGAAACCGGTCTCTTCACGCATATCGCGCAGGCGCAGCGTCCGCTCACCGTAGCGGAGTTGGCGGCATGCGCAAAGCTTGATCCGCGCGGCGCGCGCCTCCTGCTTGATGCCTGCGTTGCTGCGGGTCTGCTGCGCAAAAGCGGTGAGACCTATGAGAACACAGCGGCCGGTAAACAAGCGCTGGTCACCGGCGGGGCACACGATGTGACGAAGGCGATCCGCTACAATCAAGATGTCTATGCGGCATGGGGACGGCTCGCAACATTTGCGCGTAGCGGACAGCCGGTTGAACCGCCAGCCCGTCATCTGGGCGATGATCCCGAACGGACGCGCCGCTTTGTGCTGGCGATGCACGGACGCGCGCTGGGTATCGGCCGCATGGTGGTCCCGATGCTCGATCTCTCCGGTTGCACGCGCCTGCTGGACCTGGCCGGCGGACCGGGAACTTACGCCGTGCTGTTGGCGCAGGCCCATCCCGCGTTGCAGTGCGTCACCGTGGACCTTCCGGCGGTGTCGGCGGTTGCCGCCGAACTGGTGGCTGCGGCCGGCATGACGGAGCGCGTGACCTGCCGCGCCGGGGACTATCATACCGATGTCTACGAAGAGGCTGCGTTCGATGCTGTCACAATCTTCGGGGCGCTGCATCAGGAGGCACCGGAGATGATCGTTTCGATTCTTACCCGCGCGTGCGCCGCGCTGCGTCCCGGCGGACGGCTTTTCGTGCTGGACATGATGACCGACGCGACCCGTACGCAGCCTGTTTTTTCCGCGCTGTTCGCCCTCAATATGGCACTCACCACCGACCACGGATGGGTGTTCTCCGATGCAGAACTGCACACTTGGTTGCAACAGGCCGGCTTTGAGGCGTGTACCACACAGCATGTGCCGCCGCCCATGCCGCACTGGCTGGTCACGGCGCACAAGCCGGTTCACTGACGGCGGTAGATGCCCTCGAAGACCACTTGCCCTTTGTGGCGCAGGACACAGTAGGGGGCCTTTTCGATGAACTCATACTGCTTGTTGGAAGAGAGATAGCGGATGCCCGACGTGGCGAGCGTTTGGTAGAGCACGCGGCGGGAGCCGTCCGGCAACGTCAAACGTACTTTGCCCTCGTAGGTGCAGACGAGTCCGCTGGGTAGCGTTTCCGTACGCTTCTCGCGTCCGTACTCAACCCGCAACTGTTCGGCATCCACGTTGATGAAACGGCTCTCGCGAGTCGGCGTAAAAGTCCAAGAGGCGCATCCTGTCAGGATGAGCGCGATAGCCAATAGGCCGCATGGTGCCGGGAGCGCAAAAAAGTGGTGAAGCTTCATGGTGCCTAGTGTACCGTTTTGGGGATGGGATGGGCAAGTGCTGTCCAGTGCCATTGAGTCCACATGCAAGGCTTGGTTAGCTGAATTGTCGCCAGTATGCGTTGATCGCCAGTTCCGCCATGAAGCTGTCGGCGTGATCCTTGCCAGCTTCAAGCATGAAACGAAGGTAATCGAGAATCACCTCGGACTGTTGCCGTGTGAAGACTTCCCATCGCGCGCGGTTCCAGTCCGTGACTCCCTTGTTTCCAGATGGCGCGAGGGCATAGATCGTCATGTCACTGGAGAGGGAGTTACTGGTTCTGTAATTCCGCACGCTCCATCGCATGTAGGCAGGCAGGTAGTACCGAAAACCCTCGGGATCAAGGAAGCATAGCGCGCTCGGATGATCCTCGATTTCACGTTCCGGCACATCCTGCCATTTTTCGTCCGTGTCGAGTTTCCGCGCTTTGACGCGCTCCTTTTCCGATCCGCATGCGTCCAGAACATCCGCCTCGTGGAGGGTGATGCCGCTTCCACGCCTGACATCTCCAAAGGCGGTCTCGATTCTCTGAGTCATCAGTTCCGGTGTCATCTCTGCTCAGCTAACAAGCGTTTCCTACTCATAAGCCAGGCGAATTAGAATTGGGCATCGCTTATGAAGTACGGGGGGCCTGGAGAGTAATACACTCTCATGAAGTTTGTGTTTGTGTTCTGCTTATAGCCAAGGTCTGTATTCAAGCCCACCTCACCAGTGTCTTCCAAGTAATAGACCGTGAAAGGCCGTGACTCGGGTACCGTGTGCCTGATCTCCTTCGAGAGCCAGTGTTGGATGGCGATCAAGCGTGCCTTGTGGGTACCGCGATCTTCAAGAAAGGCTCCGATCTGCTTTTCAAATTTGACATACGGAACTCCATAAACACAAAAGTTCAATGGGATTGCGTTTGTGGTCACTTGGGGTGGATCATAATGGACAGTGAACACTCCGTTGGACTCAATAACTTCCACCTCGCAATCAGCATGGGCGCGACGCATTGCTCGAATCGCGTCGCTCATTTCGGTCCGGCAGTATTGTTCAACTGCGACAAGCGTCTTCTTAACTTGATTGGTGTCCGGGCTCCACTTTTCGACGTGCCAGCCGGGAACTTGATAATAGACCACAGGTTCGGCGTGGACACATGCCGTAAGCAGAATGAAAAACACAGCCCCTGTTTTCATGATTTTACCAGTGCTATTGAGACTACCTCGCGAAAACGGATAGACCTCATTTGATGCGGTCATGTTAGTCGCTCGGAGGGATGTGGTCAAGCGCCATAATTAGTCAAGAGCGCGGTATGTCATACGGGTCGAGCGCGTGACATTTGGGCTCAGGTTTCACGTTTCGGTGTTGGACGTTGTTGACATTGTTGACGTAGTGGGCATGCAAGTCTGACGAAAAATCTGGAGTGCGGCGGCAAGCGGTATTCCGCGCGACGCCGCTTTTTGAGCGTGAGAACGGCGGCAGGGCGGTGTGCAAAAGCGGTGCCGCGAGGCACTTCGTCGCAACACTTTGTCGTGTACACTTCGTCCCTACACTTCGTCGAAAAACTTCGTCGCTGGCGCAATCGACTAAGTGTGGCGACTAAGTGTGGGTGACTAAGAGTGTTTCCGCGCATAGCGCGGAGGGAAAGCGGTGCCGCGACCCGCGCACAGCGCGGTTCTTGTCACCGCATTCCAAAATGCGCCGCCAGCCCTGTGGGCGGCGTCACCCAATCATGTCAATCACGTCAATCATGTCTAAAAACCACCACTCACCTTTTTTGTTAGAAACGCATGATCTTCGCGCATCTCTGTCACTAGCCGCTCGATCGCAATTTTCCAAAGCCCGGTGTTGACGGCGAACGCCGAAAGACGTACGATGCAAAGCCTTCAACCCGGCAACATTGAACTGCCGGACGTGAAGGTAACCTGAGAGGGAAGTATGGATTTTCTATTGGATGGGATCAGGGCGTTCACTTGGCAACAGGCGGTGATGTTTGCCGTCGGCTTTACGCTGATCTGGCTGGCGATCAAGAAACAGTGCGAACCGATGCTGCTTTTGCCGATGGGCTTTGGCGCTATCCTGGTGAACATCCCCTTTAGCGGAGCGCTGAATCAGGTCCTGCCGGGGGTGGGCGAGACCCAGGGGGCGATCCAGTGGCTTTTCGAGGTCGGCATCGAATCGTCCGAAATCCTGCCGCTCCTGCTGTTTATCGGCATCGGCGCGATGATCGATTTCTCGCCGCTGTTCCAGCGCCCGATCTATTTCGTTTTCGCCGCCGCCGCCCATTTCGGCATTTTCGCGACCATCGTCCTGGCCTGTGTGCTGGGCTTTGATTTAAGGGACGCGGCGGCGATCGGCATCATCGGCGCTGCCGACGGTCCTACCACGATTCTGGTCGCCCAGGTCTTGCAGTCCAAGTACATGGGGGCGATCGCGGTTACCGCGTACTCCTATATGGCGCTGGTGCCGATCATCCAACCGGCGGTCATTTACCTTCTGACCTCGCGCGATGAGCGGCGCATCCGCATGGAGCCGACAAAGGATTCCGACATCCCGCGAACTGTGCGCATCCTTTTCCCCATCGCTGTGACCATCGTCGTCGGTCTGATCTCCCCTGCCGCCGTCTCTCTGATCGGTTTTCTTATGTTCGGTAACCTGATCCGCGAATGCGGCGTGCTGGAATCGTTGTCCAGAACCGCGCAAAACGAGCTGACCAATCTGATCACGCTGTTGCTGGGCATCATCATCGCGTTCACCATGAAGGCGGACCAATTCGTCACGCGGGACACCATCATGATTCTTGGGCTGGGGCTTTTCGCCTTCGTTTGCGACACCGCCGCAGGCCTGCTGTTCGCGAAGTTTCTGAACCTCTTTTTACGCAAGAAGATCAACCCCATGATCGGGGCCACGGGCATCTCTGCCTTCCCCATGTCGGCGCGGGTCATTCATAAACTGGCGATGAAAGAGGACCCGGGCAATATCCTGATCATGCAGGCCGTCAGCGCCAACGTCGCGGGGCAGATCGCCTCGGTGGCCGCGAGCGGCCTGGTGTTGAGCCTAGTCCTGAAATACCTGCAATAGCAAAAGCCGGAGGATCACCATGGATCACGTTGAAACCGTACGCATTTCGCTTACCATCATGTGGCAAGGCATGCTGGGATTGTTCATCATCACCATCATCATGGCTTGGCTCACCGCCACCATCATTAAGTTTTGCAAACCCAAAAAAGATCCTAACTAATTAACTTGAGTTGCGGGCTTTGCCCGCAGGGGGAGGTCAAATGAAACGAGCAGTTGTAGCGATGGGGCTAGTTGTTGTGGCGTCGGTTTGCGCGGCGGCACCGGTGAATGTGGCGCTGAACAAACCGTACACGTTGACACCGACGCCGCGTTATCGGTATTGCACGGATGCCGGCGATAAGACGCAGCTTACGGATGGTGCCTATGTGAAGGGTTACTTCTGGACACAGCAGGGCACGGTGGGCTGGAGCAGCGTCGCGCCGGTCTTTTGCACGATTGATCTGGGCCGTGTGGAGCCGATCTGCGGTGTGTCGTGGAGTACGGCGGCCGGCGTGGCGGGTGTGAATTGGCCCGAGTGCCTGTATGTGCTGGCAAGCGAAGACCGCAAGACGTGGACATACTTGGGCGACCTCTGCGAATGGGGCAACCACGGTCAGCCTCCGCCGCAAGGGGCTTACGCGACCTTCCGCTACGCCACGGACCGCCTGAAAGGTCGCGGCCGTTACGTGTGCGTGATCGCTGCGGCGCGTCCCTTCTGCTTTGTGGATGAGATCGAGGTGTGGCGCGGACCGGACGCTTGGCTGACGGAGCCGATGTCGGGCCGTCAGGCCAGCGATCCCCGTCAGTTCTACAACGAGAGTTGCGTGCAGTCCGGCGTGTCGGCGCGGTTGCGCCAAGACCTGAACATGATCTTCAGTCAGGCGGCGACCAACGGATTGTCGGCGGCGCTGGCACCGCACAATGACGAGGCGGAACGGTTGCGCGCGGCCATCGCCGACAGTGCGGCGAAGATGCCCAGTACCCTGCAGACGATACTGCCGTATGGCGCGTTGCATGAGAAAATTCTGGCACTCAACGTGCCGGTTCTGCATGCGTCCGGCGTGACGCAACCGCGTCTGTGGCAGAATAACCGATGGGATCCGCTCGCGCTGACCGCCCTGCCGCCGTCGGGCGCGGAAACGTCGGTGTTGTCGCTCGATCTGATGCGCGGCGAGGTGCGCGGCGAGGTGCTCAACCTCACGAATCCGCATGACCGCACGTTGCCCTTTACATTGCGGCTGGAGGGCTTGCCGGCCGCCTTGAATCTGGGGTTGCGCGAGGTGGTGCCGACCGACACACAGAGCCGCACGCCGGTGATGGCCGCATTGCGTCCGCTTGTTCCCGATGCGCAAGGACGCTGTACGCTCAATGTGCCTGCGGGCTGCACGCGGCAGGTGTGGCTCTCCTGCCGGCGTCCCGCCGCGTCGCCCGGCGTTCACGAAGGACGCCTGTTGGTCGAAGCGTCGCCTGTGGCCTTCCGTCGCGATGTAGCCGTGCGCGTGCGACTGCGCAATCTCGATTTCCCGCGCCAGCCGCAGTTGCATCTGGGCGGCTGGGATTACGTGCAGGGTGCGGCTGATTACTATCGCGCGCCCGGCAATCTCACGGCCAATCTGGCGTTGATGCGGGACATGTATGTGGACAGTCCTTGGGCGACGCCCGCCGTCTTTCCCAAAGGGGCGCGTTTTGATGAGGCGGGCCAACTGCTCAATGCCGACGCGCTGGACTACACGCTCTGGGATGAGTGGATCGCGCGTTGGCAGGGGGCGCGCAACTACTGCGTGTTTTTTGCCGTTGGCCCGGCGTTTCACGGTGAAAAAATGGGCACGCCGCGCTTTACGACCATGGTCGGTTCTTGGCTCACCGCTTGGGTCCGGCATATAGAGGGGCAGGGTCTGAAGGCCAGTCAGATGGTCATCTTGCTGTTTGATGAGCCGCACGAGCGCAGCCACGACGAGATTCTGATCGCATGGGCCCGGGCCGTGCGTGCCGCCAACCCCGGCGTTACGCTTTTCATCGATCCGACCTACAGGGATCCGACAAAGGGCGATCCCGAGATGTACGCCCTTCACGATATCCTCTGTCCCAACACACCGATGATGATTGAGCAGGGTGCACGGTTCCGCGATTTTTATCTGCGTCAACAAGCGGAGGGCAGAACCCTCTGGCTCTACTCATGCAGCGGTCCCGCCAAGCTGCTGGACCCGATTACCTATCACCGTGCGCAGGCTTGGCTGGCGTTTCAGATCGGTGCCAAAGGCTCCTTCTACTGGGCCTTGGGTTGCGGTGGCGGCATCGGCGATTCGTGGCGTGCCTATGCGCAGTCGGGCTCCGAATACTCGCCTTACTTTGTGGGGCCGGACAGCGTGTTGGAAGGCAAACACAGCGAGGCCGTACGCGAGGGGGTGCAGGATTACGAAGCGCTCTGCATGTTGCGGGATCGCGTGGAACAGGCACGCGTCGCCGGACGCGATGCACCGTGGGTGCAGGAAGCGAAGCGCGTGTTGTCTGAGGGCGTGGCCGAAGCGGTGGCGGAAGTGAAGCCGCAGCACATCCACTGGCATGTCGACAAAGAGCGCGGCGCGATGGATAAGGTGCGCCTTCAGGTCCTTGACCTGCTGGAGAAGTAATAGGTAATAGGTGAGAGGTAAGAAGTAATAGGTAATAGTAGGCAGTGGGCAGTGGGCAGTAGGCTTGGTGGTCACAAAAAGTGGCTCGCAATCGTGAGAGTAAAAGCACAGCTCGGTTGTTTCACGCGAAGGCGCGAAGGCGCGAAGGTTGGAGGGCGAGTGTCCCCACGAGCCGCCGGGACGGGCAATGGAGGGCGAGTGTCCCCACGAGCCGCCTTCCGTTGTGCGGAAGGATGGTTTCAGGTTTCATTGCGGAGCGCCGCCCACTTGAGCGTTGAAAGTTGAGCGTTGGGCGTTGAGCGTCCGTGCTGTGCGCAGACGGCGGCTCGTGGGGACACTCGCCCTCCAGTGCTGTGGTCTGGGCTCGCGAAGCACTGGGAGGGTCAAGCGTCTGCTTGACCGCGGACGAGCAGACGCTCGTCCCTCCCCGGCGGCGGTCACGCCGCCACCCCGTAAAAAACCTCTGCGTCTCCGCGCTTCTGCGTTACAAAACGCTTAACGTTCAAGTATCGTACAGATGAACCGCGAGGTCATGCTCGAAGGCGAGCAAGGTCTGGCAGCGGTCGCAACGCGCGGAGTCAATCTGACGGGATTCTTGCGGCAAAGTTGCGCGTTCGCCGCAGGTGAAACAGCGGACCGCAGCACCAGCAGTGGCGACAGCGAGATGTCCGGTGGCGGCATTGCGCGCGAACCAGTTGTCCGAAGGCCGTCCATTGAGCGTGTCGTATGCGTTCTTGATCTGCGTGAACTTTTCGGCAGTCAGCGCTTGAATGGCGGGATCAAGTCCGCTGTGCTTGTCTGGATGGTAGGTCAGGCTGAGTGTGCGGTATGCGCTCTTGATCTGCGCCTCATCGGCGTTGTAGGGAATGCCCAGGACGTTGCAGGCGTCACGCCGTTCCTGCGCGGAGGCTGAGTGACGCACGTAGAGTAGCGCGGCCGTCCGAAGGTCGTCATCGTGAATTCCCGCCGAACGCGCGTAACCGGCGATGCAGTCGGCCTTGGCCGGTGTCGCGTCGCCATCGCTGACGGCCACGCGCCACAACCAGACGGCCGAGACGTGTGCGAGGCCGGGGGCGTCGCGCACCATCGCGGCGAGCCGGACCAGCGGGCGGTCAATCCGCGCACAGTCGTCAATCAGATACGCGAGGTCTTGCGGTGCAAGCACGCCGCCGACCGCTTGGTTGAGCTCAGCAAGGATCGTGCGGATGGCGCGGTCTTCGCGCGTGGTGTAGCGTCCGTCGGTCTGCGCCAATTCATACAACGCGGCGGCGGTGACGGCGATCAGACGTTGCGCCTGCTTCTTCGGCGAGGACGCCTTGCGGTCAACGAGAAAGTGGCCTGCGGTGGCACCGGCTACTGCGCCCCAAGGGCCGAAGAACGAGCCGATACTGCCGCCAATCATTTTACCTTGCCAGGAAGACATGTCTGTATTTGAAAAAGTGAATCGGGTCAAATTCCATAGCCGGGCAGGCGCTTGACGCGCAGCCGGGCGTTGGCGGCCGAACTGTTTTTAAAAGCTCGTTTAGTGAGGTCGAACTCCAGCCGTTTGCCGGGATCGAAGAGCGCGGCAAGCGCGACAAGCGACGCCTGCGTGATGTTTCCGGCGTAGGCGAAGTCCGAGCCGACCGGTGCACCGCCCTTGATGGCGTCGAGCCACTCGTGGTAGGGGGAGCCCCCCTTCACGCGCGGGTAGCGCGGGGGCGGCAGGTCTTTGTTGGCACTTGAGGTGTCCACCAGTTTGCCGTCTTTGATCAGGCGGAGGTTTTTGGCACCGTGCGAACCGTAGACGATCACGCCGCTGTCACCGTAGATCACGCCGCCTTCACCGCTCGGACCACTGTTGACGTACTTTTCCATGCGGGGGGCGAACTGGTCAGGCGGCAAGCCGTCGGGGCAGGGGACGGACCGGTAGCACGGGCCGTCGTACCACTTGACCGTGACAGGGCCGCGCTTGTTCTTGGCAGGGAAGAAAAGCGTGAAGACGTCGCCTTTCGGGTAGGTGACACCGTGCTTGGCGGGATCCCAATCGCCCAACTCGTCCACACGCACCGCCTCCGGCAGACCGAGGTCCAGCGCCCAGAAGATCGGGTCCATCAAGTGACAGGCCCAGTCGCCGAGCGTGCTGCAGCCGTAGTCGGTCCAGAAACGCCAGCGTCCCGGCAGATAGAGCGGGCAGTAGGCGCGATGCGGCGCGACCGGTCCTTGCCAGAGTTCCCAGTCCAGCTCTTTGGGTATTTCGTGCGTCTTTTCCAGTTCACCGAGCTTGTCCATGCAACTGTAGCTGGCGGGTGCCCAGAAGTGCGCCTCCTTGACGGTGCCGATGAGCCCGGCCTCGATCCACTCGCGGAAGGTGCGGATGGAGTCGTAAGCGTGCCCTTGGTTCATCGCCTGATTGACGAGCTTGCCGCCGCGTGCGGCCGCGATCATCTGGTCGACCTCGCCGAAAGTCTGCGCCAGCGGTTTTTCGCACTGGACATGCTTGTTGCGGCGCAGACACTCGATCGACATCGCCGCATGCCAATGGTCAGGTGTGCCGATGGTCACGGCGTCGATCTGCTTATCGAGTTCGTCCAGCATCTTGCGGTAGTCTTTGAAAAAGGGCGCCTGCTTGAACTTCTCTTGCATCTTTCCGGTGCGGCGTGTATCGACATCACAGAGACCGACGATTTCAGCACCACAGCCGGCCAGGCCCGTGATATTGGAGACGGGGCGTCCGGCACAGCCGATCGCGGCAACACGGATCCGCTCGCTGGGCGGCGTCTGGCCGCTGCCCGCGATCACGTAGCGCGGTACTACACTGAACACAGAACCGGCAGCCGCCGCGCCCCGCAGAAAGCTCCTGCGTGAAGTTTTCGTCTGACTCATCATAACACTTCCCCCTTCGATGTTTCGTGACCTATGTCTAACGACGGGTTCTATTATGAATCATGCGCGCGAACAGTCAACCCCGCAATTTTAGCTTCGGTTTTTTGTCGCTCATTACCCGCCCATTACTTATTGCCTCTCTCCGTCCCACTATTCGCTATTTCCCATTTTAGAACCCGAACCCAGACTCCTGAACTCTTGATGTGGGGTAAATAAATTGCGTCATCGAAAAATCAAAAACACGATTGACAATGCCTGCCGGCAAGGCGTATGCTGACGGCACGATTTCATAAAGGGTAATGTGTGTTGAGGGTACGGTACGTTGTTGTTCTCGCGATGACAACGAGATGTGACCAGAGGTGAGTGGCCGCGCGCGTTGCGGTCAGGCGTTTTACAGACAGTCCTGCACATTTTGATTTTGCGCTTACGCGCATTAACGCTTCATCTGAAACCACCAAGTTTAAGTTAGGAAGCGAGATGCACGGGGACGCGCCCGCTCGGGCGCGGCCTCTGTCTCGTGCTTCCTAACAGGTGCTTGGTGG
>Ga0209407_1001050_pt1 | contig 30807 bp, 26 predicted proteins | sample AD_JPNHG3_MetaG_FD_184410 | JGI IMG/M metagenome (GOLD analysis project Ga0209407, IMG submission 184410) | Active sludge microbial communities of municipal wastewater-treating anaerobic digesters from Japan - AD_JPNHG3_MetaG (SPAdes) (version 2) | ecosystem: Engineered > Bioreactor > Anaerobic... | reverse complement strand
GGGCTCATTGATGGAATATTTCTGCATGGTAATCTCGAAAGCAGTTTTTGACTGTACATCAACAAGCCGTAACCCTTTATATGAAAAAAGGGTATTGGTGACAGCTGGTTTTATAAAATAAATTTCGTAGCGTTTACTATTTTCCTTTGAAACAAACATAATTTTATCGGGGACATTTTCTTTCATGGATATCGTTTGATGCATCTGGTCATTTTCCAGAAGTATAAAACTTTCACCATTGCTCTGTTTTATTGCTTTCGCAGAATTATAATTTTTAATGATTGGAATTCTACCAGTTAAAAAATCATTAATGAGCTCCACATCGATGTCAAAAGGCAAAAACGAAGAAACAGGGAAACGTGTAAAATTAAAAACCAGCACAGTATTCCCAATAGGCTGATATATATACAGGGTATCATTGTCCCGCATTACAACACTGATCTGACTGCCAAACACCGAATCAACAATGGTCATCTTTCCTTTTTTTTCATCAACATTGTATTGCAGTTTTGCTGAGGCTTTAAAGCTGTTTTTTGCAAAAGCTTCTATTCTGAAAGCACCATTGATGGAATGGGGCATCGTGGTATTTATTTTTATAATCTCTTCTAAAAGCGGTGTAACATCAGTATCACTTTTCTCCGGGGGGCTTATCTGGGTAGATTTACATCCATAATATACAAGCACACAGAGTACCATGATTACTGTCATTAACAATCTGTTATTCATCGTTCCCATTCCTTTCCCTGTAATTATTTTTCAATGCTGAGCATTGATCTTTTTTTGTATATCCGACCTTGGGTCAAGTGCATAGGCTTTATTCCAGTATTCCAGCGCTTTATCATGAAGCTGCAACGCTTTGTATGTATCACCAATATGCTCGTATACCACTGCATCAGGATACCCTTCCATTTCCAGCTCTACTGATGCTTCTATGAGTATTGGCAATGCATCGTTGTATTTTCCCATTTTGAAGTACACCCACCCTAATGAATCTAAATATGCCCCATTGGTAGGTTCATTTTCCAGAGCAGTATTAATAAGTACTAACGATTCTTCTAATCTCATATTATTATCAGCATACAAATACCCCAGATAGTTGCATATCCTGGCACTTTTCATATCATTGTTATATGCCTCCTGTAACACACTGATGGTATCATGTATCTTTTTTTGTTTGTCCAGAGCCGATGCTAAATAAAAATAATACGGTTCAGCCCTCTTAATTTTTAGTGCTTTACGAAACATATCCCCGGCATTGGCATAATCAGACTTTTGTAATAAGGCAAGTCCTTTGAAAAAGTAAGCGTCAGGATTAGCATGATCAAGGGAGGTAGCCATAGTAAAATACTCAAATGCTCTGGTGTAATCCTTAAGCAAAGTATATATATAACCAATTCTTATCATGATATCGTTATTTTTTTTCAATTTATACGCCATGGTATAGTAATAAATAGCTAATTGCAACTGATTGGTATCTTCATAGATTTGTCCCAGATACACGTAAGCATCATGTATTGCAGCATCGCTATGCAACGCATTGACAAACATGGAAATGGCTGCATCATAATGGTGTTTTTGATATAACAACACACCAGCAGTGTAATAATTTGTAGCGGCAGTACTGCTATCATTGTTTCGCATTGCAATACGGGCAAGAGCAATATAAGGCATATCAAGCGAACTGTTCATTCTTCTGAGTTTTTGGGCCAGTTCCAGGGCTTTATCATCATTATGAAGCATCTCGGTATACATCATCTTTGCAAGAGTACCCTCAGAGCTTTTATGATTGATAGCCTTACGTAGTACTGGCAGTGCCTTCATATCTTCATAAATATAATAGATGCGTCCTAAATGCAGTATTGCTTTTATATCATTGGGATACCGCTCCAGATATTGCGACAGGTACACAGTAGCCTGTTTTATATCACCTTTCTCTAAATTTAATAATCCCAGAATATACAGCATGGAATAATTGTCTGGATTTTCATTATATGCCTTCAAAAAAAACTGATATGCTTTTTTGTATTCACCAAAACCATAATAGATATGTCCTAAAAAATAATATGATTGTTCTTTGTAATATGATTCAATTGTTTCATATTGACTTTGTTCAATTATCTTTAAAAAATGGTAGCGTGCTTTTAAATTTTGTTTAGTTTGTGAATAATAAACACTTGCAAGGTTAAAACGTATCCGGTATAGCTGTGGCCGTTTTATTAATAGCTTTTCCAGCACCTGAGTTGCATCCTCAGCCTGATTCAGATTCATATATACCGAATATTGTAATATATATGGTTTATCAAAGCTATCATTGGCAGCAATTGCTTTATCAGCATACTCAATTGCTTTTTCATAATTATACTGGTAAAAATAGCATTCCGCCATCTGGTAATAGATTGCGTCGCGTTGTTCAGTATTTTCCGAAGCTTTAGCAAGCAGGGCGATAGCTTCTGTATATTTTTTTTCATTTTTTAAAAGCAGTGCCTTGCTGTATAACTCAAGCGCAGTTTCTTTATAGTGGATATTGTCCTTCTTTGTTTCGGAGGTCGGTAGTGATGAACATGATATAACAATAAGCAATAATGCTGAAAGGATTTTTTTCATGGTGTTGATTCCTGCCTTACATAAATCAATAAACTGTATACTACGATACCGTACAATATACTGCGTTGATGGTTAGTGTCAAATATAAAACTTGCAAATATTGTGACGTTATGTATTATTTTGTAACAAAATATAATTTTAAGATACAAAAATACTTTGCAGTTACTATTTTTTTATGTATTTTGTATATTGACTGTGTATACATTAATTACTATAATTTAATGATAACAATGAGGAGGTAGTACATGCTTTTTGGCATAGATCCATTATACTGGATGATGATGGCTCCTGTTCTTCTTATATCACTATGGGCTTCATTCAGAGTGAAAAGTGCATTTAACAAATATTCACAAATTCCGTCACGTTCTGGCTATACTGGTGGAGATGTAGCACGTATAATATTACAGCGAAATGGATTATCACATATACCGGTTGAAGAAACCACGGGTTTTTTATCCGATCACTATGATCCAATAAAGAAAGTGGTCCGTCTGTCACCACAGGTATATAACAGCAATTCATTAGCTGCCATTGGTGTTGCTGCTCATGAAACAGGGCATGCCCTCCAACATGCTAAAGCTTATAAACCTTTAGTTTTACGAAATGCTATCGCTCCAACTGCTTCTATCGGCTCCAACCTATCATGGATTATCATCTTCGCAGGATTTATTATTGGTTCACTTGGCCTGGTAAAATTTGGCATACTGCTTTTCAGCCTTGTGGTATTTTTTCAGCTTATTACATTGCCTGTTGAGTTCAACGCTTCAACACGTGCAAAAGAAATCTTGGCAGGATATGGTATAGTCAGTTCAGGTGAGCTTGCAGGAGTAAGTAAAGTACTATCAGCTGCCGCAATGACCTATGTTGCCGCTGCAGCTTCTGCTATTATGACACTGTTGTACTTTTTAATCAGGGCAGGGTTTTTAGGTGGCAGCGACGATTGATTATTTTAATTAATTTTTGATAGCTCTATAATAAAAACAGTATATCGGGTTGAACCAATATGCTGTTTTTTTATAGGTTTACTTTAATTACAAGGCCATACAGTATACCTATCCTTCCTCCACTTTTCTGCTTCTGGCATTTTCTTTTTTTTTACTGCCATCTTCACATTTTATATTGTATCATCTCATATAACGTTATGGGGCAAGCAATGTCCCGATAAAGACGTTTTATGGCTTAGCCTGAAGAGAATGGGTTCCTTTTTCTTCATTAATTTTTCTGGATCAGGTAAAAAATCCCTGATTACTTCCGTTGTTACAATAATAAATTTCACTCTTTCCGGATTATTGTAACCACCCAGATAGAATTTTTATATAAAAAATATTTACTATAAATTTAATAACATTATTTCGGTAAGCTATATATGTATGGTTATAATGCATCAGAAAATTTCATGATCAGTCAGTATTTTTAGTGGTACTGAATAGTTCCATGTTATTGGAAGTTTTATTGCAACACCTAACAGCAAAATTTTAATGGCATTAATGCGCATGCCAACACTCTCAAAATACCGTATCACCTATAAAGGCAATATCATATACCAGAGCAGTTTTTTTATTAATTGTTGCACGACCATTGCAATAGAACATACCAAACTTCCACCCGCGTAAAACTGTTGTTACAGCAGTATTTTACTTGTTGACATATCTAAATTATTCATTATATACAGTTATAAATACATCAGGATATTTTTATATGAAGACTAAATTTTTATTTTTCATGTACATTTTATGGTTAGCAGCATGCACAAGCTGCATAAACTCAAATAACGAAACAATAGATATAAGCAGCAACTGGAAATTATTTCTTATAAATAATAGTAACGATATCAGCAACCTTGACTTTGCCCAATCTGATTACGATGACAGTCAATGGCACAGCATTACCCTTCCCGGAAAACTATCGCACAAAAAAGCAAAACAGCACCTCTGGCTTAGAAAAACATTTGTTATCCCTGATTCACTTCAAAAGTATGACATTGCATTTGTTTTAGGTAAAATATGGGATGTTGAGCAAACGTATTGTAATGGCATCAGGATTGGCTCTGCAGGCAGGGAGTATCCCAACTTCCACTCCGAATGGAATAATTTTAGATATTACTATATCCCTTCCTCACTTGTACGCTACAATCAACCCAATACCATTGCCATACGAGTTTTTAGCAATCAAAATGCAGAATATAATGGCACACCACTCGTCACTACATTGCATAATGCAAAAATTATCAATTTTTATCGCACACTCATTGCAGAAAATATTCCGCTATCCACAAGTGTTATGACTTTACTGCTGGGTGTCATAGCACTATACTACTATCTCAGAAACAGGGATGTATTGATTATACAATTTGCTATTATCTCACTGTTATGGTGTTTTAGTGCCATGCATTTTTATCTTCCCGATTATGGGATATTTGACTTCAATGATCAGGATAAGTTATATTACGCATTAACTGCAGGGATTTCTGTTTCGGTGTATATCTTTTTTGAAACGATAACCCGGAGCTACAATAAATTGCTCCGTATCTTTATAATTATAACAGCATTAATCATGGCAATCCTCAGCCTATCAGCAACTGTCAATGATCCGGTTACAGGGTGGCGCTTTCAGGTAATTGGTGGTCTGGGCCTGGTTGTACAAATACTATGGGGCTATCTTATTTTTAAAGGTATAAAGCAAAATCAAAAAGAGGCAAAAGCTCTTTGCATCCCCTACCTTTTTATGATGCTATGCGTAGGACACGATTCACTGGCTGTTTCCGGTTTTATATACACAAACTTTTTCTGGATAAATTTAGGTTATCCAGGACTCATCCTTGGGATTGGTGCTATCTTATCACAACGAACTGCAATAGTTGCGGATGAACTTCTCAAATCAAAAGAATACATAGAAAACAAGAATAGTGAACTGACTCAGATTTTAAATAAGGTCAATGCATCCATCAAAGAATTGTATGATATTGCTCAAAATGTCAGGGAAACAACCAGGCTATTAACCGACAACATGCACGAGCAAAATAGCAATATTGAACAAACATCAGCAGCACTGGAGGAATTTTCATCAACTGTTGACTTGATTGCATCCAATGCATTACACCAGGATACTATCTTACAAAAAAACAAGGAGTTGCTTTTTGAATATATCAAAGGACTTGGGCATATCACTGATGCGGCAAAATCGGCTGTTAAACTGAGCTATAAAAGTCAGGGACAAACTTCTGTTACAAAAGAGCATTTAGATGATGCACTCAAAGGGATAGAAAAAATTAAAAACTACTCTGATAATATACGCCAGATAGCTGAAACCATCAATGACATAGCTGAGAAAACAAACCTGTTATCATTGAATGCCTCAATAGAAGCAGCCCGTGCCGGTGAACATGGCAGGGGTTTTGCCGTTGTTGCCGATGAAATAGGGAAATTAGCCGAAAGATCAATAGAGCAATCAAAAAGTATTCAAACAATTTTATCACAAATACTTGCCGATATTGAAACCCAGACCCTTCTCATGGGAACAGTTGTCTACTCCAATGAAGATGTTGAGCGTTCTGTATATATGGTAAATCATGCTATCGATACCATCCTTGATATGTGCATTTCACAGGAAGAGCTTACTAAAACAATTGAAGAAAATATCAATACAGTTTTGCAGGGTTCCACTGAAATCACTAACGCTACCAGTGAAGAAAAAGCAGCCATCAGCGAAATTACAGCAACAATAAACCAGCTTCTAACCATAACGAATACTGTATATGAAAATACAAAAATACTATCAGAAACTCTATCAAAGATAACCATGCAAATTGATTCATTGCAATCCATTGCTGAAATTCAATCTAAATAACTATTTATGAAAACTATTTTTATTTAGTACTTCATATAGCAATATCAAAAATATTTTGACTTTTTTATTTTATTGCTATACAGTGTTACTTATATAATGAAAGGAGATTGTTATGTGTGACACCATTGTTGCAACGCAAAAAGCAACTGCTGATGGTAGCGTAATCCTTGCCAAGAACAGCGACCGCGAAGCCAATGAAGCTCAGTTGTTAAAATATATTGCCAGGCGTTCATGGGCCAATGATACAACTGTTCAATGTACCTATGCCACCATACCTCAGGTTAAGGAAACCAATGAAATTTTTATTTCAAAGCCGTTCTGGATGTGGGGTTGCGAGATGGGAGCTAATGCTCATGGATTGGCCATTGGGAATGAAGCGGTATTTACAAAAGAACCATATGAAAAAACAGGATTGCTGGGTATGGATCTTATAAGGCTTTCCCTTGAGCGTTGCAACAATGCCTATGATGCACTGATGCTAACCACTGAACTCATTGAGCAATATGGACAGGGTGGCAATGCAGGCATGGCTCACAAATTGTTTTACCATAATTCTTTTATTTTTGCCGATAGTTCCTGTGCATACGTTCTTGAGACTGCAAATAGGCACTGGGTAGCAATCAAGGTTGACGGTATACGCAGCATTTCAAATGGATTAACTATTGAGGAAGAATTTACCTTTGCATCAAAAGGCATAGAAGACTATGCATTGAAAAAGGGGTATTTAAAAAAAGGTGATACTTTTAATTTTAAGAAATGTTTCAGTGACACATTGTATACCTATTTTTCACGTTGCTCTGACAGACAATCAAGGACTACATCATGTGCCAGTAAAAATAGCGGTACAATTACACCTCAAAGTATGTTTGCATTGCTCAGGGATCATGGGAACGATGATATGCAACTTCCTCCAGATAAAACTTCAATGGGTTCTGTATGTATGCATGCTTCTCTTCTACCAACGCGCCCAAGTCAGTCGGTTGCTGCATTTGTTGCACATCTCAGGGACAATATCCCCGCTTTTTGGGCAACCGGTTCATCAGGAACATGCACCAGTGTCTTTATGCCATTTTATCTGATTGGCAAAGATATCGATTATTTCCCCGCAAAAGAAACAAGTACCTATTCACCCGAAAGTTACTGGTGGATGCATGAAAAAATACACCGCCAGTCAATTTTTAAATGGGATTACTTTCAAAAAACTATCGCACCATCAATAATATCTATTGAAAATGAATTCATCACAAAAGACAATGAGTTGTTTAAAAAGAAGAATACTACCACTCAGAAATATTTTGATTTTTCCAGACTATGCGTTGAAAAAGTTCTAAATATCAATGAACGATGGGAAAAAGAATTAAAAAGCGCTCCCTATTCAAATACAAAATTATCGTTTACATTATTCTGGAATTCGCAAACAAAAAAGGCAATGATCCCAGTATGATGCTATAACATTGGGAATATATATTTTTCAATCAATTCAAAATTCTTTTTAATATTGTTTTTCCCTACTACAATATCCATGTGCCCCGGCAACAGGTATTCGATATCAAGCTCTTTCATCCGCTGTATACTTTCTTTGAGCAATGTGCCATCCCCACCGGGGAAATCAGTTCTTCCTACACTTTCTTTAAATATCAGGTCGCCACAAACAAGCACCTTCTTAGAAGCCCAGTATAAACACATTGAACCTGGCGAATGTCCCGGTGTCTTATAAACCTGCAATACCTCATTGCCTATCTTCCACTCCCCCTCTTCCAGCACAATATCAAATGTAAATTGTGGAAACTGCATCCCGAACATTGCAAAGAATTGAGGACCAACCTCATGTAAAAACGCTATTTCATCCTTATGCATAACAACCTGGGGGCCCTTTCCCATGAACATCGCACATCCTTCAAAGTGATCCGGATGTGAATGCGTAGCTATAACATAATCAATTGCTTTCGTATCAATACCGTCCTTCTGCATATCGGTAAAATGCATATCAACATATTTTGCCAGCCCGGGGTCAATCAGCATATTAAGAGGTTCGCCTAGATAAAATGTATTGCAGTTATTTTCAAAAACACCACGCCATATATATCCAAATATACCATCACATATTTTCATATTCTACTCCTGAATCTGTGAAAAATCAATGAAAGCTGTAAACAATGTAAGTATTGACTGTAACATTCCCAGCCTATTATCGCGGACAACAGGATTACTGTCCATAACCATAACCTTATCAAAATAGGTATCAATAGCCTCTTTGCCTTCTATGAGGAGCAAAAATAGGTCTTTGTACTTATTGTGTGCTATGTATTCCTGAATGCTATCCTCTTTTTCTTTAAAAAACGTATATAAATTCTTTTCTTCTTCAATGACAAGCGCATCAGGATTAAATGAAAATGTGTATCCAGGGTTCTTTTTTAAAAATGCATTGACAATATTAAACATACGTTTAAATGCTATGAGAAGATCCCCAAACCGTTTATCCCTTCTGAATTCATGTATGCTCTGTGCTCTCAGATATAGCTCATAGTAATCATAACATCCTACTGCCAAACATGCATTGACCTCATCAAAGGCAAAACCCTTTTCATATAAAAATGTTTTTGCCCTCCCATTAATAAAATCAAGAATCGCATCAACCAATTGGGCACCATTATTATACTGTGTGGCTATTATTTTACAAACATTTGCAAGATCCAGATGGATAGCATTCCCAACAAGCATATCAACAATTGCTGCTGACTGACGTCGCAGTGCATAAGGATCTGCAGAGCCTTTTGGTATATTACCAACGGAAAATGAACCAAAAATATTATCAATTTTTTCAGCTAACGATACAACAATACTCACAATACTTGAAGGTAGTATATCACCCTGAAATCGTGGCCGGTATTGGAAATCAATAGCATCGGCAACCTCACTATCCTCGCCATCAAGAAGCGCATAAATTTTACCAATTTGCCCCTGTAAGGACGTAAACTCAAAGACAAGGGACGTCGTAAGGTCGGTCTTTGCCAATAGCACAGCACGATCTATCTTTTTCATAGTAGCATCATCGAAGGATAGTTGCTGACTTATAACCTCAGCTATCTTCTGCACCCTTACTACTTTATCATAGATAGAGCCCAGCTCTTTATGGAAAAGGATAGACTTTAACATATCAACACGATCAGCTAATGGGATCTTTCTATCCTCTTCAAAGAAAAATCGTGCATCCGTGAAGCGTGCCCTGATAACACGCTGATTTCCTTTCACAATATGCTCTGTTGGTGGATTATTTGATACAACTAAAAATTTTGGCAATAGTTTGCCGTTATCATCACGGATGGCAAAATACTTCTGGTGCTCCTTCATCTCAGTAATAAGGACTATATCAGGAATAGTTAAGAACGACTCATCAAAACTACAGATAACTACATAGGGGCTTTCTGTTAAAAAGGTAACAGTGTCCAGGAGTTCTTCATCTTCCACCAGTTTGCCCTGCAAGGTTTTAGCAGCACTATACAATTGTTGTTTAATACTCTCCTTCCGCTTATTGTGATCAACTATCACCCCATGTTTTTCTAAAACTTCACCATACTCCCGGCAATAATGCAGGGGAATCATACAATTGTTCTGGATATAATGCCCTCTGACTTTATTATCAAACGGTATTCCATCAATTGAATGCATTACAACCGTATCATTGAAGAGGACACAGATATAATCAATAGGTCGGGGAAAACTAATCCGTTTAACATTCCAGCGCATACGTTTGGGAAAATTTACCTGCATAATGATTTGCTCAATCATCTCCGGAATAATTGCTGTTACCGGCTTTGCTTCTACCATGCGTCTGGCATAGATATAATCACCCTTACTTGTATTCTGAATAAATGTATCTTCCAATTTTATTTTGTTCCCTTCTAAAAACCCCATGAATGCCTTTGTGGGGTTTCCCTCTGCGTCATAGGCAGCCTTAACCGATGGACCTTTTAATTCTTCATAATCTTCCGATTGCTTATCAGCCATATCGCTGACACATACTGCAATGCGCCGTGGCGTTGCATAAACCATACACGAGCCAGATGCAATCCTGTGCGTTTTCAAACCTTCACTCATAAGTGCGGCTATTTGCTGTATAGCAGGAGGAATATATCCTGCAGGTATCTCTTCAGTACCAATCTCGCAAACAAAGTTAATCCTCTCCATATCCTTTTATCCTACTTTCGTTTCTTTTTTAATTCCACATAAGGATTTATATGCTGACCTTTCCTGATAATTTCAAAGTGTAGATGCGGGCCGGTAGAGTTGCCAGTATTACCACTCTTAGCAATAATCTGCCCCTGTTTTACATATTGACCTTCTTTCACAATTATTCTGGACAGATGCCCATACAATGTTCTATCGCCCCCGGGATGAGTTACGACAATCACCTTACCATATCCCCCTAACCAGCCTGCATAGCTTATCCGCCCATATTTGCTGGCATGTATCCATTCATAGTTTGCTCTAACATCAATACCCTGATGGAACTGCTTATCACCATATACGGGATCTTTACGCCATCCATAGCCACTGGTAATATATTGATTGTTAACAGGCCATAGAAACCCCTTGAAAATATCAAGCGGCTTTGCATCAGGGATAAAGATATGCTGCCCAACATTGATAAAATCAGGATTAGCTATTACATTCTCAGCAATTATTTTTTGTATCCCTACATTGTACTTTCTGGCAAGAGAAGGAAGCGTCTGACCGCTTTGTACACTAACTATCAATCCATCTTTATTGGGGATGGTTAAAACCTGTCCAACATGCACAAGGTCATATGATTCCAGCTTATTACATCCACAAATCGTATCCATCGAAACACCATACATTCCAGCAATCTCGCTTAATGTTTCACCCTGCTTTATAGTATGGTGTACAATCTTTAATATGGAACGTTCACGGGGTTCCTCAAATTCTTTATTGGCAATGGTCTTTTTCTTAATTTCATCATACCATGAAGCTTCTGAAAAAAATATATCGTTAATACCAGCCAAAATAAAAAGCACAACAAGGCACAAACAAACAGCAGCAAATGCTATCCCCGCTCTCCTGAAACTGCGCCATGAAATGCTTTTAATAAAGGCATTGTTTTTCCGTCTGTGGATAATAATTATCTCAGATGATAAAAGTGTTATGCTTATATCACCTACTATATAATTATGTAAATGCCACGATCTCATAGATTCATTATCGGCAACAAAGAATCAGTCGTCATTTTTCAGAACCCTTCTTGCTGAAAATTCCCGCAGCCTGCGGCGTTCCAGCGTACGATTCTTCAATAAGCTTCTTCACATCTTTCTTTTGTCCACCTGTTATGGTAACCACACCCTGAGAAACCACACCACGCTGTACAGTCAGTATTGGTGTTTCAATATCACCCAGCACCTTGGCTGTTTCCAGTAATTTAACCTCTTCATCAGCAACAATATTCCCAATGACAGTCCCTGCAACAACAACATTTTTGGCATGTATATTTGTCTTAACCTTTCCGGTTTCACCTACTACAAGCTCCTCATCGGTTTTGATCTCACCTTCAAATTTCCCATCAATACGAAGCGAACCACTGATATAAAATTTACCTTCAAAAACCGAACCTTCGCCAATAGTACTATTCAAGCTATCACTTTTACCAGCCATACGTTTATCACCTCTTGCTTATTAATTTCCTTGTTGCATTATTTTTTTGAATGTACATGTACTTTTGAATTATTGCAATTTTATTTCAACTATTTTTTATTGCAAATCAATTATTCCTGTACTATTTTTACTAAAAGCAATACTATTATGTGCGATAGTTACTGATAATTAACTGCAACCTGATGATATATAATATATGAACATATTACAAACACCCATCGTTGTCAATGAGATATTCTACTCCCTGCAGGGTGAAACTACCCGTACTGGATTTCCGTCTCTTTTTATACGGCTGGCAGGCTGTAACCTCAATTGCAGGTGGTGCGACACTGCCTATGCAAGGACCGGTTATACAATGACTATCGCCAGTATTGTAAAAAAAATACAACAGTACCCATTAGCCAACCATATTACCATCACTGGTGGCGAACCTCTGATACAGCAGGGCACGATAGCTTTGCTGAATATTCTTTGCACACATAACTATCCTCTTCAGCTTGAAACCAATGGCAGTATTTCACTGGAAAAAGTACCGCAACCCGTACACAGGATAGTAGATGTTAAAACACCTTCAAGCGGCGAGGAAAAGTCATTTAACTTTACAAACCTGCAATTATTGCAGCCACACGATGAAATAAAATTTGTGATAGCCAATGACAATGACTATAATTATGCTAAGGAGTTTATGCAAAAATATTGTGCCAATACATGCTGTGTTATTAACTTTTCACCGGTAGTGTTAACCATGAAGCCGCAGACACTTGCAGAATATATTCTGCGTGACAGATTACCGGTACGGCTTAACGTTCAGTTGCATACAATGTTATGGCAGCAAGAACCCAAACATTTTTAGGAGCAAGCGATGGACTACGTAGGACATATCATACGCCCCCCTTCAGAAGCGTATAGTATGATTATTCAGGTAACCGTTGGGTGCTCGCACAACATGTGCACCTTTTGCGGTACCTATAAGGATCAAAAATTTTATGTCAAAGATATGCAGCAGGTGAAGCGTGATATTGATGAGGCTTCGCGGTACCGCTTTGATCGTGTTTTTTTAACCGATGGTGATGTGCTTATACTGCCAACCGAAACATTGCTGGATTTATTTGCCTACATTAAAAAAAAGAATCCGCATATTGAGCGCATTGGTGTTTATGCCAATACCAAAGCCATACTAAAAAAATCAGTGGCGGAATTAAAACAACTAAAAGATGCCGGGCTTGGCATTGTATACCATGGCATTGAAAGCGGCAATGAAGAAGTACTACGCAGGATACGCAAAGGGGCGCTTCCGCATAAACAGTTAGAGGCAGCACAAAAGATTAAAGAAGCAGGTATTGCGCTATCACAAACAGTGCTGCTGGGGATTGGTGGTATTGATTTAAGCATCCCCCATGCCATGGACACCGGCAAACATTTAGGTGCCATGTCACCCGACTATGCATCGGCATTAACCGTTATGCTTTTACCCAATACACCCTTATACCGTGACTATGTACAGGGCAAATTTGTATTGCCCGATAAATTTGGCTTACTTCGCGAGCTCAAGCTCATGATAGAAAATATGGATGTAACCAGTACATGCTATTTTACATCAAATCACGCATCTAACTATTTACCCATTAAAGCTACATTGCCTGACGATAAAATACAGGTTATTTCGTTGCTTGACCATATTATCAATACAAAAGACGAATCAATATTAAAACCAGAATATCTCAGGGCATTGTAAGGAGGGGATGGATCATGGATAAGTCAATGGAAGAGGCTATACGTTTTATTAGCTTTGAACTTCAGGAGAGCCCGGGCACCGATATTGCAAAGCTTATTGAGAAAGCCAGTCAGCAGTTTGACCTTACACCAATGCAAACCGAATTTCTGGTTAACAAATTTATATTAAATAAATAGTAACGCTCTGCACCGATAGAATGTACAGTATGAAGTATATACACCGTACATTGTCATTCAGGTCTTTACCCGGAATCCAAATATCTATCGTTATATCCTGAATCAGCGTTAAGGATGACATCCACCGCCAATTTTATTTCATATGGATGGCAACACCCATGCCATAAAAAACTCCTCATCTTCAGGTTTACTGAAAATGAGGAGTTTATGGCAAAGCTTTTATTTCAAAATCAATCTACTCTTCTTCACCTGTTAATTTATCCAGTATTTTCTTCTGCCCTCCTGCATATACTGCAAGCTTCTCACCTTCCAATTCAATCTTACCATCGTTTGCCAGTTTCTTTCGCCATAGCACTGTTCCATCTAACTTAGCACAGAAGATATAATCACCTGATGCAATATAAATTTTGTCATCAGCCTTTGTTGGAGGGCTTACAACCTTGCCTTCCCATTCAACCTTTCCATTCTTTACAAAGTAAATTTCATATCGGGTTACCAGCAGTTGTCCTTCCGGTTTTGGAATCTGTTTATCCTTCTTTACAACCTTTGCAACTTCTTTAACTACCTCTTTTGGTTTTTCTTCAACCTTTATGATTCCCTGCTTTTCATCATTAAAATCTTCAGGTTTAAATTTTTCCACCTTATCTCTACTTACCACAATCTCCTCTTTAGCTACTGCAATTACCTTCTCTATTGCTTTAGGCGACTCACCTTCCTTTGCAATAATCACTTCAACCTTCTTTTCTGCCTTTTTTACATCATCCGCTGTAATAATTACTTTTTCTTTTTCCTCAACAACGGGAGCTACTTCAATAATTTTATCAACATGTTCTTCAACTGCTTCTACCCTCTTTACTACAGCCACCTTCCCTTCAAAAACCTTGATACGTGTTGTTTTTTTAGCATCAGCTTCAACCGAAAAATTTGTGCCGCGTACACCAGCAACTGCGGTTGGAGTTTTCACTAAAAAACTTTCATTTTTTAAAAGCTTTTTAGGTTTGCATATCATCTTCCCAATATCCAGACCAAGTGTTGTGTTTTCAATGCCATCCTTTCGCAAAAATTGTGCCATAATAGCTTTTGATTTTTCTTTTATCCTGATTATGGAATCACCAATTTTTATATCACATGACGAAAGTGCACCTGTTTCAATAATATCCCTTTGATTTATCGCTTCGCCGATAACTGCTAACTGCCCATTCTTCTTCACATCACCTATACTGAACGCTATTGATGCATAATCATCAACCTTCTGCTTTGCGCAACTGCCTATAATGGCTAAACTTATAATTACCAAATATACTAAACCCCGTATCATTGTATATCCTCCATTAAAGTAAAGATAAAATATTGCACATTTTATAGATTTGAACAAATACAACAAACTATAACCAACCTTCTTAATTACAATCATTTAAGTATACATGTATTTGTAGAAAAAATGCAAATTTTTTTTATAATTTATAAAAAATCATTTTTTATATATCACTTTCCCATAATCTCTGAAATTTTTGTAAACGGATAAGGATTATACAACAAACTTTTCTTTTACAATTTGAGATAGTAAATACCTATTATACTATTTATACAAATAATAACTTCCTTCCCTTGTATTCAATACAATCTAAATCAATACCATAAACACCTTTCATTATTTCAGGATTAACAATTTTGGAATCACCATCACCATAGACATATCCCTCTTTCAACACTATAAATTTATCTGCAAATTGCAGTGCTCTGTTAATGTCATGAAACACTATTAACGTAATTAAATTGTAATTGATTGTATAATACCTTACTATCTGTAAAATTTCAATCTGGTTTTTGATATCCAGATGGTTGATAGGTTCATCCAGTAATAAAACCTCAGGCTCCTGCACAATGGCTCGTGCAATCAAAACCTTTTGTATTTCTCCACCACTCAATTGATTTATGGTTCTAAATGCTAATGAATCTATATTAAAATTATTAATGGTTTTCTCAACAATTTCCATGTCATGCTTTGTTGGTTCAAATGATATATATGGTTTTCGCCCAAGAAGTATTGATTCAAATACGTTGCATGATGGGAAACTATTGCCTGATTGAGGTAGATATGCGATAGATTGTGCGATATTGTTTTTTGTCATTGCATTAATATTCATTGTATCCAGGATAATAGCACCGTTATCAGGTTTTATTATTCCATCTATTGCCTTTAAAAGCGTTGATTTACCTGAACCATTTGGACCAAGTAATGCTGCCACTGTACCTCTATGCAATTGCAACGAAATATCTTTCAAAACTATTTTTGAATCATATCCAGCAAAAAGATGTTCTACTCTTAACACTATAACGTACTCCTTCTTACCAGTAGATAAAAAAACATTGGTGCACCCAGAAATGAAGTTATAATCCCAACCGGAAGAATTACTGGTGATAGAAGCATTTTTGCGATACTATCAGATATTAAAAGGAATAAAGCGCCAAACAAAGCTGAATATGGTATAAGGAAACGATAATCATTGCCAATAATCATCCGAACAATATGCGGAGCAATGAGCCCAACAAATCCAATGATACCTAAAAAAGCAGTACAGAGTGAAACTATCAGTGCGCATAATAACATCCCCAGTAAGCGTAAGGATGTACTATTTACACCCAAACTTTTTGCAACATCATCACCCCATAATAATGCATTATAATTCCATCGATGAATGTAAAAATAAACAAAACAAGCTATAAAGCCTATAGTCATAATCAAATTCTCTACCCATCCGGCTTTTCCGATATCACCAAATGTCCAGAATATTGTTGCCGAAACCTGAAAGTCTGTAGCAAAGTATTGCAGCGCCATTGTTGAAGCACCAAAAAGACTGCTCATAGCAACACCCGCCAATACAATTGCTTCCGGTGATACCTTTTTAACCAATGACAAAAGAAGTATTATTGATACAGCTACAATAGCACCTGCAAATGCAGCAAACACCACCATATAGACATTGAAAACACTCACAGATTCATTGCCATATGAATGTGTAATCCCCGCACCCAAACCAATGATTGCAACTGACGCACCAAATGCTGCACCATGAGATATACCCAGTGTAAAGGGAGATGCCAATGGATTTTTTAAAATATTCTGGATAACACATCCAGAAACGCCTAACGATGCTCCTGCAATTACAGCAGCAACAGATCTAGGTAATCGAATATTGTATATCACATACGAAAGATCATTTTGCCAAAATAATGTTGTGATAATCTTACCAAACGGTATATGAAGCGAACCAGCAGTAAGAGAAAACAAAAAAGCAGCACCCAGACAAAGCAGAAACACAAACCCTATCCCCAATTTTACATATAATAACTGTAAATATTGTTGCATTAATCCAGATTTAATGTACGGTGAGTCCCGCATTGGTAAATTTAACTTTGCCATATCCTTTATAACTCTTTTTTAAATTATCGTATACATCCATACCAACAAATTCTTTCACAATTACCCTGGCCTTTTCTTCAGTATCAATATCATTAAACCGTTCAGGATAAAGCGTTTTCCCAATAAAATATGAATTAGCAATCATAACTTCTATATTTGTTCTATAAAAATTATAGGGATATACAGTATATACATTATTTTTAACAACTGCTTTTAATTTTTTATAAAAACCACTGTTTTTCTTGTAATCAATTTCAATGAGTGCAAGTCCAGCAGCATCAATAAATAAATTATCGCAATTCCACACAATAAGCTTTTCCATATCAATAAAGAGATGTCCCTTTTTGCCCAATTCATCGGCAACATTCAAAACGTTTAGCCATTGTAAAGGTGGATAAAAACTTTCAGTGCTGGTTATTCCATGTGCACCACGTGCACTCACCCCTCCTACATATACTGATACTTTTTTTGTATTATGGACCCTTTGCTGTAAATCAGCAATGCAGGTATCAATATATGTACATAGTTGCAACGCTCGTACTTGTTTACCTAAAATATTTCCCATAAATAAAAATGTTTTCTTTATATCATCAATAGAAAAACCATCCATTCCCGTTGCGCCCGATATGACAATACATGGAATACCTGTTTTACGCTGTATTATTTCTGCATTGTTTGCTTCAAATGTAAATACTATATCAGGATTAACCTCCATAAGCCTTTCAAAATCCGGAAGCCTGCCTGGACCACCTTCGCCTATGCCTGGAATAGCACCAACTCTGTCTGCTATTGCGGTCCAATACATTCTACCATCTGCATTAATAGTGCGCATAGAGTTTCTTTTCTCAAGCTCCTCAACCCCAACTACTTTATCAAAAGCCTGTAAATAGACCACATATCGTAAAGAAGCACTCAATGCCACTACCCCTTTAATTTCTTCTGGAATAGCTACCCTCCTGCCTGCAAAATCAGTTATCACACTATTACCTTTAGGTAACCTGGTATCACACAATATACAAAATAAGCATAGAACGCAACAGCCAATTGTTTTATATAGATCCGTATTCATAGTATATAAAAGCAACTCCCCTGCTTATTGGTTTATGACATATAAGGAATATACGGTTTAATATCAAGTACCGGCGTACCATCAAACATATCTATCCGTTTAACTTTTATTGTAAAACCATGTACTTCTAAAACTTCAACAATGGATAATCCAATAGGATTTGGCCTAACTGGCGAACATGTACTGAAAACACCAAGGTACTCATCACAATGTGGCGGCTTTACAATGAGCCTGTCCATGGTAAAGGATACAGCTCTGTCAAAAAGAAATAATACCACAATGAGGTTGCCTGCCTTTATATCGTGTATACCCAGCGCATAATCCTCATCAATAACTATCTCACCTTCAAGCTCTGATAATGACCAATGGCGCGGAACATCTTTATGACGGTGTCTAATATACCCAATGGGTTTAATTGGATAGCTTATTGATTCCATTTCACCTCTTATAATTTAATGAGTAAAAATATTTCCTATTATAGCACGTACTTCTTGCGCAGCCGTACTAACTGCACCCATCGGGCAAGCGCACCCTTCCAGAGGATGATATATTTTTCCAATAAAAATAAAAGATAATGGACCCTCTTTTACAATATAGTCATCATCTATATTGTTAGTATCAAACTGTTCTTTTTCAATAATGCTCATTTCAGGCTCATTTTTGCCATTCCTAAATCTTTTGAGCATCGTCTGCTGTACTACTTTTTTCCCACCTAAGTATTCCATGAAAGATTGTGGCATTTTTGAAAAACCAAACATTCGATGCAGTCCTGTATTAGATTCATCAGCATCGACTATAAGAACATGGCAATTTTTATCAATCAGAGCTTTTGAAATTAGATATACCATCAAGCTTTTACCAACACCACCCTTTCCACAAATTGCAATTTTTTTCATACGTTATATCCCCTGTATACTATTAATTTAAAACATACACGACACAGAACCTTTTACCGAAAACGGTGCACCTGCATAATAACTTGTTCCCGATACCGTATCATCAGAAGCATTAATTACCGAAACATATTTTTTGTTGAATATATTATCAAACTCTAACGAAAATGTTACATTTTTTAACATGTGTATCTTATCTTTACAATAACTCACCTTTACGTCAAAAACACTATATGCATCTATCTGCTCATGGTGCATAATATCACCATATCGTTTTCCTATATAGCGCAGCATTGGTACTAATTCCAGCTGCTTATACTTCCCGATAATCCCGGCTAAAACAACCCATTGTGGTGTATCAACAATCTGCCTGCCATCATTATCATAAACAGTACCCTGATAGGTACTGTTGCCATCATAGACAAGATGATTATAGGTTGGATTAACAAAAATCGTAGCCCACCTAGAAACAAAGATACTTGTTCCCAATTCACATCCATATCCTTTTGCCTTTCCTGCATTTTGCTGATAGCTTACTGCCTTACCGGTACCGGAATCGGTTACTCGCGAATCTGTCACATTTACTAAAAGATTTTTATGTTGTGATACAAAAACTGTTGGATTAATCTCTAAATAATGGCGTTTTATCCTCACACCAACATCAACATTATCAGATTGTTCAATATCATATCCTTTAAAAAGATCATTTAATGTTATACCTGCAGCCTGAAATTGTGTGCGCAGTCTATTATAAAGGTTTTGCAAAGGCATATATGCATACGGTCGTATAAAATTTTTACCGTAACTGGAATACACTTCAAAATATTTAGTAAATGAATATGATACTCCCATCGTGGGAAGCATTATATCATAGATTCTTTCATCCCGGTCTAAATCTGGTGCTCTTGTCAACGCTGGTACACTACCCGGATATGTTGTTGTATATCCTCGGGAATCTGATTCTTTAAAGCGAAAATATTTTACTCCTACCTGCCACTTAAAATTTTTTATCTCCCCGGCCAGTTTTCCGTACGGGCTATTAATAAAGGTATCACCGCTGGTGGTATACATACCGTATCCTCTGTATAAAAGTGAACCGTCATTTTGGATCCAATAATTTTGTGTATATATATTCATATCCGATTGTTCAAAATGATAGCCTGCGGTTGCCTTAATCATTGATAAATCAATGCTAATCTGGGAAACAACCCCTTTCCTAACAATATCTCGTGTGCGCTTTTGCACGCCTGGTTGATTCTGTATATTCGCACCATCTCTGATCGTAGCATCTTCATTTGTTATATACGGCTTTATCACGACTGAGAAATCTTTCCCATGAGCATTGATTAATGTAAAAAAGTCGCAATTTGTATGTTCTTCTTCATTAAATTTGTAATAAAACATATCCTCGCCAGGGATACCGGTTAACCCACCATTAAAATCATATTTATAATAATCATCTAAATCCTTAGCCTGCTCATAGGATAATGAGCGATATTTATAATGATGTATTGTATTATAATTACCCCACAATGAAATAGTCATGTACTTTCCCATAGGTTGAACAAAAGTAACGTTTGCATTATGCCGTGGCCCTAAATCCCCAGGGCCTTTCCATTTATCCTCTTTAGTGCATGAATATGAAACCGATAATCTACTGTCAGCCGGACCAACTTTTCCCGAATCAACTCGTACAAACATCTTCATGAGATCAAAACTACCATAAGAAGAAACAAGCGCAATCCCAAACGTATCCTGCGCCCATCGTGGCTTTAGCTCAACCGCACCGCCTCTATCACCAACACCCACACCTAAATCAGCAGGGACAGCGCCCTTAAACACAGCAATGCTATCAAAGTTTTCCATATCATACACATAAGCCCTGGGCCCCATCGGATTACCACCATAGTTAGGTATACCATCTACGGTCATCGCACCCATAAATCCTCTAACGCCACGCATTCTGATGCTGTTTTGCTCAGAAACCATATTACCGGGATCAATTCCTTCAAAGACCACCCCTGGTACTATACTTATTGATTCATATACATTTGCTTTACCCTTCTCACCTTTAAGCTCCATCCCTTTCCGTGTAACCTCGGTCCCGGTATAGACCGTTTCCCCTGCCTGTTTTGTAGGGATAATCAACTTCGCACCCTCAACTACTATTTCTTCTAATATAACCATTCCATTGTTTTCATCATTTGTTTTATCCGCTTCCGTTTGCGTCTGGGCAAATACCATCGTCATACCCATGCATATAATGATGCCAATAAAACTAAACACTTTAAAACCATCCATCTATACCTTCCAAAAAAACAATAATTATGATAATATTGCTACAAGTATGCTAATAATAGCACATTAAAAAATTATGTGTTATTTGTCAATAATATTAATGGTATATTAGTAGCAATAAATGCTATTAATACAATATTAATAATATTATCTGTATATTATAGATATAATATTACTATAGCGTATAGTAAATTAAGCTTGACTGCTTTCTCGTTATTTTTATCATACCATTCATGAATGATGATTGGTATAATACTGCCATATTACAAAGCATCATTATTGCCGATGCATTTGCAAGCCCCCTTGATAACCTTTCCGCCCAGCACATTAAGGCTACCTTTGATGATGTTACCGAATATGTTGACCCGGAACCGGCGTTGAAGCATAAACTTTATCTGTGGAAAAAGCCGGGACTTTATACATCGTTATCGCAATACTGTATTTTGCTTTGCGCTATAAACTCGCAAAACTATACCTATAATCATCAACTGGTCATTAATTTTTTACATTCACTGGGCGATAGTTCTGCATATTTCAGGCATACTCCCCAGATATTGCACAACCTTGGCAATGCCTATGATGCACCCACTGCAGAATTGCTGGTATTGATACCTTCATTGCTATTTTGCAAACGCGAACCAACGCCACAAAATTTGTTGCACTTTATCCTTGCTCACAATAAAAATGCGGCAACCTGCGCAGCCTGCACCTTCTTTTATCTGTTATTGAAAGAAATTATAGGGCGACAGCTCAGTACATTCCATCCTGAGATTTTAAACGATATATCGTCACAAATGGCACTGCTTATACAACAACACTCTGCATCAATCTTTGAACATGGAGCAAACCCGCAGGTGATAACGCAAGCTGCAAGCGACCTGCATGCACTGATGACAACGCTACCGCTTACAAGCGATGAAGTAACCTTCACACGGCATATTCTTAACTATGCCAATAAGTGGAGCAACAACAGTTTTACCCGCTTAACCGTCAATCATCCTTTTGCAATTTTGCCATTTGCTCTTTACTGCTCATATTCCACACCATATAATGCAGTATTTTCCCATATACACCACGGTGGCAGGGTCTCGGTTCTTTTGCCACTTATTGCAGCAATTTCAGCGGCATTATATGGCCCTGACAGTATCCCTGAACATTTAAAGGAAACACTTATAAACAAAAAAAGGATATACCAGTTGCTGCAGTTTTTGCATGAAAGCTCAATCACCATGAACTATCTAACAGAATTTTTTCAAAATGAAATGAAGCTAACGCAAAAAGAAAAGGATGAGCTGGAAAGTAAACTAAAACATAGTAAGCATATTAAAGAAAAACCAAAAAAACCTGCTGCGGATAAACACAATGCCATGACAAACCATGTGGTTGAAAGCTGGACAAAACTTGATAAAGCAAAATGGAAAAAGGAAAAGAAAAAACATAAACCCTATTCAGAATAATGCTTGAGATAGTTTAGCATTATCTCTTTAAATCCTGCCAGTGTAAGCCATCGCCCATGTGCAAGCGCGATTATTTCCATATCATCATCCTTTTGTGCAAAAACACCACCATATGCAGAAGCAATCTTTTTGCCATATTCACCCTTCACTGTATCACAAAAACCAATGACATATACATCATCGCTGTTATAAACTTTATCAAAAAAGGTAATCTTAAGTTCAACAGTAACTCCGCCCTGCCACACCGATAGGAATGTTGACCAGCCCATTGTTTCATCAAGCAATGAGCATAACACCCCTTGATGAATAGAACTATCATCCATTGGTACAAAATTATTAGGGGCATGTAACCGTGCAATAAGATAACTTCTATCAAGTTGATAGTCAGTAATATAAAACATCCTTGAATTATTATTTCCTGGTTTATTATTAATAAGATTTACTGACATGTTGGGGATAATAAATGGTGTTGCGGCATCCATGTTTTGTTTTAATACATCAATGACATCATTGTTATAAGGATGCACACGAGTTTCACTATACCGGCAATGGCAATAGGGATTTTGCAACGATCTGCCAAAAATACCAAAAAAATTTTTTTCATCGCCCTTTTGAACAATGCAACGCACAGCATCCCCGCATGATAAACGTTCACCACCAAATCTGAAATGATATTCGTGGGGATAGAGTGCAGCTGATTCTTTTGCAATATCAATGAGTTCAACAAAGGCTGCCATTGACAATCCGCCATGAGGAATCCCCGGCCAGCCTTCATGTTTTTTCTCTATCTTGATATCAGCAATGATGGCCATATCCTCAAAACGGTACGACTTAAAAATAAAGCCATTGATACCACAATAATAACAATTATTATGTCTCATATTTTTTCTTGTAATAGAACAATCAATCCCTATATAATAGTTTATCCCCTATATTCTACAGTTATGCAATTATCTCAATGAATGAAAAAAAATAACAATAAAGCATAAATAATGCTATACAATACAGGTTGCAAACTATATATTAAAAATCAAAACAATTTTTTTTTAAACTATAAAATATTTGACAAAAATATTTTGTTACAATAATCTATGCTTGTATTGTTGAATTATAATTGAAATAATGCATTTTTAAATCCCGGACAGTACACTATTACGGGTTTGCATGTAACAAAAATTGATTACGTATGGGCACCATAATAAATCAGGCTTTTCATATTTAAAAAATAATTAAACCTGATTTTTTCAATGATTGTGCCCGCAGGGGAACATCCCGAGTATAATTATTAGAGGTTCCCTTATAATGAATAGATGAATGGAGGCATATATGTGCATATTCAGGAAAAAAAATTTGGTACTTATACTAGTCACCGTTTTAATCTCAACGACAGGTATCGCAATTGATTTTTCATTCCAGCCAATAGTTATAGAAAACTTATCACGGTATAATGAAGACAGGATTGCATATCAACATGTTCAAAAAGATGTATCCCCTAATTTAGATAATTCATTTTCAGCCCTTTTAATAATAAAATCAAAAAAGGTTTATCTTATCCAGGACGGCTATGATAATCCTGAGAATGTCAGTACCAAAAAATTACAATTTGAAATGGAAAACAAACCTCTTGATGATCCATGGGAAAATAAGATAAATAATAAACCTGATTATGTACGTATAACAGAGCGCAAGATAGAATTATTGAAAAATTTTGGTGAAGATTTTGTATCAAAAAATTTTGGCAATTTCTTTTTAAGTGTACGCAATGCATTGATAAAAAAACATGTTGAAGTATTTAAAACACTTATGGTCGACCGCAAAGAATCAGGGCTTGTAGTCACCCGAACACCTCTTCCAGTACCTGCATATCTTAATGCACCCGAAACGCCAACAAAATATAAAATGACCGTTTCAGGAAAAACTATTGATGAAAAACTATATTACGCAGAGGATATCGATGGAGATGGAATAACTGAAACTTTTACGGTCAATAGCCCTGATGGTTTTAACTGGGGCTATAAATCCGGCCCCAACATTATCCTCATTTTAAATAATAAAGATGAAGAAATTAAAGGTTTAATTGGTCAGCTATGTAACTGGGCATACTATGGGACCCCAGAAGAAGAAAAAGAAATATTGCATAATTTCCCTACTGATATGGATATTATTAATGAATTCAAGCTCGAAGCAGTACCAACACAACAAACAAAATAATAATTGATTCATTTATTTATAGTAGAGGTAGGTTTATAACCTGCCTCTACTGAATTACTGTTTTGCTTCTTTCTCTGTACTTTTTTAACTCGTCCAGCAGCCTATAATCATTCCCCTGTATACCACCTAATGTAACCTTTGGCTTAGAGGTTGGGCCATGAAAATCCGAACCTGCTGTAATAATCAGATTATGGTCGGCAGCAAATCGAATGAAATAATCAATGTCTTCTTTTGTATGATACGACGATATAGCCTCTATACCAGCTATCCCCATTACTGCAATCTTTTTCAGATGTTCTTCCCCTTTAACAAATTTTGGGTGAGCAAGCACAGGTACACCGCCTGTAGCTTTAACCACTTCAATTCCTTCGTGCGTGCTAATTGATATAAATGGAACATAAGCAGGCATATGTTCAGCCAGATATTCTCTGTAAAAATACATTAATTTGTTATCTGATTTTTTCCCATTAAAATACTCTTCAAGGCGTTTATCATTTCTATTATGTGGATTTTCAAATACTTCAAGCATAATGGCTGTTGCCGTAGGAGGCCGATTATTAGCCTTCCTCCATACATTTTTTTCATTCATTACAAAGCCAATATCCCGCAATTTTTGAATACGCTTTTTTGCTATTTCATGGCGATAGTTACCTATTTTTTTTACTATCGCGTTGAGCACAGGGGCATTGTTAATAAAATAGCCCAGTATATGCTGCTGGGAACCATCTTCATAAATTGTAGTTAACTCAATTCCTGGAATAAACTCTATGTTATATTTTTCTGAACAAACAATTCCCTCGGGAATTGCATCAATTGCATCGTGATCAGTAATACTGATAGCACTTAATCCAATCGTTTTTGCCATCTGAAAAATATGATCTACAGAATAATCACCATCTTCACTATACTGCGAATGGATATGCAAGTCTATATATCGATAGGTCATAACTGGAGCATAGCACACATTATTTGGGGTTTTTCATTATTATTAAACTCTTTTCAGGTAACAAGTCCAGTGGATTAAGAGGAATATCGGCGCATCTAATCTCAAAATGGAGGTGATTACCTGTTGAACGTCCTGTACTGCCTACAAAAGCTATCGCCTGACCTTTCTGAACATAATCGCCTACCTTTACAAGCAATACTGAATTATGGGCATAGCGGGTAACATAATTATCCCTATGTTCCAGAACAATGGAATTGCCATAATTGCCAAAATATCCTGCATAAATTACTTTACCTTCCATTGTAGCCCTGACCATCGTGCCCTTTGGCGCAGGTATATCAACCCCCGGATGAAACCGCCCCCATCTTCTTCCTAATCCAGAACTAATTTTTTCAGGATCACCAATTGGCCATATAAACGCATCATAGGGAACATTTAACGGTTGTAACGAAATCCCCTTTTCCATTAACTGCTGGATATAGATATCAGAATAGGGAAAAAACACAAAAGATCTTTTAAATTGTTTTTCTTTAATATTGTTAATACAATACACATCTTCAACAGTTATACCAAACTGGTTAGCCAAAGCCTTTATCTGCTTAACCATGTTCACTTCAATCCATTTACCTGATTTTCCATTATAACGCTGTATATTTTCATTATCTATGAAGTAAAGCTCACCCGCAAATGAAAAAGAAACAATAACAAGAAGAAATACTATAACACACTTTTGTATATTCATAACAGTACAATCCTGTACAAAAAAATTTAAAACAACATATACTCCCTATCTTATTAATAAAACGAAGTATTCTATTTATCGTATTAATATAGTTATTTATAAGTACACAGTAAGCTTATTGTATAATTTTTAATCACTACTTTTTGTCAACAAAAATTTCATCCTTTACCATATGTCAACTGCTTTGTGAGCGTATTCTTAGTCCTCTATCTTTACCTGCTTGATTTTTCCCACAGTTTATGAGTAGTTACCTACCATGCAATAGTCAGTACTTTTTCATTACGATAGTTACTTTTGATATGGTGTCTTCGCAAACAAAAGTTATCATGTATTACAATATTTGGTCCGTAATCAGTTGAAAATACACGTTTATACCCAGCATCACGGCATAGTTCTGTAAGCTCAATTGTATAACGACCGTATGGGAAAGCAAAGTAATATATTGGTTTTTGCAAATAAAGTTCTAATATTTTTTTAGATAAATATATTTCCCGGTACAGTTCATATTTACTCTGCATTGTTCTTTTGTTATAAAGTTTTACAAGATCAGGATGACTTTGCGAATGGCATTGTATATCTATATTATGGTCATGTAATTCTTTCACCATCTCCCATGTTAAATTATTTTTGCTTTTATAATAAATATTGTCAGTATACACAAAAAGCGTAAAGGGGTAGTTCAGACTATCAGCCAATGGCATCAATTTAGTATACATCGACCTATATCCATCATCAAATGTTATAGATACAACCTTCTGATTAAATGGATTATGTCCATTAATATGCGATTCCAATGTTTGTAGTGAAATTACTTTGATCAAATGTTTTTTTAACAGATCAAACTGATTTTTTAGTTTTTTTAGCTCAATAGAATATGTACCTTTGCCATCAATGTTATGATACAATATAATAGGTACTTTGTGTAATCTGGTAATATTGATATTTTCTTCATGTTTTATATCTACTGGGTTATTTATTACGTATGCATCAGTTTTATAGTAAAATAACAGGTAAGCCAGTACTATCATAACACTGGAAATGCTCACTGCTATTACAATATTATCTAGTTTCATCATTCCCCAAAAATTTTATTATACCATCAGTTATAATTCTGGTTGTATATCCGTTAAACATTCTATGGGTAAGCCATGTTATTTTGCTCATCGTGCCCGGAACTATCATATACTTATTTTTTTGTATTGCACTTACTATTTTTTTAGCGATAGTTTCTGCTGAAAGCATCCCTGTCATTTTTTTAATGCGTTTGGTTTTTTTAGGGATTGTTTTAAGCTCTTCAGCAATAAACGGTGTATTAACTTCGGGTGGGCATAGTACTGAAAGACATATTCCTTTTTCTTTAAACTCACCTCGCAAACAATCAGCCAGTCCAAATACTGCAAATTTTGATGTCCCATACGCTGAGTAACCATAAATGCCTATTAATCCAGCAAGCGATGAAAGCAAAACAATATTCGTTTTTCTCCCTGCCATGTAAGGATAAAAAGCTTTTAGCGTATACCAGATACCAAAAACATTAATTTCCATTATTCTTTTAAAATCACCATCACTAATCTTCTCAAAGTAATTTGAAAATCCCAACCCTGCCGCACAAACCAGAATATCAGGTTTTCCAAACTTTTTTATCATAGCAGGTACTGCTTTATATACTCTTCCAGCATCACTGACATCAACAGAAAATGCTTCAATCCTCTGGTGCTGGTTGCCAGAGCATGTTTTTATTTCATATTTTGCTTTTTGTAACTTAGTTTTATCCCGAGCAATTATCGCAACATGTGCACCTTTCTGTATTGCCAATTTTGCAAAAGCAAGCCCTATACCGCTTGAACCACCGGTAATATAAACATTTGCACCGTTTATAATCCCCATAAATTTTCACCTGAAAACCAAATAGTAATGTATTATTCTCTTGTATCATTTCCAAGCGTGGTTGGTAGGCTCCATAAACAATGGCCATGTGCAGTACTTAATGGGTTCTTATCAATACTTTTTATATACATCGTCACCTGCGGGGTTGTCAATCATTTTTAGTTGATGGAAATGATAGTTCCTAACTAAGGGGACATTTATGCGCTCAATGTCTCCTTACCAACCCTGTGGAGCCACCTCACACGGCGGTGAGCCTTGCCACTTGCTTTTATTTATCCTTGCCATTTACATCGTGCTGCGGACGACATCCTGTCTATGTCCTCGCACGAGCCGTATGGCGCTACGGCATCCTGCCTCCGCTAGTTTTGCCTTCAAAAAAAAGAAAAATACTTTATGCACCAGTTGTTCCCATAGTTTGCGTGTAGTACTTAATACAAAATGTTTCACTGTGACTGCCTTGACAACGTTGTCGTGTAATGGTTGTCTGCGGCAGGCTGCCCTATCATGCACCCGCATCCCAATGCGCCGGGCGTCCTTGCCCGGCTGCTGGTAGCCTCCCAATAGCCTTCCACGGATAGAAGGCGAGCACACAGCCATGGAGGGCCTGCGCAGCCTGCTTGCAGTGATTCTTTCATTACTGATAACACAAGATCACTTTTCTTTGGTACTTTCTTTTGTTGCTCGTCTGTGACATAAGAAAGTACGTATAATCGCCCAAATACATCATACTGATACTGCATGCTGGCGCCAATTACCACACGCGTCCGCAGCGGCATGTCAAACCTTACGTCATATTTTGCGTTGGAGTTATGCCTAATGTGTCGTCGATAGTTTCTCTATAGGTGTTATCTGCCGTGTCATAGCTGTAATTGCAGGTGGTAGCGCTGCCCCTTGCTGTTTGCCGGCTGATACAGCAGCATGATACATAATAATGCCGTATGCGTCGTTAGCACTATCGGTAACCGCAACAATAGTAAAGCCCTTGAACACTCAAGATAACGATATGCTGCATTTTATCATAAAAAATGGTTTATGATTAAAACTTATGGGAAATTAACTGGAGTATTTGTATTAATGGAAACTGGATTTGCTGGTGACGTTGGTTCACTCCAATATCCAACCTCATCTACATCTTGTGGTAACTTTCCATACGGCACATTTGAATCCGCTACAAAATAAAATAAATAGTCTCCATACGGTACATTGGTTAATGTGTAAGTATTCCCCGTCCCCGCATAAGCAACCAATGGCGGTAATCGCAATGAATGTTTATACCCATCATAACTATTCCATAATGTTTCATAACTGCCGTCATTAACAGCATCAACAAAGTCATTGTATTCAATCTTATACTGCTCATAACGCAAATAGTAATCTAAATACCCTTCAACCGTCCCAACTTTAACTGAAGGTGTTGCAGGCGGATATACAGTTGGTCTTAGCCAATTTAGAGGGTCATCATCATCTAAAAAATAATCACCAATATTCTGTTCATTTCCATACATATCATAACGTGGGATTGCTATTACGTAACCACTGTTACTACCAGTGTTTCCACTTACTGTTGCAACCGCATTCTTTCTATATGCACGGGCAACTCCTAATAAATTGCCTCCTATGAATACATCATCCGGTTGCACATCCCTGAGCCAGTCACTTGGCGCCCAGTAATGATAGGCAGCACCATAGCCATCATCGTTTGTAAAATCATACTCATACAATTTAATAAAGTTCTTGATTACAAGGCGTATCTCCAGTGTTACTTCTTCGTCCTCATCCACAATTAAGCCGCCATCAATAGGTATCTCCAGCGGGAACACACGGTTTATATCCTGATAGTTTTCCTTCAGGT
>Ga0209407_1001047_pt1 | contig 30845 bp, 18 predicted proteins | sample AD_JPNHG3_MetaG_FD_184410 | JGI IMG/M metagenome (GOLD analysis project Ga0209407, IMG submission 184410) | Active sludge microbial communities of municipal wastewater-treating anaerobic digesters from Japan - AD_JPNHG3_MetaG (SPAdes) (version 2) | ecosystem: Engineered > Bioreactor > Anaerobic... | reverse complement strand
TGGTCAATAAAAAAAGAGATCCGAAGAAATTTTTTGCTTGAAAAACTGAGGATCGCCGCCCCGCCCGCTCCTAATCGCGCTATCCAGCAGCCTCGCAACTCGAAGAATTCTTGATTTGGAACCGCTGTCAACCGCGAAACCGGAGAAAAAAAGGACGGCGGCATCCGCTACGCGCTCGATGCCGACGCGCTGTTCGACCGCGCCGCCGCCGATCCCGATCGCGTCCGGCTCGTTTCCGTCGCGGCACTGGCCGTCAGGCGCGGCGAGGCCGCTTCGAGCGTGGACAACGCCGAGCGCCGCATGAGGGCTGCCGCCTCAGGGAGGGGGCCGCGCCGCGCACCGGTGCAGGCCGTGGACAACGGTGACGGCACGTTCGATGTGATCGACGGCAACGCCACGGCGCTGGCCGCCGCGCGCATGGGCCTTGGATCCGTCTGGGCCGAGACGCGCCCGCGCGTGCCCGGCGGGTGGACGGCGAATACCGCGCTGTTCGTGGAGCCGTGCGAAGGGACGGGGACGCGCTACGAGACCCTCGGCAGCCTCTACCTGGCTGCGGAGAAGGCGTTGCCTGAGTTCCGCCGCAGGTTGGAGGCCGCCGCGCAAGCCGGCGGGTTCACACTGCACATGCGCAAGGGGCTGAAAGGCCGCGAGCGGTCTGCGCAGAAGCTGAGCGAGGATTACGGCGGCGACACGTCGCAACTGCTGGACGTGTGCGGCGGGACGCTCGCGTTGGACCCCGGCCAGCGCTTCGGCGACGCGGTCAAGGAGTTGGAACGCGCCGGATTCGAGATCGTCAGGGTCAAGAACCTGTTTATTAAAGGCACTCCCCCGTCGGGGTACCGCAACATCAAGGTGAACGTCCGCACGCCGGACGGCTTCACCGGCGAGGTCATCCTGATCGAGCGCGGGCTACTGGAGAAGAAGAACGCGCATGGCCACGCCGTCTATGAGGAGATACGCGCCGCCCAAGGCGTGTTCAATGCCGCGCCGGACGGAGACGCGAAAACCGCACTCGGGACTCTCATCAAAGCGATGGAGCGCACGAGCGCGGTCTACTACGGGGCGTCAAACGAGTCTTACGCGGAAACCGGGGCGGCTTTCGCCGCCGCTGCGGAAGCTTTGAGGGCGGCGTCCCGCTCGACGATTGCCCAAGCGGCCTCCTCGCCGCGCACGGTTGTCATGTTCTCCGGCGCTCCCCAGAACATCTTGCCGGGTATCTTGACGCGCTTCCCGTCTCTGATCACCATCTTGAAGCGCTCCTCTCCTCCGGGCAATACATCGGACATGACCTCCGTGTCAATGTTGTACCAGAAGAATTTCTCAGACAACTTGTCTCCCATAGCTACACCCCTTCCTTTCGAGCACCAAAACATTCTGCCACACGATCCGGCACAAGTCAATGATAATGATCCCCTCGACATCCGCTATGCGCTCGACATTGAAGGCCCGCGCCGCCCGATTGAAAAAATCCGGCTCATGACATCGCCCGCGAAGCTTAAGAGCCACCCCGACTACAAAGTGGCAAAGGCGGGCGACTCGCAGGCCGCAGTCCGCGTTGCCGCCGCCGTCGTCAAACCGGACAAGATCCGCGCTCTCGCCGCCGACCATCCGGACGCCGTGCTGGTGCCCGTCCGCGCCGAAGAGGCGGCGGGTGCCAATCAATTGCCCGTTGCCCTTGCCGGTGTTATCCGCAGAATTACCGGTCTGGAAGTAGATCACGGCATCGTCCAGAGTGTCCGTGCTCACCGCACCGGCAAAGGTCGCGCCTACCGCATGGAACACCGCCCGCAGTTCAAGGGCGATGCTGTCGCCGGCCGCGAGTACATCCTGATCGACGACATGGCCACGATGGGCGGCACGCTTGGCGAGCTGCGCCACTACATCGAAAGTCGGGGTGGCATCGTGGTTGACGCGGTGACTCTCGCCGCCGCTCAATTCGGAAATGTTTTCGGCCTCACGCCGCAAACCGAGGCTGGACTTCTTGCCCGCGCCGGCGTAAACTACTTGCGTCAATTCCTGAAAGAAAGGGGTCTCTATGGCGGCAACTGGAAATATCTCAGCGAAGGCGAAGGACGCGCCGTCCTCCAAGCCCTACCACCTGACGGAGGAAGAGATGGAGGCGTTGCGGGTCAAGGGGCGGGAGACGCTGCAATACGTGGACGATCACTGGCCGGAGATCGCGGCGATGATGGGCATATCGCCGGCAGAAACGCCGTCGACCTGAATGAAGACGGCGGGAAATATCTCAGCGAAGGCGAAGGACGCGCCGTCCTCCAAGCCCTATCACCTGACGGAGGAGGAAATCGAGAAGCTGCGGGAAGGTACGCGCGAGGCAAAGGCTTACGCGAAAGAACACAGGGAAGAGATTCTGGCGATGATGGGCATCGACCCGTCCGCTACGCCCTCGACCTGACCGGTGAAGCCTACTCCAAGGAAAACATGATCGTCGGCTATATGGCTTACGCCGACATGACAGGCGGCCCCTTCCCTTCCCGCGCCCACGTCGCCGCGCTCGCCGACGGCATCAAGCTCAAGAGCCACAACTACGCGAACCTCAAGCAACGCGCCCGCGAACTCGCTGCATCCAGGGTTGACGATGCTATCCGCCGCGCCGCCGCAAGCGCCGCGCCCGACGCCGCCGCGTTCGCGATCGGCGAGCTGGCCCGCGCCGCAGAACGCCGCGCCCTTGTCCGTGCCGGCGCCGCCGAGGGCGCGCGTCTCGCCCGCAGCGGCGAGCGCATCCGCGCACTGGCCGAGTCCGGCGTCGCCGCCGCCATGCGCGCCCAGACCGGCGCCGACTACGCCGACCTCAAGGCCGACACCGGCATCGACCTTGCCGCCTCCCTGCTCGCCGCCGACCCCAAAACATTCGGCCCCGAGGAAGCCAGAAAACGCGACGAGGCCGCAGGAGTGATTTTGCCCGATCCCTTTGCCGGCGAGGGCGCCGAGCGCGTCGAGACCGACGAGGACGCCCCCGGCCTCACCGACGCCCAGCGCGCCGAGATCGCCCGCAAGCGCCGCGAGCGCGAATCCCGCGCCGAGTCTCTGATCGAAGAGGCCGCGCCCCTCGCCGCCGCCCAGCGCGCCCGCGACGAGGTGCGCCGCCGCCGCAAGGCCGAGTCAGCAGAAACAGAGGGCACTGCCGCCGATGGGGACGCAGGCGGGGGTGACGGTGCGTCAGGCACCGATGCTGCCGCCGATCCCGTTGCCGACGCGCTCGCCGCCGACCCCGCCCTGCCCGTCGATCTTTCCGACCGCTGGCAGGCCGCCGCCATGCTGCGCGTCTGGGCCTTCCGCCGCTTCCGCCGCGAGAACCCCCTCAGCCGTGATACGCGCGGAAACCTTACGAAAAACAGGGTGGCCGTCTCATTCTACCGCAAGACCGCCGCCCGGCAACTGACCGACCTTGCCCGCAAACTGCTTGAACCCGGCGCCCCGCGCGAGAGCATCCGCGTCCAGATCGCCGAGATTCAGGATTACATGACCGCCAATCAGATCGAGAGGCGCACCGCCTACATCATCGGCCTGATCAACCGCCACGCCATCCGCGAGGACCAGCGCAGCCGGATCGCGAAGTTCAAGAAAGAGATCAAGCGCCAGTACATCAAGGGCAAAGAGTTCGAAGAGCTGGGCGTGGACATCGACCGCACCCTCACCGGCGCGGTCGAAGAGGACGCCCGCTACGTCATGCGCGTCTGCGACCTCAGCGACGAGTCGCTCGACGGCAGTCCCTCCGCGCTTGAAAAAGAACGCGCCCGCATCGAGGCGGTCATCGCCGAGCGCGAGGGCATGACCGACGAACAAGGCAACCCCCTGAATGTCGGCGGCGACGACATGCAATTGCGCCGCGCATTGCGCCAGCTCGCGCTGCTCGACAAATACGGCGCGATGGTGGACATGATGCCCGGCGAAATCGCCGACCTCACCGGCGAGGCGCTCGCATCGCTCGGGCAGGAAGCCCTAGACCTCGCCGCCCGCTGGCAGGAATACGACCGTTTGGTCAAGAGCATCAAAGACCCCGTCGTCCGCTCGATATCGCGGAAACCGACCGACCCGAAAGCCGCCGACACCGTGCTGAACCGCATCGCGGACAGCTCACTGAGCATGCTCAGGCAGAAGCTGGATTTTCTCACGCGCTACGAAGCCGACCCCGCCAAGCGTGAAGAGGCCCGTGCCGCCATTGCTGACCTCATGAACCTGCTGGCCGAAGGCCATACCGCCTACGTCAACGCCCGCGCCGATGACCGCGCCGCGCTCATGAAGGCGCTGGGCGAAATCCTCAAGAAGCCGGACGGCAGGCCCGACCGCCGCGCCATCCGCGCCTACCTGCGCCGCCTCGATGAAAAAATCCCCCATGAGCTTGCCGTGAAGCTCTCCCTGCAGGGCAATCAGGACAGCATGACCTACGGGCAAATGCTCAACCTGCTGGGCTATCTCGACCAGTGGGCGTCCTACAGCGAGAATATCGTCTACCACGGCCGTTGCGGCCAGGCCGAGCTGATCCGCTCGTTTGTCTACGAAGCCCCCAAGACCGGCGAGGTGCGCCGCGCTCTCACCAGCGAAGACACCCAGCTCCTCGAATGGCTGCGCCGCTCCTACTACGCGCGGAAACGCGATGTCATCTCGAATGTCACGCGCCGCCTGTGCGGCCGCGGGGTCGACAGCCCCGACCCGCTCTACCTTCCTATGCGGATGCTGTTCGAAAGGACAGCGTCCCTGAACAAAGGGGCGCGCGATAAAAACTGGCAGCCGCTCGCGGGCGTCTTCAGCCGCCGCCGCAAGCACAAGCTCGACGTGGACGAAAGCGCGTCGATCCTCGACATGTTCGAGAACCGCTCGCACGAGACCGCCGTGCTCACCGCCTTCGGCGCGCGCGGGCTTGTCATCCGCGAGGTGCTCACGTCCCGCGCCTTCCAGGATGCCGTCAGGCGCTTCCACGGCGAAAAAACGCTTTCCCGCATCCTGCGGCAGGTCGCGCAGTCCCTGGACGGCGGCCGCGCGCAGGGCGGCGGACAGAGCGCCGCCGCTGCCTTGGCGCAGCGGGCCGCCACCTACGTCTACCTCGGCTTCAACGTCACGAGCGCCGTCAAGCAGACCGCGTCGCTCCCCGTCTTCGCCGCGCGCATGGGCTTCCGCAATCTCGGCAAGATCCTCTTCAGCCCCATCGACCGCGACGCGATCCGCACGCTTAGGGAGGCCGACCACCACCGCGCCCGTTACGGCACCGGCCCCGCCTCCGGCATGAGCGCCGCCGACCGCGAGGCCTACAGCGGCTACGACACCTCCCCCCCTCAAGCGCTTCTTCGGCGACTGGGGGCTTGCCCCCACGCGCTGGGCCGACGAATTCGTCAGCCTCTGGGTCGGGCAGGGCGTCTACCGCGACTACCTCGCCAAATACCTAGACATGGGCATGAGCCAAGAAGACGCCGAACGCCGCGCGGTCTCCGAGACCTACAGCCTGATCGAAGAGACCCAGCAGAGCGGCCGCGCGGAAAACCTTCCGGAGCTATCCCGCGAGCACGGCTGGGCCGGCCGGCTCCTGGTGCAGTTCGCCACCAGCCCCCTGCAGCAGATGCAGTACGAACTGAAAGACCTCGCCGAGTGGCGCGACCTTGTCAACAACGGCGGCCCCGAGGCCAGCATCCGCGAGGCGCGGAACAGATTCATGCGCGCCGTCTTCATCAACCACGTCCTGTCCCAGGCCATGATGGTCCTCACGACCGGGCTCCTCAAAAAGCTCACCGGCGACGAGCCCGACTGGGAGAAGGAAGGCTTCTGGGGGCGCGTCTTGATATCCGTGATCATGGGGCAGTACAGGCGCGTCTTCCTGGCCGGCCCTCTGGCCGAGCAGGTCCTGCGCGTTTTCATCCTGCGCCTGCCGCCCTACACCGGGGCGCAGCTCGTCCCGGCCGAGGGCATGATCCGCTTCGCGGGCAACGTGGCGTACCCGATCCGCGACATCGTGACCTGGGACATGGAGCACTTCCTGGGCGACATCATGCGGATACTGAAATCCATTGCGCTCACCCGCGTTCCCGCCCGCATCTATGAACGCGCAAGCGAAGGTAAATGACCGTTGACATTTCATTGACAGAAAACATGTCAAAACCGACCAAAACAAACCAAAACGAGCCTATTACCCCCAAACCACTCCCCTACCATAAAAAGAAGAAATCCCCAATAAAACCGCTGTTTTATTGGGGATTAAAGATGGTAGGCCAGGCCGGAGTCGAACCGGCGACCCCCAGATTAGGAATCTAGTGCTCTGTCCTACTGAGCTACTGGCCTTCAACGTGACGGTGCTCGTCAAGTGATGAACGCGGATGGTAACAGTTCGTGCTCCCGCAGAGCAATCAAAAACAACATCAATAACCGCGGCGGACACCACGGTTTTTTGATTGGGCCTTTTCTTGATCAGGTTCGGCAAGGACAACCTTTTGACTGAACATCCGGAGCCGTTTTTGCTTGGATGCACACTGACGGGAAGTGTCCTTCTGGAATGCGGAGGGCTTGCCGCCGGAAAGGAGACAGCCTGGAGATATTGACGGTCAGGGTGATGAAGGGCGCGGAACGATTGACGCAACGCGTTGCAACCGCAATCCTGATCCTAAGCCGACTTTCCCATTTGAGGAAAAATATATCTGGCTTCGTAGTCGCGCAGGACTTCTTGGTGGCGGAGATTGGATGGATCACGTGCGAGTGCAAAACGGATCAGTTCCACAGCCTCTTTGGGGTTGCGCTGGCCGACGAGGACGGCGCAGTTGAAGGCCGCCTGCGCGGCACAGACTGGATCTTTCATGGCAATACGCAGCGCCGTCCCGGCGCCTCCGGAGTCTCCTGCCTCTGCCAGGGCGAGGCCCAGGCTCAAATGAACGGTCCCATGCTCGGGATGATTGCTGGCGGCGTGCCGCAGAGAGCCGATCGCTTCCTGGATGTTCCCGTCCTGCGACGCGAGACTGGAGGCGTTCACAAAGGGCATGACCGCGTCGCTCCGCAACTTCATGGATGTCTTGTAGACGGCCATCTCGCCAGCGGAATCACCGCGCGCCATGCGGTAGTTACCGAGGTTGGAGTGGCTGGCCCAGTCATCGGGACGAGCGTATAGCATCTCCAGAAGCTCCTTCTCCGCCTTCGCCAGGAGGTCGAGCACGCTGGCATCCAGCGGTGTCCTCGGGAAGGACGCGAGAGCCCGGGCCGCCCGGATGCGGACCACGCGGACCGGATCGGCGAGCGCCCGGCAAAGGACGGCGACAGAATCAGCGTCGCGCAGATTGCCGGCGAGCGTCCCTGCCGCCGCGCTCCGAACCAGGGGAAATCAAGGACACACGCGCCTTGTCTTTTCAACCGTAGCCGTTCATAATTCATATGCTTGTGCCTATCCACTTGGCTCAGGAACTATTGTCATGAAAACACTCATCGAGAAACTGAAGCAGGCGCAGTGCGTAGCAGCGTTCACAGGCGCAGGCGTTTCAACGCTCTGCGGGATCCCGGATTTCCGCGGCCCGCAGGGACTCTACAAACAGCCGGATGCCGAACGTATCTTTGACATCGGCTGGTTTCGGCGCGATCCGTCGATTTACTACACGGGCTGCATGGAACTGGTGTATGGACTCCGTCGTTTCAAACCCGGCCCTGTGCATCATGCGCTGGCGCTTCTGGAACGCGCAGGCATCGTCCGGGGCATCATCACGCAGAACATCGACATGCTGCACCAGAAAGCGGGATCGAAGGTCGTTTACGAGGTTCACGGCTCTCCCATCCTGCACCACTGCTTCAAGTGCGGACGTGAAAAGAACTTCGACGAGATCTGCGCGGTGCTGGAGAAGATGCCGGTCCCGCTGTGCGAGCTTTGCGGGGGAGCTTTCAAGCCCGACATCACGTTCTTCGGCGAAGCGCTGCCGGAGCAGGCACTCGATGCATCGATCGCGCTGGCGCAGCGGGCCGACCTGATGCTGGTTCTCGGCTCGTCGCTGGTCGTCCACCCGGCGGCTTCGATTCCGCCGCTGACGGTGCGGGCGGGAGGCGAGCTGGTCATCATCAACGCCCAGCCGACCCCGCTTGACCACATCGCGACGCTGCGCTATCCCGACCTGACCGCTTTCGCCGATGCCGTGCTGAAGATGACCGGTCTGGCTACCGAAAGGCAATAAACAGCGCACGGCACATCTCGCAGACGAAATCGGTCTGCAAAACCGTGCCATACGATCCCCTGTAGCCGCAGGTCATCTCGATCAGAAAACCGAACCGTCCTGCGGCTCCGGTGTTCATCAACCCCGGAATACCGTGGTTGGGACGCAGGTGGTCAAGCAGATAGCGCGACGGCGTCTCTTCGTCGTCCTGACGCAGCAGGTGGCGACCGCGCAGGCGCAGATTGGCGATCCGCTGCATGGCCAGCGCCCGCTCTTCGTTGTCGGGATGCGCCGTCACGGGCAGGATGCCGAACTTGTTGTTCTTGACGCTTGAATTTCCGTGGAAATCCAGAATGCCATGCAGCGCGGAATCGCTGATGATCCGCTTGTAAGCGACCGCCTCCGGCTCTGTGAACGGCCCCGAACCTTTCCAGTCGTAATCTCCCGGCCCCCATGTTCCGTCGTTATTGCTGTCGCGTCCTTTGAAACGTTCCCAGCGGTAATCTCCCTGGCGGTTTAAATCCACTCCGTTGGCATTCTGCCGCCGCATCTTGTCATAACCGGCGGGATTGAGCAGCGGGATGATCTTGATGCGGACCGCGCTCAAGTCAATCACGTCGCTCAGTCGCCCCTCGGCGATATGCCGCGCGAATGTCATCAGCCCGTAACCCGGCTCCCACTCACTGCCGTGTGCCGACGAATACAGGAAGTAAAGGGGTTTTCCCGGTGTGCCGAGGTTGAGGCTCCACAAATGGTAGCCGCCAGACGCCTCGCCTTCGTCCTCCATGCTGATCGCGGGATAGGTCTTGGCGAGGCGCCGCATCTCCTCCACCACACCGCTGTAGGGCCATTTCTGGGGATAGTATTCGCCAAACACAGGCGGATGCCCCAACGCGCCGCTGACCGGCGTGAAAGCGTAGTACGCATCAATATTGCGGTAGAAAGGCTCGCGCAGGGAAAGCAGGTCGCACGCCGTGATCCGTCCCTTGCCAACGGCCAACTTGACCAGCCCCGGTTCACCGCCAGGCCCCTCGGCCAGTGTTTCCAACCCGACCGGGGAGAGACCTTTGGGCAACATGAAGAGATGTCCGTCGGGCCATCCCGCGCGCGGCATCACCTGCCCCGGCGCGAACCCCGTCGTGGCATCATCCGCCCGCACGACCTTGAGCCCAGCCATCATGGCCGCCTTCATGTTTTTCGTGCCGGGTTCGCCGACCTTGACCGCCGTTGCCGCGCTGCCGTGTACCGCCACAAAACAACGCATGTCCATGAAGACCCGTCCGCCTTTTTCGGCAAAGCGCTTGAGCGCCTGCCATACCGGAGTCGGCATCGCGCCATCGTACAAGGCCAGCGCGCCATTCGCATTCGCGAGCGCGGCGGCCGGATCGCCTGTGGCCTTGACCAGCCCCGCGCCGTAAAGAATCCCGGCATTTTTGACCACTGCATGATCGTCCGGCAGGTCACTGAACAGCACGACCACCGGCTCAGGCGGCAGCGGTTCCGGCGGCTGACGGATGATCAGCGACACGTCGTCGAACCAAGCCTTGCCGACACCCCGATCAATCTGCAGGTAGGCCATCACGTACGCCGTACCTTCCGGCACCACGGCGCACAGGCGACAACGCGTCCAATCAAAGGCACCCCCCGGCCCCACCGCCGTTGGCTGCGAGACAATACCGCCTTTTTCATTCATGCAGTAGAGTTGCAGCGAGGTGACGCCGTCCGCCTCCATGTCAGACTTCACCCACGCCGTGAGCGCCATCCGGCTGCCCGGCTGGATCTTGATGGCGCGGTCATGCCCCTGCCGCAAGCGGGTATGAACCGGCTGACGGTTCTCCAAGACCACCGCCGCCCCACTGCGTCCCTCGCCCGCCACGCGGCAGATCTTGCGCGACGCATCGTCCGGCGTCCGCTTCTCCCACGCAGGCGCCAGTTCCTCCTCGAACCCACCATTCGCCAGCAGATTCTTCCCCTCCTCCGCCAGCACCATGCCGCCAGTCAAAACCACACTGACCAACACCCGCACCAACAATCGCTTCATTCTCATCCTCCGTCCCGCTCACTCCACGCTGAACCCGGGCGCGTCATAAGAGGCGAACGGCGGGCGCACATCCGGCGCCTCGGTCTTGACCTTCACCTTCCGGATCGCGACGTCACGTGCATGTCTCACGAAAATGCCGTGCGCGGGCAACAGGCCGAAATTACCGGCATGCGGATAAGCCTCGGGACGTTCCGGCAAAGTGGCCGCGTCCGGCACAATCCCGGTGCCGCCGGGTATCCGGATGGTCATCTTCTCGACCGTCACGTTTTCCACAACATGTTCTGGCAGGCCCGATATGCAACTGTCGTACGCCTGCTCTGGACGGCTCGTCGCCCACTCGGCATCCGGGATTTCATTTTCCAGCAACAGGTCGCGCCATGCACGCGAGGCGACGTTGCCGGTCACGTCACAGACACTGATGTTCCGCAAAAATCCGACCTTGGGTTCCACGCCCTGGGCCCAGTACTCTTTGCGCAGACGCGCCCCGAGACGAATGTTGAGCGCCACCAGCGCGTCGTGCGCCCGCACCTTTTCAATCCGGATATCCTGCACTTCCGAGCCGTCCACCGAATACAGCTCCAGCGCTTTGGCGCCATAGCAGGTCAGGTTGCGGCAAACGATGTTGGAATACGCCCCGCGCGTCTCCGTGCCGAGCTTGAACGCACCACGGTAGGTGTGGCAGAGGTTGTCGATGACTTCGATGTTGCGGTTCTCACGGTCACCGGTCTGACTCTTGATCACGATCGCATCGTCATCGGAGACCACCGTACACTTCTCGATCCTGACATCCTCACAGCCGGAGAGATCGATGCCGTCGTTGTTGCGGCCAGGCAGCAGGCTGCGCACCTTCACGCCGCGAATCGTCAACTTGATACAACGGATGTAGTGCTGGGTCCAAGAACCGGAGTTGATCGTGCTCACCCCTTCCATCAGCACATCGCGGCAATTGGTCATGTGAATGCAGTAGTGCCGCCAATCACGCGCACCGACAAACGACCCGCGCGCATCAATCACACCCGCGCCCGTGATCGCGATGCCGCCGACGTCGTCGGCCTGGATCAAGGCCTTGCCGGTGAAGTGATCGCGATTGGTCGCAGCCAGAATGGTCGCGCCCGCGCTGAGATGCATCCGCACGTTGTTGCGCAGGAAAAGCGTGCCGGTCAGATACGTGCCCGGCGGCAGCCAGACCGTGCCGCCGCCACTTGCGGAGCACTCGTCGATGACCCTTTGTAGCGCTTCCTGATCCAGCGTGATGCCGTCGCCTTTGACACCACGTTCGCGCACATTGACGTATACGCCCCGAGGCGGACGGCTGTCCGTCTTCTGCCGCGCCTCCCGCTTGCGCGGCAACGCGGCGGCCTTCTCGTCAAAGTCCGCCAGTTTCCGGGCCACCGGGCCGTCATTGACGCTGCCATCACCGAGCTGCCCAAAGCCGTTGTGGCCCCACGTCCAGATAGCACCGTCACGGTCACGCGCCAGGGCGTGATGCAGACCGCTCGCAATTTCGACCACCCCGGCAAGCTGCGGCATGACGCCGCTGGCTACACGCGCACCCAGATCCAACGGCAGATCGATCACCTCGCCACTCTCCACATTCGTCCAGCGCAGCCGCACATCCCTCGCGTAATCATTGTCTCCCTCATGTGCGCCAAACATCAGGCGCGTCAACAGACACGTCAACGGTTTGCCGACTTCTGCCTGCGCCGGATAGATCATCGCGGCCGTGGTCTCGACATTGTCTTTGTTGCGCGAGATTGAACCGTTCTGTAACCCCCGGACCGCTCTCCTGCCAACCTGAACCGGCTTCCCCGTAAACACATCCACCGTTTCAAGATCCTTGAGGCCGTCTTTGGCATGGGCTTCATCCGTGTAGCGATAGATCAGCCCCGGTTGCCAGATCCCTGGCGGCGGATTCTGCCAAGTCACTGGACGGCCTGCCACCGAAGGGCACAGGACATCGCGGTTGCCGCCACCGGTGACACCGGATGCCAGCTCGCCATACATGCTCCAGCCCGCCGCACTCACACGCCCCTCTTTGTCGAGAACGTAGGTGGCCTCATATCCTGCCGCCACCGCCGCCCCGTTTTTAAATTTCTTCGGCGGACGGCCATTCGCCAGCGCAACGGCCGGCTCCCTGACATCACGTTTTCCCTTGGTCCCCCAGAAGCCACCACGACCGCCCTCCGGCACCTGGCCGGTCCCGTTGTAACCCCACGCGTACACCGTCCCGTCCGCCGCCACGGCCACACTGTGCAGGCCACCTGCGGCGATGGACACGATCCCCGCAAGCACACCTTTGCCTTCCGGCCCGGCGACCGCCCGCGGCGTGGCGCTATGTGTGCCTTGACCGACCTTTCCGGCACCGAGCTGGCCGTTCCAGTTGCTGCCCCAGGCGTAAACCTTGCCGTCCTTGCCGAGCGCCAGACTGTGCTGACCGCCCGCCGCGATCATGGTGACACCCTCCAGCCCCGGCACCGCCTGCGGCTTGGCCACCGGCACCCCGGTCTGCCGCACACCGTCACCGAGCTGGCCGTGCGACTGGCTGCCCCACGCATAAACCTTGCCGTCTTTGGACAACGCCAGCGAGTGGTCCCAGCCCGCCGCAACCGCAATGATGCCCGTCAGGCCCTCCACGCGCGCAGGCTTATCCGTTTTTTCGCCGATCCCGAAACGCCCGTTGCCGAGTTGACCGGCATCGTTACGGCCCCAGGCGTAGACCTGACCGTCACGGGTCACCGCCAACGTATGCCACGACGCCGACACGTCCACAACGTTCTCAAGCCCCTGTACCGGGCGCGGACGGAGGGCGCGCCCCGCGTCCGGCTGCCCCAACTGCCCGTATGCGTTGTCGCCCCATGTCCAGACGCGACCCTCCCTCACCGCCACAGAATGCGTCCACCCTGCGGCCAACTCAGCCGCCCCGGCACCCCATGCCATCATCGCGCAGCACAGCAAGATCCCCCTCATCATGTTCCCCCCTTTCATTAGATTCCCCTATCGCACCGTCATGATCGTCCCGGCCGGCGGATCAATTTTTCGCACGTAGAGCGTGTCGTTGTCCAGCTCAGAAAACGTCCTTGATTTGCACGGCCTTGCCGCCCATCTGGGACGCGATCCGGGCAGGCTCCGCCGCGGCCGGGCATCCGCCCGTCCGGTTCGCACGCTCCGATTTCGGCCTTTGCCGTGCGCTACGACGATTCGCTCGGCTGCACCCGGCAGGGAAAGGCTTCGAGCAACTTCAATCATGTTGCAGGCTTCGGAGAACCCCGCGCCTAAACTCCCGCAATACGGGGCCACCCGTTCGCTATGTCCGCCGTGCGGAACAGGAGCGCACCCAAGGAGGAATCAAGCCTTATCATGCCTTGCCTAACTCCCCTTTGGGCATAAGCGCCTCACTTGTCAAACTGCGCATCGAAGGCGATCGCGCTCGGCGTGAAATCCACCCCACGCACGAACTCGCAGGCCTCCTGAGCACCATGACAACGGTCCATCCGGGAGTCTTCCCACTCGACCGAGAGCGGGCCCTGATAGCGGATGTCATTGAGCGCCACGATGATCTCTTCAAAATTGATGTCGCCATGGCCGAGCGACCGGAAGTCCCAGAAGCGTCGCGGATCGGCAAACTCCGTGTGTCCGCCGAACACCCCCACCGTGCCGTCGCCATGCCCCCACCACGCGTCCTTCATGTGCACGTGGAAGATGCGATCCTTGAAGGTGCGGACGAACTTCACGTAATCCACCCCCTGATAACCGAAGTGCGACGGATCAAAGTTGAACCCGAACGCCGGGTGGCCGTCCAGCGCATCCAAGGCGCGCTCAGCCGAGGCGATGTCGAACGCGATCTCGGTCGGATGCACCTCCAGCGCGAACTTCACGCCGTTGTCCGCATATACGTCAAGGATGGGACGCCAAGTCTTCGCGAACTCCTTGTATCCGTTCTCAATCTGGCCCGGCAGACACGGCGGGAACGAATAAAGCAGGTGCCAGATCGGCGAACCGGTGAAGCCGGTCACGATGGACACGCCCAGATTCTTGGCCGCTTTAGCCGCCTTCTTCTGCATCTCAATCGCCCACTTCTTGGTGGCTTTAGCGTCACCGCGCAGTTTAGCGGGTGCCCAGGCATAGTGCCGCGCGTCCAGATTGTCGCACACCAGCTGTCCCGTCAGATGGTTCTGGATCGCCCAGCAGCCCAGACCGTGGGACTCGAGAATCGCCCGCTTGTCGTCGCAGTAGGCTTTGCTCTTCGAGGCTTTATCCAGATCCAGATGATCGCCCCACGTGCAGATCTCGAGACCGTCGTAGCCGAACTCCGACATCATCTCGCACACCTTCGTGAACGGCAGGTCCGCCCACTGTCCGGTCACAATCGTCACCTTCCTCGCCATGACAACATCTCCTTTTATTCATCGCACCGGCGGGCGCCCAACTCGCTGAGTGCCACGCCAAACCTAGACCTTACTATGAGGTTAGCTTACCCCGTTTATTTCGAAGTATCAACACGAATTGTCACCCGCCCACAAGGTTCCATGCGGAGCGTACGTGTGGCCTTGTTCCATTTCGCGCCAGCACCCTCAGCGATAGAGACAACCGGATCATCACCGGCATTCTTCAATGTCAAGACCGGAGCCCCACCGCGGCCGTCGATTTCCAGCAGAAGCGCACCCTGCGCGTCGCGGCAGGCCCGATACACCGGCGTATCGTCCGGCCAGATTTTCTCCAGCAGAATCCCGTCGAAATACTCACGCGGCAACGGTCGGCGAATCATCGGACGCAATGCCGATCCATGCGCCTGGGCCAGCGCGATAAACCGGTTGGCACTGGTACCGATGCGCCACTCCCGATGCGTGTCCAACCACATGCGTCCCCGCTCATCTTTCCGGAAATGGCGATCCAGCCAGGTTTCCAGCCGTGCAGCCGAGGCCTCATCCCCGCAGGCCCGTGCGGCGGCCGCCAGAAACGAGATTGTGGCGGCGGTCGGCACCTTGAGCGGATTGCAGCAGTCAGAAAAATCCACGCGTTCGGGTTGCTCGACAGGTTCCCCAAACAGCTCATCCCCAAGGATGCTCTTTTTTGCGAGCTGCCACAAATGACGGCTGTTCATCGGCCCGGATGCCCACGGCTCGTACCAGAGCAGACACCACCCGTCGAAACCGGGCATGCCGCGCGGCAGCGACAGACCGCTCTTCTCATGGTGCACCAGCCTGAACGCCCCTCCGCCCGCTGTCGCTCGCCATCCTCTCAGCGCCCACCGTTCCCACTTCTCGCTTTCCGCCTGCCAATTCCCGTATCCCATACCCTCTAACAGACGAAATGTGACATGCGGATGGTTGTTGCATGCGAAGAAAATCAGTCCGGGCTCGCAGGTGATCCCCCCCTTCCCCTTCCGGATCTGTTCCGCGGCGACTTCCGCCAAGCGCAGGGTCGTGTAGGTGAAGCGGCGCGCATCATCCCAGACCAACTCGACTCCCTCATGATTGAACAGACGTTGCCCGGACAGTGCCTCATGCAACGCCATCAGCATCATCAGATGGCCGGTATACATGACATTGCCACGCGCGCATGGATCAGGAAACCATGGCTCGTTGGCCCAGTAGCTCTGGATGTACCGCCAGGCCTTTTTCTGCGTGACGCGCGCCACCGTGTTGCTGAGTATCCGCGCTGTCACTCCCACATAAGCGGGCGTGCGCATGCCAAGACAGGCGGCGGCGTACCCCGAAAACGCCGCCTGATAACGGATGGAAAAGTTTCCATGCTGGCTGCCCCCGACGTCCCAGTATTCGGACTCTCTCGCAGCCGGTAAACGATAGGTGATGTCCGCCAGCCATTGCTGCGCCGCGACCTCATCATCCGTCAGCCGGGGCGGATCATGCCACCACTCCGGTTCATATTCCGCCGCACTCTGTTTCCCCGCGCGCACCGGGAACGGATGGCGCAGCCACATCAGGCCAGCCATCAGCGCCAGCAGCAGGAGAGGTGCCGCCACCGCCCCCACCACCACCGTCCAAGCCGTTTTTCGTTTCATGCGGCATGACTCCGCATTCACCGCAGCAACCGGATACTTTCGACCGTGACCGCGGCTCCCCGCTGATTGAGCGGATCAAAACGCAGCTTGGTGATCCGCCCGCGCCAGCGCCAGTGACCGCCGACTTCAAACACATAGTCGTGGAATGTCCCATCGGACACGATTTTCTGTCGAATCGCCGCTTCTTCGCTGGCGGGCGAGCCGCCCACATGCCAATAGAGTTGGCACACATCGTTCGGTGCCGCTTCGGTCACTTTCATGCGCACCACGATCTTCGTCACCTGACGGGCCGGTACGTGATCAAGGCTACGCTCGATCGCAGGGTCACGTGTCGTCGTCGTGAAACTCAGTCCGTCCGTTCCGACCGCAAACGGTGAAACGCCCATCAGCGGACTCCAGCCCTGCGTTCCGTCAGCAAAAGACCATTCGCGCGTGTCGTCCCTGACGGGCATCGGCAGATCATAAGGCCCGAGCCCCACATCCTGCGGCGCATAATTCTGCGGCCAGCCGGTCGCCGGCCGCTCGCAGAACGTCTCGCGCACCGCCTCGTACATACCGAATCCGAACTCGGCATTAGGTTCGGCGTAGGACCCCTCGCCCCACTCGTTGAGCGGCGCGAGCGTCAACCGTTTGATACCGGTCTCATCCGCAAAGCGTTTGGCATCGCGGCAAATGCGACGGAAGTGCTCCACCGTGCGTCCGTAAATCTCAATGCCGCGATCCCCATGCCAGGGACGGTCGTCCCAGCCGGTGGACAGGTTGGGCAGGAACGGCAGAATGCCCGTTTCATGCAGACCCTTCCAATGGTCGTAGTTGGAATCCGCCACCAGATCGAACGGGAAGCGGCGCGGATTTTCGGCTTTGCCGCCGTGATGCATGTAGTGGTAGATCGACGTCATGTCAAACCCCATGTCCTTGTAGCGCTGCACCACCGCCGGTTCAAACGAAGCCTCCGGCCATTTCATCGCGATAAAGGTGATGCCCTTGTGCCCGGCCTCGATCGCCATTTGGCGCGACAGGTCAAGCAGACGCTTGCAGCCGTCACCGCTCCCCATATCGCGGTTCATGTTCTGTGCGCTCCAGATCATGACGACCGGTTTGTCGCCGATCCGGTAGTACTCCGGCGTGTTGAAATAGTTGTCGATCCAGAACCGGGCCACCTTGCGCTGATCCTCTTCCGAATGGCTGCCCTCCGCATTGTGGTTGGCCCACATCACCGCCCATTTCAGGAACGACTTGTAGCGCGCGCGCTGAAACGCTTTGATCCAATGATCGTTGTGCTGTGACCCCTTGTGCCAGTACCAGTCAACCAGGAAATAAGAGATCCCGTTTTCGACCGCCCACTTGATCTGCCAGTCCACCACCTCGGGATTCGCCTCGTCATACCAGCCCAGAACCGGCTTGCGTTCCGGCGCGACCGGCCAGATACACGCCCATTTCTCGATCGTCTGCCACCCCGGATAGTAGAGCGCACCGATCTCGTAATCGCTCTTGAGCGGCTGCGGAACCGGCACATAATCGGCTGGGGGCAACTTCAAGTCTGGCAGCACCTCGATACGCGCACGCGCCTCCTGTCCGGCCGCGCCATCCCCTGTGAGCGTAAAGACCACCTCGCCCTTAACCGCCCGTTCAGCCGACAAGAGCAAAGTGTGCGTGGCTGTGGATGATGCCGGGATTTCCCCGATCTTCTCCCATCCGGGTGCCGAGACGACACGCAATCCGCGCGGCATCCGCTTCACCGCCAAGGTGATATCTCGCGCATCCTGCCCGCCCAAATTGGCGATCTGGATCAAAAACGGCAACGGGCGGCCGGCCCGGTTGATGGCATCGGACAGACGCGCCTGCACGACAGAAATGTCGGCGGCCCCCTGAGGCTCATCTGACACTGCCACCGCGCGGACGCGTGCCGACGCGCCCTTTTTCGCGACCGGAGCCACCTTGAGCAGCACGATGTCACCGGTCCACTCCTTGGCGCCAGTCATATCGATATTGTACGTATGAAACTGGCCGTCCGCTTTGATGCGGAAACGCTTGGCATGCAAGCCGCTCACCGCCGAGGAGGCCCAATAGACGACCGCATCATCGCCGGCGTCCGCAGCCATCTCAACCGAAAAGAATACGTTATCGCGCGCAGGAATGGACAACCAGGGGCTGGTGATCCTGCCGACTTGACCCTCCTGCGACACTACAGCCAGTTCGTCGCCGCGTACGGACGCGGCCGTACCCGCTTCGCCACGCCACACGTCCAGTGCCGTGCCGCGCCACGCACGCGCCTCGCTTTTGGCAGGCGCGGCATCGACCACACGGACCCAATCCACCTCATACGTGCCGAAAGAGTCCGCCGGGTTTGAGAAGTCGATCCGGAACCGCGTGATACGCTTCTCGCCCTGCCAGTAAGGAAAGACGCGATATTCCCGCCATTCGCCCGCGTCGATCCACGTGACGAGGGTGTTCCACTTTGCCTGCGGGCCGGGTGCGCCTTCCGGCACCCAGTAGATGTTGCCTGGCCCAGCGACAGACGTCCGCACGCGCATCTCGATCGCCTGACCGGGCGACGCCTCGATCGCGAATTTCGGGCTGGTGATGAACGGATCCCACGAAGTCATCGTCCCTTTCAGGACGCCGTCCTCAATCCGCACATCCTTGCTGTGGTTGGCTCCTTGCAGCCACCCACGATCCGCCTCAGCCGTAAAGTCCCAGCTCACCAGCACACGCGGCGATTCCGCGACCGCGCATCCCGCCAACAGCGCCACCACACCCGCCCACTTCCAAGACCTCATCGTCCTTCCCCCTTATGTTGACCCATACACCGGCAACTGACTGTCCGACAACTCCCTCAAAAAAGGTTGAGCCGCGTCCTTCGCCGAGAGCACGGGCGCGTCAACGGGCCACGTGATGCCGATGTCCGGATCGTTCCACCGGATACCGCGGTCATCGCGCGGGTCATAGAACTCGGAGCACTTGTACTGGATCTCGGCAACTTCCGAAAGCACACAGAAACCGTGCGCGAAACCGCCGGGTATAAAAAGCTGGTGGTGGTTCGTTTCAGAAAGCACGGCGGCCGACCATTTGCCGAACGTCGGCGAACCGCGGCGGATATCCACGGCGACGTCCAGAATTTCGCCGCGGACACACGAGACCAGTTTCGCCTGGGGCTTGTGCAGCTGAAAGTGCAGGCCGCGCAGAACGTCCCGTACGGAACAGGAGCGGTTGTCCTGCACAAACACCGCGCGCACGCCGCCCGCCACATAGTTGGCGGCGTGATAGCTTTCCATGAAAAAGCCGCGCGCGTCACGAAACACCGCAGGGACGCACAACATGACACCGGGAAGATCGGTTTCTTGAAAGGTGACCGGCATCTTCGCTTACCTCGCTCTCACGCCCGGCCCTGTGCAGCCCGGTAACGCGCGATCAGCGCATTGGTGGACGAGTCATGGCGCAGCACCGGCCGTTCGTTGAGCGTCAGCTCGACCAGCACCTTGGCGGCCAGCACCTTGCCCAGCTCGACGCCCCACTGGTCGAACGAGAAGATGTTCCAGATGATGCCCTGCGTAAACACCTTGTGCTCGTAGAGGGCGATCAGGGCGCCAAAAGTCTCCGGCGTCAATTGATCGGCCAGGAGCGTGTTGGTCGGATGGTTGCCCTCGAAGGTCTTGTGCGGTACGAGCGCCTCGGGCACGCCCTCCGCGCGGCACTGCTCCGGCGTTTTGCCAAACGCCAGCGCCTCGGTCTGCGCGAAGAAATTCGCCATCAGCTTGTCGTGCTGGTCGCCCAGCGGATTGTGCGTCTTGCAAAAACCGATGAAATCACACGGGATCAGCCGTGTCCCCTGATGGATGAGCTGATAAAAGGCATGCTGGCCGTTGGTGCCGGGCTCGCCCCACACGATCGGCCCCGTCGAATAACCGACGCGGCGCCCCTGCCGGTCGACCGACTTGCCGTTGCTCTCCATGTCGAGCTGCTGCAGATAGGCGGCGAGGCGGGCGAGGTACTGGTCGTACGGCAGCACGGCATAGCTTTCGGCACCGTAGCCATTGGCGTAAAGGATGCCCAGCAGGCCCATGATCACCGGCATGTTGCGGCTGAAGGGCGCGGTCGCGAAGTGGCGATCCATCTTGTGATAACCCTTCAGCATCTTGCGGAAGTTGCGCGGGCCGATCGAAATCATCAGCGGCAAGCCGATGGCGGAAGGCAACGAATAGCGTCCGCCCACCCAGTTCCAGAAACCGAACATGTTGGCCGTGTCGATGCCGAAGGCCGCGACCTTCTCCGCGTTGGTCGAGACCGCCACAAAGTGCTTGGCCACCGCCGCCTCGCTGCCGAGCTGGCTGACCAGCCACGCCCGCGCGTTCATCGCGTTGGTCATCGTCTCTTGAGTCGTAAACGTTTTGGAGGCCACAATGAAAAGCGTCTGCTCCGCCTTGACCTCGCGCAGCGTCTCGGCCAGATGGGTGCCGTCGACATTCGAGACGAAATGCATCACGAGCGCGCGCTTGGAAAACGGCTTCAGGGCCTGGCAGGCCATGGCGGGACCGAGGTCCGAACCGCCGATGCCGATATTGACGACATACTTGATTCGCTTGCCGGTGTGTCCCAGCCACTGCCCCTTGCGCACGCGCTCCGCGAAATCGCTCATCGCATCCAGCACCTGATGCACCTGCGGCATGATATCTTGGCCGTTCACATAGACCGGGTGATCCGGCGGATTCCGCAAGGCCGTATGCAACACGGAGCGCCCCTCGGTCTCGTTGATTGCTTCCCCCGAGAACATCGCGTTGACCCAACGCTTCAGGTCGCTCGCCTCGGCAAGCTCCACCAGACGGCGCATCAGGGCCGGCGTGATACGGTTCTTCGAGTAGTCCAGCGTCCAGCCGGCAGCCTCCAGCGTAAACCTTTCAGCCCGTCCGGGATCTTTCTCGAACAGATCGCGCAGGTGAAGTCCCCGCGTTGCCTCAATCTCACTCGCCACCGCTTGCCACGCTTGCTGGTTCATCATTCTCTCCGTTTGTTCGGCATCACGCCAAATAGACCCTGAAAACGGTGCGAGATCATACCGGTTTACGGGTGGTCGGAGAAGCCAAAATGACGGCACAACCAAAAACCAAAAACCGTGATCCGGACAGGAAAACCGTCATGAGCCATAGCACGGTGGTGATGGGGACTGGCTGTCCGGCGGCATGGATCATCGCGGGCTGGACGACATGGTTCGCCTTGTGGGCAACCGTAACCTGCCAACGGTGTTTGGATGGCCGGGCGGCTACGCTTCGAGACCCTGAATGTAACACGCTCGGGCTGGTCTTCCTGGAATGACCGGATTTTTTGGGCGCGGCTCGTCAAATAGAAAAGACACCGTAGATTTTTTGAGGCGTGGGGAAAGTCCACCGCTGCGATGTGTTGAAGCGGTGTGCTAAAAAGGCTATGATGAAACGTATTTGGACCTGTGCCCGCTCATGTTTTTGAGCGGGCATGGATGTGGACGATAATGAGGCGGAAACGCATGAGGATTTTTTATGACAAACTTCACGTGGTACGATGTGAGCGATGCCACGGTCGGGCTCCTGTTTGGATTGGCCGGAATGCTCGGCGGTTACGCGTTGCGCGGACTGGTCGGCCGCTGGCAGGCGGACGCCATCGAAAAGCAGGCGCAACTCCGGCTGGCGGAAGCGGAAAATGAGGTCAAGAACCGGCTGAAGGAGGCGGACATTCTGGCGCGCGCGGAGGTCGTGAAGGCGCGCGAGGAGTTTGAAAAGAGCACCAAGGCCCGGCGCAAGGAGCTGCAGGATATTGAGGAACGCCTGACAGTCCGTGAAGAGAACATGGACAAGAAGGCGATGTTGCTGGAAAAGAAAGATCAGGCCGTCTCGCAGAAGCAGGAGGAGGCGCAGCGCAAGTTGGAGGAGGCGCAGCGGCGCCGCGCCGAGGCGGACAAACGCTGGGCCGAATCGGAGCAGCGCCTCCAGAAGCTGGCCGGCATGACGCATGATGAGGCCCGCCGTGAGGTGCGCCAGAAGGCGGAGCAGGAGTTCCGCAGCGAGGCCGGCAGCATGATCCGCCGGGCGCAGGAGGAGGCCCGAGAGACGGCCGACCGCGAGGCCGCCCGCATCGTCGCGACTGCCGTGCAGCGCTTCGCCCTGACGCACGCCAGCGAGATGATGACCTGCACGGTACCGTTGCCGAGCGATGATATCAAAGGGCGCATCATCGGTCGCGAAGGTCGTAACATCCGGACGCTCGAGGCTGTCACGGGCGTCACCATGCTGATCGACGACACGCCGGAAGCGGTTGTCATCTCGGGGTTTGATCCGGTGCGCCGCGAAATCGCGCGACAGGCGCTCGAGCAGCTCGTGTCGGACGGTCGCATCCATCCGGCGCGTATCGAAGAGGTGGTGCAGAGCGTGACCGAGAGCATGGAAAAGACCATCTACGAGGCCGGCGAATCGGCGGCCTACGAGGCGCAGGTGCAGGGCGTTTCCACCGAGTTGTTGCGCTGCGTGGGACGGCTCAAGTTCCGCACCAGCTTCTCACAGAATGTGCTGCGGCACTCGATTGAGGTCGCGCACCTGATGGGCATGATGGCTGCGGAGCTAGGGGCTGATCCGGTAACCGCGCGGCGCGTGGGCTTTTTCCACGACATCGGCAAGGCTTTGGATCATGAGACGCAGGGACCGCATGCGGTGATCGGCGCGGAGTTCCTCAAACAGCACGGCGAGTCACCCGAGGTGGTGAACGGAGTCGCCGCGCACCATGAGGATGTCCCGTCCGAGGGGATTTACGGCGTGCTGTGCTCGGCGGCCGACGCGATCTCAAGCTCTCGTCCGGGCGCCCGCGTGGAGACGATGGGCGTGTATGTGCAGCGGCTGGAAAAACTGGAGGCGATCGCCAACAGCTTCGAAGGGGTTAAGAAGACGTTCGCTGTGCAGGCCGGGCGCGAGATACGCGTGATCGTCGACCCCGGCCAGGTGAACGACAATGACGCGATGGTGATGGCGCGCGAGATCAGCCAGCAGATTTCCTCGGCCATGCAGTTCCCCGGTCAGATCAAGGTCGTGGTGGTGCGCGAGACGCGCTGTATCGAATTTGCGAAGTAGGTGAGGACGGCGATTGCCGTGCAGGAGAGGACGCAGGTCAGGCATGAAGATTCTTTTGGTGGGCGATATCGTGGGCAGCCCGGGACGGCGCGTGTTCCGCGAGGTCGTGAAACGGTTGCGCGCGGAGAGCGCGGTGCATTCCGTCGTGGCCAACGCAGAGAACGCCGCCGCGGGCAACGGCATCACGTTGGCGTTGGCTGAAGAGCTCTTTGCGGCGGGCGCGGACGTGATCACGATGGGCGATCATGTGTGGGGCCAGCGTGAGCTGGAAGCCACGATCGGCGGCGAGAAGCGTCTGGTCCGTCCGGTGAATTTCCCGCCCGGCACGCCGGGGCAGGGGTACGCGACCGTGCAGACCGCGCTGGGACCGGTGACGGTCGTCAACCTGTTGGGCCGCGTCTTCATGAATCCGGTAGACTGCCCGTTCCGGGCGATGGATGCGCTGCTCAATTCGTTGCCGCGCAATGTGCCGGTCATCGTGGATTTCCATGCCGAGGCGACCTCCGAAAAGATCGCGATGGGCCATTATCTGGACGGGCGGGTCGCGGCGGTGGTCGGCACCCACACGCACGTCCAAACCAGCGACGCGGGGCTGTTGCCTAGAGGTACCGCATACATGACGGATCTGGGGATGACGGGGCCGATCCACTCGGTGATCGGCCGCGAGATCGCGCCGGTTCTCAAAAAATTCACGACGGGCATACCGGCCCGGTTTGAAGTCGCGAACGGCCCCTGCGTATTGGAAGGTGCCGTGCTGGAGTTGGACCGTGCCAGCGGCCGCGCGGTCGGGATCACGCCTTTCCGTTACCGGGAGGCGGACGCCGCGGGTCGGGCGCCGCAGGGACAGGGGGCCTGACGTGGAGACCGCTGGTCGCAGAGTCTATTCGGTCTCCGAACTGACGCGCCGCATCAAGCAGACGCTGGAGGACGAGGTTGGCCGCGTCTGGGTAGAGGGCGAGATCTCGAACTTTAAGGTCTATCCCTCGGGACACGCCTACTTCAGCCTGAAGGATGCGGGTGCCCAGTTGAACGCGGTTTTGTTCGCCGGCTCACGGTCGGGCGTGGCCGCAGGTACGCGGCTTGAGGACGGACAGCGCGTCCGTGCTTACGGCGAGATCACGGTTTTCGAAAGCCGCGGCCAATACCAATTGATCGTGCGCAAGGTCGAGCCGATGGGGGACGGCGACCTCATGCGGCGTTTTCTGGAACTGAAGCAGCGGCTGGAGGCGGAAGGTCTCTTTGATAAGGCGCGCAAACGGCCTCTCCCGCTGTTGCCGCAGCGCATCGGCATCGTGACGTCGCCGACCGGTGCGGTCATCCATGACATGACGACGGTGCTGGGACGGCGCTTCCCGAATCTGCACATCCGCTTGGCGCCGGTCAAGGTGCAGGGCGTTGGTGCCGCTCAGGAGATCGCCGCGGCGGTGCGACTATTCAATCGCGTTTACGGCCCGGGCAGCGACTGGCCGGCGGATCTCCTGATCGTCGGTCGCGGCGGCGGTAGCCTGGAAGACCTGTGGGCTTTCAACGAAGAGTGCGTGGCGCGCGCGGTCGCCGAGTCGGCGATCCCCGTCATTTCCGCGGTGGGCCACGACACCGATTTCTCGCTGTGCGATTTTGCGGCGGATGTGCGCGCCCCCACCCCTTCGGCCGCGGCCGAGTTGGCAGTGACCACGAAAAAGGAGTGGGAGCAGCGCCTCGCGCAGCCTGCGCGTGCTTTGGAACAGGCACTGCGCAGGCAGGTCACGGCGCTGCGCATGCGCGTGGTGACGGCGAGTTCTTCACGCTTCTTCCAGCAGCCGCGGCAGCTTGTCGAGCGCCGCGCGCAGCAGGTCGACACGCTCGCGATGCGGATGGATCATGCGGTTGCCCAGCGCGCGCAGGAGAGCCGTCAGCGGACAGAGCGAGCGCATGCCCGCTTGCGGGTGGTGCGCGAACGGTATGTGCATCAGACGCGCGCGCGGCTGGATCAGCAAGCCCGACGGCTGGAGGCGGCTTGCCGACTGCGGCTGGAGCGGCTGCGGACGGGCCTGGCGGGGAGCGCCCGGCAACTCGGGTTGCTGAGCCCGTTGGCGGTCTTGGAGCGAGGGTATTCGTTGACGCGTGGGCCGGATGGGCGGCTGGTGCGCTCGTCGCGTGATCTGCGGTCGGGTGTGGAGATGTCAACACAGTTCAAGGACGGTCATGTCGTATCGGTTGTGCGCTGATCAAGGAGAGGCTCTTATGGCAAAAAAAACAGAAGAGAATGCGCTGGGCTTTGAAGCGGCGCTGAAGCGTTTGGAAGAGATCGTGGCGAGCATGGAGGCCGGTGAGGTGGATCTCGACACGATGATCGCCCTGTTCGAGGAGGGGCAACGTCTGGTCAAGCAGTGCAACGCGACCTTGAACGAGGTCGAGAAGCGGATTGAGAAGATTGTGGATGACGGCAAAGGCGGCGTGAGCGTCGAACCGCTTGACCTGGCCTCCGAATAAGCTCTAATATCCCGCGTCTTGAGAATAGGAGTGTCTGGTATGCCGTTGTCGTGTTGGTGTTATTTGCTGGGGCTTATCTGTGTGCTGTTGGGGGCGTCGATCGCTTTCGCGCCGGATCGGATGGCGCGCCTGTACAAGGCGTTTCCGCGCAACAAGGCTGCGGGGATGGTGCTCAGCACGGTGGCGTGGATCTGGGCCGGATACGCCGTCTGGATGATGGGGCTCGATTTTTTGCAGCCTTTCAAAATGTACATCCCGGTGGCCGCGCTGGTCTGCATTCCGCTCACCTGGTTCTGGCTCGACAACCTGTTGCCGTGCCGCGCGCTGGGCGGCATCCTGGTGCTTTTCCCCTACGAACTGTTGCATACGGCGCGCGTTCACGCCTCGCCCTGGCGGCTGCTGGTGGTGACGTTCGCCTACGTCTGCATCGTCAAAGGCATGATCCTGCTGCTCTATCCGTGGAAATTGCGTCAAGCGATCGACTGGTTCACCGCGCGTCCCGCACTGTTCAGGCTGGGCGGCGTGATCAACACATTGCTGGGTCTGCTGCTGATCGCCGTCGGCGCGACTGTCCTGCGCGGATAGTTCCTGACTCCTCACTGCCAAAAGGCCGCTTCGTTTGTTGCCAGTTTACCCTCGCGCAACTGTTCGCGGATGCGGCGTTCGTCCAGTTTACGTGGAACACCACGCGGGCCGATGGCGGTTGTATCGGGGTCAAGCGTGGCAGATGGGCGTGATGCGCTTGCAGGTGCCGCAGGAGCGGCGTTGCTGCCGCGCTGCGCGCTCAGTGTCGGCCGATTGTCGGCCTGCGTGGCGCGTAAGCCGGCCCCGAACAGAATCGCTGCGGCAACCAGTGCTAAGCCAGTCGCTAATCGCGGCGTTTCACCGCAGATCGCCGTGCAGAGGCCGAGACCGGCGGCCAGTGCCGCGAAGCAGAGCACGGCACCCTCAAGACCCGCCAACGGCACCAGCAGGATGAAGGCCAGTCCAGCCGTTGCGGCGCCGGTGGCATCAGCCAATACGAAAACGGCAGCATCCTCAGTGTGCCGATCTCGCCGAGCCCCTAACCCCACCGGCACGGCAACACCGGCAGCCACGCCGACCGGCAGGCAGAGGACGACGACGCTCCACGCCGATTCGAAGCGCGCGCTACCCGCCAGTGCCGCCCACGCTATGGCCACCTCTGCCAATGGTGATAGACATGCCGCCACGCGCCAGGCGACGCTTTCTGCCGGCCAGCACGCAGTCAACCGCTCGCCCAACCGGTTGCCACAAAACAGGCCGCCCAGATAAAGCGCGCTGCCCGCCCCGACCAGCGTATAAAGCGTTCCGAATCTCGCTTGCAACTGATAAAGCACGGCGAGTGACACAACCAGCCCGAGTGCGCCGCAACCAGCCAGCCACGCTGCCCACAAACGACGCGATGCGTAACGGGCGCGGCCCAGTGCAACCGGCGCGGCCCATATCATGACGAGCAGCAGCCCCAGCAGTCGGTGTCCCTGCATGGCGGTCAAACGGGTTAGCGTATGTCCCGGCGCGGCCGCCGGATATTCAGTGCGCAGGGCGTCCGCCAATCCCAGCGCCAGCATGCGTTCCGCGCGGAACGTTTCCGGCAACAGGATGTCGTACGTCGGGGCCAGCGCCGAGCAGGATTCAGCCAGCCGCGACGCGCGTGGGGCGTCGTAGAGCTGCGAAACCGCTTCAGTTGGGAAACGCTCTGTTTTTTTCAACAGCGCAAAGCGAGAAGGCGCAACATCGGCCCCATACGCGAGTTTCGGGACCCGCGCGGCAATCCACCAGCCGCCGGCACCTGCGGCCAGCACGCCACTCTCGGGCCAGACCGTCCGTAGCGCGCATGCGGTCGCGTCCAGCAGTTCGGCCCGTTCTGGCGTGAGATGGGTGACCTCGCACGGCAACGCGAACAGAGCGGCGCCGGTGCGGCGCGTGACACGCCGTATGGCACGGATGAACGCGGTATCGCGCCAGGCCGCGCCCCCCAGTGAAGTCGCGGGGGGCGGCTGCACCATGACAAGGTCGAAACAACCTTCTGGCTGTTCATCCAGAAAACGGCGGGGGGCGATACCGGCCGCGCGGACGGCGGTTCGTATGCCGTTGGTGGCGACGGCATCGAGCAGGAATGTTCCGTAGCGCGCATCGGGTGGGCACCAGGTGATGGCGAGATCAGGCCGCAGCGATTCCAAGGCCAACGCCGTGGCAAGCGGAACTTGACCGAGCAACAGAGCGTTGGCAGCATAGGGGCGTTGCGAGAGGGCAAGTACGGCCTGCTCCATGGCGCGGTCACCCTCGGGGAGCAGTTCGCTGACACCGCCCGATGTGATGGCATAGAAGGAACCGCCCTGAGTTCCGAAGAGAGTCGTGCCGCCGCCGGTCTCAAAGCGGCCGGGCGCGGTCTCGGCCTGCGGGAAGAAACGGAACCACTCGGCGACGTCGCGCGGATCCGGCGAGATCCCAGCGGAAAAAAGGGCGGTCAGGATGGCGCCGCAAAGTGCCGAGCCCAAGGCTTCAGCGGCGAAGGCACGTCCCGCCGGCAGATCCAAGCGTTCCAGTGTCAGGCAAAAGGCCGGCACGCCCCAGCCGATCACGAAGCAAAAGGGGAGGTTGACCAGCAAACAGCCGAGCGCGAGATGCATCAGCGGGAAGGCGTGGTAGTCCGGCAGCCCCAGCCAGGCGCGCAGGTTGCCGATGGCCGCATAGTGGCCCAGATAGAGGAGGGCGCAGAGCAGGGGCGGCTCCCATACATGGCTGGCGAGAAGTCGGATCACACGGCGCCCCGGCGGCGTGGCCGCGGCGGCAGCGCCCAGACCGGCGCCGAACAGCCAGGAAGAGAGGAAGAGCGTGACGCCTATCTCAGTGGATTCAAAACGCCACAGGAAGCGCCGTAACAGCAAAGTTTGCGACGCCAGAGTGACAGCACCAAAAGCCGCTGCCGCTGCACAGACGGTAAGTCCACGGAAATGTTTCATGGCCCGTTCGTTGGGTGTCAGACGTTCTCGAAGGTCTGCCCCGGCACTGGCGCGTCAACCTGCCGTATGCCGTGCTGACGAACCAGTTCGGTCATGGCGGCCACCTTTTCGGGCTCGCCGTGAACCGCAAAGACGCGCTTCAGACGCGGCCCTTTGATGCCGTCGAGCCAACGCATCAATGCGGTCCGGTCCGCGTGAGCGGATAAAGCGTTGATCGTGTGGACGCGCGCGTTCAGCTCAAATTCGTCGCCCAGGATCTTGAGCGGCGACTGGCGTTCCACGATGCGGCGTCCCAACGTGTGTTCGGCTTGAAAGCCAACGATCAGAATGATGTTGCGCGGATCGCCCACCGCGCGCTGCAAATGGTGGAGCACGCGCCCGCCTTCGCACATGCCGGAGGCGGCGATGATGACCAACGGGCCGGGCAAGTCGTTCAGCGCTTTCGATTGGTCGGGCGTCTCGACGAAGCGCAGACCGGGAAACTTCATGGGGTCGATCCCCTGGCGCAGGATGTCCGAGGCCTCTTCGTCATAACACTCCCGGTGCTCGGTGTAGACCTTGGTCGCCTTGAGCGAAAGCGGACTGTCAACGTACACCGGCGTGGGACGCATGCGGCCCTCCTCATTCAGGCGGTTCAGTTCATAGAGGATGTGCTGGGTGCGTCCGACGCTGAAGGCCGGAATGATGAGCCGCGACTTCTGCTGGTGGATATCGTCGATGAACCCTTTGAGCCGCCCTTTGACATCCTCGGAAGAGGGATGGTCGCGGTCGGCGTAGGTGCTCTCGATGATCAGAACGTCCGCGTCCTGCGGCATGTCGTAATCGCGCAGGATCGGCTGCCCGGGTTGCCCCAGGTCGCCAGTGAACAGCAGCCGGCGGGTGTGGCCCGAAGGATCCTTCACATCGAGTTGGGTCAGGGCCGATCCCAGAATGTGGCCCGCGTTGTGAAAGACGAGCGAGACACCGTTGCCCAGATCGACCATACGCTTGAGGGGTTCGGGTTCAAAACGGCGCATGATCGCGTCGACATCCTGTTGCTCGTAAAGCGGTTCAAAGAGGTTCTTGCCCTGCTGTGCGCGCTTCTTGTTGACGTATTCGAGGTCGCGCATCTGAAGGAAGGCCGAGTCGCGCAGCATGATGTCGCACAAATCGCGCGTCGCCGGGGTGCAGTAGACCTTGCCGCTGAACCCGTGGCGGGCGAGGGTCGGCAGGTTGCCGCTGTGGTCGATGTGCGCGTGCGACAGGATCACGGCGTCCAGCGCGGCGGGGTCGATCGGGATATGACGGTTACGCTCAAAGGCTTCCTTGCGGCTGCCTTGGAAGAGTCCGCAGTCGAGCAAGATTTTCAGCCCGTTCGCCTCGACCAGGTGCATCGATCCGGTTGTGGTTTGCGCGGCTCCGAAAAAGGTGACAGTGATCATCCGTTTCCTCCTCTGCCAGATTCCACTCTGTTGCCGTCAGCATACACCACAGGGCGCAGAAACGACAGCACGAAAACGAAGGATCCAGGTCTTGTATGGCATCCGGATTCCCACTCGTATTCCTGGATTTAGGAGTTGGAAGAAAAATGCAATAATGAGCATTGCGGTTATGGATGAAAGATTTGGGCAGGGTGCGCCCAAAATAACCAGAGGGTCACATGGTTTCGGGTAAGAATGGAAATACTGCGCGCGAGATCGTGATGCGCGATCTGGCCGAGGCTCAATTCAGCCTGTTCGGCTACATCTGCGCCCTGACAGGCCACTCGCAGGACGCGCGCGACATTCTGCAAGACACCAACCTCCGGATCTGGAAAGAAGCTGAGCGGTACGATGAGAAACGCCCGTTCCTCGCGTGGGCCAAGACGCTTGCGGTTTACGAGATCATGACTTATCGGAAACGCCTGAGTCGCGAACGCCTTGTGTTCGATGACGATGTTTTCGAGTCGGTCGTCGACCAGGCCGAGATCCAGCCGGACGAGACGGATGCGGCGCTCGCCCACCGTAAGTGTCCGGCGAAACACGTCTACCGGATTTGCAGCGGCTGAGGCATCATGTCCCGCGAAAGGAATAACGGGACATGGAACAGGAAAAGACAGAGGGCGCGCGCGAGGCGCGGCGCGAGGAGTGG
>Ga0209407_1001045_pt1 | contig 30888 bp, 27 predicted proteins | sample AD_JPNHG3_MetaG_FD_184410 | JGI IMG/M metagenome (GOLD analysis project Ga0209407, IMG submission 184410) | Active sludge microbial communities of municipal wastewater-treating anaerobic digesters from Japan - AD_JPNHG3_MetaG (SPAdes) (version 2) | ecosystem: Engineered > Bioreactor > Anaerobic... | reverse complement strand
AAGGTAAATCAAAAACAAAACTTTTTAAAAGGCCTTATTAAAGAAAACCCTGTCTTTGTCTTTGTTTTGGGTATATGTTCGACATTGGCCGTTACCACATCGCTTGAAAGTGGTATCGGAATGAGTTTGGCAGTAATCTTTGTACTCTTTTTCTCCAATGTTGTTATCTCTCTGATTAAGAACATTATTCCGAATGATATTCGTATTCCGGTCTTTATTATCGTCATTACGACTTTCGTTTCGGTTGTCGAATTAATCATGCAAGCCTATTTACCGGATTTGTATGATCAATTAGGCGTCTTCGTTGCGTTGATTGCGGTTAATTGCATTATTTTGGGCAGAGCCGAAGCCTTTGCTTCCAAAAACAATGTTCTATCATCGGCAATCGATGCTTTGGGCATGGGACTTGGTTATACAATCGCAATTTGCCTTGTTTCAATCGTCCGAGAAGTTTTGGGAACCGGTTTAATCACAATTTGGGGAAACGCCAAAATCAATTTGATGCCGATTTTTGACTTTTTCCATGTGAAACCATCTGCCTTCTTTACCAGCAACGTCGGTGCTTTCATCGTTTTGGGTATTGTTATCGGTATCGTCAATGCCATTGTATTCGCTGTCAAAGATAAAAAAGAAAAAATTAAAAAGGAGGTAAAAGCAAATGGCTAATTTAATTACTCTAGCCTTTGGTGCTTTACTAATCGAAAACGTCCTATTGTACCGATTCCTCGGCTTCTGTCCGTTTTTGGGCGTGTCCAAAAAACGTTCGTCGGCTGTCGGAATGGGGCTTGCGGTAATTGTTGTTATCGTTTTGGCCACCATCGTTACTTGGGCCCTTTACCACTATGTTTTAAAACCATTGGACATTGTTTATTTGCAGACTTTAACCTTTATTTTGGTTATCGCCGCTTTGGTTCAGATGGTGGAAATGTTCCTGAAGAAGGTCGTACCTCCTTTGTATCGTTCCTTGGGTATTTATTTACCGCTGATTACCACAAACTGCGCCGTTTTGGGTGTGGCATCATTGGTAATCGCTTACGAATATGATTTTTTATCGATGCTAATCTTTTCTTTCTTCTCGTCTGTAGGTTTCTTTTTGGTATTATACATTTTCTCCGGTTTACGGGAAGCTATGGAACAAGCACCGATTCCGAAACCGTTTAAAGGAACACCGATAGCTTTAATAGCAACGGCAGCTTTAGCATTAATCTTTGCTCGGTTAGGAGGAATCATCTAAAATGAGTCCCGAAGTGAAATTATTGGTCTATTCAATCGTTGTTATGGTTGGTTTGGGGGTAATCCTTGGTTTAATACTTGGTGTTTTTGCAAAACTTTTCCAGGTTGTGGTGGACAACCGGATCGAAGAAGTTACAAAACGTTTGCCGGGGATTAATTGCGGGGCCTGCGGTTTTCCTGGCTGTTCGGGTTTGGCCACTGCCATTGTCAATGACGGAGCATCCCCGAAAATGTGCAAACCAGGCACGATGGCAAACTTTGAAGCTATCAAAGTTTACCTGGAAGAGACGCCCGGACCTGACGGAAATGTCATCAAAATCAAATTGTAATGAATTAAAGCGTCAAGAGCCTTGGCGCTTTTTTCCCTTATTACCTGGAAAAAATTCCGTTTTTCAAGCCGAAAAAATGAAAATTATTAAATCGTTTTCATTAAATAATCGCTTGTATTGCATAATTGAATATGGTATAATCTATATGTCAAAAAAAACATTTTAAGGAGGAAAAAATGTTGAAAAAAATCTTGTTTTCATTATTTATCGTTGCATTATCTCTTTCTTTAGTTGCTTGTGGCAAGAAAGTGAAAAAAGATGAGTATGATGCAGTTGTTGCTCAACTTGAAGCAAAAGAAACAGAACTTGCTTCCAAAGTCAGCGAACTAAATGCCAAAAAAGCTGAACTAGATGCTAAAGTTGCCGAATTAAACCAAAAAACCGAAGAAGCAGCTGATTTAGCAGAAGAAGTTGATGAACTTGAAGCCGAAATTGCTGACCTTGAAGCTCAAATTACAGCTTTAATGGCAGAAATTAGCACTCTGAAAGGCGAACGCACATATGCCCATGACGGTGTTTATACTGCATTCAGCTATTCATTAAATCACGGCGCACCTCAAATCGTTTCTGTCAGCGTAATCATTGAAAACGACCAAATAGCCGGTTTCTTCATTGATACATTACAATCAACCGCTGTTCAAAAAGACGAAGAAGGCAATGCTACAAAGTTCGAATTCAATGCCAAAACCAAGAAACAATTAGGCTATGAATATTACATGTTCCCGGCTTCTGGCGCCAAAGTTGACGGCGTTCTTGATGTTGAAGCATACAAAGCATGGCTCGCTGAAAACGGCAAGAAAGAATGGTTTGAACAAGCCAATGTTCTTGAACAATACATGTTAGAAAATGGCGTTGAAGCCGTTGAATTAGATGGCGAAAAAACGACAAACGTTACAGGTGTAACAGTTACTGTTAAAGACTATGTTGATCTTGCCAAAGAAGCTGTTCAAAATGCCAAAGACGGTAAATTGGTTGCAGTTACTGGTCACGGTAGCGATATCGTTTGGGCAACCGCAAAAGTTGACCGTTACGGAAAAGTAACCGATTACGTGATTGACCAATTACAAGGCAAAGTTGTAGACGGTGCTTACGTATTCAACGAAAAATCCAAACAACAATTAGGTTATGATTATTATATGTTCCCAGCTTCTGGCAAAAAAGTTGACGGCGTTCTTGATGTTGAAGGATACAAAGAATGGCTTGCTGAAAACGGTAAGAAAGAATGGTTCGAACAAGTTGCCATTCTATGCGCCGAATTCGAAGCTAACGGAATTTACAATATGGCTTTGGATGCCAGCGGTAAATATATTACTGTTTCTGGTGTCACCATTGTCGATAACAAGTATATCCAAGTTCTTAGCCAAGTAAAAGCTAACGTTAAATAAATTTTTATCATTTTTTAAAAATTTTTTTGGTAGATTTCCGATCTTCATGGTCGGAAATCTACTTTTTTTGCTTTGCATAACATTTCCTCATTTTTAGCATAATAATACTAGTTAAGAACGGGGAGATTTTTATGTGCAAAAAAATAATTATTTTGATAGTTTTGCTGATTGGTTTAGTATTATTAAACGGATGCGGGGATAAAATTACCAAAGAAGAATACGACGAAATAATTGCAGAATTGGAAGCTTTGAAAGGATTAAACCGTACCTTTCCGGCAGACGGTTATTTTACTGCTTTCCAACCCTCGGTTTCCAGCGGCGCCCCGGAAATCATTACGGTAAGCGTCCGGATAAAAAACGATGCCATCGTCGAATTCTTTATCGATACTCTGCAATCGACCAAAATCGTGGAAGGCGAAACGGTCAGTTTCAAATTTAACTGGAAAACCAAAAAGCAGTTGGGTTACGAATACTACATGTTTCCTCAATCGGGTAAAATGGTGAACGGCGAGCTCGATGTGGAAGGGTACAAGCAGTGGCTGAGTGAAAACAACAAAAAAGAATGGTTTGAACAGGCTAATCTTTTGGAACAGTTTATGTTGCGAGAAGGAATAGATAAAGTAACGATTGATGAAAACAATAAAGCGACCAATGTCAGCGGGGTCACAATTGCGGTTAAAACTTATGTCGACCTGGCAAAAAAAGCGGTTGAAATGGCCAAAGCGGGCAAACTTCTTGCGGTAAGCGGTTACGGATCCGGTGACATTGTATGGGCAACAGCCGATATCAACCGTTTCAAAACCATTTCCAATTACAAGCTGGACACCTTACAGGGAAAATATCAAAACGGAACCTTTGTATATAACGAAAAATCCAAACAAGAGTTGGGATACGAATATTACATGTTTCCGCAATCCGGCAAAAAAGTCGAAGGCGTCTTGGATGTCGAAGGTTATAAAGAGTGGCTGAGGGCAAACAACAAAAAAGAATGGTTTGAGCAGGCTGACCTTATCTGCCATGAGTTTGCCAAAAACGGTTCTTACAATTTTGTGATTAAATCCGACGGAAAAATCGACAATGCCCTGGTTTCCGGCGTGACCATCGGCGATAACAATTATTTAAAAGTTCTCAATCAACTGTTGGCAAACGCCAAATAACCAAACAAAAAAAGAGAAATTACCGGCTTTTAGAGGGGCTTGTGGGTAATTTCGCTTTTTTTATTTGACGCATTTTTTTGCAAAATTCCATCAAATAGTGTATAATATTTTAGTATAAAAAGAAAAAGCCAGTAACTATCTTAGGAAAAAATGGTGTAGTTAAAAAGGGTTATTGGCAAAAAATAAACGGTTAGAAAAGGAATTTAAACTTTTGACCATTTATCGAGACTTTTTTTGTTAGCAAAAAAGAAGGAGAATTATTTTATGACAATGACAATGGAAAAACTAGTCGCATTTTTAAAATCAACAGGATATGTTTATCAGGGCAGTGAAATTTACGGCGGCTTGGCCAATGCCTGGGATTACGGTCCGCTCGGGGTGGAATTGAAAAACAACCTCAAACGTTATTGGTGGAAACGATTTATCCAAGAATCGGTTTATAATGTCGGAATCGATTCCGGTATTTTAATGAATCCGGAAGTTTGGGTCGCAAGCGGCCATATTGCCAATTTCACCGATCCTTTAACCGATTGTAAATCCTGCGGCGTACGTCATCGGGCGGATAAGTTAATCGACGAGGCTACCAACGGAGAAGTGAATGCGGACGGCTGGACCAATGAGCAACTTTACGATTATATCAAGTCCCACAAAATCACTTGTCCCGCCTGCGGGGGAACCGAATTTACCCCGGTCCGTCAGTTCAATATGATGTTTAAAACCAATCAGGGCGTTATCGAAGATGCCAAAAATACCATTTATTTGCGTCCCGAAACCGCCCAGGGTATTTTTGTCAATTTCAAGAATGTCCAAAGAACCAGCCGCAAAAAAGTTCCTTTCGGCATCGGTCAAATCGGCAAGAGTTTCCGGAACGAAATCACGCCGGGAAATTTCATTTTCCGGACCCGTGAATTTGAACAGATGGAACTCGAATTTTTCTGCAAGCCAGGAACCGACCAGGAATGGTTCGATTATTGGAATCAATTTTGCTTGGACTTTTTGAAAGAATTGGGTCTTCGTTCCGAACTGGTCAGAACCAGAAAACACCGTCCGGAAGAATTGTCGCATTATTCCAAAGCCACAACGGATATCGAATTTGCTTTTCTTTTCGGTTGGGGCGAACTTTGGGGTATTGCCAACCGTACCGATTACGATTTGCGCGTGCACCAAGAACATTCGAAAGAAAAACTCGAATACCTTGATCCGGAAACAAACGAAAAATACTTGCCCTATGTAATCGAACCGAGCGTCGGCGTCGAACGTTTGCTGCTCGCCATCCTGACCAGCGCTTACGACGAAGAAGTGCTCGAAAACGGCGAAACCAGAGAAGTATTGCATCTCGTTCCGTATTTAGCTCCTTATAAGTTTGCGGTTTTGCCGTTAGTCAATAAATTAAACGAACCGGCGTTTGCTTTGTACCAGAAGCTGATGCCCCTCGGCATGGCTACTTATGATACGAGCGGTGCCATCGGACGCCGGTATCGCCGGCAGGACGCTATCGGAACCCCTTATTGCATCACAGTCGATTTCCAAACGCTCGAAGATAATACCGTTACGGTCCGTCATCGCGACTCCATGGCTCAGGATCGCGTAGCAATCGACGATTTACCACAATATTTTTACCAAAAATGGTAAAAAAGAAGTAAAATCGCGCCGTTGTGCGTATATTTATTTAGAATGATTTTGCAAAGGAGGGCATATGTTATCGAAAACCATAATCAACAAGGTCATCAATGAGACCGATATAGTCGAAGTAATTTCCGAGTATGTCCCGTTGCAACCGAAGGGTAAAAGCATGTTCGGGCTTTGCCCTTTTCATGACGATCAAAACCCGTCGATGTCGGTTTCGCGCGAAATCAAAATGTTCAACTGTTTCAGTTGCAATACCAAAGGCAATGTCATCGATTTTGTGGCGAAGTACGAAAACCTCAATTTTGAAAAAGCCGCCATCAAACTTGCCAAACGGCTGGGAATCAAAATCGATTATCGCCAAACGGCGGAAGAACTCCAAAACGAAAAACGTTATCAAATCATGGAAGAAGCAACCCGTTTTTACGAGTTCTATCTGCACAACAGCAAAGAAGGACAAGTTGCTTTGGAGTATTTGACTAACCGGGGCATAACCGAAGAAATGATTAAGCGTTTCAGAATCGGACTAGCCCCGAGCGAAATGAACTATCTGCACCTGGCCTTAAAAGAAAAACAGGTTGATTTTCTCGACCAGGTCGAACTCGGATTGGTCCGGGAAAACAAAGAAACGGGTCCCTATGACTTGTTTCGGTCGCGTATCATATTTCCGCTTTCCGATGCTTACGGTCGGGTGGTAGGATTCAGCGGCCGGGTTTATCTTCCGGGGGACAACAATACGAAATACATGAATTCCCCGGAATCAAGTTTTTTCCATAAATCCAATCTGCTGTATAATTTGCACCAGGCGACCCTGCACGCCAAACGGATTGATAAAATCTTTTTGTTTGAAGGTTTCATGGACGTGCTTGCGGCGGATTCGGCAGGAATCAAAAACGGCGTAGCCACGATGGGGACCGCACTTACCAAAGAACATATTGCTACATTGCTTAGCATTACCAAAAACATTGTTCTTTGTTTTGACGGCGACCAGGCGGGTATTACCGCAACCAAACGGGCGGCGGAACTGTTTGTTCCGACCAAAGTCTTGCCTCAGGTGGTTGTATTGCCAGACGGGCTTGACCCCGACGATTATCGCAAAAAATACGGCGATCTTGCTTTAAACGAATATTTAAATACCAACAGTGTCAATATTTATGAATTTCTTTTCCAGGACGCCAAACGCGATTTGGTGCCAGATGATTTAAACAGCGTCGAAAAATTTAAGAATGCGGTGTTCGGATTTATCAGGATGTCCCGTTCGCAAACCGTCAAAGATTTCTTTTTAAAGAAAACCGCGGAAACTTTGGGTATCGGTCTGGAAGCTTTAGCCAACGATTTTGGCTATATGAGAGAAGACATTACTCCGGTACCGAGCACAAAACCGATTTCTTTTCCTAAATCCCAAAACAGATTATCCAAAGGGGTTATCAAGGCATACAGATTAATCATTTATCGGGCTCTGCTATCGATAACCGATTTCCAGCAAATCCTGATGGATTTAAGCGGAATTCATCCTTCCCAGGATTATGTCAAATACCATAATTTCCTGGAATCCATGGGCGGTTTTTACCATGAAGGGGTTTTCGACCATGAAGGGTTTTTGAACAAAATCGGTCAAAACGAAACATTCAAAACGATTTATCAGGATGTCATGTCAGAACCGCCGCTTGATTACGAAAAACCGAAGTATTTGGAAGACTGTATCGAAAAGGTCAGACAGAACGCGGAAAAAGAAATGCTTGTCTTTTTGCTTCAAAAAACCTTGGAAAGCGACCATGGGGGTTTTGGCGACGAAATTCTCAAAAACAAGCGTGAAAGAACAAAGATTATTGAAAATGAGGTGGAATAGTTGGAAGAATTGTATAAAACGGAATTAGAAACTTTGCTTGAATATGCGCAAGAAAAAGGTTATGTTCCGTTAAGCAAAATTATTGAGGTTTTTAACAATCCTTCGGAAGAATTGTTGGACGATGTGGTAAAATACCTCGAAAATGCGAATATCGAAGTTACCCGGGATAGCGAAGATGTTCCGAACGAAGAAGAATTGCTCATCGAAAAAGTCGATGACGAGTTCGAAGCTTTCATCGAAGGAGAAGTCGACGAAGAATTTGAAGATTTGGCTACCGCCGTGGAAAACGAAATCAAAGTGGCCGATTTCGACGATATTGTTTCGCTTTCTTATAATGCGGATGACCCGGTTAAGATGTATCTTCGCGACATCGGACAGATTGAGCTTTTAAGCATTACCCAGGAAATTGAACTGGCCCGGACCGTTCAGGAAGGGGTTGCCAGCCAACAAAAGCTGGAATCGTTTCAAAAAGCCGGCAAAACTTTGTCGTCGGAAGAAATGCGCGATTTAAACAACAAGGTCGAAAAAGGAATTCTGGCCCGGGATATGCTGATCGAATCCAATTTGCGTCTCGTTGTTTCGATTGCCAAACGTTATCTCAACCGGGGACTTCCTTTCCTTGATTTGATTCAGGAAGGCAATATGGGTTTGATTAAAGCGGTTTACAAGTTTGACCCGACCAAAGGCTTCAAATTTTCCACTTATGCCACCTGGTGGATTCGTCAATCCATCACCAGAGCGATTGCCGATCAGGGAAGAACAATCCGGATTCCGGTTCATATGGTCGAAACCATCAACAAATTGATGCGCATCACCCGGAAATTAACGCAGGAAAAACGCCGAGAACCGACGCCGGAAGAAATTGCGGCGGAAATGAAAATCTCCGTCGAAAAGGTGCAACAAATTCAAAAGATTGCCCAAGAGCCGATTTCCATCGATTCGACGGTGGGCGAAGAGGAGGATTCCAGCCTCGCCGATTTTATTTCGGACCAAAATACGCAAAATCCGCTGGAATTTACCGAAGACCGGGCTTTCCGGGAAGAAATCGAAGCAGTACTTCAGACTTTAACGCCGCGGGAAGAAAAAGTTATCCGTTTGCGTTACGGTTTGGATGACAATCGCGCCCGGACCTTGGAAGAAGTCGGCCGAGAATTCGGGGTAACCAGAGAAAGAATTCGGCAAATCGAAGCCAAAGCCATTCGTCGCTTGCGTCATCCGACCAGATTAAAACGTTTGTTGCAACATCGCAACAAATAACCCTTATAAAAAATCCATTTCAGGGGGGAACTATTGGAAGATTTATATAAAAACGAAATAGGTATGTTGTTGGATTATGCCAACGAAAAAGGTTATGTTCCAATTAAAAGAATTATGGAAGTGATGAATAAACATCCCGAAGAAGCCCTCGATGAAGTAGTAAAATTCTTAGAAATTAACGGGATTGAAATCACCCGTCCCACTGATGTCGCATCGGTCAAGGACGGTACAGATGAAATTAATTCTGTCGACGATGAAGAATTTGAAGATTTCCTGCATGATTTGCAAAAAGAAGAGCCGGATTTGGAAGAACTGGTGGAAGAGGTAGAAACGGAAATTCAGGTTTCCGACTTTACCGAATTTATCGCTTCCTCTTTTCGGCTTGACGATCCGGTAAAACAATATCTTCATGAAATCGGTCAAATCGATTTGTTGACGGTAACCGAAGAAATTAATTATTCGCGAACCGTCCAGGAAGGACTGGTCGCCCAGGAAAAGTTTGATTGTTACAAAAACGGTCAAATAAACTTAAATTCCAACGAACTGCGCGTTTTGGAACGTAAAATTCAGGAAGGAAACATGGCAAGGGATCATTTGATTGAAGCCAATCTTCGGTTGGTTGTATCGATTGCCAAGCGCTTCGTTAACCGAGGGTTGCATTTTTTGGATTTGATTCAGGAAGGCAATATGGGGTTAATGAAAGCCGTTTATAAGTACGACGGAACACGCGGTTTTCGTTTTTCCACCTATGCTACCTGGTGGATTCGGCAGGCCATTTCGCGCGCTTTGGCGGACCAGGCCCGCACGATTCGTCTTCCGGTTCATATGGTCGAAACAATTAACCGTTTAAACCGCAGTATTAAACACCTTACCCAGGAATTGAAACGCGAACCGACTTTGCAGGAGATTGCGGAGGAAGTCAAAATGCCCTTTGACCGGGTCCAGGAAATCATGCGGATTGCGCAGGAACCGGTTTCCATCGATTCCTTCATCGGGGACGAAGAAGACAATACTTTAATCGATTTTATCCCCGACGAAGGTTTGAATCCGCTTCAATTTACCGAAAAACAAGCTTTTCGGGAAGAGGTCAACAACATTTTGCAAACACTAACGCCGCGAGAGGAAACGGTTATTCGGATGCGCCTCGGCTTTGACGACAACCGAGCCAAAACCTTGGAAGAAGTCGGCCGGGAACTCGGGGTAACGCGGGAAAGGATTCGGCAAATCGAAACCAAAGCGATTCGCCGTCTTCGCCATCCGTCGCGAATCAAACGTTTGTTGGAATATAAAAGAAGGTAAAGTATGGATTCAAAACGGTTAAAAACAGTCAGTTCCTTTTTGCGGGAAAATGACTATTTTGCGGATATCGGCTGCGATCACGGATTGCTTGCCCTTTATGCTTTTGAATTAGGGATCAGAAGAATGCAATTAATCGACAACAAAGAAGGTCCACTTAACCAAGCCAAAACCAATCTTGCCCACTTGGCTGATCAATGCGATATCACCTTTACTTTATCCGACGGTTTAACTTCTCTGAAACCGGACATCGAGGTAATCGCGATTTGCGGCATGGGCGGAAAATTGATATCAGATATTCTGAAGCGGGATTTGGAAAAAGCCAAATCGTTAAAAAGACTGATTTTGCAACCCAATACCCAAATTCCTGATGTGCGCAAGTTTTTATCGTCAGCTGGCTTTGCGATTATCGATGAAGCCATTGTTAAGGAAAAACGAAAGATCTACGAAATAATCGTCGCCCGCTATCAGGATACTTACGGTCAATTGTCAAAGGAAGATTGTTACTTTGGCCCTCGTTTACGAACGGTTCGTTCCCTGCTGTTTCTTGAGAAACACCAAAAAAGGCTTGCCCAAATAAACAAAATCCTTAACGAACCGTTATCGGCAAACCGTTACCGTGAATTATTTCAAGAAAAAACGATGTTGGAAAGGGAATTAACTAGCCTTAAGGAGATAGAAAATGAAAGTTAAAGAACTGCTTGATTATTTGTTGGACCTATATCCCCTTGATCTTTCCATGCCCTTTGATCAGGGAAAACTGGGATTGCAGATTGGGTCAATCAATAATCCGATTTCCAAAGTGATTTTAACCCTTGATGTGACAGAATCGGTCATTGAGGAAGCTATCGGAAAAGGAGCAAATGTCATTATCAGTCACCATCCGTTTATTTTTGAGCCGCTTCTGCAAATCAATTATGATTCCTCTTTGGGCCAAAAGATTAAAAAGCTGCTGACCCATAATTTAAATGTTATCAACCTGCATACAAACCTTGATGTCGCTTCGGACGGGATGAACGATTTTTTGGCCAAGCGTCTCGGATTAACGGAAATCGAACCGTTGGAAATTAAATCTTCCGATCAGGTGCTTCGGGCCGGTTTGGTGGAACCTCAAACTTTGGCCTTATTCGTCCAACGGGTTCAAAAAGCCTTTAACGAAGAAGTTGTACGATATGTAGGTAATCCTAGTCAGATAATTTCCAAAGTTGGCATTGTGGGCGGTTCGGGCGGCACCGAAATCAACGAAGCGATTTTTCTAGGCTGCCATTGCTTTATCACCGGGGAAATCAAACACCATTCGGCTTTGATGGCCCAGGAAAAGCAAATTGCTTTAATCGAGGTCAGCCATTCGGTGGAAGCCTTGTATTTAAGTTACTTAAAAGAAAAACTCAATCAGGCTTTCCCGGGGTTGTCGGTTCATATAACCGAAACACCGGCCAATCCGTTTCGTTTTTCTTATCCGAAATAAGCAGCAAAACCCCTCAAACGAGGGGTTTTTGAGTATAAAAAAAGCACAGATCCTTATCTGCGCTAATTTTTCCGCTCTTTTGAAGAGACGGCTAGAAAGAGGTTGTTACTTTTCGATAATAGCATCTACTGGGCATACTTCTTGGCAAGCACCGCAATCGATGCAGGCATTTTCATCGATAACATAGATGGTGCCTTCGCTAATGCAATCCACTGGGCATTCAGCGGCGCAAGAACCACAAGCGATGCAAATATCAGTTATTAGTCTTGGCATATCTAAACCTCCTAAAAAATTATTACACTTCATTTTACAAAAAAAATCGGAAAATGACAAGCAAAACAAGAATATTTTTTCGGGTCGGGGATTCGGTGATTGATGCGCTAATTATTTTATATCGATTTAATTGCTAACTTTTCCGGTTTTTAGTATAATATTAAAAGAAGGAGTTGAAAACAATGGTACAATGGTGGATAATGTTAATCGCAACAATATTGGCTTTATTAGTTGGAGCAGTTGCCGGCTTTTTTGTCACCCGTTATTTCTTTAACCGTACCTTAGAAAAAAATCCTCCGATCAACCGTGAAATGATTCGCGCCATGTATATGCAAATGGGACGCAAACCGTCGGAAAAAGATATTACACGGGTGATGGAGGCAATGAATCAATATAAAAAGTAACAAAAAAATGTCCAATTTTGAATTGGGCATTTTTGGTTTTATAATAGCTTCTCGCGGTCGGTAATTTTCGACTCTGTTTTTGAAAGCAATCGTTTAATATTATGGCGATGACTGATAACAATTATAATTGTTACCGTACAAAGGAAACCGATTAACCATAAATCAAATCTTCCCGAAGTAAACATCGGGCTTCCGAGTTTTTTTTGGTTCGGTAAAATTACGGCAAATATCAAACAGGCAAAAGCGGAAATCAGGGAACCGAGCGAAACAAATTTGGTTATGGCAACGATGATGATGAAAAGACAAAGACTGATGAAAAAAAGCAGCGGCTGATAAACCAAAATGATTCCCGCAGTACAGGCCACTCCTTTGCCCCCATGAAATTTGGCGAAAACCGGAAAAAGATGACCGAGGATGGCGCACACTCCGTAGACGAGGGGATGGACCAAATCGTATTCGGAATAGGGAATGATGTTAAAGCGAAAAAGCCCAATTATTAATCCGGCTTTAAGCATGTCCAATGCAAAAACAATTATTCCCCATTTGATTCCCAAAACTCTTAAGGCATTGGTTGCTCCCATGTTGCGGCTGCCGTGTTCGCGAATATCGATTCCCTTAACCAGTTTTCCGATAATCAAAGCAAAGGGAATCGAACCAAGCAGATAAGCCGCTATCATCAATAAAAACTCCACGTTTCACACCTCACTTAATCGTAGATATTATACTCTTTTTTGCCTGAAATTGCAATAAATTCACCATATTTGGTCTTTTAGTGGCTTTTTTGAATAATTTTTATACATTTTAATCATTTGCAAAAAAAGGCAAGATGTGCTATAATAGATATAAATTGAGCACTTAAAATTTGGTTTAGGGTATTTTTTTTGAATTATTCCTTTAAAAAATTTTTACAATATTAAGCGGAAAGAAGGTGAAATAATGGCAAACAATACTAAGACCAATGTTTACGACGAGAAATCGATACAGGTTTTGGAAGGTCTGGAAGCAGTCCGCAAACGTCCCGGCATGTACATCGGTTCGACCGATGCCCGTGGTCTCCACCACTTGGTGTGGGAAATCGTGGACAACGCCATCGACGAAGCGTTGGCCGGTTTCGGATCGCATATCCTTGTCAGAATCCATTCTGACAACAGCATCGAAGTTCAGGATAACGGTCGTGGTATTCCGATTGGCATGCACAAAACCGGCAAGCCGACTCCACAGGTTATTTTTAACTCTTTGCATTCGGGCGGAAAATTCGATGAGTCCGGAGGTTACAAAGTCTCGGGCGGTCTTCACGGCGTCGGGTCCAGCGTTGTCAATGCTTTGAGCGAATATTTGGAAGTAACGATTTATCGGGATGGAAAAATATACTATCAACGTTATTTAAACGGCGGAAAAGTCATCGAAAAACCAAAAATTCTGGGTGAAACCAAACGGACCGGTACCATTGTCAAGTTTAAACCCGACCGTACCATCTTTTCATCCACTATTTTCGATTACAAAACGATTGCTACCCGTTTAAAAGAATCCGCTTATCTGATTAAGGGTTTGAAAATCGAATTGAACGATTTGCGAACCAACGAATCGGATGTTTTCTGCTATAAAAACGGAATCGTGGAATTCGTTAAGAGTTTAACCGCCTCCAAAACCGCAATTCACGAACCGACCTTTTTCACAGGCGAAGTAGGCGGAATCTACGTCGAAGCCTCAATTCAATATTGCGAAAAAACCTATAACGAAATGATCCTATCATTTGTCAACAATATCCGTACCCGCGACGGGGGAACGCATGAAACCGGTTTTCGGGTCGGAATCACCAAAGCTTTCAACGATCATGCGCGGATGATCGGAGCCTTGAAAGAAAAGGACGACAATTTGGACGGTGCCGATATCCGCGAGGGTATAACCGGGGTAATTTCGGTTCGGATTCCGGAACGGTTGTTGCAATTCGAAGGACAAACCAAAAATAAATTGGGTACTGCCGAAGCAAAGACCGCTGTCGAATCCATCGTCTATGAACAGACACGCTTTTTCTTGGCCGAAAAAGGTGAAATTTCGAATATTTTGATTCAGAATGCCCTTCGGGCTTCCAAGGCCCGCGAAGCTGCCCGGAAAGCGCGCGATGAAGCTCGGATGGTAAAACAAAAAATATCCAAACCCATTAATTTGCTCGGAAAATTGGTTCCTGCGCAAAACCGGGATCCAAAAACCAATGAATTGTTTTTAGTCGAAGGTGAATCGGCCGGCGGTTCCGCAAAACTCGGACGCGACCGTACTTTCCAGGCTATTTTACCGTTAAGAGGTAAAGTCATCAATACCGAAAAAGCCAAGATTGACGAGATTCTCAAAAACGAAGAAATTCTTTCGATTATCAATGCCATCGGGGCCGGTTTCGGTTCGGAATTTGATATTACCAAATCCAATTTCAATAAAGTAATTATTATGACCGATGCCGATACGGACGGTGCGCATATCCAAGTCTTATTGCTCACCTTCTTTTTCCGTTATATGACCCCTTTAATCGAGCAAGGCAAAGTATACATTGCCACGCCGCCCCTTTACAAAGTTGCCATTAAAGGCGAAATGCATTATGCCTGGAGCGACGAAGAATTGCGAGATTTGATTTCCAACCAAAAGAATGTCGTTATTCAGCGGTATAAAGGTCTCGGCGAAATGAATGCCGAGCAATTGTGGGAAACAACAATGGATCCGAAACGGCGGACGTTAATCCAAGTCAAGATTGAAGATATTTCGGATGCGGAGAACAGGATTGGTGTTTTGATGGGCGACGATGTTGAACCGAGAAGAGAATGGATTGAAAACAACGTTGTTTTCGACAATGACGATAACTTTATTTTAGAGGATGTAACAATCGATGAACAATAGTAAAATATCCGCCAAAATAGATAAATTTGTCAACGAAACGATTTTGGAAGAAAATATCGAGAATATTGTCGGAGACCGTTTCGGCCGCTATTCCAAATATGTCATTCAAGATCGCGCCTTGCCTGATGTCCGCGACGGTTTAAAACCGGTTCAGCGGCGCATCCTGTATGCTTTATACCGTTTGGGCATGTTTTCCACAAAACCTTACAAAAAATCGGCCCGCGTTGTCGGGGATGTCATCGGTAAATTCCACCCGCACGGCGATACGGCCGTTTACGACGCTTTAATCCGGATGTCGCAGGACTTTAAGATGTTGTTGCCTTTAATCGATGTTCACGGCAATAACGGCAGCATCGACGGCGACCCACCAGCCGCAATGCGTTATACCGAATGCCGGATGTCGAAGTATGCGGAACTGTTGCTTCAGGACATCAACAAAAGGACTGTCGGGCTGATTCCGAATTTTGACGACGAAGAATTGGAACCGATTGTGCTCCCTTCCAAATTCCCGAATATTTTAGTAAACGGGGCAACCGGTATTTCGGCCGGTTATGCCACCGATATTCCTCCGCACAATCCCGATGAAATAATCGATGCGGTATTGTACCGGATTAACAATCCGAAATCGACCTTGGAAGATTTATTGAAAATCGTCAAGGGACCGGATTTTCCGACCTGCGCGATCGTACACGGTATTGACGGTATTCGCAGTTCCTACGAAACCGGACGCGGAAAAATCATTGTGCGAGCCAAGGCGGAAATCGAATCGACCAAAACCGAACATAAAATCATCATAACCGAAATTCCATACGAAGTCAACAAAGCCATTCTAATTCGCAAAATGAATGACATGATTATCGCTCGGAATGTCGACGGGGTCAAGGCGATTCGCGACGAAACCGACCGTCAGGGTTTGCGCATCGTCATCGATGTCCGAAAAGATGCCAACCCGGATTATATTTTGGATTTCCTTTATAAGACAACTGAATTGCAATCGAACTATAACTTCAATATGGTTGTCATCCATAAAGGACGTCCGATGCAGATGGGCTTAATGGAAATCATCGATGCTTATATCGGCCATCAAAAAGAAGTAATCACCAACCGCAGCAACTTCGAACTTGCCAAAGCGGAAAGACGCGCTCATATCGTCGAAGGTTTAATCCAAATGGTTTCGATTTTGGATGCTGTTATACGGACGATTCGCAATTCGCAAAACAAACGCGACGCGAAAGAAAACATCATGATCAATTACGGCTTTACCGAAATCCAAGCGGAAGCCATTGTCATGTTGCAATTGTACCGTTTGACCAATACCGATATTTTTGCCTTGAGAACCGAAGCCAATGAACTAGAACAACAAATCAAGAGTTTGAAAAATATTCTCTCGAGCGAAAAAGCTTTGCTGAAAACCATATGCGAAGAATTGAAAGCGACCAAAGCATTGATTTCGCAACCGCGTCGGACGCAAATCGAAGAAGAAGTCAGCACGATAAAAGTAGAACAACGCGAATTGATTTCCAAAGAAGATGTCATGTTGATTATTACCCATCACGGCTATCTTAAACGCTTGTCGAAAAAGGCCTATTATTCCACCACCGAACCGACCCGTCTGAAAGAAGGGGACGTTATTGCGGGAATTTATGAAGTAGCCACTACCGACACGCTGCTGCAATTTACCAACCTGGGTAATTATGTCTATCTTCCGATTCACAAAATCCCGGAAGTCAAACACCGCGATTTCGGGTACCATGTCAGCACCTTAATCAGCATGGAAGCCAACGAAAAAATCCTTTACTCTGTGCCTGTTTCCGAATTTGCGGACGACCGCTACATTTTGATTACCACGAAACTCGGCTTAATCAAACGGGTTGCCTTGAGCAAACTCGATGTAAATCGCTATTCGAAAGTTTTGAAAGCCACAAAATTGCGCGAGGGTGACGAGGTCGTCAGTGCGGATTGTTGCACAGGCGACGATTACGAAGTCGTTATTGCGACCAAAGACGGCTACATGAACCGTTACAATTCCTCGGAAATCAGTGTTTTGGAACCTGCTTCCTTCGGGGTAAAAGCAATCGAACTCAAGAGCAGACCGGATGATTATGTCGTTTCCGCAAAATTTATTAAAGAAAAAGATATAATTATTTTATTGACCAACCGCGGTAATATCAAACGGATGCGTCCGGAAGAAATTACCAAGGGTAAGAAAAACCATGTGGGAAAGATGTACTTAAAAATTGTACGTTCCAACATGCATGAAGCTGTTACGATGGATGTCATTCATCATAAAAATGCCAATTCCGATTTGGAAAGCTATATTTATTGCGAAAACGGCTATGTGCCAATCGATTACACGATTTTAAGAATTGCCATCGCCGAAAACGGCCGGAAAATGGTGCCAACCGAGAAAGGCAAACCGCTCGAAATCGTCATTCAACGTAACAATTACGACATAGAGTTATAAGAAAATTTATCTGCTACTATATAAACATATTGTTTTTTGTTGAAACTGCAGTGCAGATATGATATAATAACTCACGGTATAATTTTTGTACGGACATTTATAATTTTTTTGAAGAACGAAAGGGGTTCAACATCATGGACAAATTTGCCTATTACGTAGGACAAGAAGTAACAGGTACCATTAACAATGTTACCAAAACCGCAATCTATCTTATACTCGGATCAGAACAGAGTCAAAACGAAGAAGGAGAACAGGCGACAGAAGAAAAGGGCGGACACAAAGCCGTAATCTATGTCAACGACATAGAAGGTTTCCCAGAAAACCAAAACTTACGCGATGTTTATCACGAAGGAGAAGAGTTCACTGCCCTAGTTAAGCAAATAGGCAAAGACAGGCGCACGGAAGAACCACTTTATATTTTGTCGACAAAACTCTATGCGCAACGGGAACAATTTACGCAATTCGAACAATTTCGCGATTCCAATGAAATAATCAAAGGGACAATCAAAAAAGTTCACAGTAAAGGCGCAGACGTTTATTATAACGATGTTCGTCTTTTCCTGCCGATTCGCAATATCGATGTAAACGAATCCGCGCTTCGCAAAATGATTAATGAAGAAATCGATGTTGTGGTTACGGCAGTTAACCGCGAACGGTTGCTTGTGGTTGTATCAAATACTTTGGCCGAACAAATTAAATATCAACAAGCCAAAGAACAAGCTCTGGCCGGTTTAAGCGTCGGCATGGACGTCAAAGGCCAAGTAACCAAAATTTTGGATTTTGGTGCCATTGTGAGCTTGGGAACTGTTTCCGGATTACTCCACCAAAGCGAATTGGCCCATAAAAGAGTTGGTAAGATAACCGATGTTGTTAACGTCGGCGACGAAATAACTGTCAAAATCATCAGACTTCACGATGACCGGATAGGTTTATCCTTAAAAGCACTTCAACCTCATCCTTGGGATGTCTTGAAGGAACAATACCATGTCGGCGATATTTTTGAAGGAACCGTTACCAAGGTCATTCCTGCCGGTTTGTTAATTGCCTTAACCGATGAATACAGCGGTTTGATGCCGCGCGGCGAATACTCCTGGAATGCGAGCGACCGTTTGGATGGTCAGGTTCAGGAAGGCGATAAGATTACCGTTAAGGTTATGGCAATCGACGACGAACGCCGTCGCATCAGCCTTTCGCATCGCGAAACCGTGGAAAATATGTGGAGCAAAATAAAACTTCACAAAAACGATGTCATTACCGTGACCTTTGTCAGCTGCGAAGAAAAAGGCGCCAAAGTTGCCTATGAAGGGGTCTACGGTTTTATGCCGATCAGCGAAGTAACCGGTACCAGAAGAATCAATCGCGCCGACGAAGTATTTAAAGAAGGCGATTCGATCGATGTCGTTGTTTTGGATGTCGACCCACAACGTGCCAAATTGGTAGTAAGCGCCAAAGCCAACGAAGACGCAAAAGAAAAAGAAAACTTTGAAAAATACTATAAAGATCAAGCCAACAAAGTCCCAACCAATACGCTTGGGGATATGCTAGGCGATGCTTTAAAGAAATTCGAAAAAACGAAACAAGGGAAATAAGCAATGAATCGGGGAATCGTCGCTATCGTAGGTCGCCCCAATGTGGGTAAATCCAGCTTATTTAACCGGCTGATTCAAAATAAACTTGCGATTACCGATGACCAACCGGGAATTACCCGCGACCGCTTATATGGCAAATGTGAGTGGTTGGATCAAGAATTTCATATCATAGACACGGGAGGGATTGAGTTAAAAGACCTCCCGTTTATGGAAGAGATTCGGGCTCAGGCAAGTTTAGCTATTGATGAAGCTGATGTGATTCTGTTTGTTGTCGACGGACGCGTCGGCGTTACCAATCAGGATACGGACATCATGAATCTCTTATTCAAAAGCAACAAACCGGTTATCGTTGTAGCCAATAAAATCGACAATGTCGATATGGTGGCCAATGTTTACGAATTTTACAATTTGGGCGTCGAAGAAGTATTTCCGGTCAGTTCTCTGCACGGAATCGGTATCGGCGATGTTTTGGATCGCTTGATTCAGATTTTGCCTTATAAAAAACAAAAAGAATCTTCCGATGCCGTCTCGTTTGCGATTATCGGACAGCCCAATGTGGGCAAAAGTTCGCTTACCAATGCGATTTTGGGAACCGAACGGGTAATCGTCAGTACAATCCCGGGAACGACCAGAGATGCCATCGATACCCCGTTTGTGCGCGATGGCCGGGACTTTGTTGTAATCGATACCGCCGGAATGCGCAAACAGGGGAAAGTATATGAGAATGCGGAAAAGTACAGTTTTTTGCGGGCGCTGAAAGCCATCGAAAGAAGCGATGTCGTGTTGCTGGTTTTGGATGGCACGGAACCGATTGAAGAACAGGATAAACGCATCTCGGGATATGCGCTTGAAGCCAATAAAGCGGTGGTCATCGTTGTCAACAAATGGGACATCGTCGAAAAGGACGATAAGACAATGCAAAAGATGACGGAAAAGATTCGCAATCATTTTCTCTTCCTTTCCTTTGCCCCGATTGTCTTCGTCTCGGCTTTAACCAAACAACGGATCCATTTGTTGTTTGAAGCGATTTTGCAAGCATACGAAAACTTTAACCGCCGGGTTCCGACCAATGTTTTGAACGACATTATCATGGAAGCGACTTTAATGAACCAGGCTCCGGATTTTAACGGGGGAAGAATTCGCATTTATTATGCGACCCAAGTCAGTAACGCCCCGCCGACTTTTGTCTTATTTGTCAACAATCCCGATTTCATGCACTTTTCTTATCAGCGCTATATCGAAAACAAACTTCGGGAAGCCTTTATGTTTGAAGGCACGCCCATAAAAATAATTCTCAGAAAGCGGGAAGATTAATGAAAATAACCATTATCGGTGCCGGCAGTTGGGGAACTGCTTTGGCCAAACTCTTGGCTGACAACCGCCAGGAAGTGTTGCTTTACGATCGATCTCCTGGTACGGTTGAAGAAATCAATAACCAGCACAGCAATCTGACGAAACTGGCAAACAGTTATTTACCCGTTACTGTCAAAGCCACAACCGATTTGTCGGAAGCCCTTTCCTTTTCCGACATCCTTGTGCTTTCGGTTCCGACCAAAGTCATTCGCGGGGTTTTGGCGGAAATAGCCAAGTTGCTTACTTCTCCTAAACTCTTTGTCAATACCAGCAAGGGTTTGGAACCGGAAACCTATAAACGGGTCTCGGAAGTAACCAAAGAAGAAATACCCTCTCACCTTCTGAAAGGCTTTGTCGCGTTAACCGGACCGAGTCATGCGGAAGAAGTCATTATCGGATTGCCGACTTCGGTGTGCAGCGTGAGCGAAAATGTCGAACACGCCAAACTGATACAAAAGATCTTCAGCAACACCTCGTACTTTCGGGTTTATACTTTAACCGATTTGGCCGGGGCGGAATTGGGCGGAGCGTTGAAAAATATTTACGCCATCGCATCCGGAATGCTCGAAGGCAGCGGTTACGGCGATAACGCACGGGCGGCATTGATTGCCCGGGCCTTGGTGGAAATGCGTAAACTTGCCATCGCTATGGGCGCTCAGGAAGAAACTTTATACGGTCTGACTGGCTTGGGCGATTTGGTGGTTACCACGAGTTCCCATCATTCCCGCAATTTCCAAGCCGGAGTAAAACTTGCCCAAGGCAAAAACCTGGAAGAAACAATCAATTCCATCCCGATGGTAGTCGAAGGCTTTCGGACTTGCCTGGCTGCTTATGAAGCGGCTCGGGAACTGAAAGTCGAAACCCCGATTATCGATGCGGTTTACAGTGTAATATACCAACACCATGGAGTTAAAGCTGTGGTAAAGAAATTGATGATGCGTTCTCTCAAGGACGAATTTGTTCCTTTTAATATACCAAAAACCAAATAGCTTACAACCTTTCCTTTTCGATTGACTTCACTAAGCCTACAACCCTTAGTGAAGTCTTTTTTTATCGGCTTTTTTTGATTTATAAAAAAAATCGAATTTACCAAGAAAAAAAACAATTTGCTTGTTATATTTGTGAAATAGAAAACGGAGGTTTAAACGGTGAAGAAAAGATTATGGATAATTTTTACTTTGATTTTATGTTTGTTTTTTGTTACCTCTTGTAAAAAACCTCAAGATGTAATTAAAAATCCCGAAGATTTTGATTTGATAAGTGTCGAGTCAATGGATCAGCTGAAAAAACTGACCAAACCGGCTTCCGAATTTCCTTGGTGGAGATGGTGGAGTAATGATAAAGTCGCCGATGACTTAGCCGGCGGCCCGCCCGTTCCGGAAGCTGGCGATGAAGACAAAAACACCACCAGCAAAACCAATGTTCAGGTCGAAGGGGTCGACGAATCCGATGTCGTCAAAAACGACGATCGCTACATTTACATCGTAAACTACGTCGGACTGTCGATTGTCGATACCGAAACCGAAAAAGTTTATCATCACGAGTTTGAAAACTTCAGCCCGAACGAGCTTTTCCTTTACAAAAACTACCTGGTAATGCTCGGAACCGTTTGGGAAGAAACCAATACGGAGCCTTCCGGAAAAATAGCTGTGGATGTGGTGTTTGGCCGCGGTTGTTTTTACAGTTATTATTATTTTAAAACGATTGTCCTTGACGTTGCCAATCCGGAAAAACCGGAAATTGTCCGGGAATTCATGGCCGACGGCAGTTATTATCTTCAAGGCCGCATGATTGACAATACCCTTTATCTTATTTTGCAAAAGTACAACATTTATTCCGCGAAGAAAAACAGTGCAATCTTACCGAGTTATACCGATACCGCGGAAAAAGTAAACAACAAGGTTTTGCCGCTTGAAGACATCAAAATCATCGGTGGCGACGATTATTACAATTGCTATACTTTATTGGTGTCCTTTAAGGTCGACGAAAAAAATGCCCCTGATGTCAATGCTTATTTAGGCAGCTTCAACCTGGTTTATTCTTCCCAAAATAACCTCTACGCAACCCGCCTTGCTTATTTTAACAAACCTAACATCGATAGTGACGGTACCGTCCGGAACGATTCCGTGCTAAACCCTTATTATTATCCTGATATGCATACCGTAATTTACCGTTTCAATTATCAAAACGGCAAAATGGTTTACCAGGGTAAAGCCATCGTCAAAGGCGAATTGCTCAATCAATTCAGCATGGACGAATACGATGGGGTTTTCCGGGTTGCACATACTGCCAAAAATTACACAATCGAAAACTGGGAACTGAAATCCGAAAGTTTTGTCTCGACCTTTGCGATTGCCGAAGCCAATCAATTTAAGTTACTAGCAAGCCTTGGCGGCATGGGAAAAGACGAATTGATATACAGCGTCCGGTTCGACGGACCGTTCGGATACATTGTTACTTTCAAAACCATCGATCCGCTGTATGTTGTCGATCTGACGAACCCCGAAAAACCGGTTGTTCGGAGCGAACTGAAATCACCGGGCGTAAGCGATTATCTGCATATGATTAACGATAAACTTTTGCTTGGGGTCGGCCGGGTTACCGAAGAAACCTCGTATGGCGCAACGGTTTCCAAAGGCGTAAAAATTTCTCTTTTCGACATAAGCAATCCGGACGAAACCAAAGAAGTGGATCTCCTCTATTTGGGCGATTCTTCCTACACCGAACTTCAATATAACCACAAAGCTCTTCTGGCTCTTCCTTCCCAACAACTTTATGCTTTGCCGGTCAGCTGTTACTTGAACAACTATTCTTCATATCGCCAAGGCATGTACGTTTTCGAAGTCGATGTCGATAATTCGAAGCTCAATTACCGAGGCTTGATTACCCACCCGGATGTTTATTCCACCGAAAGATACTATTTTTCGAATGCAATCGTACGCGGGGTTATCATTGATTCGAAAATCTATACGATTTCGCAATCGTTCGTAGGCATTAACCTTCTGGATGATAATTTGACCCTAATCAAAAACATTCCGTTGATGTACAGCCGGAAGTAGTCCCAAAAGCATCTAACTTTTATAATTTGCTCCCCCTCCCCCCCTCTTTTATGGTATAATAAGATAGAAAAACCATTATGTCGAAAAGAGGGGGCTGCAATGCCGAAAGAGAAAGCACTCATTGAAGCCATGAAACAAGGCAGCGAAGAAGCATTCGAAGAAATCTACTATCGCTATCAAAACCTTGTGTATTTCGTAATTTACGACATTTTAAAAAACCGCAGTTCCAGCGAAGAAGTCATGCAAGACACCTTTTTAAAGATGTACCAGAATATCCATTCGTTCGACGGGCGCTATTTCCAAGCGTGGCTTTTGAAAATTGCCAAAAACCTGGCCATCAACCGCTACAAACAAGAACCCAAAATGGTGGAATTGGCGGATTATGCGGCGGTGGACCAATGCGACCAAAAAAGCAATACTTTGGAAATGATGCGCGAATTGGAAAGTATTTTATCCCCCAACGAATATCAAGTCGTAATCCTGACGATCGTTTACAATATGAAACAAAAAGATATTGCTCAATATCTGGATAAACCAATGGGCACGGTTTCTTGGCTTTATAGTCAGGGAATCAAAAAATTAAAAAAATATTATCAGAAAGGAGAAAGATAAGGTGCGCTTAAAAGATATCAAAAAAACCCTAAGGGACAATTGGCGCTTGGATACCCCCGATGTTCTTGACCAATTGAAAAAAGAACTTAGCTTTTCTCCTGTTCAAACGGTAAAAAAAGGCTTTCGCATCCAATGGAAGTATTCTTTGGTTTTTTCCTCATTGATTATTTGCTTTGTTTTCGGCACCTTGTGGCTCAGCCTTAACGGTCTTCCCGAATCACGCAAAAGTGACGAAATAACCAACGGCGATCACGGAATAGTCGACCAAGATCCGAAAGGAAACGACGATGGTGGTTTGGATGACCGCTTTTCTTCGGACCGACTCGTTAAATACCAAATTGACGGTAATGATGTGAGCTTGGCCGAAGCCAAAAATGACGAGGTAATCGAATTAATCCAGAATTTGCCGGTTAAATCGACTACCAAGGATTCCTTTCTTATGGAAAGCAACAGCGCAGGACAAAAATACGAAAAAGTCCGCCTTTATTTGGAATTTACTGATCGCAACCTGCAAATCATCAATATCAAAGAAAAATATTTTTTAATCAAAACTGAAAATGCCAATCGGGAGTATTTTGAAATAACCGACGATACGAAACTTGTCAAGTTTTTGAAGGAAAAGACCAAGAACAATTCCAACAACGGTTCTGATTTTGATTCCGGCAATAATGCTGGCAATAACCCATAATTTTGGCACCAATCCACCCCGCCCCTCATAAAGTAATAGCGAGGTGGATTTTTTTATGAATTTCAATAAAGTTTTGCAATTTTTGGCCGATAACAATATCCAACCTGCCGAATTATTTGCTTTGGTGGAAAAAGTGCGTACCATGGATTTATCCGACGAAGAAGCAATCAGAAACGTGATTCGCGAGGTCGCCAAAGTCGCCAACCGACCGCTCGACAAAGCGCAGGAAAACCGGATTGTCAAAGATATTATGAAAAACGGCATCAACGATAATCTGTTTAATTTGTTGTAAACAAAGTGACCGGGGAAAATCCCCTTTTTTTATTGGTCTAAGCAAATTATTCGGTGCTGGGAAAAAATGTCGAATCGGGGGGATTTTATTATTATTTTTGACATCTATTCCTAACTATGATATAATCATATGCAAAAGGAAGGTGTTGTTGCCTTGAGTCCTCTCAGGTATAATTTCATTACTAATTCAGCACGTTTAGCCGAAATTTCGCTTGATTCAAGCGAAGAAGGCCCCAGTCTGCTGAGCCAAATCACTATCGGTACCAATGCATTTATTATATTATCGGTAATTCTTTTACTTCTTTTGCTGTTTTCTGCCTTTTTTTCTTCCAGTGAAACTTCGTTTTCGACAGTCAATATTATCCGTTTGAAAAATTATGTGGAAGAAAAAAAACGGGGAGCAAAGAAAGCGTTGTGGATTGCCGAGCATTTTGACCGGACTCTTACAACCTGTTTGGTTGGCAATAACTTTGTCAATATCGGCGCAACCACCGTTGGAGCTTTTCTGGTTTCCCAGTTAATCATCAACCCGACGATTGCGAATATTGTAACAACTTTTGCCATGACCATCATTGTTTTGATTTTTGGGGAAATCCTTCCCAAAAGTTATGCCAAGGAACATCCGGAAGAATTGGCTTTGTTTCTTTCGGGATTTATGTATTTTTTAATCAAAATCTCTTATCCGTTTGTTGTGGTTTTCCTTTGGCTGAAAAAAGCCCTTGTGAAAGAAAAAGAAACGCTTCCGACGGTTACCGAATCGGAACTGGAAACCATCATTGAAACGATGGAAGATCAGGGCGTTATCAACAGTATGGATGCCGATTTGTTGCAAGGAGTTATCGATATCGGAGACCGTACGGTTAATGATATAATGACACCTCGGGTCGATGTTATCGGGGTCGAAATCAGCATGACACCTGAAGAAATAAAGAATTTGTTCTTTAAATACAAGTACTCACGCATGCCGGTCTATAAAGAAGACCGTGACCATATAATCGGTATTCTCACCGAACGCGATTTCTTTACCGCTTATATCAAAAAGCAAAAAATCGATTTGCGTACTTTGGTCAGCACGCCGCTTTATGTTTCGAAAGAATTGAAAGTCGATGATTTGATTCGCAAAATGCAAGCCGCAAAAAAACACTTTGCCATTGTCTCCGACGAATATGGCGGAACAAGCGGAATTGTCACCCTTGAAGATGCCATTGAAGAATTATTCGGGGAAATTTATGACGAACACGACGATGACGATGACCAAGTTCAGCATCTCTTGAAACAAGACGATAATACTTATATCGTTTCGGCGGATTTGTTGGTCGAAGAACTGGCAGATACCTTGGAACTCGGAAAAGTTCCCGAAACAACCTATCCGACCGTGGGCGGCTTTTTGTATGGTTTGGTTGAAGAATTGCCATACGAAGGTCAAGTGGTCGATTACCAAAGTTTTATTTACGAAAATGACAATGACGGACTGATTGTGGAAACCCCAATTACATTACGGTTTACCCTTTTATCGGTAGTGGAAAGAAGGATTATCAAAGCTCGTCTGGAAATCATCGGTTCCAAAAAATCAGAAAAAAATCAGGATACCAAAGAACAGGATTAAAAGGGCAGTCGTTTGTGACTGCCTTCTTAAATATTTAAAGAAATGGAGGAAGCTATGAAAACAATTACTCAAGATCAAGCTCGCGAAATTTTGACCCTTGCGCTTGCAACCGGCGGCGAGTTTGCAGAAGTGTTCATGGAAGACACTTTATATGATACGGTGGAAATGACTTCCGGAAATATCACCCGCTCGACAACATCCCATGTCAAAGGCGCGGCCTTGCGGATAATCAAAGACGGAATGGAAATTAACGGCAGTATTTCCGATGCCACGTTCGACAAACTCACAAAGCTTGCCCAAAAGTTAGCCAGCACTTTTACGGAAAAACGGATTGCCGAAGTCGAACCGTTTAAAGAAGTGAAAGCCGGCGGACAAGTCAAAATCAAACCAAACAATTCTTCAATCGATCCTCTCAAATTATTGGGTGAAGCATCGCAAGCTGCGAAAGATTTTTCACCCGAAATCGTTCAGGTAATCGGCAATTTTTGGCGTCGTCATCAAAACATTCAGGTCTTTGCCAGCGACGGAACCTGGGCGTTCGACGAAAGATGTCAAACCCGGTTATCCTTATCCGCTGTCGCAAGCGACGGCAAAAACATGCAAACCATCAGCGATTCCTTCGGCCGTAACCAAGGCTTGGAAATGTTTGAAGGTTTCGATCCCGTATCGTTCGGCCGCGATATCGCATCGAGCGCCGTAACGATGTTGCATGCCGATGAAATGGTCGGCGGCGAAATGCCGGTTGTCATCCACAATGCTTTCGGCGGCGTTATTCTTCATGAAGCCTGCGGCCACTCTTTGGAAGCAACATCCGTAGCCAAAGGTTTAAGCGTATTCTGCGGCAAACTCGGTCAGCAGATTGCCAGCCCGATTGTCAATGCAGTGGACAGCGGCGTGGACGAAAACGCCTGGGGTTCCATCAACGTTGACGACGAAGGTACTCCTGCCAAGCGCAATGTCCTGATCGAAAACGGTATATTGAAATCCTACTTGGTCGACAAAAGAAATGCCAAGAAAATGAATCATCCGATTACCGGTTCCTCGCGCCGGGAATCTTACAAATATCAAACGACTTCCCGGATGACCAACACTTACTTCTTAAACGGCACCAGCACTTTTGACGAAATCATCGCTGCAACCAAAAAAGGTCTTTTTGCGAAAAGAATGGGTGGCGGTTCGGTCAATCCTGCTACCGGCGAATTTAATTTTGCGGTTATGGAAGGTTACCTAATCGAAGACGGCAAAATCACTAAACCGGTTCGCGGTGCCACTTTGGTCGGCTCCGGTAAAGATGTTTTGCAACGCATCGATATGATTGCAAACAATTTATCCCATGGCCACGGAATGTGCGGATCTCTCAGCGGTTCGGTTACCACCAATGTCGGTCAACCGACGATTCGCGTATCCCACCTAACCGTCGGCGGCAAAGGAGGCATGTAAAATGAAATATGCGGATATCATTGCCAAGGGGAAAGCTTTAGGCTTAACCAATTTGGAACTTTACGTTCAGACGAATAACGGCATGAACATGCGTTTGTTTGAAGGAAAACTCGATACTTACAATGAAAAATCGTATTTCGGCATTGCCGTGCGCGGTCTGTACGAAGGCAAAATGGGTTTTGCTTATGCGGAAACGCTGGACAACATCGACGAATTGCTCGAAAAGGTTATCCAAAACGCCAAAAACCTATCGACGACCGAAAAAGAATTCATCTATGACGGTTCCGGAACTTACGAAAACGTCAAAGAAGAAGTAGCTGATTTCGGTAAGTATTCCAACCAAGATAAAATCCAAATGCTTCAGAAATTGGAAAAATCCATTCTCGACAGCGACGAACGGATTAAAAAAGTTTCCTATTGCAATTATCAGGAAAATGCGGTGGTAACCCAAATAATCAATTCCAAGGGCGTAAATCTTTCCCGCAATCTTTCCTATTCGTCCGTCTTTGCCGGAGCGGTCGCGGAAGCTAACGGCGAAACTGCCGTCGGTTTTTCCGGGGATATCGGTTATGAATTTGAGAAATTGGAACTCGAACGCATAAGGAAAGAAGTTGTGGAAGACGCAACCGGAACCTTGGGTGCCGGAAGCATCGAAACCGGAACTTATCCGGTAGTATTCCGCCGTTCAGTTGCTACCGAATTGTTGCAGGCTTTCGTCAGTCTTTTCTCAGGCGAATCCGCAAAGAAAAACCTAACGCTTTTAAAAGGCAAAGAAGGTACCAAAGTGTTCGGCGACAACATTACGATTTACGATGACCCGTTTGTCGAAAATGCGATTGTCAAAATCCCGTTTGACGACGAAGGGGTGCCATGCCATACCAAAACTTTGGTGGAAAACGGCGTTTTCAAAATGTTTCTTCATAATTTGGCAACCGCCGATTATTTCCAAACAGCTTCCACCGGCAACGGTTTCAAAAGTTCGGTTGCCTCCAGCGTTCGCGTCGGTCCAACCAATCTTTATTTGCAACCGGGCCAATATACTTTTGACGATTTGCTTAAATCCATGAATTCCGGCATTTTTGTAACCGAAATCAACGGTTTGCATGCCGGGGCAAATCCGATTTCCGGAGCGTTCAATGTTCAGGCCACCGGTTATTATGTCAAGGACGGCAAAATCGAACGTCCGATTACGCTCTTTGTCATTTCCGGCAACTTCATCGAAATGCTCAACGAAGTGGAAATGATTGCGGACGATTTGGAAAAACGTTTTGTTGGAGTAGCTTCCCCGGCCTTTAAAGTTCGGAAACTCAAGATTTCCGGAAAATAACAAATAATTATCAAAAAAAGAAAAGCTAGCGGTTTTTTGGCCGCTAGCTTTCATTATGCTTCGATTCATCAATCAAGGCAATAAACTCGCTTTCGTTTAGGAGTTGAATGCCGTAAACGTTTGTATGTGGTTCGACAAATACTATTTCGTTTTCGTTGATGTATTTTACTTTCTTTTTGGCATCGGGTGTCAAAACCGCGATTTTTTTGGTTTGCTCATCTACCGGGTAATTCATAAACGGAGCAATTCCCGGAAGGTATTTTTTGATCGGTTGGATTTTTCCGGGTGTATTGCCAGCGCCGTACCGAAGTTCCCAGGTTGTTTTGGAATTGATGATAATCTCGGCGTATTTCGGAATGACGATAACTTTGACAAAGTAAACAAAACCGTCTTTTTCGAAGGCGAAATCGTAGGGCTGGTTTCGCGAGTCGGCTTTGGCTAAAGCAACCGGTTTTGTTTTGGCTAACCATGCTTTGATTTTTTTGCCCTTGGTTTGTTTCAAGATTAAAGGCTGGCACAGTTGATAGGTAAGAAAGATTGCACCAAGCGCAAAAAGAATCAGCAGAATTTCCATAAGTCACTCCTAATATAAATTTTCGTTAATAATGTATTTGCGAAGCAATACCCCCAGGGCGGTTGTAAGGATGGTTGACGGTCCCATATAGGATAAATTGTAAACGATAAACGAGAAGAACCATACATGGTCTTGGTATTTTTCCGGCGTGTATTCCGCAAAGAAAAATACTCCCGACAAGCCGTGCATAACCCAGCGCAACAAGCCTACACCGACAAACGCCAGGATAAAACAAACCATATTTTCTTTGTGTTTATGGGCGAGGCCGGATAACCCCAAGGAACCGAAGGCTAACAGGTAATCAAAGATAAAGGTTCCCCAGTGGAAAGAATAACCGTCCAAAATGTAATTGACAATCGCAAAAGTGATTCCTCCGGCGATTCCCCAACCCAAGCCCCGGCGAATGCCGATGACGATTAACGGAAGCATCGTAAACCAAATGCTTCCACCGTAAGGTAAAAAGTTGAGAAAGCCCAAGGATTTTTTAATTAGTTCCAATACCACGGCCATCGCAACCAGGATGGACGTTTCTGACAAAGACAATATTTGTTTTTTCATTTTATTTCCTTTCCCAATAACAGGAAATTGTTGTTCCCTACGCTAGCATTACCTAGATCAGGTTAATGGGTCGTTATAAAAATTATAACCTCTCAGCCATGAAAGCTCCCCGTTATTGTCTGTTTTACCAATGTATTATGCCAAATCTTTGCTTTTTTTTCAAG
>Ga0209407_1001036_pt1 | contig 31044 bp, 39 predicted proteins | sample AD_JPNHG3_MetaG_FD_184410 | JGI IMG/M metagenome (GOLD analysis project Ga0209407, IMG submission 184410) | Active sludge microbial communities of municipal wastewater-treating anaerobic digesters from Japan - AD_JPNHG3_MetaG (SPAdes) (version 2) | ecosystem: Engineered > Bioreactor > Anaerobic... | reverse complement strand
GCTGGCCAAAGAGAAATTTCGCCTTGTAGACCGAGGAGCCGGTAAGATGGGCGACATTTGGCACGCCGTCCAAGAAACCAATACCTGGCATCCCGCTCCATTCCCGTTGATGTTGGCCAAGATTGTACTGGAAAGCGTTTGGCCCCGCCTGGTGGTCGATCCGTTCTGCGGATCTGGAACAACCGCTGTGGCGGCAAAGCAGTTGGGCATACCCTATCTTTGCAACGAATTGTCGTCTGCTTATGTGGCGAAAGCCACTAGGCGGGTGGAGCGGACGCATTACATACCGCCATTAGAATTAGTGAGGTACGAAAATGTGCCGTTGCTCTGAAGAAGAACCATTGACACCCCAGTTGCTACGCGTGGCCTGCTTGCTTGTGCTCGGACGCAAGCCTGGCGCGATAGCGACCGAACTAAACTTAAAGCCTCAGACGGTGAAGAACTATATGCAAGAGATTGGCCGGCGGTTAGGGGCCAATAGTGGAAGCATGTACACCTTGGCAAAAATTCTTATTGAAAGGGGATACCGTGTTGACGAATCAGGTAGTAGAAAAAAACAAAGCGGCGTGGGCTGGATGCCCAACGCCGATCAGGAAGAAATTAGTAAAGAAGGCCGTAAAAGGCTACGTCAAATGGCTGAGGCAACAGCAAGCAAATGAAGTCAAAAAAATTAGGAAAATGGACGCACAAACATGGTAAAAACAACGGGCGTACAAATTAGAATCAACAAAGAAGTACCGATGTCATATTATCAACAGGCGTCGCGCCGGACATATTCGGACATAAATGTAGATGATCCGATTGTGTACCCAGTCCTTGGCCTATGTAATGAGGCTGGGGAACTGGCCGGGAAGATCAAGAAGATTTTTCGTGACAAGAAGGGGAAAATCAGCGAAGCGGATCGCGAGGCATTGAAGGGCGAGATCGGGGATGTATTGTGGTATCTCACACAGATTGCAACAAATCTCGATCTTACCCTAGAGGAAATTGCCGAGCATAATCTGGAAAAGATATATTCCAGGTTGGAACGTGGAGTAATCGGAGGCAGCGGCGATAACCGATAGAACAAAAAGGCCCAGTGGTGTTTGCCACTGGGCCTTTTCTTTTGCCCCCCACAGCGTGGGGAAATACAAAACGGACATGCCCACCGGGGCACCCCCACAGTGTGGGGAATTCTGCACGTCTAGAAGCAATACGCCGACCTGACGGCCCACCCCCACATGCGTGGGGAAACTAGCCGTTGACCCTGCGCCTGGCCGGCCTGAAGCGGTACACCCCCACATGCGTGGGGAAACCCTCGTCTGGTGGGCATAAATTTTTGAGTAGCGCGGAACACCCCCACATGCGTGGGGAAACCGGGTCAAATACAGTAGAATTCATAGAGACGACCGGAACACCCCCACAAAGTGGGGAAACCACTCCTGTATGTCCGCAACGGACTTCGGAACACCCCCACAAAGTGGGGAAACAGGTTCGACAAGCTCACCTGCCGATTCGTAATACGCACCGTAAGCCATACCGTAGCGAAAATTATACCACACATCGTAGAGTGCTCCAATCTTTAACGGATCGTACCCAAAATTGGGTACGATCCACGATTACAGAAGCTTCTCTGATCTGCTAGGCTACCCCTAGCAGATTTTTTTGTTCGGCGTTGGGTTCGCCACAGGAGACTTGGCCTACACGCGCCCCTTATCGAGGGGAAAACTTTCTATGAGTACAGCAGCAATCGCAGCGATTGAGCGAAAAAACATCCTTGTTCGCGCTTTGGAGGAATTGAAAAAGTTGATCGCGTACGACGGCAGCGACCACCAAGCCGAACAGGTAAATCGAGACATTGGGGTTCAAGAAATCGGCGGTCAAATCATGGCCGCATTTGATCAGTACAACAGCAGCCAAGAAGACTATCTAAACTGGCACTTTATCCAAGACCTCTACATCGGGGACGGAAATCAGATTTACTGTATCTCTGTCTCCAATGGCCGACTTTACAAATGGTCGGTGGCCATTGACCAACAGTCTAATGCAGTTAGCATTGGGCAACCCACATTGGTCATGCCCTATTTTGAACCCGCAGATCAACAACCCGTTACACAAACCAGGCCACTAATTCGACAGCGCGAGGATGGGCGCTACGAAGGTTTCGCCGTGTTGGGTACAAGCGCGCTCAACAAGGACGGCGAGATCGATGCTCGCTCGCTGTTCGATTCATTCATAGAGCGCTTCAAAGGCGACGGAACTGAATATGTCAACATCTACCACATGGGCCATGCCGGCTCAAAAGTGGGTGAACTGCGCGCCATTTTCCGTGAAGACCACCTGTTGGTTGGCTATTACCTACTAGACGACACGCTTGTGGCAAAGCGCGTCGGTGAAACCCTGATTGCCGATACAAATGGCGAATGGGGAGGAAGTTTAGAGTTTTTATCGGATGACGCTGGGGAGGAAACAGAGGTTGCGCCAGACATCTTTGCCCGCGTCTATAAAAGCGGCACGATGCTGGGCTGGTCCATCGCGCATACGGCGCACGGCGCGGCCTGGGGAACAGCACACATCGGCGTTCGCATGACAAAGGATCAAGAAAAAATGCAACAAGCAAATAAGGACATTGTTCTCAAGCTGCTCGGCGGCGACGAAAACGCCCTCAATGAGCTAGAGAATCAATTACGCAAGGTGGGCGAACGCACCGCCGGCGCTATCACGCGCACGGCAAGCGAGGGCCAACCCGCCAGCGAAAGCGCCGACCAGACCGCCACAGCCGTGGTTGTATCAGACACCCTGGAATTGGCCTTGACCGAAGAACAGTATAACGGCTTGGTTGAGCAAGTCGTTGATAGCATCCGAACTGCTGATTGGTTCCAGCCCCTGCTTGGCCTGCAAGCGCAACTGGAAAGCATTTCGCAAACAATTGCCGGTCTGACCGAGCAATTCAGCGGGTTGCATGGCCAGTTAAACGGGATGCAAGAAGCAAGCAGCAGTGTAAATCAGCGTCTCGCGCAAGCCGAATCGGTTCTGACCGAGGTAGAAAGCCACTATCGCTCGCTTCAACCTGTAGCCGCTCCTCGCATTTTCACCGTGCGCCCTGGTCAGCCCAAGACCAAGACCCAGACCCAAGCCCAACCTGGCCAGACCACCCAAGCCGCAGCACCTACCGAAAGCCAAAAGGGTGCGGCGCCGGCGAGATGGAAACGCACAGGGCTATTTGAGAGCAAAAAGTAAGTTATCGGCACGTAAGAAACAACCCTAACAACTAGAAGGAAACTTCTCTATGAAGAATCAACCAGTAGAAGTAAATCGTGGGCAAACGTTCACCTACGATCCGACACGTCCTACAATTTACGGTGGCGCAACAACATCTTGTTGCCCTCCGCTATTCGACCTTACCTGTAGCGACGGTAGCATTGGTGTCTTCCACAGCGGCGGCGAATATGCCCTGGCCCTGCAATGGTTTGGCCTGCAACGCGCCCGTTATCGTCGTGAGGAAATCAACTATTTGCAATTTATGGGGGCCATTCGTCGTAGCGCCGGTGACACCAGTTTGCCTGGCGTGCCCGATGATATTTGCGCCCCTGGCGATTCGACCACCTTTGGCAAAGTTTGCACCGACTTCAAAGATTGCTTTGGCCTGATCAAGATCATCGGTGACCCGATGGTGGAAGGCGGCAACAGCTTGCCCTACTGCCAATTCTCGCCGCGCGTCTTTATCGATGGCCAGCAAATCACGGATGATGCAGCCTGGCACGAAGCCAACGTTACCGAGGTCATGTGGTCTACCTTCGTCTACAACCTGTTGTGGGGCGTCAAGGATAACGCAGCCAACAAGATGGGCCACTATGGCCTCTGGAGCCTCTTACAGGGCTATGGCGATGCCCGCGACTATGTTTACCCCTGTGACGAGTTGAAACCCAAGCATCTAGACTGGGCTGGCAATGAGATGTGCAATGCCACCCCAATGGCCGGTATTACCCTAAACGGCCAAGCCCTGGTTGCAGAATTCCGCACCAACCTCTACAGCACCCTGCGCTCAATTTTCCGTGCCTTGAAACGCCAAATGGCCAAAACCCGCGGCATTACCGGCATGGCCTTTAGCTATGGCGACTGGGCCTTGATGGGGCCGGCAGAAGCGTTTGACTGCCTTATTCAGTGTGCGGTCTGCTTTACCGAGTGCAACAACAACAACCAGTACATGGACACCGAGCGTGCCGCAATGGCCTTGCAGAATCTGCGCAATGGCGGCGAAGGCTACGGCGAAATCGTGATCGATGGCTTCCGCATTCCTTTGATTCCATTTGACCCTGAGTTGATCCAAGAGGATAGCGCCGGAGCCTTGACCCGCACCGGCACGCTGCGCAATGCAGACGGTACGTTTAACTTCATGTTCCTTTTCCGTGGCGTTGGCACTTCGCGTTTCCTCTATCCAGAATTCAACCCGATGGACGACAGCACCCGCTGGCCGACTCGCGACAATGGCATGGTTCAGTTGTACGAGGAAACCAGCGACATCTGCGTGAAGGCAGGCGCTCGCATGGAGTGGCGTTGGGACAAGCGTGGCTCGATGTTCCAAACCTTGATCAAAAACGTCAAGTGCGAACAAATCCTGCCCAACAACATCCTGGGCACCTTGGGCGTCACCGCCAGCACTTGCCCGTAATCCTTAATTCGCTAATTCAGTTTAGATAATCCCTCCCTATCCCCTGGGGAGGGTTAACAAAGAGAGTGACGTAACTATGTGCGGTTGCAAAAAAGCACAAGCAGCCAAGCCTACGACGGGCGCCACAGCCTTAATTGCGCCTGTCTCTAATGATTCACCAGTGAGCACTACCGTTATTTTGCAGTATTTAGGGAAAGACCCTAGTGCCGACATGCGGGTGAACACCGCGACAAACGCCCATTACCGCTTAGGAGCAAACAATATCTTCACCATTTTTGCTGAGGATCTGGCGGTATTTCTTGGCATGAACAACGAAAACCGGACTCTATTTCAACGGGTTACCTGATGGCGCGTAAGAAGGCAAAAGCAGTCGTTCAAGCAGAATCGGGTGAACGGGCAGAAACACCATTGGAAGTTACGCAGATCGAATCAGCACCGGCGCAGGATACTGAAAAAGTCTGGCCCGATCTTGTCATTATGCGCTACATCGGCAATGGAGCGGCAGCAACAAGGTTTGGCGGTAACCCAAGCGGGGCTAAGTATTTACTGATTGACGGGCATATTCGCGCTTACGGCCAAGATGTAGATCATCTGCTGGCCTCTGGCAATTTCGAGGTGTGATTTAATTTATGGCAAATCCGTGTCCAATCCCCACCTATGTAGATAAGTGCCCACCGACTGCGACCTACCAGGTCGGAGGCACGGATTATATTGCATTCCTCTGGTGTGATGCAGGCAACAACAAAGATGTGCTTGCAGTTTTTCAGATTTGCGACGGTGTTTTCTCCGGCGCTCCTGAATTCTACGATCCAACAACAGGTGCAGCTTATACCCCTGTGGGTGCAGTTGGCCGCTGTAAGGATTCTGTAGATTATGAAATTCTGTGCGACAAAGGCACAGATCCCAACACCAAAATTATTGCCGTATGGAACAACAGTACGGTCCCGCCTACTCTTTCTTATTTCACTCCAGCCGCCGATGGCACGCTTACTGCCTATACGCCTGTTGGATTGATCAGCGCTTGCCCAGATAGCGATGTGGAAGATACACAGGTTTGCTATGTGGCCAGCGTCGCCGGCACTGGGTATGCAGCAGGCGACCAGCTACTACAGATTCTATTCTGGGACACAGGTGAAAGTCCACCAACATTGGTGGCCACCATTTGGCGCAATCAAAGCCAGAACACTGTTTTAACTACTCCGCCAACCATCTCCGACCTAACCCAGTGTGGCGGCGCAAAAGATCATGAGATCGAAATCTTGTGCGACGTGAATGGCGCCGTGACTTCGCAATTTATTCGACGCTATGTGATCGACTCACTGGGCGGCGTCTCCGTGGTTGATACAAATTTGGACGGCGTTACAGCCTACACCCCTACTGGAACTGTTCAGCCATGCAGTGCCAGCGCCAGCAAGCCATGCCTAACGTGCAGATGAGGTAAACATGGGTACGATTGTTTCTCCGTCTAGTGGAGTAAATATATACAAAGGGTCAGTTGTCCCTGTCACATATCGGTCGGACGCCGTAAATTTTAGCTGTGGCGGCTCGTCAGGCATTTGTCTTGTTGTCTACAAGCTGGATGGTACAGACGTTTCCGGCTTCGTCAACGTGTCACAAACCGGATCAGCCCCACAAACTCAGGCCGCTTACAACATGACCATGCCATTGGTCGGCGCTACTGCTCAGATTGACGTTGAGGGGTGGAGCGTTGGTGGACAGCGCAACGACACGTCATCATCGACTGTCAACCTGGTAGATCTCCCTACCGTCTCCTGCGATCCCGCCACACTGATCACGCAGACAACGGCACAGATCAACGCCACCATCACTGGCACGCTGCTTGCCGGTGGATCTGCGCGCTTTGTGTGGGGTACGCCTGCGCCAAACACAAACGTCGCTACTACCTACAGCGCCGGTGCAGTGTTCGCCAACCTCACCGGTTTGACGGCGAACACCACATACGCATACCGTCTTGAGATTCTGGACGCCAGCGGCAGTGTCATCGTCACTGGCCCGCAGTGTACGTTCACGACATCCGCCGTTGTTGCTGCGCCTGCGGCTACGTGCTCCGCAGCCACATCTGTCGCGCAAACAGGGGCGACCCTAAACGGCACGCTTGCTAATATCCCGGCTGGAGGAAGTGCCCAGTGGGATTATGGCACAGCTTCCGGCACATACACTGGCGTAACGAGCATCTCGCCAGCCTATGCCAATGGAGCCGTGACCGGCTCATTGGGTAGCCTGAACGCTGGTACGACCTACTACTACATCCTGCGGATCTTCAATGCCGCTGGCACGAACGTGGCTTCGTCTGGCGAGTGCAGCTTCACGACATTGGCTGCGCCGCCTTCCCCGTCCGCGAGCTGCTCGGCTGGAACCGGTGCGACGCAAACCGGACTGACCATGAACGGAAGCCTGGCTAACGTTCCTGCTGGAGGTTCGGCTAGGTTTCGTTACGGCACCGTAACGGGCGGTCCTTACGGAACGAACATTGCCGCCACCCCTTACGCCAATGGCGCGGTGTCGGCGAACGTTACCGGACTCACAGCCAGTACAACCTACTACTACATCCTTGAGGTTCTCGATAATACCGGCACGGTTGTTGCGACCTCGACCGAATGTTCGGGTACGACACTGGCGGTCGTCACGCCGCCAACCGCGACATGCGGTGGAACCTCGTCACTCACCCAGAGCAGTGCGGGATTGCAAGGCAACATCCAGGGTACTTTGCCAGCGGGCGGGTCGGTGCGATTTAGCTATGGAACTGCGCTCAACGGCCCGTATCCGAACACGGTAGCGGCTTCGCCTTATGCGGTCGGTGGTGTTAACGGAAACGTGACCGGCCTGACGCCAAACACGATTTACCACTACATCACCGAGATCTTGGATAGCAGCAACGTGGTTGTGGCTGCATCGTCCGACTGCTCATTTGCGACACTTAGTCTGCCATCCGCCGTTTGTTCGGCGGCGACAGCCATCGCAACTACGTCGATGACGCTTAACGGCGCGCTTGGAGGAACCTTGCCCTCTGGCGGATCTTCCAGATTCGTGTACAGCACAACCAGCGGCGGGCCATACACGGGCGTTTCGCTGGCGCTGCCCTATGCAGTCGGCGCGGTTAGTGCCAATATTACGGGGCTTACCCCTGGCACAACCTACTACTATATGCTAGAAATGGTAGATAGTAGCTCTGTGCTTCAAGCATCGTCCATTGAGTGCAGCGCAAATACAGCGGCGCTGCCGGTTGTTCCCGCGGCAACTTGCGCGGCGGCAACAGGCGTTGCCCAGACCGCAGCCACCCTTAATGGCACGCTGGCGAACATTCCCGCTGGCGGGTCGGCGGTTTTCAGATTGGACACCTGGGCCGTGTTCGGATTGCGACTGCGAAAAGTTGGTTCAGCCTGGGTGCGTGACCAACTCCGCGGGCGCAACAACCGCGGTAGCGGTGATTTACTCGTTTACTGCTGCTGGCGTCGTTAACACGGCGGCTACCAAGATTATCGACAAAAATGGCGCAACGGTAACGCTTGCGTCGGGCGATACGCTCAATCTCGGCGAATGTGTGTCATCAGTGGTCAAAATTCCATGCTTCACCTGTCGTAGTTAGGTCGAAAATATCAACAATCTGGCGCGGTAGCTATAGAGCCGCGCGGAATCAAGGGGCAATATTATGGCGGGAACAAACCCGGATGCGCAACTCGTAAAGCTGTGCGCCATTACTGGCGTAACGCAGCTTTGCGATCTTAATGCAAATGCACCTGTTTTGCTGATCACAGTCACGTCGAGCGACGGCGATGTGATCCCAACTGACTCGACAGAATTCCCCGCTGGCGCTGGCGCTGGCGTATTTTCGACAATCGGGTTCTACCGCTCGTACTACGCAGATGTGGATGGAAGCTACCTGCTTGTGCAGCCGACCAGCGTGGGCGAGTGCGAGGTGATTGGGAGTTATGTCGTAAGTCGGCAGGGCTGCGCGTTCAATCCGACAACCCTGGACACAAAAAGCGTCACTATCGTATCGGTGTATGACGGCGGCAATATCCTCCTGAGCAATAGGATCATCGACCAGTCAGGGAACGTGTTTGCATCAGCCGGTTACACGATTCGTGCGGGCGAGTGCGACGAATATGTCCAGACACTAGAGGCGTGCTTCACCGTCAATGCGAATCCTACCGTTGTTCGCAATGGCTACAAGGTGGTATGGAATGAGCACGGCGCTGGAGCTTGGACGCCACTGGCATATATCCAGGGTGGGCCGGACTCACTGCATATTACCCAGACATTCACGCCAAGCCAAGTGACCGAGACTACCTGTCCGCGCGAATACAATAGCTCGGTTGTTCTGTGCGATGGCACAAAGAGCTTCATGCGCCACTTTCGCATCAGGGAGGATGGAACATCATCATGGATCAAGGACACTGAGCTAGATGCTACGACTGGGTACGCTCCTGTTGGCACGGTGGTCGCTTGCGATGAAGGAACGGTAGGCGAATTCGTTCTGTGCGATGACACCGGCAGTTTCATCCGAAAATTCGTACAGGATCATGACGGGACCGTCAACAAAGTTGCGAACATCAACTTTGATGGGACGGCGCACATAGTGGTTGGAACGGTTCGGGTATGTACGCAAAATTCACAGACGAACCATCTGATCCCGGCCTGCGACACGATTGGAGGTACACCAACACCAGCGACCTGCACCAGTGGCACGCCAGTTTCTCTCGTCGCGCCGGACATTCAGGACTCTGAGCAGAAAAACCCGACAACTGGCGGCAATGCGGTCAACGTAAACGACAACGATCTAGAGATCGCTGGTCAGGCCGAACCTGGAGAGACAGACTACGCCGTAGCTGTGCGTTTTAACTTGAACGTACCTCAAGGGGCTACGATCTGTTCAGCCTACGTCCAGTTTACTGCTGAGGGTAACGTCAGTAACGGCGTGATGGACATTACGATTGACGGTGAAGACGTTGACTCCAGCGTGCCATTTACTACTACTGCTGGCAGCACGCTTGCTCGTACGCGTACGACTGCGAGCGTGGCCTGGAGCAACATCCCGCAATGGGCAAACAACCAGGCGGGAGTCGCACAGCAGACACCGGACATTTCTACTGTAATCCAAGAGATCGTGAATCGATCCGGGTTTGCGCAGGGCAACCCTGTTGCTCTGTTTTTTGTACCGGGCAACACAGGCTACCGACGCGCCAGCAGTATCACGGACGGTGCAGAAGCGCCGCAGCTTCATGTAACCTATGTCATTGGAACAGGCTCGACGGTGTCAACCTGCCAACCCTTCTACATTGAGGTTGATTCGACTGGTGCGCCGACTGGAAACAACTACTATGTAGATCCGAGTGACGAAACCTGGAAAGCTTACACGCCAACCGGCGACGTGACGCTAGGTGATTGTAGCTGCGGTGGCGGCAGCAATGGCAGTGCCTACTATCAGGCTCTCTGCTTCGAGGACTCGACGCGCACCAAGTTCATTCGCCTTGTCAGGGTAGATGGCGCAACTGGGGCCGCCTCGGTAATCGGCAACTATGCACCGGATTTAACCGGTACGTATACACCGGTCGGGGCTATTGCCGCTTGTGCGACACTGAATTTGGAGGGCGAGCCGGTCATTTTGTGCGACGCAGTGGGAAGCTTCCTGCGGCACTACGTATACAATCAGGACACAGGGCAGCTAGACAGTACGTTTGATACCGCACTAGACGGCGTCACGACCTACGCACCTACTGGCACGGTTCAGGTTTGCACAGGTGCGGACCTGGAGTCAGTCGATTTCTGTATGCGTGCCAACACCGCTGGTACAGGATATGCCGCAGGCGATCAGATCAAGCTCACTCGCTGGTTCAATCCAGCCACAAACACGCAGGTCAGTGAAGTCGCCTTCAATATGACGCAGGGTGGAACCCCGGTGTCCGTGCCATTGACGGCAGCGAATTTCGACGAGTGTTCCAGTTCTTCTTCGCTGCACACTGTCTGCCGCTGTGACGACACGAACGGCGATGGGACACCAGACAAGAAGTACACAAGTGTTGTTCGCATCAACGAAGATGGAACGATTACGACGCTTGGGAACTACACCACCAATCTGTCGTCTGTCTACACGCCGGTCGCACCGATTGACTGTGGCGCCGGAACGCAGTTGCTTGCGGTTCAGCCACGCTACAAAGTTCTGAGCGGCGCCGGGACATGGACGCTCGGCACGGACAGCGGCCCCGTAGTGCAGGCAGTCTCCGTGACCGTGCTGACGCACGGTGGTGCGGTTGGCCTCCCGACAGTGACCACCAACGTTGGTGCAAGTCGAATTTATTTGGGCCAGACCGTTGCGTGGTCCGTGGTGAATGATCGTGACAAGATCGGGCTGCGTACGCCGCTTGTAATCACTACGGGCGCAGGCGATCTTGTCGCCGTAAACTGGTCAGAAGAGGTGGTGTAATGCTCTGCGATTCATGCGATGATGGCGGCATCGTCAACATTTCGGTAACAAATAGCGTCGCCCTTGGCAGCATCGATGGCCATACCGACGTAGACACAACAACGACACCCCCGGTCGTTGGTCAGGTCTTGCAGTGGAACGGGACGAACTGGGTGCCGGTCACGCTATTGTCCGCAGGGGCGCCTGACATCCAGCAGTCCTTTACGCCGACTAGCACGACAATTGGCGCACCGATCCCAACAGTGAATACGAATGGGCTTGCGCCGCACGTGTTCAATTATACGAATCCGTTCGCTGGAGCCAGCGCAAAGCTGCTTGTCACGTATATGTTTGGCGAAATGCGTGTGCGCTTTGACAATGTCATCCAGAACCTAGCAATGCGTGGCAATGCCTGGGTAGACGCAGTTAAAGTGAACCAGGGTGGCGGAATCTCGCCAGCGGACTATGACCGGCGATGGAGCGTGAGCACGTTGAGTGGCGGCGTATTCGAGACGACCACGGCCACCAAGAACCACACGCACATTATGACATTGACCCCTGGCCAGACCGTCGCATTGAAAATTGACTACGACTACGACGTGAACGTGGCGCCGCCAGCAGGAAACAATGGCAGAATATTAGTCGAGCCGGCGACGATCCTGGTTCAGGCATGGAAGGTGTAACATGGCAAACAGACCGTTGATTGCAGAGACAAAGGTGGCTGTTGGATCGCTCATTCCAGGCATTCCCTTTCAGGTATACAACGAGGAGACATTCGACAGCTTGGCCCCGGCGCAGGTGGCAAGCTTGCTGGCCAGCAATGAGGTTCGTGGTGCCCACAACGTCGTCAGTGATGTTACTAACGGCGACGGGACGCACAATCTTGTACTGCACCAGATCCGCATGAAAAACGCAGCAGACAATGGCCTTCGCCCATCTTGGGCGGCGGTTTCGGCTGCTGAGGCTTCGATCCAGTCGGACGCAGCGCTGGCAGTCACCAAGCGAGATGCGATCTACTCTACATTCGCTACACCCATCGCTGGCGCTGTTGGGCAGATTATCAACAGCCTGACTGCGGCTCTTCACCGGGACTGTATGTCGTTCAACCTGTATATGCGTGGAAGCGGACTGATCATCAACGCAAAGGGGCGCATTACGGCTTTGGCACCAAACACGTCGGCACCGACTGAGCAGCATTATACCGTCACCGTTGACAACGACGACTGGCTTGTCGTTTCGTTGAACCCAGATTGGGCGGATTTTAGCGCCTGGAGACAGAAGAGGAAAAGAAATAATGTCAGGGGCCGTATCTAATATCTCACTAAGCAGTCCCAATGCGAACTACACGGTAGATCGTCCAGGCTGTGCGTTTAACGCCACAACGTTGCGCTCAGAAGAGGTCACGATTGTCTCCGTGTACACGTCTGCCGGTGCGCTTGTCTCCAGCACGGTCGTGGACAAAAACGGAGCAGTCTTCTCCACGGCTGGATACACCGTTTACGAAGGGCCGTGTGGCGAGTACAAGGAGATGGTGCCGACATGCTTCACGATCAACGCCAGCCCACTTATTATCCGTCGTGGGTTCAAGACGGTTTTTCACGATCTGGCAACCGGAACCTACACGGTTATTGATTACGTCGAGGATGACCCGTACAGCATTTTTGGTACAGCCGTCTACACGCCTGCGCAGGTTGCAGAGTCGAAATGCGAATACCAGGGCGTCTTCTCGCAAATTTTGTGCGACAACAATGGGAGCTTTGCACGCCACTACTACATTGCCCAGGACGGCAACATCAACTGGGTGCGTGACACAACGCTTAACATGGTTGCAGCCTACGTGCCGGTCGGGACGGTCAAGGTCTGTGCAAGCCTTCGTGACCCAGAGACGTTGACGCTGTGCGATAACAACGGGACGTTTCTCAGACACATTGTCTATAACGAGTCAGGCGCAGTAGCGCAGACCTACGACACGACGCTGGCCGGCGCTGCATACATTCCTGTTGGCACAGTAGACAGATGCAAATGCACGACGACCAACGCCATCATTGACTCGACAATTGTCCGCCAGACCGGAGCAGGCGCACAGGGGATCGCTAGCGCTGCTCGCTCCGTGTCCGTGATCGTTCTGGCTGGCAATCCGACCGTATCCATCGGCGGTGGGCCAGCGGTCACGCTTGCGGCAGGGATTTCGTTGCAGTGGGGCGTTGATAATGGCGGGACATCTGGTGAGGCGCTACAGGACGCTTTCACGTTCACGGGCGTAGCTGGCAGCGACTTTATCGTGATTACGACACGGGAAATCTAGCATGGGCTGCTGTTGCATCGTAAATCGAGCGCTGACCCCCTTCCAGGTGCCGAACCTGACCATGATCGGACGAGCGTTTGACTCGGTCACCAACGGTACGCCTTTGCCCACTGGAACGGACGAATGGCTGATTAACCTGTCTGCACTTCCGTCGAGCACGCTAGGACTGACACAGATTGGCAGCGGCTTTTTGGCAAACACGAGCCTCGGAGCTTCACCTTGCGGCGGTGTCAATATTTCGATGACCTGGATCGCAGCGCAGCCCTACATATCCATGCAGTTCGGTAACGGCGTGGCGACTGCTGGCGGTGTCGTGATCGCATTCACATCGCCAACCACAGGGCTTGTTACATGGCCGGTGAACGCAGCGGCCATGACTGTAGGGCAGGAGCGGTTTAGTAATCCGCTCCTCAACGGACTGATCGCAAAGTTTACCTATGAGGGATTCCTCAACGATGCTAACGGGCCAATCATGTCATCGTTGTGCGGTCTTGGCACGGAGTCGATCCGAATCCACATGGCGAATATCAATACGAGTCCGCTGAAGTACCGGATTTCGTTTTACAAGGTTTGAGAGATGTCTGACGCACTAGACTGCTGCTGTGTTGCCAATCGAGGGTTGACTCCTTTTCGTGTGCCAAACCTGACCATGAACGGGCGAGCGTTTGATTCTGTCACGACTGGAACGCCTACGAACGCCGGCTCGGACGAGTGGCTGCTGAACCTATCGGCAATGCCAGACAGCACGCTAGGGCTGACGCAGATCGGCAGCGGTTTCCTGGGGAATACAAGCCTCGGCATCTCGCCCGTCTGCGGCGGTGTCGAGATTTCAATGACATGGAACACGGCGCAGTCTTTTGTATCCATGCAGTACGGGAATGGCGTGGCGATTGCTGGTGGGGTTGTGCTGACGTTCACCTCGCCTACTACCGGACTGGTCACGTGGCCGACAAACACGACACAGATGAATGTTGGCGAGGAGCGGTTCAGCAATCCGCTTCTCAACGGACTGATTGCAAAGTTCACGCATGAGGGATTTTTTAACGATGGAACCGGAACGTCTATGGGCGCACTCTGCGGCCTAGGCGCCGAATCGCTCAGAATCCATTATCCGGTCAACAGTGTTGTGCCCGTCAAGTTCAGAATTTCCTTCTACAAAATTTGAGGATCGTAAATGAGTACACAAGCAGGATATACGCCGCCGCAGTCTAACAACGACAACTGGCGGTCTGGGACTGGTGCAACCCTGCCAGACGGCACAAATGACCCAACGGAAAATATCACGCACAATGGGCCGGTTGGTGTCAATATTGCAGATCCTTCTACCCTGTCCGCTGCACTCGATGTCGGTGGCGCTCAAGTTGTGCGGCAAACCACGTTGGCAAATTTTGCGGCCAACGCTGCTATCGGCACGGCTGCGGCCACTGTAGATCCGTTCTCGACCATTGCAATCCCGCAGACGACAGCGGGGATCACGCTGACCCTGCCAAACCCAACGAACGCTCAGGCAGGTCGCTTGCTGACCGTCGTAAACACTGGGACTGCTGCATTTATCGTTGCCGGACAGAAGGTGTGGCCCTCTGGTGAGGTCAAGTTTTCTTGGACTGGCACAGCCTGGGTTGCGCTCAAGCACATGCCATATCTCACGCCAATCGCAACTGCTGTCGGGATCACACTCAATCCGGTCGTACATCATGGAGAGACGATTGAGGTGTCGGCGGCGGCTACAATCACAGTTCCGACAACGCTTCCAGTCGGATTCATGTGCTCGATTACCCAAACCGGCGCAGGCGCCGTTACATTCGCTGGCTCTGGTGGTATGGTCGTGAACAATCGCTGGTCGGCAACAAAAACCGCTGGACAGTGGGCAAAGGCCGGCTTGGAAGTCAGGGCCGTCAATAGCGCAATTCTATCAGGAGACGTAATGTAATAGGGTCTGATTATTCGATCCAGGTACGGCGATTGACGATGCACCTGATTGCGACACGACTGACCGGATATATTTTAGCTAAGGAGTAAGCTGATTTGCCCTGTGAATGTAATAGTCTAATTTCTCGTACCTGCTCCCAGGTCAATTTGGCGCTACTGTTATTTTCGCCCGATAGTTTTTCGATTGTTTCTGGCGAAAATATTCTGCCGATCTGCTTGCCTTTGAGTTTTTCGGATATTCTGGCTCGGTCTTCTGCGGAGCGTTTCTTGCCATACTGTCCGTTTTTTTCTCCTTTATTGCCTTCGGATATTCTGGCTCGGTCTTCTGCGGAGCGTTTCTTGCCGTACATCGGGTTGTCTTTGCCTTTGTTCTTGCCCTTGTTGGCTGCTGATATTTTTGAACGTGTCTCAGGAGGCATTTTTTGACCACGAGAGGTTGCGTCTACGAACCGACCAGCGTTGTACAACTCTTTACCTTGCTGGCGCAAGGTGTCGGCCCAGTGCTGCTCTCGGCGGGTCAATTGATCGGACGGGCACTCTTCGAGTATATAGAAGAGAAAGCTTTCTTCGCCGTATTTATTCCAGGCCGCTAGAAAGTGCTTGTTGCACGCTCCTGGTTCCCGTCCGTTCAGTCGATAGCGGTGATGATACCAGCGGCGCTCAATCCTGCTGGACTGACCGACATAGACGTTTCCATTGACCATGTTTTCGATTGCGTATATTCCGCAAGTCACTTGTCATTCTCCTTTAACTGGGGGTTCTTTTTGATTTCAGTTTCAAATAAACGACGGATCGCAATCGAGACAACGGCAGCATCGGATATGCCGTAATGATTCGCAAGTTTCTTTATAGTCGCTTTGATCTCTTGCGAGAGACGAAAGTTAGACTGTTCTTTAGCGTCTTTCATATCTTGTATTGTATATCATTTGTTATACGGAGTCAAATCGTATGATGCCAGGGCCACTCTGTTTGAACCGTTACGCACCGTGCGGTTTCCCGATCAGATACTCATCGTCTACGGACACGTCCTACACTGCCAAAAACCCATACACGCACAAAATCCGTGCGTGGCTTGTTGGTGCAGGCGGCGGCGGGGCTGGTGCGAGTAGCTCTTCGTCAGCCGGCGGTGGTGGTGGTGGTGGTGCTGGTGCCATCTGCTATCACAGCGGATTCCCAATCAACCTCTACGACACATTCACAATCGCCCACAGGGCAGGTGGCTTAGGTGGCGTAGGCGCAACGCCTGGGCAAGCGCCAGCCGCAGGCGCAGCACAGATCATCTATGCTCCAAACGCCATCACAATGACTGCCCCCAGCGGAGCGGGCGGATTTCTGGCAGGGCCAGGCGGCGCTGGTGGCGCAGCAGGAACGGGTGGCACTGCTGGGGTCAAGGGCGGTGACGGTGGAACAGGGACGAACGCTAATCTGGGCGGGGCAGGCGGCGGAGCAATCGGCAACGTGACGGGCCAGTCCTCTGCTGCCGCTGGAGGTAACAGCGGAGACGGGGCTGATGCTGCGGACTTTAATGGACTGCAAGCGGCGCTCACTGCGCTCGGCTTGCCAATCTGCTGCGGAGCAAAAGGTGACGCCGGGAATATAAACGCATACAACGCAACTGGCGTAGGATGCGGCGGGGCAGGTGGGTACGGTTTTGTCGCAGGGAATATCGACTCAGGTGGCAATGGGCGTAGTGGCGGAGGCGGCGGCGGTGCGGCCTCGAACCTAGGAGCGACTCCCGCCGGAAAGAAAGGCGGCGACGGTGGAGGATCATTCTTTCTTATTGAGGAGATAGTCGGGTGACAGATTTGCTTCATATTTTCCAGTTGTCGTGGAGGCCATCCTTATTGGTCGTCGCCGTTTTCGTCGCAGCCTACGGGTTGCGATTTTTTTCGTACCATACGGTGAAGCGTTTTAGTCGGACGCACGCCAGCTATATTGCGTCTGTCCTTCAGTTTGCAACAGTGGTGGGCGGCCTATATGGTGTTGCCAAGCTCTACGAGATCGACCCGATCCTGATCCTGTCCGTGATTGCCATCGCAACAGCCGGAATCTCCCTTCACGCCGGACAGATCATTGAGGCCAGCATTGCCGGTGCGGTCATCTTGCTAGATGGCAAGATTGCCGTGTGCGACCAGGTGACCGTCTCTGACATCTCTGGGCTTGTGGTTGAGATAGGCTTCTCAAGCGTGACAATTCAGAGCAATACCAGAGGGCTGATTTCAATTCCGAGCTCCAAGATCGTTGGGGACGTAATCATCAACCATACACGCCTGCCGGCCATTGAGCAGAGCCTCTCACTTGTCTTCTATGACACGCATGACAACCAGCGGGCGATCAAGGTGATGAAGGATGCTCTCGCCAGTCAGGGCTTGGCGGAAGGCAGCAAAGTCCTGCACGACTGGCAAGGTGGCAGCCAGGTATATGCGGTAGTGTTCCGCACGGCAGATTACTCAAAGCGTCGTGAGATTGCATCGAACCTGTCCCTGGCCTTGACTAAGGCGCTTGAGCTTGAATCGCTTCCGTTAGGTAGCGTAACGTTCACAAGGGCGATATAGTGGATGCGTGCAGGTCTAAAACTAAAGTATTGTTTTGGGGCAATCATCATGATGATTGCCTCGGAAGTGGTCGGGCCCCATGCGCTTGGCGGAAAGGAGTACGTCGCCAAGCGCATGGGTGTTCCCATTGTACGTAACGCCAATGGGGTCGCTGTTCAGGTCAATGGGAACATTAACGCAGGAGCAGGGCGTGTCGATGCTGGATCGGGAATGGGAGCGTCAAATGGAACAGCTTTACGTGGACAAGAAGGAGCTTCTGGAGTCAGTTCGGAAGGAAATAGCGGAGTCACTTCAGGAGCCACCGAAGGTGCAGGTTCCGGTGCTCTGGAAAGCAAAGGCGGATCTAAAGGAGTTCCTGGCGGGAGTACCGCTGGCAAAGACGCTTCTCCTGATGCTGCTATCGGCCAATCTGGTGGCGGTAGTGCTTCTGATCGTGTTTCTGGTAATGATCCTGGTAAAGATGTAAATGGACTACCTTCGGCACAAAATCAGGACACTGTGGGTTCTGGTGGCGCTAATGGCAACTATGATCTTCCTGCTGATGCTCAAGCTGCATCGGTAGAGCAGCACGATCCAGAAAATATAGCACTACTCAATCCGGCCATGATGGCTGCCATCGGCAGCTACGGGGTGGTTGTCATCTCAATACTAGACGGGGACGGTGAATTACGATTACGACAAATAGCCATCCAAGCGGTGGCAAAAGCGCAATTGCAAGGATCATTGCCTGGATCGTCGGACTCTATTACTGGTTTGTCGCAGACACCTGCACCCATTCAGACCGTGATCCAGACACCGATCCCTTCTCCGACGATTAACGACAGCTACCTTGAGCTCCTACATAGTGCAACGCAGGTCACTGATCCGCTCGATAATCTCAGCGGATCAGCTACGCTTATTGCGCAGATTACACCACAGGCGACAGGGGAAATCGAAAAGAAATCGACATGGACACCAACGGAGCAGCCTACATCAACGGCAGTCGCTTTCCGCATCTCAAGTGCGACGCCAACACCATTTCCATCAGTATCACCGACGCAACTGGCGCCTACATCCCAGTCAGTGTCACTTGCTACCCAGACGCCATTGCCGTCAACACAACCGACGCAGCAGGCACAACCTACTACATCCACACCGTTGCCAAGCGCAACAGAAAATAGGAGCACGCCCACATGGACATCTATAGCATCCATATCGACGACAACATCTGTGCCAGCTTCTACGGCGACGGCCACACCATCACCGTTGAGCGCAACGGCCACACCGTCGCCAGGATCAACCTTCACCCAAACGGCCACATCGACGCCAGTGCAATCAGTACCGACTGTCGCAGGTGCATCGCCCACGGTGGCGACTGCGACTGCCACGGACACGGCGACGACTATCCCGTCGTCAACGGCTACATCGACGGATAGCCAGACATGGGTGCCATCACCTACAAATACCGCATCGGCAACATCGTCGCCAGTATCCACATCGACCTCGACAGGCTCTGCGCTCCCGACCTCGACGCCTATCCAGTCAGCTACACCGTCTCCTACGACATTGCCGACCGTGGCCCTGCCGACGCTCACGCCAAGCGACACGCCAACGGTGAGCCTGCTTCCAACAGTGACGCCAGATACGGGGACACCGCTGTGGACCGACACGCCGACGGCGACTGACACGCCCTGGCCGCCACAGGCGACATATACGCCCGTGCCAAGCCCGACCGAAATCATCGTGATCGCACCGTACGGCTGGATCACGGGTACGCCATTGCCAGGTATACCATGAGATCGATACAGATCTATTTTTCCATCCTGCTTGCGCTTGCTGTCCTGAACATTTCTGCTCAGGTATCTGCGCTTGCCGTCCCTACGCCATACCCAACCGCAACGCCTTGGGCCAAGAGGTACAGGATTGTCACGGAGACGCCGACATGGACACCATCACCTGCATCGACTTTTACGCCTACCCTGTCGCCGTCTGCGACGACATCTCAAACTTCTACGTCAACGCCGTTCGTGATTCCTACATCGACGGATGCCGCCACGGCTGCCGTGACGGACACGAGTTTGCCAACGGATACAGGTACACCGACAAACACGGACACGGCCACCCCTGCGCCAACTGATACGCCCGTTCCTACCGCAACGGACACTGCTACTGCGACAGACACGGACACCCCTGCGCCAACGGACACGGGGACGATCACGGACACTCCAGTTCCTACCGTGACCGATACACCCACTTCCACTGCGACCGACACGCCGACACCGACGAGTACGGACACACCAACACCGACAGACACAGCGACCAGTACACCTACGTTTACAAGTACAACAACGCCGACACCAACACCTATCTTCTGTTTTGGCACTGGATCTATCTCGCCGTCGTCCATTACTGGTTTGACCACGTACAAAAACGCGAATGGCTATTATGGCTTTCTATCCAATCCGGTTCAGGTGAACTTCTCTGGCGGATTCACTGGGATTCGCATGGGGTACAACGGAAGCTTGCCGCCAGCCGCGCTGTGGTTTGAGACAAACCAGACAGGCGTTGTGGATCTGTCGTTGCTCAACCTGCCATCGACGCCAAATACAACGGCCAGGAGTTATAGCGGATTTGCCAACGGAATGACCGTTACCGTCACGAAAGTCGGGCAGGTTGGTGGGATCTCATACGCTCTGATCAACGGCAAGCCATCCGTGAGCATGAGCGATTTTATGGCGTTGATCATCGAGTTTTCTTCGCCAGTGACGGGCATTAAAGTGCATGGCGAAAACTTCAATGGCGTTATCACTGGGAAGTTCGACGGGCTTGGCAATTTCATAGGGATCTGCGCACAGCAGCCGATCCCAGGCAGTACGCCAAATCCGACATACACACCTATCCCGACAAGCACGCCAACACTCACTGACACACCGACGCCAACATTTACGCCGACATTGACACCTACCAGCACGCCAACACTCACTGACACACCGACGCCAACATTTACGCCGACATTGACACCTACCAGCACACCGACACCTACCGACACACCGACGCCAACATTTACGCCTACATCGACACCCACCAGCACACCGACGCCTTGTGTAATCACTGGGCAATATCCTGGGGCGCGCCATGAGATTTGGTGGTCAGCAGGCGCTAGTGGTGTGGCTGCTGGGAATCCGTCACCAAACCTTAACGCGGTTTTCAACAGCACGGATGGCTATGGCCTTCCATACAGAAGTTCATCGCAAACGGGGAATACCTATGCGGCGAATTCTTTCTGGAATGGAACCGCTGGAAGCGGATTCTCCATGCTCAACGAAATGTGGATAGTTGCCCCCGCTGGAGCGAATAGCATCCTCATGAACACCCAGAACTACAATGGGGTTGCAACTGTCGGCGGCTACATCGGACCGTCGCCATCCAGTGCAACACAAAGGTGGTGGAACACGAACAACGGATCGCTTCAGGCTGTCGATATATCTTCGTATCCAACGATGTGCGGTCAACACATCATCTACGCGCGCACCTATCTGGCTGACGGGTATAACAGAAGTGGTGTCGCCATATCTTGGGACATTGGAGCGGGTAACGTTGTCGTTCCTGCATCCGCCATCTTTGGCGCAGATCCGCTCGCTGGCATAGTCCAAACGGCAACACTTCAACCAACGCCAACAGATGCACCGACCGAGACGAACACGCCAACGTCAACACCGATTCCGCCGACGCCTACCTGGACTCCGGTGCCGCCAGCGCCAACAAGCACTCCCCTGACATGTGCTTTGCCCGCCGTGGCCAACGGGGATTTTTCATCTGGCTTGAACTCTTGGAGTAATTCGGGCGATGTCATTGCGAGTAACAACACGGCGCTGTTCAATAGTGCGGACTCGGCAGTTGATGGGGTGATTGAACAAGTAGTCGGAACTTGTCCAGGTCATTCGTACAATCTGAACTTTTCTATTGACTTTGTTGGGGCTTGTTGGCCACCAAAGCAAAGAATACTCGCGGAGGTCGTGGATAACGCCTCTGGCAGCAACCTGACCCAAACGGCTTCGACATACGGCACATCAGGTGGCTATGGCGTGAGCTTTACCGCGCAAGGGCCGGTAACATTAAGGTTCACAGACATATCTGACGACTTTGCTGACTGCGACATATCTTTGGACAACGTTACACTCCCTTAGCGAAAGGAATTTTTGATGGTTTCTACGGTAGACGGTAGCAGCCAGACCAACTGGGAAGAAGTGTTCTCACGCAACCGTTACGAGCTTGGTTATGCGGCTGTGTCGTATGGCAGTACAAATATTGAGATCCCGCAGGAGCCAACAGATCGCATTGCGGCCATGCGCGCCAAGCGCAAGGCGGAGCTTGATCGGGCGCGCAAAGCCCTACGCAAAGGCAGGCGCGAGTGGTCAGAAAAGGGTGATTGCTTTTGCTGAAATTCAGTGAAACGTAAGGTTTCTGGTATAATTATGGCGCAAAGCAGAAGACCTCGCAGCACAATTCAGACTGAGGAGGTAGAAGCCCCATCGGGCATATTTATGATTCAAGATTGGGCAGAGCAGATATTGAACTCCATCTTCGATGTGATCGTTGTAGCAGATGGAAACATGAAGATCTTGGACGCGAACAGCGCGATTCAGGAGGTTGGCTACACGCAGAAAGAGTTTGTCGGGATGTCGATTCTTGACCTCACTGCGAACAAGGATGAGTTTGCGAAAGCCTTTCAAATCGTTAAGGACGATAACGGGATAGACAGGCAGGACTTACGCATCCAGGTTGCCAAAAAAGACGGAACACTTTACTACGCCGACACATCTATCCGAAAAATTCGCACCACCGAGGTCGAGGACTACCTGATCGTCTACCACGATGTGGATGAGCGTGCGAAGGCCAGACGTGCGTTAGAGGAACAAAAGTCGCTCATCGAATCGGCATTGCAAGAGGCAGACAAGGCGCGCAAGGATGCAGAGGATGCCAAGGCCAAATTAGAGCAGGCCAACCAACAGCTTGCCCAAAAGCAGGCAGTAACCGAGCAGCAGCTTATGCAGGAAAAAGAGTTTCGCATACAGCAAAACCGTTTTGGAATTCAGCAGCGCCTGGCAACGATGCTGGTCTTCTTGATCGGCGGGGCGATCTTTATGCCCTATCTGTTTCGGTTGTTTTATGTGGTAGATCAAAACATGGCCAACGCAACAGGTAATGCCCTGCTACTACTTATCAATGGGCTTATGATCATTGTGGGAGGCTTGTTTAGCCGCCGACAGAACGATAAAGAGAACGAAAAGGAGAACTAACAACCATGCAGGCAAAGTCAATTTTCGCGAGCAAAACATTTTGGTTTAACGCTCTATCAATCGCCTCGGCCATCATTGCCCTGGTCGATCCGGCCCTACTGGGCATCAGCGCCAAGTGGCTGCTGTTGGCCAGCGGATGTATCAATATCGGTCTGCGCTTCATCACTACTGGCGCCGTCTCTTTGACTGGCAGCGCTCCACAGCAATGAGACTGGCCATTCTGATTGTACTGGTGCAACTCAATCCGTTCACTCTGTCCGTGGCTAGCAGATGCGCCGGCGAGGCAGGATGGAATAGCGGGGTGCATCTGTGCGCCTGTACGGTCAAGGCCAGACTCGATCACGGCTGGAGTGAGAGTAGCGTCCTGAGTGCATACTATGCCAAGGATGCCACGCCAACCGAGGGCATGATCGAGGAGGCGAAACTAGGTTTGTCGGGCGATGGGTGCCCAACCGACGCCTACTTTCTGTTTGAGGAGTTTTCCGTTGCCAAGCTTGGGCTAGACAAAGCCTGCGCGACGGGCAGGGCGGACGAAAACGGAAAAAGTGTCTGGAGTTTTCCGTACAGGACATTTAAGGGTGGGTGCGCCAGGTGAACGATTTTGACCCAAAGCCCAACAGCAATGGACTAATCGTCTTGGGCTGCGCGGTTGTTGTTGTAATTGTCGTTGTGTTTTTACTGTATTTTTTCTGGAGGTAGATATGCCGTTAGCATCTGGAACCGTAGTAGGCTACACCGCATCGGCAGGCCCAACAAGCAAGCCTGCACCAGCGGGGGCGCCTGCATCGTCGCCAAGTGGATCAGGAGCGGCAGTGACAGATCCGCTTGTAGCTGACATGATCAGGCTGTTCACGACCGACCCGTTGCAGAAGCGCCCGAAGCGCAACCAGAACAGCATCCTGATGAAGGTCGCGCAGGATCGAGCGAACTACTGTCGGGATAATAACCTGGTCGAGCACAGAGATTTGGCTGGCCACTACGTCAACTACTACATCCGTCTGGCCGGTTACAAGTTGCCTTCCTGGTATGGTGGCGATGATAACAACTGTGAAAGCCTTGCCGCCGGCTACCAGACTGCTGCTGAAGCATGGGCTGGCTGGCTAGCCCATCCGCCGCACCGCATTCACGTCATCGGAGAAGATAAGTTTTGGGCCGACCAAGTAGACTTTGGTATCGGTCACGCAGTAGGAGGACCGTTTGGACATTACTGGGCAATCGTCACCGCCCGCACATAACCTTGAAGCACTCCGGCGAAAAAACGAGCCAGTTGTTTTGCCGGATTCCGTTGTCTCGCGCGTCGCAGAGGTCATCGCATCTCACGCCAACACAATTGGTATTGACGATACCGACCCCAGATTTCTACAGTTAGTCATCTTCGCTGAGGATGTTACCCAGGCCACAATCAACGCACTAAAGGATCTAAGCAATGCCAAGACGAACCCTGTTCATCATTAGCTTTACCATAGCGCTTCTTTGCCAGTTGTTTCTATGGCCGTTCATGGATGGCGTGCGTGGAGCAGGCACGATCCCGCCAGGCCAGGCGCTTTACTTGCCAACCGTAAAGAGTAGTTGCTTCAATGCCGCGAGTAAATACGTGTGTGCGCCAAACGTATTTGCGTTACAACCGACAGATGTGATCAGTCCTACGCTGGCTGCTTCGCATACTGGATTTGATACCTATATCAATCCTGATACAAAGACGCAGACGCCAGTATCTTACGCCTATGTCACCGTAACAAGCACCGTTGTCTATGAGGCACAAGCGTTTGTTTTCAATGGCGCCATCACGGAAACCCACGCGGCTTACATTGAGTTTTTGGCGGGGCCAGAGCGCAAAGATATTGATCTTGGCCCTGGTTTTGCCGATGAATATTCAACCGCCATCACTGCCCACGGTGCGATCACAGAAAGCGCCGTGCTTTTTCGGGTAGAAAACACCCTGACATCATTGGTGGTGAAGGGTACAGACACGCCATGCGGCCTATCTTGCATGGCCAGCATTATTAGACGGAGAATCAGATGAGCGCAAAATCATTATTGGAAAGCGCGTTACAAGTAATCAATACAAGCCCAGACGCTGCGGCGCAGCTAATCAAAGCGGCCTTGGCCGAATTGGGCGAACCGCAGACCGGCACTCAAACCGCCGGTGTTGTGGCGCCGACCAGCGAGCGAGCGGTAGTTTATGGCAAAGATGGCTATACCGACGCGAACGATCCGCGCCAGCCAAACGCACGCAACCACATCAATGAAGGTGGCAAGGTGATGGGGATGTGGCTCACGGTCCATGTAAAGCCGGAAACAAAGTATCGCTGTGTCAATGCCTACGTCATCGATGAGGTTCAGGCCAAGGGCCAGACGGTGATCTTTGTCGATGTGCGCCGCAAGGATGGAACGGTGGCTAATGAGGTCGTCCTGATGGCCACTGGCTACAAAGGCCAAGATTGGCCGTTCGATGAACTGTTAGAGCCTGGCCAGGCGTTTCGACCAGTCCAGCACATTATGGCCGATGAGCACACCGGAAAAGGCTGCTCATTCAATCCGCCTGATCTTGGCCCTTTGGCCGTGTTCGTTGCTGGGCCAGACCGCAAACCGATCAGCGACGTGATTGGCGACCTGGGGCTACCTGGCAGTCACCACATTTCGGTGTTTATCGAATTACACGAACGCTAATCGCCTACTCGGAAAATGCAAGAAAACTATACTTTACTTGCATTTTTTGAGGGGCTGTTTCCCGTAGAATTTGTATCTATAAAAGGAATTGTATGCGCAAATTGATCGGGTTATTCGTCGTGCTTGCGCTTTTGGCTGCTCTTTTTATCCAAGGGGCGCAAAGCGTCTTTGGCAACATCCCGCCAGAAAATGGCAACTACATCACGCCGGAAGCAGAGCCTCAACAAATCGACGCATCCAACGCAATCAAATTGCCCTGTGGCCGCTCGATGATAGTTCGTAGCACCCTGTACGTGCCTACCGTCTATGGCTTAAATGAAGGCGTGGCGCCGGTGGCCATTGACTGCGTGACCTCGACCCTGCCCGTTACGTCTACCTTGGTAGTCACGCCGTAAAGTTTTCGTCTTTTTGAGTTGGGTTCGCGGAGACAATATGACCGGGGAGATCATCACGATGTCCTTGCTATCACTCGTCTTGGTCTGTGTTGCCTACTACATGTTGGAGATCTAGATGAGCAAGAATCTATACGCAATGCACGATCCAGGCAACTGGGAAGACATGGTACGCGCTGCTGGCCGGGAAGCCTGGTGCGTGCATACCGAGGCCATTGGGTGCGATCCAGGCGATATGTCTGGCAAGAACTTTGCCAGGCCGAACATTACTCCCGTTGTTCGTCTCAATAATGGCTACGGCAGCACCGGCACCATTCCATTGCCGGAGCGCTATGCTGACTTTGCCAAGCGCTGTGCAAACTTCGCCGCGGCCAGCGTCGGGTGCAAACACTGGATTATCGGAAACGAGATCGCTTTGATCTGGGAAAGGCCAGATGGACAGCCAATCACTCTTGAGAATTATTGCCGTTGCTTTACTTTGTGCCGCGATGCTATACGTCGCGTTCAACCAGAAGCCATCGTAATCCCACAGCCGCCTGCACCCTGGAATGTGGAAGTGAAATACCCAGGCAATGAGGCTGGTGATTGGGTAGACCAACTGCGTGATATGCTGCGCATGATCGGCGCCGGCAATCTGGATGCCATTGCCCTGCATACCTACAGCCACGGTCATGACCCAGCGCTGATCGCTAGCGAGCAGACAATGGACCCTCCGTTTAATCACCGACGCTATCATTTCAGAGCCTATCGTGATTTTATGGATGCCATACCAACTGAGCTTCGGCACCTGGACGTTCTGATTACAGAATCAAACCCAGACGGGTGGCAGGACATCAACAATGGATGGATTCAAGCCGCCTACGCAGAGATCGATCAGTGGAACAAAGCGGGCAACCAACAGATTGTATGCCTGGCTTTCTACCGTTGGCCCAATGAAGACCGCGAGCAATTCTGGATTGGCAGCAAGGGTGGCGTAGTTGCCGACTTCCAAGCAGCCTTGGCGCACGATTATCACCACTACGAAAACCTTGCGCCCGCAATGGTTGCGAATGCAACTAAATTGCGCGCCCTGGACATCTTGAATTTACGGGCGACACCTGGAACGGCAAACAAAGATCAGTGGGACGTAATCGGAGCACTGAAGGCGGGTGAAGTGGCCGCTCTGCTTGGGCCGCACACCGACAAGGACGGCATTCAGTGGTCACAGATCCGCACCGACGATGGCAAAGTAGGCTGGGTGGCCACGGTCTTGTCCGACCAGTCGCACACAGCGGAGGTATTCTAATGTTTACGGCAGGCCAAAAACTTCAAGCAAAAGTTGTAATCAACATTCGGCGCACGCCTGGCTATCTCAACAAAGATTCTGCCTTTGATGTGGTTGGCGCGCTGCAACCTAGCGAAGTCATCACCGTGACGGGTGATCAGCAGATAGTTGACGATCTGCCGTGGGTACAATTTGAGCGGGGTTTCGTTGCTGCGCGTAGCACGGATGGAGAAATTCTGTTGGCGCCCAGAGAGGACCGTGACCTTCGGATTGTCCTACCCGTCCCGCCTGGCACTGTACTTACCCAGGGCTGGGGCGAAAACCCTGAATTCTACTCGCAGATTCCCGGCTACCCTGTGCCACTGCGTGGGCATAATGGCATCGACTGGGGCGCCGCCGAGGGCACGCCCATCTATGCCTGCGACACCGGCGTGGTGGTTAAGTCCGAGTTTGACAACACTGGTTTCGGGGAGTTGGTTAAAATCCAGCACGGCTGGGGGGAATCGATCTACGCTCATCTGTCGCAACGGTTGATCCCGGTTGGGCACACCGCTTTTCGTGGCCAGAAGATTGGGCTGATGGGCAATACTGGCCTGAGCCACGGCAGTCACCTACACTTTGGCATCCGCATCAATCCCTATGATCGGGCGGATGGCTGGGGCGGGTTCTCTAATCCAATGGGGTACTTTTTGTGAGCGACGAATATAAGAAATTTGTCACGATTGATACAGTCCGGTTTCGTGCTGCACCAGGCGGAGAAGTGCTTGGCTTACTAAAAAACGGCAGCATATTGGCCAGCTTAGGGCCAACGGTAACGAGGGATGGCGTCGAGTGGTTGCCGGTTATGAATGGCACAACGGCTGGCTACTTGGCCTATTCCCTGGTAGTCCCATTGCCAGATGAAGATTTTGATCGGGCAATCCATTTTGTCCTGGCGCAAGAGGGTGGATTTGTGGACGATCCACGCGACCCAGGTGGGCGCACGAACTTTGGCATTAGCCAGCGCGCCTATCCCGATCTGGACATAGCAAGTCTGACCAAGCAACAAGCCACTGAGATTTATCGCGAAGACTACTGGAAACGAGCGGGGTGCGCTGAATTGCCGTGGCCAGTCAACCTAGCCCATTTTGATTTCGCAGTCAATGCCGGCATTGGGGCGGCAAGCAAACTGCTTGGGGAAAGCGGCGGAAACTTTGCGGCCTACCTGGCCGCGCGTCGAGCGTTCTATCAATCCCTCAACAGCTTTAGCGTGTTCGGCCAAGGCTGGATGAACCGCGTGAATCAGTTAGAGGATTATGTGAAACGGATTGGTTAACCCCACAGGGTGGGGACGGTTCGACAAGACTTCGGCGTGAGCGCTCAGTCGAACGCTCACCGTCCGCTAGCCGAGCTTGTCGAGGCCACACCCCCACAGTGTGGGGAAACCTAGGTAATCGGGCTTTTTGGCAATTCGGGACACCCCCACAGTGTGGGGACGGGTTCGACAAGACTTCGGCGTGAGCGCTCAGTCGAACGCTCACCGTCCGGTAGCCGAGCTTGTCGAGGCTACACCCCCACAGCGTGGGGAAAACCACATGCTACCCCGATGTGCCGAGGATAAGCGGGGAACACCCCCACAGCGTGGGGAAAACCGCAATTTTTAAGCAAACTGTAATTTACAGTAACACATCTTCAATCAAAGCACAAGAGCAAACTTTTCAGGAGAATCATGCCTACAAAACTTCTATTCATTGCCTTGATCACCATCGGCATTGCCTACACCCAGGCCAAGGAGGATGGGCCATTCGGCCTATCCAGGCTTATTCGCACCCTCGCAGAAAAGACCGGCGTGGAGTGGATCAAGGATGGGTTCGCCTGTCCGTTCTGTGTCTCCTTCTGGGTGGCCATGTTTGCGGCCTTCCTATATTACCCGTTTGGGTATCAGGAGTTTGCCAAGCTATGGCTTGGCGGGTTTGGCGCTTCCGTTGCTTTTTTCATTTATGTAGGCTACGGAAGCCGTTGACGCACCCCCACTAGGTGGGGAAGATAAGTTGATTTCCAAATATTCGGAGCACCCCCACTAGGTGGGGAAACCTGGAAGGGTATTATTAGGCGGCACACCCCCACTAGGTGGGGAATTACAGGCGATCCACGGCCATAATCACTGTGGGTGGCACACCCCCACAAAGTGGGGAAACTCTAGAACGAACGGAATAAGGGATAAGGGACACCCCCACATGCGTGGGGAAACCGTTCGGCCATCAACGCCGGTTCCACTGGAGTACGGAACACCCCCACAGCGTGGGGAAACCAACATTGGCACCCGCTTGTGAATGCCACTGCGGAGCACCCCCACATGCGTGGGGAAAACGCGCGCAACATGGCAGGTGATCTCATTTTTGCCGGAACACCCCCACATGCGTGGGGAAAACGGCGCCATGTCAAAAATCTTTTTCGCAAGCGGAACACCCCCACATGCGTGGGGAAAACGCCAAAGCACAAAGAAGGAAAAGAACACGGCCAGGAACACCCCCACATGCGTGGGGAAACCAGCGGAGAGAAAGTCTCCGTTTCTCCAGACTTCGGCCCACCCCCACATGCGTGGGGAAAACTCGTTATTGCCGCTGCCTTAGAAGTGAACACGCGGAACACCCCCACATGCGTGGGGAAAACGTCTGGTGGCCGCTGGTGGGGCGCTGGGCGCAGGAACACCCCCACATGCGTGGGGAAAACCCTATTTCGTAAGACGCACCGTAAGTCATGCCGTTGGCATTATACCACACATCGTAGAGCACTCCAATCTCTAACAAATCGTACCCAAAATTAGGTACGATCCACGATTACAGAAGCTTCTCTGATCTGCTAGGCTACCCCTAGCAGATTTTTTTTGTTCGGCGTTGGGTTCGCCGCGGATATAAAGTTTTTCACACCTTCATCTTGGGAGCAATATGGCAAACACACTTGCCGAATACGATAGCGCGGGATGCTTAACGCCATTCTCCAATGGAAGTGACGGGCAGGTTCTGCAAATTGTAAACGGCACGCCAACCTGGGTTACGCTCGCCATTACCTGCGAGGATATTCAGGATTGTATCGGGAGTGGCGTTGGGCCAGCCGTAGCAAACACGGGCATATCCTACAGCGACGCGACCAACTCATTTAAGTTTGATACGGCGCAACTGCCCGCAGCAACCGGCACCGTAAGCAACATTGTTGTATCCACCAGCAATCAAGCATCTGGCGCGACCATGACGCCGGCCCAGCTTGTTACGGCAATGTGCTCCAACATCCTAACTTGCGCTGGCATTCCAATCCAGTCTGGCGCCGGCTTACCCGCTGCTACAGCAAACGCCCCTATCGTTTGGACGGATACAGCTACCGGGAATATCTACTATCGAGATCCAACCGGCGCAAACGTGCAATTGAGCAGTCCGGCATCGGATATTCCGATCTCTAACATTACAGGCACGCCGCCTGGTATCGCTGGCTCACCTGGCGTGTTCACCGACACAGACACCGGAACAGTCTACTACCGCGACAATGCTGGCAGCGTTGTGGTGCTTGATCAGACCTGCTGCGTTTCGGTTCAATCAGGC
>Ga0209407_1000997_pt1 | contig 31670 bp, 29 predicted proteins | sample AD_JPNHG3_MetaG_FD_184410 | JGI IMG/M metagenome (GOLD analysis project Ga0209407, IMG submission 184410) | Active sludge microbial communities of municipal wastewater-treating anaerobic digesters from Japan - AD_JPNHG3_MetaG (SPAdes) (version 2) | ecosystem: Engineered > Bioreactor > Anaerobic... | reverse complement strand
GATACCTCCTTTCGAGTTTTGGCGAATTCTCCAAAGGCGTATCAGATGCTCTCTGCTTTTTCAAAGAACAGGTAACGTGTATTTTATGCTATCAATAAAATATAATCCCGTCATTACCAGAAACGGCCAGCTTCTCCCATTATCCTTCGGCATTTTTCTGTTGTACATAACCATTATGTCGTGGATTGCACACAGGGGTATCGTTAATGCGTATGCCAGGCGTTAAATATAAATATGCGGCGTACATATCCAGTTTTCTGGCGCTTTCACTCATTGTTTTCAACATCTACTATTTTTTTATAAGGCGCGATGTAGGCATATCGTTTTATATACAAAAGGCATTTTACCCTGCCAGAGACGCCGTCTTAATGTCGCCCGACTATAAAGACCTGGTTGATGAATATGCGAATTTTAATCAGTCGGCAAACACTGCAGTCATTGTTTTCCTGGGTGACAGCCTCACCAAGCGGTTCAACGTTCAGGAATACTTTCCCGGTTATGACGTTCTCAACAGAGGTGTATATTCAGACACCACTGTGGGGCTCTTGAATAGGTTGGACAGAAACGTAAATAATTTGAAGATAAGTAAGCTCTTTTTGCTTATTGGTTACAATGATCTACAGTATCGTACGAACAAGGAGATCCTGGCTAATATAGGCCTGGTAGTGGATCGAATACACTCAGGGAAAATTTATGTTCAAAGCCTGTTGCCGGTAGAGGCAAGAAGAAAAGATATTAATTCCCGTATAAATGACATAAACGAAAGCTTAAAAATGCTGTGTGAATCCAAGGGGATTGAATTCATAGATCTACACAGACACTTTCTGGATGACACAGGCGGGATTTCAAGAAAATATTCTCTCGATGGCATTCACCTGAACGGGGCAGGCTGTCGTTTGTGGAAAGAATTAATTCTAGCTAAACTCTGATCTGCACTTCAGTTTTTCAAATGATATCGCTCCGTGCTTTTGTCATTTTACGACCTCAAGAAAACAGGATTGTGTATTTTACGAAAATGTCTAACGAAGGCGTGAGTTTTACACTGTGGCATATCAGAAACCGATTTTTCCACTCCGTTAAGTGAAAGAATTCCAAATGCCATTCAAAGATTACTATGTATCTCATTTTGATAAAACGAACCAAATCGATGCCGCTTATGGAGACACTTCTTTATACTATATCCTGTTTATATTTGTACTATTGATACTTGTGACCGGGAAAAATGTTCGAAAAGGCAACTTTAATGGAAAGGCCGCTGGTGATCATTTTACACATGAAACAACGACATCATTTAGAGGTCTTGCGATCGTGTTTCTTCTCCTCGGGCATTTATCGGAGAAGTGCATAGAAGGGGTTACTTTTCTTGACAATGGCGGGCGATGGGCTGTCGTTGTGTTTTTGTTCTTGTCCGGTGTTTCGCTTGCGAAGACTTATGGACTCGACAGCCTGGATAAAAGATTCATTCTTAACAGGATAAGAAGAATCGCTATACCTTACTGGATGACCCTCGCGTTGTTCCTTGTTCTGGATTATTTTCTGATCGGCTACCATTATTCCATAAAACGGATCATTCTGGCTTTTTGTGGAATCATGTTCCCTTGGCCGCCTATTGGCCATGCCTGGTTCATCACATATATACTCTTTCTTTATGGTCTTTATTATTTTGTCTCTCTCTTGCAAGTGAGCAAGCAAAATAAGGCATTATCCCTGTTACTGCTGTCCTATTTATTCATGCTTACCATAGTCAACACGCGATTATTCAACTACTTCGCATTATGGGTCATCTACACCGCCGTATTTCCGGCTGGTGTATTGATCGGATTGTACAGGAACAAGATCTTTGATTTTCTGGGAGGCCTGTATGGCAAATCTCGAGGGGTGTATGCTGTCATCTTGATAATCATGCTGACGTGGTATTATCGGGGGTCGTCACACGGTTGGTTGTCTCAGCCCGATAATGTGATGCGGACGATTCATACTTTTCAACCGCTCATACTGGTGATTTTTTTGACAATGTTTGCCTGCTTCATCGATTCATTCAACTATCAATCAAGCGTGTTGATGTTTCTGGGAGATTATTCATATGAAATATATCTGTTACATCTGCCGTTTATGGAATACTACGATTTTGAACTGTTTAGAAAACCGCTCGTCGAATATTTTTTCATATACTTTGCAACGATATTACTGATGAGCTACTTAGTTAGAAAAATTACAAAATATATGAATCAGAAAATCTTGTTCTTCAGGCCACACCTCAAACATTCATGAAACTGTCATACCAGAAAGCGATTTCTCAGCGATCATATGGTGATGTGCTGTAAGCCGGGGCGAAGCACGTGTTCAGTCGGCATTCCTTGGTGATGAACGAATATTTGTGAACGTGTGTTTATCATTCCCACGAGGGTTACAGCGAAACTATAAATGTGGAAATATTCTAAAGATATTCTATCCGCCGCATTAATTTTCGTTTTCTCTCATACAGAGTAAAAAAAGACCATTGGAAGACGGTTCACATCGCATCGGTCAAAGGCGCATTCTTGCCGTAGATGTCCTGAGGGGCTGTGCGATGGTGTTGGTGATACTCCAGCATTCTTATCTCAGTGTGAACATGAAGGCTATCCCGCCCCTGGTTGACTTCTCAATATGGGATATGACCGGCCTCGCCGCCGTGGCCTTTGTATCCATCTCCGGGATGATGTACAGCTATTTCCTCTACACACGATCCGATTGGCGGACGGCATACCGGCGTTATGCCAGGCGCGCGGCATTTCTGCTTCTGGCCGCACACTTAGCCGTCAACCTGGCGGGCTACTATTTCAATGCGGCTGGTAAGGAGTTTTCTTCAAGCGCTCACGCCGTATGGAGCCTGATAGTCTTTAATTTCCCAATCACCGATATGATCGCGGTATGCCTGCTCATAGCCTCCGTGTTCATCGTCTGTTTGGGTTCTGCGATGAGAGCCGCAGTCATCATCGCTTTGCTGGTATCGGCGGTTTTCGTCAGGGCCTGTGTGGTTCCGGCGGATCCGCTTTGGACCACTATCCAGGAGGCGACATTCGGTGTTCTGGATGTGCCCAGGGTATTCTGGTTTCCGTTGGTCCCGTGGCTGGCTATATTTCTATCGGGTTCTTTTGCGGGTTATGCATTGGCGTGCCACAAGAAAGGAACGCTGGAAATATCTGCAACGGCGAAGATGATCAACAGAGGCGGTTTCTTTTTAGCGGTCTCCGGCGTATTGCTTGTGCTTGGCTATAAAATGCTGAAGATCGCCCTGGGCAACACATGGAACCATAATATATTTCTTGCCATCTATCCGGGCCAGACAACAACACTGCTGCCCGGCTACCTGGCTGTGCTTGCCTTTCTATTAGCCGGGCTGGTGAAACAAATAGACATTTTCGGGCACTATAATCGCCTGTTCTGGCTACTCTCCGTCCTTGGAAGAACATCTCTCTTCACATTCGTGATCCAATTCGCCGTTGTCGAGAGTGTCCCTGCGATACTCGGGCTCAAAGGGGCGCTCAGTTTTGGCGGTTTCCTTATTCTGTTTTCCGCAGGTCTGGTCGTTGTGTGGGTATTTTCGTATATCTATGGCCGTCTGAGAGGCTGGATTCCGGGAAACGATTACGCCGTATGTGTCAAGACGGCACAGATACACGGCCAAAGTGTCCAGGAGCTTACTCCCGCAAGATAGAAAATTCCTCTCGCACGCTACCGCCTGTTACCGTGCAAGGCCCGCTACCTCCTCCGAGTAGCCGCTTTCCTTCCCTGATTTATCAAAGGCCGTAACAGCGATAAAATATACCTGGCCTTTTACAAGGCCCGTTAATTGATAAGTCACCTTTCCCGATCTCAAGTCGTCTGCGGGCGTGACAACAATTGATCGGGTGTAATTACCGGGGGAAATCCCATAGTAGATTTTATAGCCCGCCAGATCAGCCTCGCTGCTTGCATTCCACTGCAGCGAAATAACGCCCCCATTGCCTGAAAAGAATACGACCCAAACGGCGATGGCAATGAGCAGCATTGCAAAGAAAATGACCGGTATGGCTTTACGGTTTATCATATCTCCTGCCAGTGCTGCCTGATCATGCGGGATTTGAAGGGATCATTTATTCAATCATTGTGATCGCATGAAATACCACATTTGCTCGAAATTTACTCATATTTTATGCCGATGCAGGTGCCACCCGCAGAACCTGATAACGCGGTTCACATACGACAAATGGAAGATACCGAACACTTTCAGCCAAAAAGAAGATGAAACATTTCAAATAGTTACATCGGATTTACCGGCCTGAATAATATCTCAAAGATAATCAGAAAATGAAACTGCTATTTTTCTTCGGCACCCGCCCTGAGGCCATCAAGCTCTCCCCGCTTGTCAAAGAGCTGAGGAAATATGGGGAGTTGTTTGACGTGAAAATCTGTGTTTCGTCCATGCAGATGGAGACGCTTAAACAGACGCTTGACTTTTTTGAAATCGGAACCGACTTCGATTTAAATATTGGGGAACAGGAGCAAAGGCATTGTGACTTATTGAACAAATTCATTAAGGGTATCAGCGATGTCATGAGGCAATGCAGACCCGACTATCTGATCGTCCAGGGAGACACGACAACCAGCTTTGCAGGGGCGCTGACTGCGTACTATGAAACGGTCAGTGTGGCGCATCTGGATGCGGGTCGCAGAAGCCTTGACAGGTACACGCCTTTTCCTGAGGCGCTCAACAGCAGACTGACTTCGCAGATAGCCGATATTCACTTTACACCTTCGGAAGAAGCAAAACAGAACCTGCTCAAAGAGTCGGTGCCCGGCAATAAGATTTTCGTAGTGGGCGACACAGGGGTTGACACGCTCTATTTTTGTCTCGACCAGATCAGGAACAAAAATCCGGGTGAATTCCCGGCACTGCAATCGGTCAATTTCGATAGGAAAATAATACTTGTCACGGAGAGAGGCGAAAACAGACAGGAAAGTCATTATGTAAATTTCGATCAGATCCTGGAAGGAATCGCTCGGCATGATTCTGTAGAAGTCGTCTATTTCGCCCAAAACAATACAGGCATCCGACGGTCTGTGTCCAAGACGTTGAATACCCTGACTAACGTGCACATGATGGAACCACCGGATTTCCCGTCCTTTGTCTATTTGATCAATAGATCCTGTCTGGTTATCACGGATTCCAGCAGGATGCAGGAGACAGCATCATCTCTCGGAAAAAACGTACTTGCCGTGGGAGTTAACATGGATGAGACGGTGGGTGTCGAGACTAATTTTACGAGAACAGTCGGCACGGATCCGGATACCATCGTGGAGGCGGCGTCAGGGCTGCTTGATGATCAGACGGCATATGCGCGGATGGCAAGAGCGGTCAGTTACCATGGAAACGGATCCGCCTGTGTTAAAATAAGGCAAATCCTGTCGGGTATCTACGAGGAACGGATAAGCAATAGTAGCAGGCGTAAATTAAAAAGCACTGCAAGCCACATTAAAAATAGCAGATAATTTGAGTTTTTTTATTGTGTGGAGGGCGATATGGGATCACCATGTATGAAGAGGATGAAATGGCCTTTGTGGATGTGCCTTCTGGCGGGAGTGATTGTAACGGCAACATGGGGTTGTGGAGGGGGCGGGGAGGTTCGAAATTCCACGTCCGGTCATCTGCCGTCGACAAAAGCCGGCATCACCATTGACCACAACTCCACGGACCTCAACCGGATACCGATACAGTGGATCCATACCGCAAAAACAAAATTGCACATTGCGTACGGCCACACGTCTCATGGGAGCCAGCTCATTACCGGTATGGAGGGTCTGGCAGGGTTTAAAGGCCCTCAGTATGCATTTAACAAGGGCGGTACAGGGGGAGCACTCGATTTGCGGGATACCCCCTTTTCCGAAGCCTATATGGATCTCGGCTATCCCGACAGGTCAAAGTGGGTGAATGAAACAAAGAACTATCTTGCATCGCACCCCGAGGTAAATGTCATCATCTGGTCCTGGTGCGGGCAGGTCGATGGATCAGAAGCAGAAATTGATAACTATTTGAAATTAATGAACAATTTAGAGAAGAATTATCCGAATGTCAAATTTGTATACATGACGGGTCATCTGGACGGGACCGGCGTTGCCGGGAATGTACATGTTCGAAATGAACAGATCAGGGCTTATTGCAGGGCCAACAACAAGATACTTTATGACTTTGCGGATATCGAGAGCTATGACCCGGAAGGCACGAAGAATTTCATGGCACTGAAGGGCGATGACGGCTGCAATTATTCAGGCGGGAACTGGGCGCGCGAATGGATTGCGGCGAATCCGTCCGACCCGCTGTCGGCACTTGCTGCGTCCTGTGGAAATTGCGCTCACAGCGAGAAGTTAAATTGCGCCCGGAAGGGCATTGCGGCCTGGTGGCTGTGGGCAAGGCTTGCGGGGTGGGAGGGAAACTGAGCAGCAAGTCTAAGACCTGCTGCAATTATGAGTTTCGAGTTTTGAATTTTGAGTTTCATAAGGAAAAGAGAGAAACAACAATTTTGAATTATGACCGGGGCGCCTAACTCGTCAGAGGGGCGAACCATGTATAACAATTCCGTACCGGGGTCGCCATCAAGGCGGCCAATTTTGAGTTTTGAGTGTGAAAAGGAAAAAACAGGTAAAACCCATTGTGAGTTTTGAATTTTGAGTTTCATAAGGAAAAGACAGAAACAACAATTTTGAATTATGACCGGGGCGCCTAACTCGTCAGAGGGGCGAACCATGTATAACAATTCCTTACCGGGGTCGCCATCAAGGCGGCCAATTTTGAGTTAAGTTAAACAGCATCGATTGATAAAGCTGGATAAAAAAAGCCCGCTGGAATCGGCGGGCTTTTTTATTGCGTCACATGGATTACGGTGTGGCGCAAGAATAACGGCCACGAGATTGCACGAAGCAGGTATAAATGCAACAGGCAAACAGTGTGGCTATATCATGGCTAAGGCTTTCGTATAACCGAAGGCTCAAGCTTTCTTTTGCTGTTTCAGCTCCTCCCGTATCTGTCGAAGCACTATGGCGATTGTAAACAGCAGGAAAATAGCTGCAAACTCAAGCAGCCGCCATGGATAGTAATAAGGATAAAGTATAGAATAACCCGCAAGGTTTGCGAGCCGTTCGAATACCGCTATAAAAAGACATATGAACGACAAAGAGAAAAAAATTCGGGCGCCGAGGCTCATCATTTTTTCAGAGTTCATCATTTTCTCCTTTCGTTAGAGAAAGACTAATTTCGGGGGATAACCAAAACTTCAGGCGAGAGGTATCCCGTCCTCCAGTCAACCTTGACAACCAGAATTGTTTTGTCCGGCTTTTCAAACCACAATTGCGCCATATTCGGAGTAGTGGAGTTCATGGTAACACTAACCAGCTTTCCGAAATCGTCAGGTATGGCTTCAAGGGATTTCATTTTCTCGAATTTCAATGTCGGCGGTGTTGGTTCAATTTTTTGACAGGAAAATACAAAGACGCAGGTCAGGATCAGACAAACAATCACAATCTTATGGGAATGCATAAGCCCTCCTTTTTGATTTTAAAAATGGTTGAGTTATCCCGGGTTGCCAATTCCCGCAGTTTTGTACCACAGAAAAAAAATCAGTCCCAAGAGCAGAGCGAAGATTATATGAAGAAGCCTCTGAGGGATTGCCGTATCCATCAGAGGCTTGAATCGACTATCTCGAGACAACCATTTTTCATCGCTTTATCCAGATGGACAAAGGGTCTTTATTCAAGAAATACTAAATCACTGATTAAATTAACAAAAAACTGAACAAATCTCAAACAGAAAAAGCCCGCCTGGAATGGCGGGCTTTTTCATTGACGGCTAAATTCTTCTTGCTGACGTTTCGACGCAACCCCAGCCATGCGTCGATCAGTTTTTTTGTTCTCCTTACCTCCTTTCCTTTCGCCTAAGGTTGATCAGTTAAGAATCTGAAAACCTCTTTACGCCGGTATCACCTCCTTCTCTGTTGGTGACAGCCGACTTCTATATATGCAAATTCTGTACTAAATTGTCGAGACCGTCAGCGAAACGATCATTTGTAAAATGTGAGTAAATCCAATAAGATATACACAAGCCCTGGAGTGGCTGATTCAGGCTCTGTCCAAAAATGACAGATAATTGCCATCGAACTTCCTCAAAGCATGCTCGAATTTTGACTTACCAATGAAATCAATTACTTGGATAGTCAAATAGCTGACTGAGCGTCCAACATACTGATATAATTATCGTAATTAATTATTTGAGCTGGTATGAGCCAGGATGGAATGTCGACTAAAAAAACGCGAGCAAGGAAACCATTCAGGATGGTTGCAACGGTTGTTATAATTTGGATGGCAAGAACTGCCCGGGAATATGAGGCTCTGCGGAAGATAATGAGAAAACAAATGGTACTCGTTTTGTCCGGATTCGCAGGTCAGGGTCACTGCACGAAGTGAAAATAACGGATGATCAAGGAGGCTTCAGACAGCGCAACAACAGATAGGACAGGGTCAAAGTGGCCCTGCCTGGCTTACCATTTTGGTGTTGAAAAATTATATTTAAGTGTTACGCTGATACGACGATATATTGGTTGTATGTAAAAAAAACGCAGGCGGTTATTAATCAGTCCATAATAGTATAGACATTTTCAAGCGTATGTGGTATAAGCGCGGCCATGAAAGAAATGGATGGCCGAAAGCTTAAGCACGATGTCCTGACAGAGCTTCGCAAACGCGCGGTAGCCAGGGTTCAAAGCGGCGAGAGCCCGGAAGTGGTTGTGAGCACTCTGGGGTTCAGCCGTGCGTCGATTTACAATTGGCTGGCCCTGTTCAGGGCCGGCGGCTGGGATGCCCTGGATGCCAAAAAGCGAGGCGGCCGCCCCCGTAAGCTCAACGGCCACATGATCCAATGGGTCTATCGAACCGTGGTCGGCAAAGACCCTCGCCAGTATCATTTTCCATTTGCCTTGTGGACCCGCAAGGCCATCGGCTCGTTGATTTACAAGAAATATGGGATCCGCTTGAGCGCCAATTCGGTGGGCCGTCTTCTGGCACAGCTGGGCATCACGGCCCAGAAGCCGCTGTGGAAGGCCTATCAGCAAGACCCGGAGCGCGTGCGCAAGTGGGTTCAAGAGGAATATCCCGCGATCGAAAAGGAAGCCAGGCAGCTGAAAGCGGAGATCTGGTTTGCAGACGAATCGGGTCTTCGCAGCGACTATCATGCGGGAACGACCTGGGGCGTCAAAGGGCATACGCCCGTGGTGAAGAGCACCGGTGCGCGATACCGCCTCAACATGATCAGTGCCGTGAATCGGCGCGGCGGGATGCGGTTCATGATCGAAGAGAAAGGGGTGAATGCCGATGTCATTTGCCGCTTTTTGGAACGTCTGATGGCGGGAAGCAAAGCGCCCGTCTTTTTGATCTGGGATGGTCATCCGGTGCACAAATCCGGACAAGTCAAGAAGACGGTCGAGAGCTACGAAGGCAAGCTGCGCTTGTATCTGCTCCCCGGGTATAGTCCGGAGTTGAATCCCGGCGAAGGGGTCTGGCGGGAAGTCAAATCGCACCGGCTCGGACGTGCCGGCATCTTCTCCTTTGCCGACATGAAATCCAAGGCGCTGGGGGCCCTTCGCTCCCTGCTGAAGCGACCGGATATCATCCGTGGATTTTTTCATACGCCATCCACTCTATACGCGTCATGATGTCCGTTCTATTATGGACTGGTTAATAACTCAGCGGGAGAGTGCTACCCTCACACGGTGGAAGTCGCTGGTTCAAATCCAGCACCGCCTACCATGATCATAAAGGGTGAATCTGAAAAGGTTAACCCTGGCTGGATATAGAATAAAAAGTTTCCGGGGCTGTAGCTCAACCGGGAGAGCACATTGGTAGCAATACTGATGGCGTAGAGGTTCAATTCCTCTCAGCTCCACCATGCTCATCAAAGGCAGGGCCATCACCGGCCCTGTCTTTTTTTTATGCTTTCTTTCGAGCATGCGGGGGCGAATCATTATCGAGCTTCCCTTCCTTTTCTCATGGCCCCTGAGCCCGCACAGTCACCCATTTCCTGAACGGCCGAGGTCCTTTAAGCTCAAATCCGGCATGCCGGTAAATGCATTTTCAATAAAGATTTTATGCCACATTGTAAAAACGATTATTTTCCACAGCAATTCCGACCAGTTTTGCTTTTTGGAATAATGCTCCCCGCAAATTCTGCGCAGGAAATTCATATCGAAATAGTCAATCAGGGCTGGATTATCAAAAGACAAAATCGACGTGAGTCTCTCGTAGAGCGGCCCCTGCAGCCAAAAGCCGACAGGATGTGAAAGGCCCCTCTTTTTCTGCTTCATAATCTGCGCCGGCAGGATGCTTTCTACCGCGTCTTTGTAGACGATTTTGGTTCTGAATAAACCGGCTTTGTACCTGTTGGGGATATTGAGGCAAAATTCCATGAACCCGGGGTCGCAAAACGGCGCCCTGTAGTCGATGCCCAGCTCGGCAAGCGGTACAAGAGCCCTTGTCAACTGTTCACTGACGAGATCGGAATAGCAGTCGGCAACGAAAATTTGCATGAATGGATCAGAACTGCCGGCTGCATGGTAAAATGGCGCGAGGGAAGGCTCTGATTCACGGTTCGTCTTCAGGAAACCCGCAAGAAAGAGATTATCTCTGAGTTCGTCATAGCTTCCGAAGAGAAGGGCTTCATTGGCTTTGAGGATATCCGGCTGGACAGATCGGGAAAGCTTTTTGATCCTGTTGATGATGCTGTAATGATCTGCCCCGACAGGCATGCGGGAAAGAAGCGACCTGAAAAGCCTGCCTGACTGCCGGGAAAAGGGGATTTTATTGTATAACTGTAAAAATGTTAAAGCATTGTACCTCTTGTAGCCGCCGAGAACTTCATCGGCTCCCGCCCCGACAAAGACAACATCAACGAGATTCGCGGCCAAATCACTCAGGCTGACCAGGGAAATCAGCGATGGATTTCCAAAGGGCTGCTCAAACTGCCACACCATTCTGCACAAATGCCTGTCTATATGCTCGGGGCCATTGATCAACTCGTGATGGCTGGATCCAAAATGACTTGCCGCCAGGCGTGCCTGATTCAGTTCGTGATAATCCTTGTATTCTTCCCCGAACCCGATGCTCATGGTCTGAATCTTCGATGGATCACGAACACGGCTTAATACCGCGAGCAGGGTGTTTGAATCTATTCCGCCACTGAGATATACACCAATCCGTTCGTCGGCAGCGACCCTGGCATGAATGTTTTCCTCGATTTTTTCATACAGCGCCTCCCGGAGGCTGCCGCCGGTCAAGCCTATTTCGGTGGAAGGACGAAGCTTCCAATATTGAACAACCTTGCAGCTGCCCTTTCCGCATTTGATCCAGTGACCGGGTTCCAGCTCTTTTATCGATTTGAATATGGTATCGGGCGATATCACATACCCGAACTTGAAGAAACTCTCGAGAGCAAAACGGTTGATCTCGCGAGAGACGCCGGGAACGTTCAGCAACGACTTCATATGGGAAGAAAAGATTAAGTACCCTTCCAAAACCGTAAAGTAGAGCTTTCGCCCCCCCATTTTATCCCGGATGAGAATGAGCTTTTTCTCCTTTTCATCTTTGATGATGAGGATGAAATCGCCCGTCAAGTCTGCAAGCACCTCATGCTTATCAAGGCTGTATAGATGCGCTATTTTCGCTGCGCAGCCTTGATCCTCTGTGTCTTTCAATTCCGGATATCGTGAAAACAAGCTGTCTTTACGATAGACATTTCCCATGACGATGACCAGCAAATCCGGGCTTTCATAGGTTGATTCACTTTTCTTTTTTGATAGGTTATCGCTCCAGTATATCGCTCCATCATCGCCTATGTTTTCATTGACAGGCTGGAAATCCGGTCGAATATGCGAAGGACGACCTGACGGCCTGCCGCTGAAATTCTGGTACCCGAATATCCGAGTCATTGTCTTTATTCTATTCTGATGAAAATAAATGCAACCATTCCGGCGTGAATCGAACTCCGTGGGGGTTCGACCCTCCCTGGATTGCCCTGTTATATTGATAAGTTAGGTATTGATTTTGTAATATTTTTTGTACCACGTCACGAATTTTCGGATGCCCTCTCCGATGGACGTGGATGGCCTGAAGCCCACGGCCTTCATGAGGTCGTCGATATCGGCGTAGGTTTTGGGGACGTCGCCGGGCTGCATCGGGAGGAAGTTCTTCTTCGCCTTCTTCCCGAGGCATTTCTCGATGGCGCCAATGAACTCCATCAGGCCCACGGGACTGTTGTTGCCGATATTGTAGATCTTGTAGGGGGCGAAACTCGTGCCCGGGTCCGGAGCCTTGCCGTTCCACCGCGCGTTGGCCGCGGGGACCCTGTCCATGATCCTCGCAACACCCTCTATGATATCGTCGATGTAGGTAAAGTCCCTCTTCATCTTGCCGTAATTGAAAACGTCGATGTAGGTCCCCTCCAGGATCGATTTCGTGAAGGAGAAAAGTGCCATGTCGGGCCTCCCCCAGGGTCCGTAGACGGTGAAGAATCTGAGGCCCGTGCAGGGGATTTTGTAAAGGCTGGAATACACATGGGCCATAAGCTCGTTTGCCTTCTTTGTAGCCGCGTAGAGGCTTATGGGGTGGTCCACGTTGTGGTGAACGGAAAAGGGCATCAGGGTGTTTGCGCCATAGACGGAACTCGAGGAGGCGAAGACGAGGTGCTGTACGCCCTTATAGCGGCAGCCCTCGAGGATGTTCATGAAGCCCACGATGTTGCTGTCGATGTAGGCGTAGGGGTTTTCGATGGAGTAGCGTACACCTGCCTGTGCGGCCATGTGGAGGACGACATCGAAGAGGTGGTCTTCGAAAAGCGTGTCCACCCGGTCCCGGTTCTTGATGTCCAATTTGGTGAAGGAGAAGTTTTCATGCTTCCGGAGGATGCCGAGCCGGGCCTTTTTCAGCTTCACGTCGTAGTAGTCGTTCAGGTTGTCGATGCCGACGACAGCGTCGCCGCCGTCAAGCAGCCGCTTCGAGAGGTGAAAGCCGATGAAGCCGGCCGCCCCCGTCACAAGTATTTTTCTCATATCGACCCCGAAATTCTTAAAGTCCTTGAAATGATGTGAAAATGACGTGCCAGAATGCCGCGTCCTGTAACTACCAGTAATCCATCGAAGTTTCAAATCGAATTATTGAGGCCGTCAAGGGAAGGGCAGGGTGTTGGAAATATGTAACGCCTTGAAATCGTTATGTACTATTACGGATAATCGGGAAGAAAAACCATGGAATTTCGTTTAAGTTTTGCCCGATCATGCCGATGTTACGGTTACTGGACACCTGAAAAAGGCAAACCACGCCTAAAGGGTGGGACGCAAAGCCACGGGCCTAAATCCCAGGGGGACAGGGCAGCCGGGTTGCCAGGCGAAACAGCACTTCCGTGTGCTGGATTTTGCCGGCGCAAATTGAATTCAGCAATGGAGGTGCTCATATGTACCAGGCAGGCCTGCGGGGAGATCTGCGAAAGAGAAGATCCCCCCATTTATTTATCCATGACGCTCTCATTCTCACAGCCTTCCTGTTTATCTTTTTTCTGCTGATCTCCACTTCCCATGCCCAGCAGGTCAGTCTTGCCTGGAACGCGAACACCGAGCCGGACCTGCAGGCATACAGGGTTTACAGCGGCACGGCAAGCCGGACCTACTCGAGCAACTCGAACGTGGGGAACATAACGACATGCACGATCAGCGGCCTCACAGCCGGGACGACCTATTTCTTTGCCGTCACGGCACTCGATTGCGCGGGGAACGAAAGCGGGTATTCGACTGAAGTGAGCTACACGGTCCCCGTGCCGGCACCGCCGCCCGCACCGGCACCGCCGCCCGAGCCGGCGCCCGCGCCAACCCCGACCCCGACACCGACGCCGGAGCCGGAGACGGCTCAGGAGCTTGTCTTTGCGACGAGGCCGTACGGAACGGCCGAGCTGGGAAGTAAAAGCAGCTATAAAACCAAGGCGCAGTCTTTCAAGGCGATCGGCACCCGGATCGATTCGGTGCGCCTGGCCCTGATCAAGTACAGGTACCCGAACCAGACGATCAACGTGTATATCAAATCATCCCTGACCGGTACGCCGCTGGCGAAAGCGCAGATCCAGCCGTCGCAGGTCACCTCGAGCAACTACAGCAAGCCGAACTGGATCAATGTAGCGTTCCCCACGCCCGCCCAGGTTACAAAAGGGAAAACGTATTATCTGGTTCTGGAAGTCTGCAGCTACAATTCCAGGAATTACTACAAAATGCTCGTGTCAAAAAATACATATCCGGACGGGGTGTTTTACTCGACCATTTCACTGCCGAGATGGGATATTGATTCGATGGGAAGCGTGAAGTTCGGGCAATAGCCCGCATTAGGCCTGCAGCCTAATGCAGTTTTGAATTATGGCACGAAGTGCCAGGCGTTGGGCATTAGGCATCAGGCGTCGGGCGTCAAGCAAAAAATATTGAGCGATTTTGAATTAGGATAATTGAGGATAAATAAAAATAAAATTCATAACTCATAGCTTGAAACTGAAAATAGGAGTAGGAATTAGCATGTGAAAGATGAATTGAGGGGAGCTGGAGATTCGAGGTACGGGTCACTCCGCCATCTCGTCCTATCCCTGAGCTTCTGACCCCATCCAGTTCGAGCGAAACCTCCTTGCGATGACCTCGTACCCGGATTTTCAGCCCCCTCGATGCTCTACAGGCGCCGGAACGCTTTTGGAGTCTGTCTGGGTCGCAGGCTGCGCCTGCTCCAATTTTGAGTTTTGAAGTATGAGTTTTGAATTATGGCACGCAGGGCTATCTGGTCCATCTGGTCTTGTATGTTTACTTCAGTCTTTCAAAATCCGTTTCAGTTATCTGGTCTGTCTGGTCTGTTTGGTCTATCAGGGTCGCAGGCTGCGCCTGCTCCAGTTTTGAGTGATGACCGGGGCGCCCAGTTCTCCAGAGGGGAGAACCATGAATAAATCATCCCTCACCGGGGGCGCCGTCGAGGGGGACCATTATGAATTTTGAGTTGAAATAGTAGAAGAAGGAAAAAAAGAGGGCAGGCTGCTTTTCTGAGACGATTTATTGAAATACAAAAAAATACAAAGCCCGCGGGAAACGGCGGGCTGTTCTATTGACGGTAAAAAGCTTTTCCCCGATACTTCGGCGTCGCGGTAAAAACGAAACGATGAGCGATGATATTATGAGACCTTTGAACAACGGTTGATTTTTGTAGGGGATGGTTTTGCACCGGAAATTTTTGGACGGACGATGTTGACAGGGGCTGCGGAATGTTTCTTGCGTGCCGGCTCACATTACGATGAGTTCATGTTTGCCTCCCTGTAGCGGTCGATTTCAATGTCTTTGATGTCATTTTGCACTCATATGGGACACCACTGCCTTTGCGATGCCAACACCTTCGTTCCTCTGGAGAGGTTGAAGGCCAACTGTCTGAAGAGCGCATCGATGGCATTTTTGATGAGCTTCGTGAACCTGGCCCGATGCGCGTGATGATAAAGATGGCTGATCCCGAAGTATTGTTCGACGATGTACCGGACCTTCGCGATGGCCTTGTTGCGTTCTTTCTCATAGGCGGTCAACTTTGCGCCCCGTGTGGCTTTTCTCATAATGCCGTCCTGGATGTTGTTCAGGCGCAGGAATTCCCGGTTGCTTTTTCCAAAGTAGCCCTTGTCGGCAAAGACCTTCTGGATGGGATTTGGGGTATGACAACTGCCGGCGACACAGAGGGGGAGCAAGGGGCTGTCATGGAGTGAGGCCGGGGTCATTTCCGTGGCCAGGACAAAACCGTAACGGGTATCGACGGCGGCATGTTCCTTGAGGCCGAAATGGGGGACGTTGTTTCTCACTGTCCAGTCGGAATCGAGATCGCGGGAGAACTTCATCGGTTTTCCCGATTTGTCCAGGCAGCCCTCCAGCGCTTCTCGCTTGCTTCTTTCTTCGGCCAGCTTGTCCTCGCCAAGCGGGCGACTGGCCGATTGCACCAGTCGGGCATCCACGGCAATGCCTTCGTTGATGGATAATCCCCGGGCGGCGAATTGGGACAGGAGTTCATGGTTGACGGCTTTCATGATTTCCTTGGATAGACGGCTTCTGAAACGGGAGAAGGTGCTGTGATCGGGGGCGTTTTCATCCATGGGAATCCCCAGGAATTTTTTGAAGGAGATCCGGTCGTTGATTTGGGTTTCCAGTTCGGGATCGGAATCGATGCGGAACCATTGCTGCAGAAGCAGGCATTTCAGAAGCAACAGGGGATGATAGGCATCGTTTCCTTCGGCGCTTTTGCCGACAGGATAGTTTCTGATCACCAGCCGTTCGATGCGGCTCCAGTTGACGGTGTTGTTGATTTGTTCCATTCTTTGGATGGCACGGTTTCGATTCATTGAGTTGAAAAGGGCGAGGTCGGCAAAGGAGAGGCGGGATGTTTTCTTGAAGCTCATATTTCCTCCCGGGGGGGATAGATTTGTTGGAAATATGGCGGCAAATTTGTTGAATGTCAAGTGATATCAATATATTATCTTTGCACAACGCCCCTTGCCGACCCCAAAAGCGGCACTCACATGGCGAACACGAAATGACCATCTCAACGAGTTGTGCAAAGGTCTCATTATTATGGGATGCTTTTTTGAACAGCCTGTTTAAGTTGAGGAAGATTTTGTTCCACTACGTTCCAGACCTTTTCAAGATCCACGCCCATGTAATGATGAATCAAAATATCTCGAAGTCCCGAAACATTCCGCCATGGAATATCAGCGTTACGCTGTTTGAAACTGTCACTGAGCTGCTTTGATGCTTCTCCGATGATTTCAAGATTACGAATGACAGCGTCCGGTATAATCGATGTTTTCATGAAAAAATCCCTTCCCACAAACGTGTAGGATTCAATCTTCTCAATAGCCTCCAGTATGTGACGGGGATATAATTTATCGTCTTTCATAATGCTACTGCGTCTTGCAGTATTTTATCCCTGATATACGGCGAAAGAGCCTTCTCAGTGACGATATCAACCTTGCGGTGAGTAATATCTTCAAGAGCGTGCTTGATGGCGATAATATCGAGGAGTGACCGGTCACACATCATCTCGACGAGGAGATCGATGTCACTGTCAGGCCGCTCCTCACCCCTTGCAAAGGAGCCAAAAACCATCAATGCCCTTGCCCCATGGCCGGCCGCCACCTTGAGTATTTCTTCACGCTTATCCGCCAAACTTCGACTGATAGGCATACTATTCCACTCCCTCATATTATTTACAAGCCTGAGCTGCGACTCATTATCTCAAGCTATATTCTTATCGATACTTTCTTAAAAAATACGATTTGTCAATAATAATTGGCTAGATAGCAATGGCCTGAAGGGCCGACTCGTTTGTTTCGTTGGTTTCGTTATTTTCATCCGTCTAAGTCTGTCTGGCCCGTCTGGTCTATCAGGGTCGCAGGCTGCGCCTGCTCCAATTTTGAGTTTTGAAGTATGAGTTTTGAATTATGGCACGCAAGGCTATCTGGTCCATCTGGTCTTTCTGGTCCATTTGGTCTGTCTTGTCTATCTGGTCTGTTTGGTCTGTGTAAGTCTGTCTGGGTCGCAGGCAGTGCCTGCTTCCAGTTTTGAGTTCTGTTTTACCGGCGGGGTGGATGAATGTGGACTGAAATCAGCGGATGAAAAGGCGGCAGGAGGGTACGGCCCAGATTGAGGGTTCAGCCATTTTTCGGATCTCTCGTCCGCGATAAACGACAATACCTCCAAGCCATTCACGACCCAATCCATTCGCGACATCGCGCAAAGGCCGCAAATCCGTGCCCGTTACCGATTCACGGGACTTTATCTCAATACCGACAACACCGTGTTGTGTTTCCAGGAGCAGGTCGACCTCCAGACCCGATCGGGTTCTATAGAAGGACAGTTTGCCCGCCCACTGAACCGTTTTAATCCACTTGAAGATTTCGCCGATGACATAGGTTTCGTAAAGATCCCCTGTCGGATCGCCTCGAAATCCTGTAAGCCGCCGCAGAATCCCGACATCAACCCAGTATAACTTGGGTGTCTTGATGACAGAACTCGTAACATTACGTCTGTAGGGTTGAATCAGAATGCACTGATAGGAGATCCTGAGATACTCGAGATATCTGCGGGCCGTATCGACGCTGACGCCGGCGTCCCGGGCCAACTCCGAGTATTGCAGAAGTTTGCCTGACCTGAGTGCGGACAGCCGCTGGAATTTACGAAAGGGTTCGAGATCATCGAGCCGTGCAAGATCGGATAAGTCCCTTTCCAGATAGGTGTATTCGTAATCTCCCAGCCATTTCCAGCGTTCTTCTTCGGGCAGATGGAGTAAAGCCGGCATGCCGCCCCAATTGATAAGGTGGTTCTCCGCGGCCCGCTGCCCGGCTTCTTTTTCATCCAGAAGGATGCCGGGAACTGGACTGAGAATTTTATCAATGGATCGTCCGGTCAAGAGTTTGTCGATCAGAGGTGGCTTAACATCACTGTCATCCCCGCCGTGATACACTTCGCCCACCATCAAAGGCCAAAGCTCGTAAAGGGAGATGCGCCCGGCCAGTGTTTCACGAATCTTTTTCAGGAGCAGTATCTGACTCGAACCGGTCAATACGCAGAAGGACACATGCCCGGCATCAAAGGCATACTTTACTTTTTCAAAGACGATCGGAGCTTTCTGCGCTTCGTCGATAACCGCGCTGCCCACGTCTCTGCCCCAGGAAGACGAAGGAACCAACCGCAAGATGTCTCTATTTTCCGGTGCATCAAGGTTAATATAACGAAGGTCAGGGTATGAAGCCTGAGACAGGGTGGTTTTACCTGTCTGGCGTGCTCCTGTGAGCAAAACGACCTTTTTAGACGTACTTTTTGGAAGGTACCGGCTTAGAACCCTTTTTACCTGTAAATTATCGCTCATGGTCGTAAATTATACAGATATAATTCAGTTTGGCAATATTTTTCTGCAGTATTAGACAATGGCCCCGTAGTCAGGGTAAGGGGCAACGGGGTATCTGGTCTTTCTGATCTGTCTGGTCCGTCTGATCCATCTGGTCCTTCTCGTCTATCTGAGTCGCGGGCTAAGCCTGCTCCAATTTTGAGTTTTGAAGTATGAGTTTTGAATGAAGAGAAAACAGGGCGACTGCAATGGAGCAGTGGATCGGGGGTCATGAACGGTCAGGGTTGTAGATAGAAAAGATTTTGTAAAAATATCGGAATTCTGATATTTGGAAATAAGAATATCTGAAAAGAGGGCGGATACAATGAAGATCCTAACCGGTGAAATTAAAGCGAAGGGGCAGCTGACTGTTCCAAAGAAGATTCGAGACATGCTGAAGCTCGAAGAGGGGCAGGCTGTTACGTTTCTAACCATTGGGGACTCCGTCATTATCTCGCCGAAGAGGCTCGACGTGGAAGAGGCGAGAAGACAAATCCGAAGAATCGTAAGAGAGTCGGGCCTGACTGAGGAGGCTCTTCTGTCGGAACTGAAAAAAGAAAGAGAAGCATTCTACCGGGAGAAGTATGGCAAAAACAGAAGTTAAGGCCTTTCTGGACTCCAACGTCATCATTTCCGGCGTGATTTCTGACAGGGCAGCCCCCAGAGTGATACTGGAACTGTTATGCCATGATCTGCCGTTCATACGCGCCGCCACCGGTCAGTATAATATCGAGGAAATCGAGCGAACGATCGCAAAGAAGCTCCCTGAAATGGGCACTGTTCTTCACGATTTCATGTCGCGTTTGATCATTGAGATTATCCCTTTGCCTTCACGGAAAAGCCTTGCAAAATATCGCGGTGTTATTGCGGATGAAGACCTGCCAGTGCTTGTTTCAGCTCTGCAGTATGGGGCGGACTACCTGGTAACAGGAGATAAAAGACATTTCAGGGGTCTTGCAGGGAAAAAGGACATTCCATTGAAGGTATGCTCCCCATCTGAGTTTGTCGAAATTATAGCCACAGTCGTAAGAGAACTGGGTTAAAACAGGCACAGGCTGTGCCTGTTTTAATTTTGAGTGATGACCGGGGCGCACAGTTCTCCAGAGGGGAGAACCATGAATAAATCATCCCTCACCGGGGGCGCCGTCGAGGGGGACCATTATGAATTATTTTCGTCTATTTCGTTCTTTTCGTTTGTTTCGTTGGTTTCGTTGATGTCGTCTATTCAGTCTGTTCGGACTATGACACGAAGGGCCTCAAAAGATAGTGAGGAGTGAATAGTGGTGAGTGGTGAGGGTCACGGGCAATAATAATATAGGTCTGGCTATGTCAATTCAGGTCGTGCTGCACGGCGGAACACTGCAGGGTAAAGGGTTTGGAAAGTGGTTTGACATGAAAAACCTTTTATGGTACTAAATTCGGTCAGGAGGTGACGGTTCATGAAAATGAGTGAAGACATCCGCCCGGTTACGTACCTGAAATCCCGTACGGCCGACCTGCTGGCCCAGGTGAACAAAACGAAGCGTCCGGTGATCATCACGCAAAATGGCGAGGCCAGAGGCGTTCTTCAGGACACGGAAAGCTATGAGAGCATGAAAGCCGCAATTGCCATCCTGAAACTCCTGGTGCAGGGGGAGGAAGACATCCGGAAAGGTGACGTGATCCCTCATGATGAGGTATTTCGACGGATCGAAGATCGACTGAAATCCGCTACGAAAAACCGCGGCGATGAATAAATACAGTATTCTCTGGACAAAAACGGCCGAGCAGGACATGAGTCGCATCATCGACTACATCGGGCGCGACAGCCTCGACCGCGCTCTTGAAATATTTCACGCAATTCAGACCTCCGCATCAGCTCTTAATTCATTGCCCGAGCGTGGTCGCATTGTACCGGAATTGAAAGTTCATGGAATATCCACCTATCGGGAACTCGTCATCTCTCCGTGGCGGTTGATCTACAGGATAGAAGGAAAAAGGGTGTTCATCCTGACGATAATCGACGGTCGTCGAAATCTGGAAGATATCCTGCTCGAGAGGCTCCTGTACTCGGATAAATAGCTCGGAAAAAAAAGGGGACAGGCTACTATATGAGTCGCAGGCTGTATGCATGGTCCAGTTTTGAATTATTTTCGTCTATTTCGTTCTTTTCGTTTGTTTCGTTGGTTTCGTTATTTTCGTCCGTCTAAGTCTGTCTGGTCCGTCTGGTCTATCAGGGTCGCAGGCTACGCCTGCTCCAGTTTTGAGTTTTGAAGTATGAGTTTTGAATTATGGCACGCAGGGCTATTTGGTCCCTCTTGTCTATCTGGTCCGTCTGGTCTATAGGGTCATCTATACGATCGATAAGGCTGAAAAGACAATCTTGATACAAAAGTCGGTGCAAGAAAAGATATTGATAAGTAGAAAAAATAGTTATGAATTTTAGGTTTTGAATTAATTAATCTTGCTAACCACTCACCACCAGCACTCTCCACTCATTCTAAAACGATTCCCATTTCGGAGGCGAGGGTTTTCATTCTGTCGCGGGGGATGCTTTCCTTCAGCTGCTCCTGACTGATTTCCAGGACCTCGCAGAAGGCCAGGGCGAGGGATTCGTAGACGAGGATGAGTTCGTTGATGCCGGCGTCCTCTTTGCCGGATGACAGGCCCTCCTCAATGCATGTCCGGATGTATTCGTCGTCGGCCAGACCGAGGGAGGACTTTTTCAGGTAGTCGAGGTATTGCTCGGGCCGGGCGTCGTAATTCCCGTCCAGCCAGTTCAACTGAAGGCAGACGAGGTGGCAGTATTCAGCCCGTTCGCGGATTTCCTTCTCCGAGAGCATTCAGTCGCCCGTCCTGTCATGGACCAGGAGCCTGTTGCCCCTTCGGCTCCTGTCGAAACAGTAAGTTTCCGTCCCGGGAATGATGACCTTGACGGTGGGTATCCCCGTATCCTTCCGGCTCAGGTCGACAACAATCGTCCTATCAAGGCCCTTTGCGCGCAACTTCTCGAGGACTGCCTGTACATCCCGGTAGATGTCCTGATTGTAACCCACCTCCATCTCACGAAGGCCTTTTTCTCGTGAAGCGTAGAAGCGGTGGTCTTCCATCTCGAGGTGGCCATCGAGATACGCGAGCGAGGATTCCCGGAGCCCTTCCTGTCCGTGTTTCATGATAAAGAGCGCTCTGGTCGTGGCGAGTTCCATGAGGGCGCGGGCCATGGCCACTTTCGGGTCGAGGTGAGCGCCGAAGCCGTCGATCACCATCATGTCCTCGTGGAGCATGTCTCGCGAAAAGGCCGCGATCACCGGCACGCCGATTTCAGATGTGATGTCCTTGGCTACGACGTGGATCTCGGCCTGAATGAATTTATCGACAATGTCGAGCAAAAACCTGTTTTCGGGAATATCTTCGATGTAGAGCGCGTCTCCGTCGAGGAAATTGTACTTCGCGATGCTCCAGGCGTCGCGCTCGATGACCTCCGTCATGGCGTGAAAGACCGCTTCCTCCATTGTGTTTCCGGCGGCCAGGCCGTTTGTGTGAGTGTTGAGGACCGAAATTTCATCCAGGTGATAGGGGTGAAAAACCTCGCAGGCGGGGACCAGTATTTCCTCATCCCGGGCAATGTCGTACCCCCATATCCAGTGGATGGGACTATCCGGCGTATACTCGCTGTGAGGCGACAAGTGAAGATCGCGCGGATCGAGGACGTTGAATTTCTTCATAAGGCCTTTGAAGCTGTCCAGCAGAAGCCTTTCCCGATATTCGTTGCAGTATTCCGAGGAGTACCTCTCGATGGACTCTACCGTCAGGGAGACCTGGGCCTGGGTTTTCGACGTGCCTTTCCCCGTGTGGAAGGTCTTCGAATTGTCCGGCCGTATCCGATAGCAGGTATAGACGGGGATGCCGGTACGGTCGATGTGAGTCACCTCCCGATAGTCCTTCATGCCGAGGAGTTCTTTCATCCCCTCGACAAAGTGAAGCGTGGAGTCAGGCGGCCGGTGGCGGTGGGTTTCCAGGATGTAGGCCTTGGGGCAGGGTTTCAGTATAATCTTGGGCATCGGTTCCCTCGTTGAATTCGGGGACTCATTATCCTCAAAAGCATTGTGAAAGTCAATACATGCGGGGGTCGTTCTTGCCGCTGAAAACCGGTGACAACATATTCCCTCTGAATTATAACCGAAATGCACAGAAAAACTCAAAAAATTGCCGCTTGACAATAAATTACAAATATGCAAACAAAACAGCCGGATAACGCCCCGGCAAAAGATGTTTCTGTTTCGGGGATTGTCTTTTTTACGTGTTGTTTTGCAGTGACGGCTCACAAGTTCAATCAACGCCTCAGCCACAAGTAGAGCTCAACCTGTTATGCTTCTTTGTACTGGTCAAGTACAAAAGGGGAGGGGCTGTATAGCCTTTTCCGTCGTCATTGCTCTACTCATTGTCCTTTCCGTATCGCCTTTTATACACAGAGCACAGGCCGCTCAGGTGACTCTTGCCTGGGATCGCAACCCAGACCCGAGTGTAATCGGATATCGTCTCTATTACGGGGCAGGGAACTACTCTTATTATTCCATGGTCGACGTCGGAAACTCGACTCAAGCCGTCGTCTCAGGGCTCGTAAGCGGTGTCACTTATTATTTCGCCGTGACGGATTATAACTCGGTGGGCGAAAGCGGGTTTTCCAATGAGGTTTCGTACGCTGTCCCGGCGGATACGTCACCCCGCGATTCAAACGGTACTCATAGCGGGAGCAATGCCGGGACCGGCGGCGGGGGCGGTTGTTTTATCGCGACTGCCGCCTACGGGAGCTCCCTCGCACCCGAGGTCCTCCTCCTCAGAAAATTCCGCGACGATCACCTCCTGACAAACGCACCCGGCAGACTCTTTGTGAAATTGTACTGCAGTCTGTCGCCGCCCCTTGCCGACTTCATTCGAAAAGACGAAAAACTGAGAACAGCGACGAGATTGCTCCTCGCCCCGGTCGTTTACGCCGTAAAGTATCCCGCCGCAGGATTCCTTGGCCTCGTGCTGCTCGGTATATATGGCTTTCGAAGCATGACCGGGCGATCAAGAAAATTCCAGTAGCACCCCTCACGGCCGGGATATCTTCCTTCGTGCCGTTCTGTTTGCTTTCACCCCGAAAAAACGAGAAGTCCCGTGGTGGAGGATCCACGGGACTTCCAGAAGGAGTTATGAAAGGAGGATAATGGTCCTATAGATTTTTTGCCGCCCACAGAGCCGCCTGGAGGCGGTTGGGGACGTTGATCTTCTTGAAGATGTTGTAGATGTGCGTCTTTACCGTGTGGGCGCTGATGCACAGATGGTTGGCGATGTCCTCATTTTTGGAGCCGCTGATGACCATGGTCAATATTTCAAGCTCCCGCTGAGTGAGGACAATGACATCCTTCTTGCTATTGTTGGTGTCCTTCCTGGAGAGGATGTACTTGGCCATGACATCCCTCGGGTACCACATCTCCCCCTTGACCATGGCCGTGATGCCTTTGACAAACTGCTTGGGAGAGTCCTGTTCGTAGAAAAAGCCCCTGATTCCCCAGGAGATGGCCTTGTCTTCGATCCCCGAGCCGGGTTTTACATTAAAAAGCGCCACGATATGTTCGGACAGGCTTCTTTTGCTTGCCGATTCGAGACCCATGAAATATTTGTCGAGGTCTTTCTCCGGCGAGTCCAGCAGAACCAGTGCGGGACAACCCTGGCCATTTTCGCCGACAGGCGGACCGTGGCGGGCGTCTGCGGTGACGACACACTTTGCGCTCAACTCCTTCTCCAGATAGTCGGCCAGAATATCGTTCTGCAGTTTGCGTGGCCCAATGATGTAAATCATTTGCTTGTTTGCTGGTGTTCCCATGGCCCCCTCTCAAAATCTTTTTTATTCAATCAAGTTTCGGATAGTTTCCCTATGCTAGATTAGATCGGCATCTAATACTTTTTCCTTAGGCACATTACGTGCCAATCAATAAAAAATATTGTTAAACAAAATAAGTTATCATTTAAAATCAAATGGTTAGAATCTAATTATTTTATTTTTCCGTCTAATGATAAAGTAGTATTTCCTCAGAATTGGAAAGGAAACAGGAGGAGCCCTACAAAACGTGAAGGTCAAAGATCATGGGATGAGAAGACCAGGCAAAAAGCCGAAAATTGAAAATACACTGTATTATCGTTATGTTATACAGTTTGTTTGTTATGGTTATGTCCGGCTCATACAGAAGCTCGGACGGCACGAAATTCACAATTTGAAGTGATCTTTAAAAATAGTGTAATATCAGCATGATACAAAAACTACATTAATTTGTGGCCGTTTCCTGTCAATTTTTAGAGGCGATTTGCAGATATAGAGAGGATAAATATACGACAGACCTGAAAAGTTCCTCCGGGCTTGTTCTCCATGAGGCAAATCGAAAGGGGTCGAAATCAGGGTTCAGCGACGGATGCCAAGCCGGACAAAGGCACACTAACGGACGCAGCACATCTAAATCATTTTGATAAATATTTTAGCCGGTGCCGAAAAAGTCATTTTGATATCGCTTTCAGCTCTTTTTCCGCCTCGGTTCGCCCCGGGTACTGCTCCCGGCCTTTAAGGGCGAGTTGAAGGTGCGTCCTGGCCTTCTCATTGTCGCCCAGCCTGAGGTAGGTCATGCCCAGGTGGTACTGGATGGCCGGAAAGCGACTCGCGCTTTCATAGACGCTGAGAAGAAGACCCCTTGCCTTTTCATATTCGCCCTTCCGGTAGTAGACCCAGGCGGCGGTATCCACAACGTGGGGCACGTTTGCGTGCTTTTCGAGAAGCGGAGCTATCAGCTTTTCCGCCTTTGCGATATTATCCTTCGTGGGTTCGTATTCCGCGTAATAGAAGGCGAGATTGTTGGCCGCGGGGGCGGCATTGGGATTTTTCTTCAGGACATCCTCGTAAATAGCCTTTGCTTTCACAGGATCCCCCTTCCTCTCGAGCAGCGATGCGGTCAAAAGGGCAATACCCGCATTGTCAGGGTTTTTTGCCATGAGTTTTTCGTAACGGGCGAGGGCATTATCGAGCGATCCTTCCGACTGCTCAAGCTGGGCCATGGCGAGCATGGCTTCGAGACTGTCGGGGTCCATGGTGAGCGCTGTCTCCAGGGATTTCCTGGCACCGGCATAGTCCCTTTTGGCCATCTGGAGCCTGCCCATCAGGATCTGGTACCCGGGGTTTTTCGGGCTCTTCGCGATCTGCTGTCTGACGCGGTTTACGGCACCGTCAAGGTTCCTTTCCCCCGCGTAAATGTCGGCAATCTCAGCCAGGGCCGGGACGTAGTCGGGGTTCAGCGCAAGCGTCTTTTCGAAAAAAGTAACGGCTTCCTTGTTCCTGTTCTGTGCGCGGCGGACAACACCGCTTTTGAAGTAACCCACCGGCTGTCTGGGCTCCAGTTCAGTGAATCGTGCGTAGTACTTGCCTGCTTCGTTGGAATCCCCCTTCGACAGAGTAATGTCTCCGAGCGCCAACAGGGCTTCTCTTTCTTTAGGGTTCGTTTCGAGGACTTTCCTGTATGCCTCCTCGGCGAGCGACCTCTCATTGTTCATGAGGTGCGCGCGGGCGAGACCCAGCAGGGCAGGGATATTGCCGGGCTCCTCCTTGAGAACGGCCCGATACTCACCGATAGCTCCCGTGAAGTCCCTGCGTCCCGCGAGAATGTTCCCCTTCATGACCTTCGCCTGGGCATCTTTCGCATTTTCCTTCAGAACGTCATTCACGTGTTTCAGGGCTTCATCGGGTTTACGGTCCTGGAGCAGAAGTGTGGCAGCGAACATCCTGGCCTTTCGGGTGTCCGGGCCGGAGCCCGCCTTCGAGATAAACTGCTCCTGGAGCTTCAGGGCTTTGACTTTCTCGTTTTTCGAGAGGTAATACCTGGAGAGAACTTCGTAAGCCGCGTACTTGTCAGGCAGGTCTTTAATGGTCGACTGGAGGGTTTCCTCCATGGGACCGTACTGCTTCGTCTCGCCGTAGATGTTTCCGAGCAGGAGGCGAGGCTCCTGCTTCTTCGGATGAGCGGCGATCAGGTCTTTGAGGATCTTCTCCGCCTCGTTCACCCTGTTCGTGCGTGCGTAGAACCTCGCTAGCAGCATCCCCGGCTCGTCGGCATCGGGTTCCTGGCGGACGAGGGTGAGATATTCCTTTTCCGCCTCCTGATACTTCTTTTCGCTTTCGAGGATCTGCGCGATCATCAACCGCGCCGTCTTGTTTTTCTCGTCCTGGGCAAGGAGTTTATACAGGCTGTCTTTGGCCTGCGCCGTGTTCTTGTTCTTGAGCATGATGTTGGCGAGCAGGAAATAGGCTTCCGCGAGCTTCGGGTTCCTGCCGATGACGAAGTTCAATACCTGCTCGGCCTCGTGGTCCTTCTTTTCCGCAACCAGGCAGGCCGCCTTGAGGACCAGAGCCTCGGCATGATCGGGGTTTTTTGCCAGGACGAGCCTTGTCTTGTCCATGGCCTCGCCTTTCTTGCCCCCGGCAAGAAGAATCTTCCCGAGGCCCACCTGGGCGTCGAGCTGGTCGGGATTTGCTTCTACGGCCTGGAGGAAGGCGTTGTAGGCCTGGCGAAAATCCCTCTGCTTCAGGTAGGACATGCCGAGCATGTAGTGGGCGTCGGCGAACTTCGGGTCGATCTGGATGGCGTTTTTGAACTCGATGACCGCCTTGTCGAACTCGCCCCTGTCGTAATAGGCCTTCCCGCTTTCGAAATATTTTGTCTTTTTCTGTTCGGGGCTCGCGCAGGCGGCGATGATCAGGATACAAAGAACGATTATCCAACGGAAGAATCTCCTGTCAGGGTTCATGCTTTTCTCCTCGCATGGTTATGCATAAAAATCTGGCCGCATAATATCGGATTGACGGCAATAATCAAGGATTCATTTCGCGTGAATCCCGGTATATAAAAGAATCGGGGGTGCCGAAAACGGCACCCCCGATTTCTCGGGGTTGTTTTGGTTACCGGGTTATTTGGTCGTGACCGCTGTTTTCTTCCTGAGGCATGCAAGAACCACAAGCCCAACGCTGAGAAGAATCATGGCAGCCGGCTCCGGTACGGGGGAGGGGCCGGTGCAGTCCATTTCAGGCGCGTAGGGGCCGTCCATGGAGGAAAAGACAAACAGGCCGCCGGTTTTGTGATCAGAGGGCACAGCCATGGCCAGCACCATGACGCCATCGAAAAGGCCTTTATAGTATGGCGAATCCGGGGCGATCGTGAAATCAAAATAAACCCAGCCGGGATTTGCCGGGTTGAGCCCCTGGACGGCGAGGGGCTCGGCGGCAAACGGATACGGATACAGGCTGTTGACGACAGTGGGGGCATCGGTCGGCTGCGGGCCGGCAAGCGCAAACGCGTTATCGGCGACGGCATAAACCCCCGCATAGGATGAGCTTGTGGTCGACGCCCCTTTCAACAGATAGACGCCGAGGTGGAAATCCAGGCTCCCCCCGTCTTTCATTTCGGGCAGTTTGAAAACAAGATAAGTCATATAGGGTGTGGTATGCGCGCCGACCGGATCATTCCCGATATACAACGACTCCGTATTGAAAACCCGCCCGGCAGGCCCGCAATAGAAATCGTCCACAAGAATCGCCGTGATGGCATGAGCCGGCTGCTGCGACATGAGCGGCAGCATCAAAACGATTATGAACAGGCCGACATGCTTTTTCATGATATCCTCCGTCGTTTTCTCCACCTGTTGAGGCTGAATAGATCTGGGTTTGCTTATTTAGAAACAATTCTAAATATTTAAAGAGAGAAAGCAATAAGGCAGGGGTATGATTTTCAGTATTAAATTATCTGGGTGGATTTTAAGAAGGGGGTATTAGGCGAAGGGAGGAAAGCGGTAATACTTTATTACTAAGAACTGTCATACGTATTACAGGAACCATGGCACGAACTGAGAGGGGAAAGGCATACAGCAGGGTTGAGGCGTCCGACCGAGACAACAATCATCGCATGCACAAAAAAAGCTGCCCGAAATCAGGCAGCTTTTTTTGTCGAAATGTCCGTCCGTCTTGTTTATTTTCTTCGTTTTTTCCTGTTGATCCCGGCGATGCCGACAAGCCCGATGCCGAGAAGCAGGAATGTGGTCGGTTCGGGAACTGCAGCTGAAGAAGTGAACTCGGCCACGTGGCTGATCTTGCCTATATTGGGAATACCGAGAGCCCTGAGGTCGATCACGCCCCAACCTGTGGCTGATTCGTTACGGAACAGGAAATGATCTGCGCCAGCGTAAGGGCCATCCTTTATTTTCCCCGTCTTGATGAGGAAGTATGCCGGGTTGGTTGTCCTGAGATCAATTGCGTAAACACCGGTTTCACCATCAACGGTCAGCCATGTCATATTTGAGTATTTAGCGTCGAGAGTGATCGGAATAACCTGTCCTGTAACGCTCTGGACCCATGCTCTTTCAGTTTCGTCACCGCTGTTCGAGAGGGCGGCAGATGTTATCAAGGTGTCATAATATTCCCCCCCGATATCAGACCACGGGATGGACCAGGCTGTGCCGGTCAAGAGCGCAACTATTGCAAAAGCTGTAATTCCGATGAAGGATGATTTATTTCTCCTGTTCATTCCAATCCTCTATTTTGCAATGTTTGAAGGATTCAGTTCGAATTTAACCTTTTTTCAAGTTAACAGAATTTTATCGAAATTTCAACAGGGAAATCACCTTTTTCCCTTAATAAAATCAACACGATAAATAGTTAACCGCGAACTTCCTTCCGCCCCAACGATCTTCGGACACTATTGATTTCCGCGATACGGCAGACGATAAATAACGATTACTGCACCTGGTTTAACAATAGACTCCTAAATGTGGAAAAACAATCGGTAAAAAGTCGTATTTTACGGTGTGTCTGTTTTCTAATTTTTCTACGAAAAAAGTATTAGGCCAATCTAATTTGTTCGGTGACGTCAATAAGCCGGGCTCGATAAAAACACCGCGAATATGAGCCGGCGAACCGGAAGAGCCCCCCGGATTCGCCTGATCATCTATTGCAGTTGTCTGATCCTGTAATCCCCCTCGAAACCGACGGCCATTCCCGAGGTCTCGCTTCTGAGCACCCTGCCCGTGCCTTCGATCAGTACCCTCTGGTTTCCGCCGAATCGTCGAAAAATTCGATGCGGAAGCACCACCTCGATCAAAACCGGGGTCCCCGTGGGCCGGGGGTTGTGGGTCTCGAAGTAAAGACCCCCGGCGCTGACATTGGCTGTGGTAAGGTTCATCACGCTTTTTTGTCCGAGACCGTTCAACTCGAGCCTGGCGGGACAGGATATGGGGAATCTCTTCTCTTTGCGCCTTTCGTAAGATATCATGCGTGCCACCCCTGGAAATTCTGGCGATCGCTTTTCCGGTCTTTATCCCACTGCAGGAAAAGCTGACCTGGTTTATTCAGGGTTTCGGAACGTCCTGTTCAGGCCGGCCATTCCAATTCTTGAATGGGTATCCGCGGACGCTTTTTTTGATCTGCTTCAGTTGACCGGCATGATGCTGCAATCGTCGTTGAACTGAACGGCAATGCCGGCGGCCTCGGTTCTGACGACCTTCCCGGAGATCATCAAGCAGGCATCTTTGTCGACCCTGACCTTCTTCAGACTGTTGAAGGGCAGGATGATTTCCATCCGGACCTCCACGCCCTGTGTGAGCGGCTCAGGTGTCGTGAAATAGGCGCCGCCGGCACTGATGTTTGTCGTCAGGAAACCGGGATTGGGACCGTGGCGGTCGCCGTCGTTCGCTTCGAGCCTGGCGTCAAGGCTCAGCCCAAATCTTTCAAACCTTCTTCTCTCTCTCATCCTCTTCGCCGCAATCGGGTGTTTTTGATGGTTTGAGTGTAAGTGATATTTCAAGAAAATCAATACGAAGGTCGTATGATTTTTCTTCGTATTTTTCAATTTCAGACAACCTAGGCGGATAGTATGAGGATCGAAATATTTCCATTTAATTCAATAGATTAGACAATTTTTAACGGTTCCCCCCATCGTCGTGTTAGGGGGTAAAAATGCGCCATAAAGAAGTCGGCCCGGACGACGCCCGGAGGTCGCCGGTGACGCTTCCTTACCGGTTCATCTATGTCCGGTATCTCTCTGCACTGCCGGGGTATTTGTCCGGCCGGAGTCCGCAGGACACGAGTTCACCGAGCGGACCTGTACCCGACGATCCGATCCGGTGCATCGATCCTGTCCGACCTTTGCATGACGAACGAAAGCAACCGCGTCGACTAACTGGCACCGGATTTTTTTCATGGGGGGCCGGATGAGTCCTTCGTCGTGTGGAAAACAGTGTGCATGCCATCTCCATCAGACCCCAAAAAGTTGTAACACCCCGATAGGTAGATAGTCGTATGCGTCTTCGTATCTTCTATTTTGAAAAATACGAATAAAGTATGAGAAATCGAAAATATACAAACAATATCAAAATATTACGTTGCTAAATGTCAAAGAGACCGATAAATTTCACCTTGATTTTTTTTAGAATGTGAAGAGAATGAAACTGTAGGTTTCGAGCCGGACATTTGAGAGAAAGCCTGCGGGATAAGGGATCAAAAGCCCGTTTGAACGGTTTATTAACCAGTCCATAATAGAACGGACATCATGACGCGTATAGAGTGGATGGCGTATGAAAAAATCCACGGATGATATCCGGTCGCTTCAGCAGGGAGCGAAGGGCCCCCAGCGCCT
>Ga0209407_1000995_pt1 | contig 31699 bp, 23 predicted proteins | sample AD_JPNHG3_MetaG_FD_184410 | JGI IMG/M metagenome (GOLD analysis project Ga0209407, IMG submission 184410) | Active sludge microbial communities of municipal wastewater-treating anaerobic digesters from Japan - AD_JPNHG3_MetaG (SPAdes) (version 2) | ecosystem: Engineered > Bioreactor > Anaerobic... | reverse complement strand
TTTCGGGGGCGTGAACCCAAGCGATTGGGGGATCAGTTTTTTCATGCGCCTGTAGGCTACAGGCTATCGCCTCCGAAGCCGACACTTTTTTTATAAAATTCAGGGGTTGACGGTTTTCGCCCCCCCCCGCATAATAGGTGCCAATCATGGGAACCGGTGTGTTTCCGGTCTGCCCTATGGGATGGTAGTGTTTCTAAAACCACCCATCGAGAAAGCATCCCATGAGAACCTCTGCGCTCCTGTTGACTGTCGGGTTGTCCGTTTCGCTTTTGGTCGTTTGCGCCAGTGCGGCCCCTGCGTTCACGCCGCTGCCGCTGGGAAAGGGGGCCAACACGGCTTTTGCCGATCAAACGGCGGATGATCGCCAGGGGGGATGGACCGATCAGGGCGGCAATGATCTCGCGGTGCTCAAACCCGGCACGTTGACGATTTCCGGGATTCCGTTCAACATCCTGAGTGACGCGGAGACCCGCGGAAAATCCTGTATCGTATTGGGCGGCCCCAAGCGTGATTATCTGCCGCAGTCCGCCAAGGTGCCGGTCGATAACCTGCGCGGCACCCATCTTTATCTGTTGCATGCCGCCGTCTTTGCGCCGCCGGCGAAAGATCTGAAGATGACGGGGTGCATCTTCGTGGAGTATGCCGACGGCTCGAAATCGGAATTTCATGTGCGTTTCGGGCGCGACGTGGCGGATTGGACCAAACCCGACGGTTACAAGAATGCGATACGGGTCTGGACGGAGTACAACAACAACACGCAGGTTTCGCTGTTCGCGTCGAAATTCAAGCTTAAGGATCAGCCGGTCAAAAGAATCCGGCTGGAGGCGCGTGAAAGCACCTGGATGGTGGTCGCCGCGACATTGGGTGATGACACGCGCATCGTCGGCATCAAGAAAGCGCTGACGCTGGATCAGACCTTTAAGGCGCCCGCCCTGGCGGCACCGCTCGCGGCTGCGGCAGCGGGGGCGAAGCCCAAGAATGTGATCCTGGTGATCGGCGACGGCATGGGGCCGGGGGCCGTCAAACTGACCTCGCTTTATCAGCACCGCGGTCAGTCACGTCTGGTGATGGAGCAGTTGCCGGTCGCCGGTTTTTGCACGACGGTCAATGTGGACGCCCATGTGACGGATTCTGCGGCTTCGTCGACAGCGCTGGCCACGGGCATCAAGACCAAGAACAGTCATCTCGGCCTGAACCCGGAGAAACGCTATCTGACGTCAGTCGCCGCAGTGGCGCACCAGCAGGGGAAGGCGGTCGGTCTCATCACCTCCGACTCGATTACGGGGGTGACCCCCGCAGGCTTTTATGCGCATGTGCCGGCACGCGGGCTGTATTCCAATATTGCGGTCGACGCCGCTGCCAGCGGTTACGAGATTCTGATCGGCAACGCCAACGGCAAGCCCTGGTTCCTGCCGAAGGACAAGGAAGGTAAACGGACGGACTCGCGTAACGTGTGTGCAGAGATGGAAGCCGCCGGTTACACGGTCATCGAGAACTATGAGGCGTTTGAACAGACGCCGCTTGACCGGCACGTATTGGGTTTCATGGCCAAGGGAACGCTGGATGATGAAAACTGCCTGGGACGTCTGACCGAAGCCGCGATCGCGCGCCTCACGCGAAACGACAAGGGGTTCTTCATGATGGTCGAGTGCGCGATGACCGATGGCGGTGGCCACGGAAACAAGCCGGATCTCACCGTGCGCGGAACGTTGCAGATCGACTGGGCGGTTCATGCCGCTGTCGAATTTGCGCGTCGGTGCGGGGACACCCTGGTGTTGGTGACGGCCGATCATGAGACCGGCGCACTGACGGTAGAAATGAAGGACGGCAAGCTGGTTTTTGATTACGCCACCACCAGCCATACGGACATCCCGGTATGCATCTTCGCCTACGGTCCCGGCGCGGAGCGTTTTGGCGGAACGATTGACAACACGGATGTCGCCAAAAACATTGCGGATCTCCTGTCGCTGACATTGCCGCCACCCGGCGACATTCAGCCGGAACCGGCGAAATAAACGAGCAGACTGACCGCGTTGAAGAGCGCGTGCATCACGATCGGCGTGAGTATCGAGCCGGTCGCGGTGTACCCCGCCGAAAAAGCGACGCTCAGTGCGAGTAGCGGCAGGAACGAGGGCGCGTGCAGATGCACCAGCGCAAAGTACGCGCCGGAAAGCAGCGCTGCAAAAGCAAAACGACGGTGCCGCATCAACGCCCTATACAAGATGCCGCGGAAGACCAGCTCTTCAACCGCCGGTGCGATGATCACCGCCGCCGCGATCAGTCCCAGGCGCGTGCCCAAGGGCACGCTGCCGTCTTTCAGCCACTGGAACACCGTTTGCGGCGGCTGTTCGATACCGAGCCTGTCCAGTGCGAAACTGATGGCCTGCGAGATGACAGCCACCGGCGGCAGGGTGGCCAGACCGAAGAGCGCTCCTTTTTTGATCGCCGGCCAAACAGCGTGGCGGGGACCGATGAATGTAGGTGCAAACGGAGCGCGCGCATAAAGCAGCGACGCCACTACGACACACCCTCCGAGAAAAGCGTAAAACAACGAGCCGATCAGCAGCGCACTCGCCTGAGCCGGTTCGGCCGGAACAATGCTCAACAGCGGTGTGACCGCAAAAAAAAGGGTCGCGGCCAGCGCAAGCTGAACCGCAACCACGCCGAACGGCCCGCGCACCCACTCGGGATGTGCCGGAAGCGTGGGTGACAGGCGTCGCGTCTGCACCAGCAGCAGCATGGCCAAATCGATGCCGAGACCTAACAGCAGCGCCCCGCCCGACAGGGCGATGCAGAGCAGCCGCATCTCGAACCCGGTTTCACTGGCCATGCTCGGGTGCCTGGACGGGGTTATCCGTTCTGTTTCTGCGCGTCGAGGTCGCGCATAGCTTCGCGGCGGCTGAGCTTAATGCGGCCGCGGTCGTCGATGCCGATGCATTTGACCATCATCTTGTCACCGACCTTGCAGACGTCCTCGACGGAGCCGATGCGGCGATCCGCGAGCTCGCTGATGTGGCAGAGACCGTCCTTGCCGGGCATGATCTCGACGAAGCAACCGAACTCCTTGATGCCGGTGACGGTGCCCTCGTAGATCTTGCCTTCCTGCGCTTCGGCGGTCAGTGCGGAAACCTCGTTCTGTGCGATAGCCAGCGATTCGGCATTGTTGGCGAAGATGCTGACCGAGCCGTCGTCCTCGATATCAATCTGAGCACCTGAGATCTCGCACACACGGCGGATGTTCGAGCCGCCGGGGCCGATCAGCGCGCCGATCTTGTCCACGGGGATCGTCATGACCGTGATGCGCGGCGCATGGGCGGAGAGTTCCGCGCGCGGCTCAGGCAGGATCGTGCTCATGAAGTCGAGGATCTGGAGGCGGCCCTGCTTGGCGCGCGCCAGCGCCGCTTCAACCACGTCCCAGGTGAGGCCACGCAGTTTCAGGTCGACCTGGAAGCCGGTGATGCCCTTGCGGGTGCCGGCCACCTTGAAGTCCATGTCACCGCAGTGGTCTTCGGTGCCGAGGATGTCGGTGACCAGAATCTTCTGGCTCTCGTCCGGGCTGGTGAAAAGTCCGACCGAGACGCCGGCGACCGGCGCCTTGATCGGGATGCCGGCATCCATCATCGCCAGCGAACCGACGCAGATGGAGGCCATGGAGGAGGAGCCGTTGGAGCCCATGATGTCGGAGACCACGCGGATGCTGTACGGATAGTCCTGCGGCACAACCTGTGCGAGCGAGCGCTCGGCTAAGGCACCGTGGCCGATTTCGCGGCGGCCAGTGCTGCCGAGACGGCCGACTTCACCGACGCAGTAGGGCGGGAAGTTGTAGTGCAGCATGAAGGATTTGCTGGTGTCACCGCCGGTGATGGCGTCCAGTTCCTGCGCGTCCTTCTTGGTGCCGAGGGTCACCGAACCCAACGCCGAAGTCTCACCGCGCTCGAAAATCGCCGAGCCATGGGCCCGCGGCAGGACGCCCACCTGCGCGTAAAGCTTACGGATCTCATCTTGGGCACGGCCGTCGATACGCTTGCCGTCCTCCAGGACGTTCCGGCGGACAAGATCGATCTCCATCGTGTCGAAAAGCGTGACGAAGGATGCGGCGGTGACCTCTTCCGGCCATTTCTCGATGGCCTTGGCCTCCAGCTCCTCCTTGATCGCCTTGACGGCATTCTGGCGCTCCAGCTTGTCGCTGATGAGCAGGGCCTTGCGCAGGGCGTCCGCACCCTCGGCATAGAGGAACGCCATCTTCTCGGCGTCGGGGGCTTCATCTTTGATCACCTTGTCCGGCTTGCCGAGCATGCGGCGCAGCTCAATCTGGGCGTCGATGATTTTGACGACCTCGGCGTGCCCGGCCTTCATGGCGGCGAGGAAATCCTCTTCGGCGATTTCGGCGGCGCCGCCTTCCATCATCAGGAAACGCTCGCGCGTGCCGGCATAGACCAGGTCGAGGTCGCTCTCCTTGCGCTGGGTGTGCGTGGGGTTGATCACGAACTCGCCGTTGATGCGGCCCACACGCACGCAGCCGATCGGCCCCATGAAGGGGATCTCGGAAATGTGCAAGGCCGCCGAAGCGGCGTTGACCGACAGGACGTCTGTGTCGTTCTCGCCGTCCGCCGAGAGAACCATGTTGTTGATCTGGACATCGTTGCGGTAGCCATCCGGGAAGAGCGGGCGGATCGGGCGGTCGGTGATGCGGGCGGTGAGGATCTCCTTCTCGCTCGGGCGCGCCTCGCGCTTGAAATAACCGCCGGGGAAACGGCCGGCCGCGTAATACTTTTCGCGGTACTCGACCTGCAGCGGGAAGAAATCGATGCCTTCGCGCGGCTTGTCCGTACAGGTGACGGCGGAGAACATCAGGGAATCGCCCAAGCGGCAAACGGCGGCGCCGGCGGCCTGGCGGGCGAGTAGTCCGGTCTCAAAGGTCATCGTGACTCCGCCCACCTGGACGGAGACCGAGGTTGTATCATTCATCTGTGCTTTTTCCTTTCAACGGACAAGGACCGGAAAGCTCATGTGCCAGGAAAGATGGCTACTCACTCAGGGAATGATGAGGTGTCCGCGTGAAGGAATCCGCCCGCATAGGGGGGGATAAAAAGCACGGCCACGCGACAAACGTCAGCGCGTGGCCGCTGCGTCGCAGCTTAGCGACGGAGATTCAGCTCTTTGATGATCTTCTGGTAAGCGGCCTCATCCTCGCGCTTAAGATAATCAAGCAGGCTGCGGCGGGTGTTTACCTTGCGGATCAGCCCATAACGGGAGCTGTGGTCCTTTTTGTTGGCCTTCAGATGCTCGGTCAGCATCTCGATCTCTTTGGTGAGAACGGCGATCTGCACTTCGCTCGAACCGGTGTCGCGCTCATGGCGCTGGAATTGCTTCCGAATGGCTGTTTTATCGATCTGGCTCATAGTCTGCTTTGCGGTCCTTGTTCCGCGTGTCTTTTTTCTGTTAACTTTCCGGCGCGTACTATAGAGAAAGTCCCCGCTATGTGTAAAGCGCAAATCGGGCCGGGAAAAGCCAGATCACCCGCAGCGGGGAATGTCTCCTTAGACTCACCGCAGGAAAGGGCGACACCATAGAGGAATTGATCCCGCAAGTCAAGCGTCGGGGCAGATGTGTTGTTCACCGTCCCGTCCGGCATTCAGTTACCGCTTGACTAGACCGACAAGATTTGAAAAGTTCGGTTCTTATCGGGGATTGAATAACGGGGTTATGATGAGTTGGATTGTTTTAGTTTTGGCGGGGTTGTTCGAGGTCGGTTGGGCGGTGGGGCTCAAGCACACAGAAGGTTTTACCCGTTTCTGGCCGACTTGCTGGACCGTGATTTCGATGGTGATCAGCCTGGGGCTGTTGGGCTGCGCCATGAAATCGTTGCCGTTGGGGACCGCGTACGCCGTCTGGGTGGGCGTGGGCGCCGTCGGCACGGCTGTGCTCGGCATCCTGCTGCTGGGCGAGGCGGCGAACCCGATGCGGCTGCTGAGTCTTGGCCTGATCGTGGCCGGCATCGTCGGACTCAAACTCTCGTCACACGCATAGTGTTGATTAAACAAATGGGCAAAAGGGGGAACAGATGAACCGACGGGATTTTCTCAAAGGGTCAATCGTGGCGACCGCAGCCTCTTTGGCCGGCCGTACAGCCGTCGCGGCGGCGGATGCTCGGGTGTCTGACACGTCGCCGGCATCGATGCCGCTGATCGCGTCAGCGCCGGTGCTCCAGAATGCGGCCGGGATCTCGATGGGCGTCTCGTTCGCGGTGACTGCGGATGCCAGCGGGTGGGTTGAGGTTTCGAAAGATCCATCCCTGAAGAATGCGGTGAAGTATTTTTCAGGCGGCCATGGCCTCATGACGGTCGACGACAAGATCGCTCTGATTCGTGTCACAGGGCTCGAGCCGGCGACCAAGTATTATTACCGCATCGGTGCGGATCGCATCGAGTTCAAGGGCGGTTACGCGATGAAAAACCTAGGTGCGGAAGTTGGGTCGAAGATCCACTCTTTCACCACGCTGGGTGCCGCCGCATCGGGGGCTTTCTGTGTCATCAACGACACACATAACAAGAAACCTGTTCTTGACCGGGTGCTGTCGAAGCTGGCGGAGATCAAGCCAGCCGCAGTGATCTGGAACGGGGACGCCAGCAATACCACAGAAACCATCGAACAGGCGCTCGACATTTTCATCCATACGCACAAGGATTATCCAGAGTATGCGGCGGATACGCCTTTCATGTTCCTGAACGGCAACCACGATTTTCGCGGGCGCTTCAACCGCCGGCTGGGAGATCTCATGATGTTCCGCGAGCCGGCCGAACGTAAAGGCGAATACGCGGATCTCGGACGCAATTTTGTGCAGCGGCTGGGCGATATCGCGCTCATCGGCCTCGACACTGGAGAGGATAAGCTCGACACCAATCCTCTGTTCGCAGGCATCTTCAGGATGCAGGAGTATCGGGAGATGCAGGCGCGCTGGCTGGCGGAGGCCATCGAGACGGAGGCGGTGAAAAGCGCGAAGTTCAAGGTCGCGTTCTGCCACATCCCGCTTTTCGATGCCGACCCGCAGCAAAATCCCGGGGATGTCGTGCCCGCCGATAAGGATCCGCGATACACGCACGATTACGCGCGCTGGCAGCGCACCTGCGCGAAGTTGTGGGGGCCGAGCTTCGAGAAGGCCGACGTGCAACTGGTCATTACCGCACACCAGCACCGTTTCCGCTATGACGCGCCGGCTGCGGGCCGCTCCTGGGCTCAGATAGTGGGCGGGGGAGCGGAATTCGGTGTCATCGGACATGGTGCAGCCGCGCGCCCGGACGCAGGTAAGTTCCCGACGGTGATCGAGGGGAAGGTGGCCGGCGGTAGGCTGGTGGTCACCGTACATGACGTGTGCCACAATAAGATCGCAGGCGAGTACACGTTCGGATAACGGCTTGCCGATGACTTGTTCGGGGGCGCTCAGTGCTGTATCCTATTTGCATACTCAGGAGGGTGGAAGATGATGACGGATCGTAGACGGTTCTTGAAGGGAGCGGCGTGTGCCGGTGGCGCGGCAGTCTTGCTGGGACAGACGGGATGTACGTCGTTTTCGGGGTTGATGGCGCAGCGGCGCAAGAGCATGATCGGTTTCCGCGCGGAACCGCTGGAAAAGGTTCGCGTCGGCATCATCGGCGTCGGACACCGCGGTCCGGGTGCGGTGAGCCGGCTTTCGCGGATCCCCGGAGTCGAGATTCGGGCGATCAGCGATCTGTTTGAAGATCGGGTGGCGAAACAGGTCAAGGCCTTGACCGACAAAGGACTGCCCGCTCCGAAAGGCTACTTCGGATCACGTGACAGGTGGCGTGAGTTGTGCGAATCCAGTGAGATCGACTTGGTCTACATCTGTACCCCCTGGTTATGGCATACGCCGATGGCGGTTTACGCGATGCAGTGCGGCAAACATGCGGCGGTCGAAGTGCCGGCCGCGATGACGCTTGAACAGTGCTGGCAGTTGGTCGATACCGCGGAGGAGACGCGTCGCCACTGCATGATGCTGGAAAACTGCTGCTACGGGTACAACGAGATGCTGGCCCTGAATCTCTGCCGGAAAGGTGTTCTGGGCGATCTGGTGCATGGCGAGGCGGCCTACATTCACGACCTGCGCATGAGCAAGTTGCGGGAAGACAACGAGAACGGTTATCAGGGCCAATGGCGGCTTGAGTGGTCCAAGCAGCATACCGGCAACCCCTATCCGACGCACGGCCTCGGTCCGGTTTGCCAATACATGGAGATCAACCGCGGTGACTGTTTTGAGTACCTCACCTCAGTCAGTAGCAATCAGTTCGGCCTCAGTCAGGCGGCGGCGGAAAAGTACGGAAAGAACAGCCCGCAGGCCAAAGTGCCCTATCGGCTGGGTGACATGAACAGTTCGCTGATCCGCACCTACCGCGGACGCACCATTCTGGTGCAGCACGACACCACCAGCCCGCGTCCCTACAGCCGCCTCAATCTGATCTCGGGCACGCGCGGCATTCTGGCGGACTACCCGTTGCGCGTGGCGCTGGCGCCCAACACGCATGTGTGGATGAAGGAGAGCGAGCTGGAGGCGTTGAAGGCCAAGTACGTGCATCCGCTCTGGGACAAAAAGGGCGAGGCGGCCAAGAAGGCGGGCGGCCACGGCGGCATGGATTTCCTGATGGACCTGCGCCTCTGCCACTGCCTGCAGCACGGGCTGCCGCTCGATATCGATGTCTACGATAGCGCGCTCTGGAGCTCGCTGGTCGAACTGACCGAGCGTTCGGTCGAACGCGACGGTCGTCCGGTCAAGGTGCCCGACTTTACGCGCGGTGCCTGGAAGATCGCCGAGCCGCTCGGCATCGTCACGATGTGAGCGGAACGCGGTGGAGCAGGTGATTGTCGCCGGCAAAGAATGCGGCGGCCTGCCGGACTGCGCTGGCGGCCATACGCGCGTTGGCTTCGGCCGTGTTCGAGCCGCTGTGCGGTGTCAGCACCATGTTGGGAAGCAGACGCAGGTCTTTGTCCGGTACGGCAGGCACGTACGGTTCCGTCACGAACACGTCGCTCGCCGCGCCGTCGAGATGGCCTGACGCCAGCGCGTCGTAAAGCGCAGCCTCATCCACAATGCCGCCGCGGCCGGCGTTCACGAGCACGCTGCCGCGCTTCATGCGCGCCAGACGTTCCGCGCCGATCAGCCCCTGTGTGCCGGGAGTCAGCGGCAGGTGGATCAGCACGAGGTCGGCTTCCGGTAACAGCGCGTCAAGATCCTGCGAGTAGCGCTCAATGCCGCAACATATACGTAGCGTTTCATGTGTTTCGCCTGTGCGTACCACCCATTCGTCCTCGCTCGCCACATCATGCACCAGCACATCCACATCAAATCCGAGATGCAGCATGCGGGCGACCTTGAGACCGATCCGTCCGCCACCGATGATCAACGCTTTCCGTCCGTGCAACTCATGGCCGCCGACCGCCTGGAAACCGCCGCCGCGTATCGTCGCGTCGAGCTGCGTGATGCGGCGCATCACGGCACCGACCAAAAAGAGCGTCAGCTCAGCCACGCTGGTCTGGATGTCCACCGGTGTGTTGACGAGCGTCAGGCCCTTTGAGGCCGCGTAGCTTTTGTTAATGCTGTCGGTGCCGAAACCGAACCGTATCAGTAGCGATCCCTGTCCATCGGCCTGGTCGGCCAATGCGTCATAAAGCGCTTGGCGATACGGCGCGACACCCAACACGACTGCCCGGCAGCCGGTTTCGCGGACAAGCGCGGCAAGCGTGGCTTCATCAGACGGCGCGGGACGGCAGTCGAGGTCTGGCACGGATGTGAAGACCGGTGCGGCTTTGTCAAATTCAGCCTGTGTGACAAGAAGAGTCGGCAAGGGAGTGTTCATAAAAAATCAGCTTATTTGCGTAACAGGTCGCGGCAGCCTTGCATGATGAAATGGGTGTCGAGGCTGCATCCGATGAAACGGTAACCGGCGGCAATACGCTCGTCGATCCGACGTCGTTCGGGGGGGACCACGTGATAGCCAGGTGCGACGCCATGGCGATGACACGCCGCCAAGATCTTTTGTTCAGCAGTCAGTACAAGCGGATCGTCGAGCTGGCCCGCGATGCCAAGCGAGGCCGAGAGATCGTACGGGCCGATGAAGGCCGCGTCGATGCCGGGACGCGCCAGGATTTCGTCGGCACGTTCTGCCGCAAGCGCATGCTCCAGCATGACCGCAACGAAGACCTCGTCATTGTGACGACGGATGTAGTCCGCAAAATTGCGTCCGTAATCGAGGGCGCGCGAGAGCGAGGTGCCGCGGTTTCCCTGCGGCGGATAGCGGACGGCGGCGGCCATCAGATCGGCGTCTTCGGCGGACATGACGCTCGGCACGATCACGCCTTTCGCGCCCGCGTCAAGCACATGCTTGGCGAGCACCGGATTGACGCCGTCGAGGCGCACCAGCAGATCGCAGCCGGAAGGGCGGACGGCCCGTTCGATCTGTTCCACGACCGATAGATCAACGGCGGCATGCTCCATGTCGAGGGCAATCCAATCGAATCCCTCGCCTGCCATGAGTTCGGCGATTGCCGGATGCGGGATCAGCATCCAGCCGCCCAGAGCCGTTTCCTTGTTCTTAAGCTTTTGTTTGGTTTTATTCATCGTGAACTTTCTGTGATACGGGATCGAATTGAGGCCAGATCGAAAGTGACGTCGATGTCGCTGGACGGCGACGAAGACGGATAGCCTTCGCCAAGGTAGAGCCAGTTGGCCTGGGGGGTGTGACGAATGGTGGCACCGGGTGCGCCGTCGAGCGAAACACGGGTCAGGTCGGCCTTGGAAGTGAGCGAGATCCGCTGCCAAGTGCCGGGACGGACCTCGCCACAAGGTTGTGACATCCCGGCGACTTGCAACAGGATGGTGCCGTCGCGAACCACGACGCGGGCCGGCTGACAGGCGTCGCCGACCGTGCACAATGTGCCGGTGACGCCGCACTCAATGCGGAAAGTGAATGCAAACTCGAGTCGGTCGCCGGCGGCGCGTTCATTGGCAGGCAATTCGACACCGGCGGACGCCAAGCCGGTGAGACGCAGGAAAGCGCGCCCATCGGGACCTGCTGGGACGGTGCTGATGGACGACGTCTCTGTCTTCCGTGCGTTAGCGGTTTCGGTGACTTTATCGAATCGGGTGAGTCCATCTGGGCTACTGGCGTCAAAGAGGCGGTTTGTACCGTCGAGAGTCAGTGAGCGGACCTCACCCTCGAGGGGGGGAAGTGCGCTGGTTGAGAAGTTGGGGCCGAATAACGTGGCGGTGCGGCTGGCGAGCGAACGACGGCCGGGCTTGAAAGTGACGCGGTCCGTCTGGCCGTTCAGAGTGAAGATGACTTCGCCTTTAGGGTAGTTGATCGACACGCCGAGTCGATTCCAGCGGGTACTTAACACCGGCAGGGTAGAGCGCAAGTTTCGGGCAGGATCTCCGAGGTGAACGAAGGCCGTGCCGGCGATGCCCCAAACAAAACCGTTGGTCGAGGCGCGGTTGTCAAAGAGCACGCCATGGCCGTCCGGTTTTATGTCCGCCTCGATCCGTACGCGGTCGGTCGCGATATCGGGTGCTGCAAGGCAGGCAAGCGATGCGCCTCCCTGTAGCGTGAGCACGCCGTTCGTGAGAATGCATTGTGGTGCAGGGGGCAGGTTCGAGCGCGGATAGAGATAGAGACGTTTCGGGTCGGGTAACGGTGAAACGCGTACGGCACGGATATTGCGCAGGGCGCAAGGCCCTTGGCTGTAGGTGATGAGGAGCGTATCGCCCTGGATGTCCATTTGCGGATAGGCAACCTCAGGCTCGCGTCCGGTGAGCCCAATCCCCGCGACAAAGTCGATGCCGCTGCCGCGGTTCACAAAAAGCGCCAGGTTGCGCCGGTCAGCGCCAAAACGGCCGGCGGGCCAATCGTTATGAGTCATCAGCAAACGATCAGAGTGAGGTTGCCGCAGGACGTGCATGCGTGAGACCACGGTTTCGATCGGCACGAAGGCGTGCGGCGTCCACGTCATGCCGGCATCCCGTGAAATGGACCAGACGAGCGTTTCCTCGGGACGAATGGTGGCGCGCTCGAACGCCGGAATGAAATTGTTGCGGGCAAACATGATCACAGAACCGTCGGGCTGCTCGAAAACGGTGGGTTCCCATTGCCGCCACTCCAGGCCCGGGAGCACCGCGCCGGGTGAAACGTGCCAAGTGACGCCGTCGTCGGTCACCAGCACGCTGTTGCGTTTTTCGCGTCCGTACCAGGAGTTTGTGCCGGCAGCCGCGTTGGTGGAGAGTGGCCCGATCATCGTGACCGGTGCTAATACGCGGCCTGAGGCCAAGCGCAGCGGGTTCTGTGATGGAAACAGACGGTAGGGGTGTCCATCAATTACCGGGTCGGCCTGACCGTTCCAGGTCAACAGGCGGTTGGTCCAGAGTCCGTCCGGCGCATCGAGCGTCGAAAAATAGCACCCGTTGTGGGCATCTTTCGAGTTCTGGCTCCAGATGCACCAGAGACGGTCCCCCACCACCAGCAGATTGGGTTGCCACTGTGTGCCTTTGGGACAGGGGATGGGATTGACACTGTGTGACGGATCTGAAAATACGGGTTGCGGCGGACTCCAGATCAGTCCGTCCCGGCTGGTACTGAGAAAGTTGAGCTGGCCGGGGGCGCCCTCCGCAGGGGTCGTGTTGGCGTTCCAGACACAGAACCAGCGGTCACGATACCAGGCCACCGAACTGTCGTGGTTGTAACGCAACGGCTGCTGTGCGGCATCCACCACGACGGCACGCTCGATCTTCGGCGCGTAGACGGTGTAGCCGTGCCACGGTGCATCGACCGCGAGGAGTGGCGCGGCGAGGAGAAAGAAAAAGAAGAGCGAGAAGGGATAACGCTGAACGCTCAACGCTGAGCGCTCAACGCTCAAGGAAATACCAATTGGTTTCGGCAGTTGCTCCGCAGATCTCCCCATTTGAGTGTTCAGCGTTGAATGTTGAGCGTTCATTTCTCTTGGGCCTTCGGGATGATTTTGCCGAGCAGGAAGAATTTGCGTTCAGGATACCAGAGCACGGGAACGCCGTCGCGTACGGTGAAGCTGGCGTACAGCGCGAGGTCGAGCCGTCCGCGGGTGCCGGGTTTGCCGAGGCTGACGCCATCATGGTCAAAGAAGAACTGCGGCGCGTCGAACCAGACGGGCTGGTCTGCGCCGGCCTTGAACGTGCCGCGCACGAGGTGGATCGGGCGGCGGTGATAGCTGGAATCCGCAGGCGTATAGCCCATGTAATGGCCGTCGTGGTTGTGGATGAAGAGCACGTATCGGCCGCTGCCCGCCTCGTTGCCGCCCACATCGTACATCGGGCAGGGCGAGAGCGGGTGCCGGAGCGGTGCGCCGCCGTCGCGGCGCAACAGCGGGCGTGGCGCGGTCCACGTCTCGCCCTGGTCGGCGCTGACGCTCCAGCACGGGCTGCCGCTGCAGGTGCGCATGACGCAGAAAAGACGGCCGTCCGGCAACTTGACCAGCGAAGGTTCCTGGCAGGCGCTGATCGCGGGGTGGCCGGGGTAGGGCACGCTGAGCGCCTGCTCGTTGAAGGCGAACCACGTGATGCGGATGTCCTGAGGCTCGGGGTTGTCATCGATGTTTTCGAAACGCATGAATTCGACGCGCGCGTCGGCCGACATCCACGACTTGGTGGGGTTGGGCGTGACCGCGAAGCTGGTCCAGCGCGTGATGCCGGCCAGGTATTTGTTGTCTTTGCCGAGGCGCAGCGGCTTTTGCCAGCAGAGCACGTTGGGCGGCATGGTCGGGTCGGGATTGTCGCGCATGCTGCGGCGCATCGGAACATTTTGCGGCGCGGACCAGGTCTTGCCGTTGTCGTCGCTGAAAATGCCGTGCAGCCAACCGGTATGGTGGAAAAACTGGTCGGTCTGGCCGATGTGCTGGCTATAGAGAATGTAAATGCGGCCGCTTCGGCTGACCAGCGGATACCCCCAACTGGCGATGTGGCCGTCACCCGGTTTCTTGGGCCCCGCGATGATGCGCGGCTTCGTCCAGGTCTTACCTTCGTCGTCGCTGCGGGCGAAAGCCAGGTGCTGGTCCGGCTGCGACTCGGCGGAACTTTGCGTCCAGACCGCCATGAGCGAGCCGTCCGGTCCGTCAAAGACAAGGAAATGCTCGTTGCCGGTGTCGTTGACGGAGGAGTCGGTCACTTCCGGCACGAAAACCACGAAATCGGGTTTGGTGATATGGAGTTGTGAAGGAATGCGCGCCTTGAGTTCCGCCGGCGAGGCGATGACCGGCGGTGGCGGCGGCGGTTTCACCGGTTCGTCGGCTGGGGCGGCCTGGACCGAGAGCGCAGCCAGACAGGTAAGCGCGAAAAACGGACGCAGGTTCATGATGGATACGTCAGATGCGTTCAACATACTTCCTCCAATGCGGCTCGACGCGATCAGCGGCGGTTTTTTGCCAAGCGGTTTCCATGTTCTCAGCGGCCCTCATAAGATCAGCATGCCCCAGGTGGTGAGTTGCGGCACCGTGATGCGGATACAGTCGCTGTGCCGTTCGGGGACAATCTCAGCCGAAGGTGCGTCGGGAGCATGCCACACGGCACGGGACACCGCCCCCCAACGGTTGGGCTGGCGCAAAGTGATCGTGATCGGCCGGTAGGTCTCGGCGCGTTCGCTGTTTTCGCCGCCAAGGTTCCAGTTCACAAGGTGAATGGCACGGGTGCCGCGCACGGGATCGGCGCGGAGGAAGGTGTAGAGTTGGCCAGGCCCTTCGACACGCAGCAGGTCGAGCGCCATGACGCGGCTGATCGCGTCGATGTCGGCAGAAGCCCCTACGAAACGCAAGCGGCCGGTGACGCGCGCGGCGTCGAGTACAGCTTTGTCCTCCGCGCAGAAAGTGTCGGACGGACTGAGCTCGACCAAAAGGCGCAGGCCGTGCAGCGACGCGGTTGTGATCGGCACCCGTGCGGTACGGCTGGCACCGAGCACGAAACGGAAGGGAAGTTGGCGGGCCGCGAGCGCCAGCCCGTTTGCCGCGTAGGAGCCGGGCTCGTCTCCGTTCACCAGCACCCCGATCTCGGAGACGGCGGCGGTTGCATCCAGCACAGCACGGTGCGTGTGGATGAAGTCGTAAAGATCGCCGTATTGGTCGCGCGTGCCGAAATACCGCGGCTGAATGCCGGTGGCGTCACTGCCCATGTAAATGTCCCATGGCACGAGGTGCGGCTGGCCGAGCGCGTACGTGGTGGCGATCGCGGCGCGCGTGCGGGCCGTGCTGCGCGGGATCGGTGAGATCACCTGCGTGATTCCGGCTGCTTCGGCGATCTTGCCGCCGAAAACATATTCAAGCGCCGTCTGAAAATCGGCCTTCTGCGAAGATTCGCCGAGTAGGAAATCGATGACGTCAATACCGTGCAGCACGCGGTCGGGCCGGAGCGGTGTGAGCAGGCCGTTGACCGAGACCGGGATGTAACGGTCGGGCGACCAGGCGTCGAGATTCGCCCGGAAATCCCTGTAGAACGTGCGCATGCCTGCGACTTGGAAGTCGATGAAAGCGGGCGTGAGCGGCAGGTCGCGGAAACGTTCGCGGTACGTCGCCGCATCGGGCACGCCGTTCGTCTTGAGATGGGCGCGATAGTCAAAGTTCGCGATGTCGGCGACGCCGAGCGCCAGAAGGGCTTCGCGCGTGTAGTGCGCGGCAAGCCATGCGCGGAAACCGCTGCGGCAGGCGTCGCAGAAACAGACACCGGCGTGACGAACCCAACTTGCGTTCATCTCCCAATCGTCTACGTGAATCGAATCCATCCCGACTTGGACGAGACGTTTGGCGTCATCAAAAAAGAGTTTACGAAAGGCCGGATGATGACAGCATCCGGTGAACGTTCTAGGGCCGAACGTCACCATCCAGGGGGGGGTGATCTTGTTGCCGTCAAGATCCTCATGACGCCCCGACAGATCGCCCGCATGGGTCCGGTTGGTGGTGGCGTGACCCTGCCCTTGCAAGCCGTTGAGCGTACCTTGATAGAAGAGACCCGCGCTTTTGGCCTGCTGCACGAAACCAGTCTCAGAGCCATAGACCCAGAGGAGATGCGTGGCGTGAAAGGACTGTGCCGTCTCAAGGGCGTTGGTGCGCCACTGCCAGCGTGTGGAAAAAGGAATGGCAGACGCCGGCAGGCGAAAGCACCCGCCGGCTGCGGGTTGTGCTTCGCGTGACGCCAATTCCGCCACAGTCGGCAGCATGGTGTCTTGGGCGGAGGCTAGATCAGCATCGAAAAGCGCGCGCAGCGCTTTTTCGTCCAGCGCGCCGCGAAAGATCCGGACGCGGTCAATCCATCCGTTGAATGGGCGGATACCGTGGAAATTGCCGAGAAACAAGTCGCCGGAGTTGGCAACGGCCTTTTCGGTGCGGACCGCCTCAGCGATCAGGGCGAGAGGCGCGGTGCGGCTGCCGGTGTAGGCGGCGATCTTTTGCGGCGAGGCCGCGACGGCAAAACAGCGCCACGCGTCGGTCAGCTTGAGGCGCTGGCTGACGGCGAGCGGGTAGGCAGTCTTTTGGGGATCGGGGCCGAGCATCAGGGTGACACCCGCCGGGTGAGGCATCAGATCCCATGCGCCGGGTTTGTGCAGCAGACGGGCCGGGGCTGTCCCAGACAGGGCCGCCGGATTTTGCCGCGCCCACAGAACGATGGTGAAGGCGTCGAGGCTGTGGAGAGCTGAATCCTTGAAGCGCACGGCGCCACCGGCGCGCGCATCCTGCGGGGTGGTGCCGCCGTGGCGCGAAGCGGCGGTCAGATCCAGGCAGCGGCCAAAGGGGCCGAAACCGTAAAACGGTTCCTCTCCCGGCGCGTAGGTCTCAAAACGCGCGGTGCCGCCGAGCGAACCGGCATTGGCCAGATCCGTCTCGAAATCAAGCGCAACCAGCGGCTGTTCTGCGATGACAAGCAGTTGGCCAGATAAGAGAAACAGGGGAACGAATCCTATTTTCATGGTAGTCATGCGAGGTGTCGTTCAGCGGCTGGACCGCCCGGCTTTGAAATGGCTGACCGCCTCGCTGGTGCGGAGTGGCCGGTTGTAGAGACGCAGGACGTTGACGGCAGGCGCGATGGTCAGGGTCGCGCTCCCGTTGGGCGTACGCAGATTGGGACTGAAGCGCCCCCAGCCGAACTGCCGCTGGTCGCCGCCGTCGCACAAGACACCGTCCACCACAAACGTGATGATTTTTGGGCCGCCGTCGACAGTGATGACGGCATGATGGGCCTTACCGGCGGTCAACAGGTTCCGGTCGCTGGCCCAGGCGCACTCGGTGCGGCCATCGTTCAGTGTGATGCGCAGCGCACCGTCCGCGAGGGCCTCCACGTGCAGTCCTTTTCCCTCTTCGTCCCGATTGTCGAGCAAAGTTTGCGCGGCACCTGGGTCTTGCAGCGTGAACCACACGTCGATGCTGAAACTGGCGCGCAGGTCGAGTCCGCGCTGGTCTTCGGATTTGGGATCGCGCCGGTTGAACGCCGGCAATTTGGGCATGGCGACCTGTGCGGGAAGCGGCCCCGTGAGATTCAGCACGCGGCCGGTGGTGGTGATTTCACGGGCATCCCATTGGGCGAAAAGACCGTTGATGAGTGCCTGTGGGATACGGTGAGTACGGCCGATCGTTTTCTGCGTTTCAGTGACAAAAAATTCGCCGCCGTCCTCCACGAGATCGGGGTAACTCATGCGGATATAGGGGTCGTCGTCATAAAGCAGGATTTCCGGCTGCGACCACTCGAGACGTTTGCCGTCGGGGGTGTCGACCTCACGGCCGGCCATGAGCCAGGCGGGATTGCGGTCGTCATAGGGACTGCGTCCGTCTCTGCCGCTCGCGCCGAGCGCACCGACAAAGCGGCCACCGTGGTTGTGGAACCAGTAGAGATATTGGCCGTTGGGACATTTCCAGACGAAGTTTGCGGCGCGCGGGTGTTTGACGCGCCTGCCGCCGGGCGTGTATGTCATGTAGGCGGGCTCGGTCCAGGTGCGTGCGCCATCGCGGCTGTAGGCACAGGCGGGCCAGCCGTCGATCGTGCGGTAGACGCAGAAGATCGTGCCGTCGCTGAGGCTGACGATACTCTGCTCTTCTGCCACGCGGCCGCCGCCGGGGGGTGTCCGCAGGCCGATGGTGCCCTCGGGCAGGGTCTCAAAGGTGATTTTTGACGGATCGCGCTCGGCCAGGATATTGGGACTCTTGAGGAACGCGCCTTCGGACTGGGCGAAGAAACCCGCGCCCATGGCACCGACCTTATGGATGACGAGGATAGCATCGGTGCCATAGATGAGCGGTTTACCGACATTCCAGAAAAACTTCAGCTTGCCGTTGTAGGTGTTTTGAAGATCGCAGTCAAACGCGCGCATCGGGATGTCATACCTCTGCGCCGACCAGGTGCGCCCGTGATCGTCCGAGTATTTGAAGACATAATGCCCGAGCGAGTCGACGCGCGTGTAGACACCCTTGTCTTCGCGCTTGACCTCTTTCACGCGGTCGGTGTTGTGATTGTAGAAGCAGTAGATCCGGCCATAGGGCGTCTTGAGGAGCACGGCGTACGAAGACTCGGGGCCGTCGGCAGGTTCGACGTCAACCTCCTCCTCCCAGGTGCGGCCGCGGTTCGTGCTGCGCATGGAGACAATGTGCTGGCCGGGCGCCCCCTCGCGTCCGCTGCCCGTGGTGATGACACAGAGCCAGGCCCCGTCATCGGTCTTGACGATGTACGGCTGGTCGGCATAGTGGTGACTCGGGATTTCCCATCCGTTGGCGATATGGCGCGGGTCGGGTGTCACGGCAGAAAACGCTGGTGTGGCGGCTACGGCACCACGTACTGCCGTTATCGATATCATCATGCAAATGATCTGTGTTCTCATGTTCAGGTTCCTGTCATTTTCTGTCACAGTTGAGTCGATTGTCGAGGTATGCAAATGCGTCAAGGATATAGGGCGCGCGGGTTTGTTCATCCGGCAGCCAGTATGCCAACGTCCGCGAGGGCGTCTGCGGAAGCGCGGTTGCGCGACGGCACAGGCTGTCGGCCAACGACGCGCCTAACGCCAGTTGTCCGGCCAGCAGAAGAACCCGGCATGCACGAGCCTGCACACTCAGGCTCATGGCACATAGGATGAGCCGCGAGGCTGTGAATCGCATGTTGCGCATTCCGGCAGTCAATTCCTTACGGAGTAATGAAGTGGGCGTGGTCATGATAACAGATACGATCTCGGATGCGGCAGCCCTTGAGATATGAGCGTCATTGCAAGGTGAAAAGGGTGCCGGTTGGCGTCGCGGTGAGTGTCAGGTTCACGGCACTACGACGCTCGCCGTCGTCCGCATACAGTCTTAACGTGTAGAGCCCACTACGTGAAATCAGCATGGCGCTGGCCGGGTTGTTGGTGTCCTCGATCCACACGGCCGCCGGATCACCGGCAATGACCGACCAGCGGGTGGCCAGTGAACCGCCGTACGGGTGGCCGTCGTCGGTCACTGTCGCGATGTTGGCGAACGGTTGTCCGGCCTTCACCTTGACGGTGGTCGGCGCTTCAATCACCGGCGCGTGGTTATTGTTAGGATCGGCCGCAAGCCGGAGGATCTCTTCATCCTGCAGGAATCGCGAATAGATGCGCAGATCGTCAATCACGCCGTCGAAGTTACGGGTGCCGTTTTGGGTGCTGTTGTTTCCCACAAAGAAAGGCGACACGAAGTCCACCGCCCCGGGGAAAGGGGTGTTAAGCGGATTCGAGGGAATCTTGACCCCGTTGAGATACATGACTTGGCGTGAACCGCCGGCGGCGGCACCGCTGTTGAAAAGAAAGGCGGCGTGGAACCAACGGTTGGGGGTGATGATGTCGTTCGGCCACATCCACGTGTGTTGATCACTGCCGGTACCGATCCCGCGCGTTGACAAATCAAAAGTACGGTTTCCCGGCTTATAGATGATGTAAAAGTTGGGGCCGACATGGATCACGCGCTGATACAGGTTGCCGCTGCCGGCAGGGTCGATGTAGGCACCGTCATGGTAAAACCAGAAAGCAAACGTCATGTTGGAAGAGAGGACGGGGAAGGTCGAGCCGATGCCGACCGCATCCAGACGCGGCGCGCGGAAGCCCAGCCCCGTTTTGCCCGGTTGTAATAGCGCCGAGAAGGACAGCGAAAGCGTCATGTCACCGACACGGTCGGTCGCTTTCTTGGTGGTCGGTTCGTCATCCATTGGCCACCAGTGTATCAATCCCTCCGTCAAGTCACCGACAGGCGCGGCCACCGTGACGGTAATCACATCGTGACCGGACAAGTCACCGTCGTCGGCGGTAAGACGCACGACATAGGTGCCGGCGGCGGAGAACGAAGCGGCGGTCTCGTTCGTGAAGGCGTTGTCAAAGAAAACTGCGCCGGGGCCACTGACTTTCGACCAGCATAGGCGGACCGGGCCTGGATGACCGTCGTCAGTGACAGTGGCAGCAATGGGGACGGATGCGCCGAACACGGTGTTGGTGGCTGGCCACAGGGCGGTCACACTCGGTGCGGTGTTGCCGATTGACGCTTGATTCAGGCACTCAATCGTGACCTCGTCTGACGAGTTGCCCAGTTCACTGAAGCTCGTCAAGCGGAAAACATAGGTGCCAGCTTCGGGAAGGCTGACGGCAGTTTCAGGAAGATCCGGGTGTTCGATGACGGGCGTCGCACCGGCCGGCGCAGAGACGACACTCCAAAGAGAGGTGGCTGCTATGCGACGACTGAAATCGATGGTGCTCACGATGCGTCCCGGCAGTCGTGTCACACCACGATGGATCACCTGATCGGCGCCGGCGTCAGCCATGGGCGGCCGATTGTTGTAGAGCGCCAGAATCTCGTGATCCGACAGGGCGTCATTGTAGATGCGCACCTCATCGAGTGCGCCGTCGAGCGGGCGCATACCGCCAATCGATGTATTGCCTAGGAAAGCGTAATTCGCGCCAATGTTGTCCGGCAAATACGTCTTCGGTGTCTGTACGTCGCTGCCGCAACGGATTCCGTTCAGATAAAAGACAGGCTGAGCAACCCACTCGGTCTCATTGGTGTAGGCCCGCTGCACGACGAGCGCGGCATGATGCCATTGGTTGGTCGTGAATTTGAATGGGATCTGATCAGGTGTGGTCCATTCGGCGCGCGTCGGTGTGCTGCCAAGCCCGATGTTAAAGCGTTGCGGCAACGATGCTGAAAACTGATAGTAGAGGGTATTGAAATTGACCAGTTTTGGGTAGGTGCTGTTGGTGTAAGATGGCGGCACGTTGAACCAGAGAGAGATGGTGAGATTGGTCAGGTGAGTGTTTGACAAGAATCGGGCCCAAGCGTTGGTCGTACCATCGAAATAGACGGCCTTGCCGAAGCGTCCGTCCACAATCGAAGTGCCGGTCCCCAGTGTGCAGGGGCGACCGTAACCGGAAGCGTCTGTCAAGGTGGTCGCGCCCGGTTCCTCATCCATGGTCCACCAGCCGATCAGGCGCGGGGATTGCGCAGGTGAGACGGATGCCAAGCAGACGAGCCCCAACACGCAAGGGAACAACACCAGTCGCTTCATAACAACCTCCTTTTCAGAATACGACAGTGTTATGATATACTAGTGTTTAATAGTCAACATGGAAAATTGATACTTGACCAAAAATCATCTATTTTGATATATCAAGAGAGAGAAAAACTAGGGCGGAGGACTTTGCGAACAAGGTGGCGGATACGCATGGAGACGGGAGAGACACAGTTCTTTCTCCCGATTCATTTGTACAGCGCGATCTCCAGGCAGGAGCCGTTGCGTTCCGCCACAACCGGGAACAGTTCGGTCTCGGCCCGTTGGATCTGCGCAAGCGGGGTGCCGTTTAAGATGACCGACACAGGCGTGTCTTCGCCAGGCTTGTGGGTCTCCAACTGCAGGGCTGCCTCTTTGAAAATGACTTTGCGCGTGCCGTTCGCGTTTTCCGGTCATGTCGGCGTCCGGGAAGAATCTTTCCAAAAACGTCCCGTCTGCGGTTTGGGCGTACAGATGAAAGAGGGTCTTCTCGTCGGCGGCATCACGCCGCAGGGTCAACATCCAGCCGTTGGAGGAACGGCGGTTGCCGGCGACGAAGAAGAGTGACGTGGTGCCGGAGGGATCACCGTAAAGCCGGAACCCGCCTTCGACCGTGAAACTGTTGGTCAAATCCACCTGCCAGCCGAATCTGCTGTGATGAAAATTACGGCTCTGCATGCGTGCGCTGCCATAGTTGTTGGCCGGATTGTCGAAAAGGATGACAAAAGAGTCGGGATTGGGGATTGCGGCTGCAAACTGTTTGTTGGTCGGCAAACTCCCCGACGGAGCGCTCAGGTTGTTGGCGGCGGCCACGAGACAACGCCCGTTGAACGCACCGGCCGGCCGGTTATCGAGTGGCCAGAGTGCAATGGTTTTAGACCAACAGGGCCTGCGAACAGGAGGATCGCCGCCTGAATGACATGCGCAATGAGACGTTCCGATTTCTTGGGGACTCCTTGTTGTTCGGTGAGGGACTCAACCGCCCGTACATGGCGAGTCAGCATAACGCCGCAAAATGGTTCCATAACGGTTCATGATGATCCTCATTATCATATATCATAAATGTCCGTTCAACACATAAAAAAGCCATTTGACAAAAAATACGTCTATTTAATATATTAAATGGCATGGCAAATTATTCGGTTGACAAGGCGGCACAGGCAGAGGGGGCGGAAAACACGCTGTCGCGGCGTGTCTATTGTGTGTTGCGTGACGATATCCTTGCCGGACGGATCAAGTCCGGCGAGCGGCTGGTGCGCAAGACGATCAGCGAACGGCTGGGGGTCAGCACGATCCCGGTGATCGAGGCGCTCTACATGCTGGAGATCGACGGCTATGTGGAGAACCTGCCGCTGGTGGGGTGCCGCGTGAGGTCGCTGACCTTGGAGGACATCGACAACGATCTGATCCTGCGCGAGGCGCTGGAATGCCAGGCCGCACGGTTGTGCGCGGAGAACGCGGCACCTGAAGATTTTGAAAAACTCATGCATAAAGCCCGGCAGGTTGACCGCTTTATGCGCGCGGACACGCCGGACCAGACGCTGGGCAGCCAGATCCACTGGGAATTTCATATCGAGTTGGGGCGGATGAGCGGATATTCGGTGTTCAGCGACATGTTACAAAAGGCCTGGTTTCAGCGGTACATGAGCCTCAACAGCCTGAAATCGATCCGTTTTGAACCGCCGCCGGACGGGTGGCACCAGATTCTGGTGAAAAGAATCCGGAAGGGCGATCCCGACGAAGCGGAACAGGCCATGCGCGAGCATGTCCGGTTCGGGCGGAAAGACGACCGCGACGCCCTGAAGGTCTATCTGTTCGAGAACGCGGTGGGCGGGAAAAGGGGAAAAGAAAGAAGCACGTTCGCCGAGCGGTTGCGCCGCGAAGGATCCAAGCGGTAACTTCCAACGCTCAACGTTCAATTTTCGAATCAAGGAGGCACGATGAAAGACGGATTTACGCAAAGCATGGATAGGATGCTGGACGGGGCTCTGGCAGGGCTGGGAGCGGGACTGGTCGGGTTGGTGCTGGTGTCTGTCTTTTGCCGTTACGTGCTGAATCAGTCGCTCTCTTGGAGCGATGAGGTCGTCCGGTATCTTTTTGTCTGGTTCACGCTGTTCGGCACTGCGGTGACCCTCCGGGAACGAGAGCATATCCGGGTGGAATATTTTGTGGAGAAGCTGCCGGCGGGGCCGCGCCGTGCGGTTGAGATCGCGATGCTGGCGGGCGTCTGTTTGTTTCATGTGGCGCTGGTGGTGCTCGGGCTGATGTGGGTCTGGTCGACACGCGGCACGTACACCTCCGCCTTGCAATGGCCGCTGAACCTCTTTTTTTACGCGGCCCTGCCCTGCACCTCCGCTCTGGGTGTCTGGTACACGCTGCGGCGCCTGAGACGCGGCGAATATGCCGAAAACGACGTGACGGCCGAGGAACTGGCCGAGGCTCTACAGGGAGGTGACGCATGCAACTCCTGATCGGCGGAATGCTGGGGCTCATGCTGCTGGGCATGCCGATCGCCTATGCGCTCGGGCTGAGTTCTCTGATCTATGTTGTGACCTGCACCGACCTGTCGCCGATGGTGATCGCGCAGCGCGTATGCGTGGGTGCGGATTCGCTGGTCCTTCTCGCTCTGCCGTTTTTCCTGCTGGCGGGCGAGATCATGAACGCGGCCGGCATCACCCATCGCCTGACACGTTTGGCGTTGGCCATTATCGGGCCGCCGCGCGGCGGCCTTTCTTACGTGGTGGTGGCGGTCAACGTGCTGGTGGCGATGGTGTCGGGTGCGGCGGTGGCGAGTGCTGCGGCCGTCGGCTCGACGATGGTGCCGATGATGGTCAAGCAGGGCTATCCGCGCAGCTACGCGGCGGCCCTCAACGCGGCGTCCGCCACGATGGGGCCGATCATCCCGCCGAGCGTGGGTTTCATCATCTATGCGTCGGTCTCCGGCGCGTCGGTGGGAAAGCTTTTCCTCGCCGGCACGATCCCCGGGGTATTATTGGCGCTGGGGGCATGGGCCGTGTGTGCGTGGATGGCCTATAGCCATGGCTATCCGGCGGGCGAACGCCATAGCCGGCGCGAGTTATGGGAGAGCTTCCGCGAAGCCCTTCCGGCGCTGCTGATGCCGGTCATCATTCTGGGCGGGATCTTCGGCGGGCTGGTGACGCCGACTGAGGCGGGTGCGCTGGCGGTCGGTTATGGTCTGCTGGTCGGTTTCGTGATCTATCGCTCTCTGCGGTTTGGCGATCTCATACGTATCCTGACGGTGACGGCCAGGCGTACGGCGTCGATTATGATGATCATCGCGTGCGCCTCGTGTTTCGGCTTCCTGATCTCTCATGCGGTGGACGCGGAGCGCATCATCGGAAGCGTGCAGGCGATGACCGGCAGCCGCACTGCGCTTTTGCTGCTACTGATCGGCTTGATCCTGATCCTCGGCATGTTCATGGAGGGCGGAAGCATCATGATCATTCTCACGCCGCTGATATTGCCTATGCTTTCCGCTTATCAAATCGACGCCGTTCATTTTGGCGTGGTGTTTCAGCTCGCCATCATGATCGGGCTCCTGACGCCGCCGGTCGGTATGCTGCTTTTTGTGCTGGCCGGTATCAGCCGCGTGCCGGTCAAGACACTGGTGCGGGCACTCTGGCCCTTTTATGTGATGCTGCTGATACTATTACTATTGGTGGCGTTTGTGCCAGAGTTGTCGCTATGGCTGACGCAGCAAACGGGAGGAGCGTTGAAATGAAATATTTTCTGATCGGATTTTCCGCTCTGTTTCTGCTGGTGTGTGGGTGTGGACAGAAGGCGAACACGCCCAAGATATTCAGGATCGCCTATGCGCAGGGTCCGACCGAGCTGTTGCACTTGGCCGCTTTGCGCATGGCGCGCCAGATTGAGGAAGACTCTGGAGGTGCCCTGAAGGTTCGCCTTTATCCCAGTGGCCAGTTGGGGAATGAGCGCGAGATCATCGAGGGGCTCAAGCTGGGGTGTGCCGACATGATCGTGACCGGCGGTGCGGTGATCGGCTGGTACGCGCCCGAGTACGGGGCCTTTGAGGCGCCCTTTGTCTGGCGCGACTACGCGCAGGTCGAGCGTGCCTGGGCCGGTCAAGCGGGCACGGCTTTACGTCAGACGATGGAACAACGGGCCGGTATCCGGTTGCTCAGTCCCTGGTTCCGTGGGCCGCGCTATCTGTCGACCACCTCGCGGAAGGTGTTGCGTCCGTCCGACCTGAAAGGTTTGAAGCTGCGTGTCCCCGAGTTGGAAGTGTTCATCAAGTCATGGCAGGTCTTCGGTGCGAATGTCACCCCGATTCCGTTCACCGACATGTTTATGGCTCTCAAGCTCGGCGTAGTGGAGGGCCAGGAGAATCCCTTGGCCACAGTGTATGCGAACCACCTGCACGAGGTGCAGAAATACATCATGGAGACGCGGCACCTCGTCAGCTTTTATCTGCCGGCCCTTGGGCCTCGATTCACACGCCGCTTCACGGAAGCTGAGCAGGCGTGTGTGATGCGCGCCTTTGAAGCCGCGACGGCGTGGCACAATCAGGAAGTGGAGCGCGCCGAGGTAAAGTACCGCAAAGAGATCGAAGCCGCAGGGGTTGAGTTCGTTCCGCTTGACGTGGAACCGTTTCGCAAATTGGCTCGCGAAAGGATCCCCGCTGAATTTAAAGGGCTCTGGAAACCCGGGCTCTACGAACAGCTCAGCACGGTAGGGGATTGACAAAACAGGGGGGCGACGTTGAAAATGCGCCTGTTGCCATCAACGACGGGGGAGAAATCATGCAGGAACGGGAAGTACAGTTTTTAAAAGAGAACGGGCTGGACGCAGACGGGATTGACCGTGAGGAGCTTCTGGCCGCATTTGCCGATGAGATGGAGGCCGGTTTGGCCGGCAGGCCGTCATCGCTGATGATGATCCCGTCGTTCATCTCGATTGACCGGCCTGTGAAGACGGGGACCCCTGTGGTGGTGCTGGATGCGGGCGGCACCAATCTGCGCGCTGCGGTGGTGTCCATCGACGATAAGGGACACGCACAGATCGGCTCGTTCTCAAAGCGCGCCATGCCGGGCACACAGGGGACACTCAGCGCCGAAGACTTCTTTGACGCCTTCGCGGAGTTCCTGATGCCGATCATCGCCGAGTCGGAGTCGATCGGTTTCTGCTTCTCCTATCCTGCGGAGATCACGCCGGACTGTGACGCGCGCCTGATCCGCTGGAGCAAGCAGATCGAGGTGCCCACCGTGGTGGGACAGATGATCGGTTCCGGCCTGTTACGGCATCTGGCGCAGCGCGGGTATGAGCGCCGCGTGGTGATTCTGAACGATACGGTGGCCACCCTGTTGGCGGGCAAGAGCGCGGGGGTTGCCAAACCCTATTCGGCCTATGTGGGCTTTATTCTGGGCACCGGCACCAACACGGCGTATGTGGAGCGCAATGACCGCATCACCAAGCGCACGGATCTGGATCCGTCCGGTTCGATGGTGATCAATATCGAATCCGGTGCCTTCCGCGGTGCGCGTCAGTCGGTCTTTGACGCTACCATGGACGCGCAGACGATTGACCCGGGACATTACACGTTTGAGAAGATGATTTCGGGTGCCTACTTGGGCCGGCTCGGCTTGACCGTGCTGTGCGCGGCGGTTCAGGCCGGCTTCTTTACGGCTGATGCTGCGGCACGGATCACCTCATGGGCCGAGCTTTCCAACAAGCATCTCGATGATTTCTGCGGTGGCCGCCCAACGCCCGATAATCCGTTCCTGGACGCGGCCTTTTCGGCTGGTGACAGGGAGGCGGTCATCCGGCTCTGCACGCCGGTTTACGCGCGTGCGGCGGTGCTGACGGCCGTGAACCTGGCCTCGGCGATTCTCAAAACCGGCGAGGGACGTGATCCGGCCCGCCCGGTGTGCGTGAACGTGGACGGCTCCACCTATTACCGGACGCTGACGGCGGATTTCGCGCAGCGCGTGCAGCGCGAGCTGGCCGCCTTGCTCCAGCCGCGCGGCATCGCCTACGAGCTGATCCGCGTGGACGAATCGCCCGTGATCGGCGCGGCCGTGGCCGGTCTCATGTGAGCACGGCTAGAGTGGCATGCGGCTTCATTGACAGTCAATGTCGTCCCGCCGTTGCCGCGCCGCACGGTCAGTGGGCCCGTGCCGGAGAAGCGGGCAGCGTCCACATTCTGAGCGCCGCTGCCCGGTGCGCCGTAGGTGCCGCCGACGCGTTGCCTCTCCCCGGCACCAAAGGCGTTCGCCCGCCTGAGAGAAAAGACGCAAAGGTGAATCGACATCTCAGCGTCTTTGCGTTTTAAAGATCCGAGCGGTCAATCAGCACTCTGGGCGTCGGCCTGCGGATAAGGCAGGACCGGCGTCTGCATCTTCGAGAGCAGCGCATAGATCGCCGCGCCGGCAAAGAAAGCCAGGATCAGGCTCAGCGGCAGCGGCTTGCCGAGGGGCAGGCCCCAGGCGACGAGCTGCGGCTGTGCGCCGATCACGAAGCCGACCAGCCAGGCGATCCAGCCGGCCGGGTTGAAGCCCGCGCGCGGCCCGCTCCAACGGCCCTTGTTCATGAAGTACTCGGCGGTCATCGCGCCGCAGATCGGCCCGAAGGAGGCCCCGAAGAAGCCGAAGATCACCGGCAACTTGAGCGCCACCCCGGTCATGGCCAGAATTTCGGCGATCACGCAGCCGATGCCGCAAGAGACCCAAGGATTGACTTTAGGCAGTGTCGTCTTAATGGAGTTGGCGGCAATCAGTGAGGAGAAGCAACAGCTCGGGAAGGCGCAAACGGCCAGCAGGAAGGCCAGTAGGCCGCCGGTCTTGTCGCCGAACAGATTGGCCAGAAGCGCCACCGGGTCGAGCACCACCTTGCCCTGCGCCATCAGCTCTTGACCGGCCGCCGTGCCGTAGAAACCGGCGACGATCAGGGCCGCGATGCCGGCAGTCAGGACGATCGCCCCGAAGATGCCGGCCAGGCCGCCCAGCACCACATCTTTTTTGTTGCGCGCACCGGTTCCGAAATCCACACCCGCCGCGCCTGCGGTGGCCGTGAAGCCGACGATCTGCGTGATTAGCGCGAAGATGATAGCCGTACTGCCCAACGCCGGCAGCGCCGATGGATTGCCAGCCTTGGCCGCCGCTACGAATGCGGCCGGGTCAAACGCGCCAAGCCCGCCGACGGTCTTGGCCAGTGCCGCGAGCAGGACCAGGGCCGGGATGATCGGCAGCCAGGTGGAGATCATCGCCACGTATTTGATGCCCTTGAGCGCCATCACGACGCCCGCCACACCCCACACGATCATAATGACATAGAGCGCCGGCGACCCCTGCGGGAATTTCAGGAAGAGATTCAGCGCATAGGTCGAGCCCGCGATGTTTACGGCCACCCAGCCGAACTGCAGCAGGCCCATCAGGAAGCCCGGCAGGAAGAATCCGCCGTTCGCGCCGAAGGTCGAGGAGCCGACGATGTAGAGCGGCAGGCCGGTCTTCTGGCCCAGACGGCCGAAGACATGGTAGAAGAGCAGATAACAGATCGCGCCGCCCGCCAGGATGCCGAGCAGGGCTGTGGCCCAGCCGGCCGCGAAAATGCCGCCCGCGTTCCCGCCTTGGATCGAAACGGTTCCTGACCAGAAGATAAACCACAGAAAGATACCCGCATAGGTCGGGGCGGTGTTCTTATACCACGGCGCACGGTTGGCGGCCGGATTGGGTTGCGCACACTCCAGATAGGAAGGCACAGCGCTCTTCTCGTTCATGCAAGGCTCCTTTTAAGGTCATGGCGGGTTTTGCGGCGATCCCGCGCCGCATGCCCCAGCCCCATTGAATGTTCGGGTATAGCGTAGGCGATGCTTCAAAGCGGGTCAAGAGCGATTCAGTTTCAAAGGACAATCGTTTTACGCGTGAACGCATCAGACCCGTTAAGCGTTTAACCGGACATGACACGGACTTATATTTTTCTGCTGACGTTAGGAATGGTCGCCAGGGCGGTCAGTGCGGATCCCACTAATCTGCCGCCGATCATCGTGACGGCCTCGCGGGGTGCGGAACCGGTGGCCCGAGTTGCCGCATCCACCGGCGTTCGTTCGGGAGCGGATCTGGGCGAGGCTCAGGCCCGGACTCTGCCGGAGGCACTGGAACGAACAACCGGGGTGATGGTGCAGAAAACCTCGTATGGCCAAGGATCGCCCTATATTCGTGGATTCACGGGATTCAGGACCTTGATGCTGGTTGACGGGATCCGTCTCAATTCACCGGTTTTTCGAGAAGGTGCCAATCAGTACTGGAACACGGTCGACTTTACTTCGCTGGATACCCTCGAACTGCTCAAAGGTCCCGGATCGGCGCTCTACGGGTCCGATGCGATCGGCGGCACGCTCCAGGTATTCACTCGGATGCCAGAATATGCCCCCGATGGCGGTGAAGTGTGGGGCGGACGGCTTTCGACTCGTGTCGCTTCGGCTGAACGGTCGATCATCGGCCGTGCCGAGGGCGAGTACGGGACAGACCTGTGGGCCGGTTTGTTTGGCATGACCGATAAAAAGTTCGGCGACCTCGAAGGGGGCAGGCGTACGGGGCGCCAGCGGCGTACCGGCTATCGGGAACTGGACATCGATGCTAAAGTGCGATTGAATCTGAAGGGCGACCGCGAGTTGATTCTGGCGCATTATGGAGTCGATCAGGATGACGTGTGGCGTACCCATCGAACCCCTTACGGTATCTCGTGGCACGGGACCACGATCGGTACAGAGCGTCGTCATGTGTTCGATCAGGCGCGTTCGCTTTCGTACCTGCGTTATGTGGATCGCGCAGCCACTGTGTTGTATGACGACGCGCAGGCGACGCTCTATTTCCAGCGGCAGGAGGAGACGAAGGACGTCGTGAAAAGCAATTACTCCCGTACTGTGGACGGATTTGACGTGCGGACGTGGGGCGCGACAGCCGATCTCATCAAAGAGACGGCATTCGGCACATGGGCGTATGGGGTTGAATATGTCCGCGACGGGATCGACAGTTTCCGCCGAAACCACCGTGCCGACGGTTCGTTGTCGTCTGTGGGCATACAGGGGCCTGTGGCCGACCGTTCCGCCTACCATACGGCTGCGGTGTACCTTCAGGATCGTGTGAGCCTGGCGGAGCGATGGGAACTGACATTGGGTGGGCGCGCGACCTATGCTCGCGCGGATATCGGCCGGTATGAGAACTTCGACACCTCCCCGCACACCCCCGCCTCCATGGATGCGCACTGGTACGACGTGTCGGGCTTCGCCCGCCTCTCCTATTGCGTGATCGATCATTTCTGGTGGCTGTATGTTTCCGCTTCTCAGGGTTTTCGTGCTCCGGGGCTCTCAGACTTGACCCGTTTTGATGTCAGCCGCAGTACAGACATCGAGACCCCATCTGCGAATCTTGATCCTGAAACCTTTCTGGGGGGCGAGGTCGGGTCGCGTCTCACCGCCAGTCCCGTGACGTGGCATGCCGCCTATTTCTACACACGCATCCGTGATATGATCGTTCGGCAGTCGGTCGGCGACGGGATCTACACCAAGATCAACGGCGGCGCCGGCTACGTGCACGGTGTCGAAAGTGAACTGGACGTGCGGTTGGGGCGGCGGTGGTTCTGGCGAAGCGGATTCACGTGGGTCGAGGGATACACCGACTATGACGGCCCCGACGGAGGCCGGATCAGCGAGCCGGTGCGAACCATGCCGTTGACGGTCTATTCCGGACTCAGATGGGAGAGTGGCGACCAGCGTTATTGGGTGGAGACGCTCGGCCGTGCTTCGGGATGCGAAGACCGGCTAACCGCTGCCGATCGGGAGGACACCCAGCGGATTCCTCCCGGCGGCACCCCCGGGTATGCCGTGGCGGATCTACGGTTCGGCCTCCGGTATAACGCAGCCTTGTCGCTGGTTGCGGCGTGCGAGAATGTGATGGACAAGGACTACCGCATTCACGGATCAGGGAGTAACGAGCAGGGCGTTTTTATTTGAACTGGGCTCGCGCGTTGTTTATCAGGGAAACACTTCGGGGTAGACGGAATCCGGCTTTTTTGCTTACATAGACTGCGGATGGAAGCATCAGCAGAGCAACCGGTCGGATATCTTGCGGAAAGGAGCGGGAGGGATGTTGACGATCAGAAAGATCAGGGGCAGTGAGCTGA
>Ga0209407_1000988_pt1 | contig 31758 bp, 16 predicted proteins | sample AD_JPNHG3_MetaG_FD_184410 | JGI IMG/M metagenome (GOLD analysis project Ga0209407, IMG submission 184410) | Active sludge microbial communities of municipal wastewater-treating anaerobic digesters from Japan - AD_JPNHG3_MetaG (SPAdes) (version 2) | ecosystem: Engineered > Bioreactor > Anaerobic... | reverse complement strand
TACTCACCCTCGCGGGCGTTACTAATGTCACGTTGCGCGGACCGGGTGCGACGCTGCGCATGCGACGCGCCGATTATGACGCGCCGCCCTATGTGCGCGCCGAGTGGCGGCATACGCTCTCGATCAAGAGCAGCGCCAACATCCAGATCATCGGCCTCACATTCGCCGAAAGCGGCGGTGACGGTATCTATCTCGGTAGCCTCAGGGCTGCCTGGCCCAATCGCGATATCGTGATCCGCGATGTGGTCTGCGACCGTAACTACCGCCAAGGCATCAGCGTGATCTCCGCCGAAAACCTGCTGATCGAAAATACGATCATGCGCGACACGGCCGGCACGCCGCCAGCAGCCGGCATCGATTTCGAGCCGAACCACGCCGGTGAGCGGCTCAAGAACTGCGTCATGCGCAACTGCCTGACCGAAAACAATTATGGCGACGGCTACGAGTTCTATCTGCCGAACCTGACCGCCGCTTCCGAACCGGCCTCCATCCGGCTTGAGAACTGCCGCTCGGTCGGCGACCGGGTCGCGCTACGCGTAATCACCGGCAATGCAGAGGCCGATGCCGTGCGCGGTACGATGGTCGTGGAGGGGTGCCGCTTTGAGCAGGCGAAGCGCAATGGGGTTGTGATCGGCCGCAAGCCGCCGCACGGCATGGCGCTGACGCTCGACCGCTGCGTGATCACCGGCTGCGCCGCCGGTACGAATGCCTTTGCCGATCTGCTGCTCAACGCACGTACGGAGGATCAGAGCCCGGTCGGCAACATCCGCCTCAATGATGTGGTCATCGAGCAGCCGGTCGCGCGACCGTGGATCGTCTGTCAGAGCGGCGCGGAGTATGAGACGGTCACCGACCTGAGCGGAACGGTCACGCTGCGGCAGCCCGGAGCGGCGGAGCAGCGGATCACGCTCACCCCGGCGTGGACTGCGCAGACCTTCCCGCCGCGCTTCACGGTGCGTGTACCGCGCATCGCCCCCGCGTTGGCATCAGCGCGTGTGGTCAACAAAGCCGAGGGCCTGCAACGTCTCGCCCCCTTGCGCTTGCGGAACGGCGGCTCTTATCTGTTCCACGCGCAGGCAGGCGTGGAGGCGGTGCTTGCGGGTCAGCAGACACAGGTCGGTCATTATTCATCCGCCGCTAAGCCGCTGATCGTGCGTGCCGCCGATGGTCGTGTGATCAAATCCGTTCCGGTGCCGACTTTCCGTGAGCGCGTGGAGCTACGTTTCACGCCGCCGACCACTGGCTTCTACACGCTGGAGGTCAGTGTTGGTGCAAATGCCTTCGTGCTGCTCGAAGCCAACGTGCCGGTCGCGTTCGAGACCGCCAAAAAGGCGGTGGGCCTGATCGGCAGCACGGGTAGCCTCTACGCCGCAGTGCCCAAAGGCACCGGTCTCTTCGCGTTCGGTGTGAGCGGCGAAGGCGACAGTGAATGCGTCAAGGCCACGGTCTACGATCCGTCCGGTCGCGCGGTCTGGAGCCGCGATGCGATCGCGCAGCCCGAGCGCTACACCGCGACCGACGGCGAAGGCGCGACAGGCGGGCTCTGGCGGATCACGTTCGAACGTCCGACGCGCGGTGTGCTTGAGGACTTCCACGTCGATGCACTGGGCATCCCGCCCTATCTCTTCCTGCACCCCGACCGCTACTGGGTAACCGATTGGTGACAGGGTGCGTGCGAGTTTAGTGTGTGTTCCTACACTTCGTCGCAAACACTTCAACGCACGATCTTCGCATGCGGCCTCCAACCGATTACTTTTGTAACTTACGAACAAGCCTGCTACACTGATTCGCGTTATGCCTCTTGCACTTAACAGCACAGGCCCGATTCGGCGGCGCATGCTGAATCTGGAAAAACTCGGCGCGCCCGGTGTGCCGCTCGTGGGATACACCCGGAGCGTGCGTTATGGTTGGACAGTGGACGAGCACGCCCACGCCGGGTGCCTTGAGATCGGGCTCTGCCTCCGCGGGTCGCTGGTCTTGGAGAGCGGGGCGGACCGGCACACGATCATGCCGGGCGATCTCTTCGTCAACCATCCCGACCAGGTACATCGGCTGCAAGCCTTACCTAAGGGGGGCGTCCATTATTGGATCCACCTTCGCCTCAGTGATGCGCCGCCCGGTTTCTTGGGACTTCCCGCGCCGGAGATCCACGCGCTCCGGCGCAGGTTGAACCGGTTGCCCTGTCGCGTCACGGCGGACACGGCACGCATCGCCTCCGCATTCCGTCGCTTGTTAAAGTGTCACAGCAGTCTGTCCGGAAACTACCGGATGTTCGCGTTGCGTAGCGCCTGCATGTCCTTGGTCTTTGAGATCGCCGAACTTACCGGCAAACAGCAGCCCCTTGCCGGGACGGACAAGCTGTCTGCCGTCATCGAGCGCATCCGCGCACATCCGGAGCAGAAGATCAACCTCGACGCGCTGGCCAAAGAGGCAGCGCTCTCGTCAACCCGCTTCATCAACGTCTTCAAGCAGGTTACCGGGTTTCCGCCGTTGCACTACCAGCTCGTGTGTCGCCTCAACGAGGCCAAGCGCCGTCTCAAGGAGAGCGACGAATCTATCACGGATATCGCCGCCGCGCTGGGCTTTTCTTCATCGCAGCATTTTTCCACGCACTTCAAAAAGATGTTCGGCTGCACGCCGACGTCCTATCGGCGGTCCGTGCGCGCGTGAGACCGTGCTCCGCGCCAGCCTTGCGCCGGGCGCTCAATTTGGAGTGCGCGTGACAAGCACCGCGCTGTGCGCGGGGCGCGGCACCGCTTTCCTTCCGCGCTGCGCGCGGAAGGCGGCTCGCGGGGACGCTCGCCCTCCAGCGCGGGAATCCGACCCATACATGAGACACGAGACAAGATCACGACCTCGCACAAGCCCGGTCACCGGTCTTTCGCGGAGCACCGGGAGGGACGAGCGTCTGCTCGTCCGGGCGGCGCTTCTCGCCGCCCCACGGGCAAGATGCCCGTGCCACCCCCCGAAAAAAGCACCTTCAGGTCAGTGCGCCGCCTCGCGGTAGCGCACATGGGTCATGCGCACATTATTTTTTATGTCGGTGCGCAGATAGCCTTCGCCAAAGGCGACCAGTATCTCGCCCGGCACGGTCTCGATTAGTGCCGTATAACCGGAGTGGTCTCCTGTGTCCACCAGCGTCAGGTCGTGCCAAGTATCGCCGCGATCCGAACTGAACAGCACATATGCGCCGGGACGGCCGGCCGATAGCGCGAGCCGTCCATCTGACAGCGCGGTGACCACCGGATAAGCCCCGTTGACCCCAGTCCGCCACGGTTTCTTCCACGTCCGACCGCCGTCGGCGCTGCGTGTGACCATAACGGGGTTGTCCTGACAGGCGATGTCGGTCATATTGCCGGTGCGCAGAACGGCGACGATCTCGCCATTGTCCAGAAGCGCCAGCGTGCCCTCGTTGTATCCCTCGCTGCCGATGGTGTCGTAGCCGATCGTTGTGAGATACTCCCACACGCGACCGCCGTCGCTCGAGGTACAGACATACGAACGCGAGTAGGGACGGCCATGCCCGTGCGGACACAGGGCATCGTCACCTGTGAACCAACCCATCATCAGGGCCAGCAGCACGCCATCGGCCCGTTGCACGAATGACCCGGTGCAGAGTGGCCCGCGATGTTGCGCGTGACCGCGCGCCGCTTTGGCCAGCGGCACGCGGCATTCGGCCGGTTCACGCATCACGGTTTTCCCACCGTCGACGGTGCTGCGCAGTGTGCCTGTGTAGACGCCCGGCCTCCCGTCAATCGGCAGCAGACTGTAATCCAGCGCGATCACATGCCCGTCGTGTAGCACGGGACAGCCGCCCACAATGCCGCCGCTCTCTGGGCGGGTCCACGTCCGTCCGCGATCGTTGCTGATGCGTCCGCCATAAATCAGCGTACCGTCCGGTAAGCGCGTGAAACGTCCCGCGCTTGAGCCTTTGCAAGCTTCCCACGGTTCCGAGACCGTGACGCGCAGCCGGTCGGCCGGATCCTTGATGCGCAATGCGATGCGCCGCGTGTCGGGGCGTCCCTCATCGGTGTGCGCTTCGATCGTAACGAAGTGGAGCCCCGGCTTCAAACCCTCGGTTCGCAGCGGCACGCGGATCGCGCCGTGCGCCGGATCGGTGTCCAGTGCGCCTTGATCCAGTACCAGTTCTGAACCGGGCTCGGCGAGGAACGCTTTACGGCTCGTCTCATCGTAACGAAAACCGGGCAATGTGTTTTCCGGTGCCATGCGCAACGCTGTCGTGGCCTTCAGGCCGATCATGTTGGTCGCAGTCAGCACCACAGTCAGCGCGGTGGGGTCGCCGGCACGCACTGCGTCCGGCAGAAACGCGGCGCTGCGGATGCGGGTCGGCGCGGGATTGCAGCGGTCGATCAGCCGCACGGTACCATCTTTCACCACGACCGCGAATTTTGCACACACGGCTTCATATTGGCCGTGACGCTTGTCGGTGCTGTTGTGCGCGAACAATCCCAGCTCGTAGTGACCGGGTTTCCAGTCGGCCGTGCTCACGCGCAGCCGGAAGGCGTTGGGTGCCGGATCATGGTCACGCGATCCGCCGTCGATCATTTGCACGCTCCGGTTGGTCTCGGTCATCGAGGCGAAGCGGCGTGTCGCGTCGTAATGGCTCAACACGGGCGGCGCGTCTTCTTGCTTGATAGGCTCGACCGTCCGGAGCACAAACGTCAACGTGCCCGCATCGCGGTTCTTTACACGCAGGCTCACTTCAAACGTATCGCCGAGCGCCAGCCGCCGCCCGCCGTCCGTGGGCGCACGTAACGTGAAGGTGTCAATCTTGAGACGCTGCGCCCACAGCGGCGTGGCCAACATCACCAGCGCCAGTACGCAGAGGCCGTGCCTCGTGGCATGGGCGTCCCGCCCATGAAACACGGGCAAGATGCCCGTGCCACACCTGCAAGCAAAGAGCCTTGCGAAAGCCTCTAGAATCCTGTGATTCAACATGTGGTTTCTCCCATTAACGCGGACAAAGCCCGCAACCCAATTCAATCTCACACCAAGGCACAAAGGGCACGAAGTTTTTTTCTGGCCGCAGGATGGGAGGGACGAGCGTCTGCTCGTCCGCGGGCAAGCAGACGCTTGCTCCTCCCGGCGCTCCGCGAGGTGACCAGAGACCACCCTTCCGCGCAGCGGAAGGCGGCTCGTGGGGACACTCGCCCTCCAACCTTCGCGCCTTCGCGCCTTCGCGTGAGATAGCCGAGCACTGCTCCTCCAAAAAACCTCTGTGTCCTCTGTGCTCTCTGTGGTTCCCAAAACCGAGCAGCGCTTTTACGACTCGCGACCCGCGACCCGCGACTTGCGACTTGCACTCCTCCAAAAAACCTCTGTGTCCTCTGTGCTCTCTGTGGTTCCCAAAACCGAGCAGCGCTCCCCAACCGACTACGCGCGTTTGGTCCACACCCATCCGTTCGTGGGCTTGCGGTTCGGCCACACCAGGCTCGCCAGCAGCGCGGTGACCAGACACGCAATGAGCCCGGCCACGCCGTACAGCATGAGACGGGGCTTCCACGGCAGCGGACAGAACGCGAGCGTGAAACAGACCACGTAGTTCACAATCAATCCGAGAACGGCGGCGGTGCCGCCCACGCGCGGCGCGAACATCCCCAGCAAAAACAGACCGGTGATGCCCGAAGTGAGAATCCCCAGGAACTTGTAGAAGGTCTCTTGCATCGACTGGATATCGGCATGCGCGAAAAGCAGTGCCAGCCCCAGCGCGATGATGCCGCCGATTACGGTCAACCCTTTGCCCCAGGCCACGAGCTTCGCGTCGCTGACCTTTTCGCGTTGGAAGCGCAAATAGAAGTCAGTGGTCAGCGCAGTCGCCGTGGCGTTGAGATTCGCCGCCAACGTTGTGAGCGTCGCCGCGAAGATGGAGGCCAGCAGCAAACCGCCGACACCCGGCGGCAGGCCGGTTGCGATGAACACCGGGAAGATCGCGTCGTTCTTAGCAATCGTCACATCCAAACGCTCCGGATGGCTGCTGAAGTAGGTGAAGAGTCCGGTACCGATCGTGTAGAGCAGGGGCCCGGAGATAAACGTGATCGCGATGCAGAAGAGGATACTGCGCACCGCCGAACGTTCGTCCTTGGTCGTCATGAAACGTTGCAGCACGCACTGGTCACTGGTGTAGGAGTTGAGGTTCGAGACAAACCCGCCGATGAGCATCACCCAGAAGACCGGTGCCGTCAGATCCCAAGAGAAATTGAACACGTCGAATTTGTTGTGTTCCCGCGCGATCGAGAAGAAACCCGACCAGCCGCCATCCGTCCCCGCGATCAAGATTGCCACCGTCACGGCGATACTGGCGATCAGGATAATGCCTTGGTAAAAATCGCCCCACACGATCCCTTTGATCCCGCCGGAGATGCAGTACAGAACCGAGATAACGGTCAGTCCGATGATTGTCGTATCCAGCGGAATCGCGGCGATCTCCGAAACCGCGAGCGCGGGCAGAAAGACTACGAGCGCGGCGCGGAACAGCATGAAGCCCGAGAAGGCGGCGCTGGCAAAGAGACGGCAGGCGAGATTGAAACGCGCTTCTAGATACTCGTATGCGCTAGTTAGATTCAGGCGCCGGAAAAACGGCAGATAGTAACCGGCGATAATCGGTACGATCAACAGCTTGCTGAGCACAACCGTGAAATAGGACCAGTTGAGCAGATAGCTGACGGCCGGCCCCGCGATCAGCGAGATCGCGCTGAACATCGCCGCATAGATGCTGACACCGACCGCCCACCACGGCAACTTGCCGTCGCCTTTGAAATAGGAGTCGGCGGACTGTTGCTGCCGTCGCGACCTGACCATCATCACGGCAGCGGCTATGAGTAGGCAGGCGATATACACGGCCAGCACCACATAGTTGATCGGCGAGAAACGTTCCGTCCGCACCAGCCTGGCGCGCCAACACGGGCCGGACGTTGCGCCGTCACGCTGGCACAGCAGGAATGAAGAATCAGAGTCGGGTAGCAGAACCGGCGGCGCGCTCCACGCGCTACCGGGCACGTCACCGAGTTCGAACCATTTGGTCGTCACCGTGTGGTAGGCCAGCAACTTGGGCGCGCCTGCGGCATCACGGGCGGTCAGCAAGAGGTGTTGGTGGCCCATCGGCAACACGGTTTCACCGGTCAGCCGGTACGTCTGCGCCGGGGTGCCGTCAACCGATGGCGGCGGCAACGGCTTCCAGGTGCCAACAAGCTCACCGCGCGCGTCAAGCTCAGCTTCGTAGCCTACGGTGCCGCCGGCGTCGGCCGCATCGGTCTCGAACACAAACAAGGCGCGCTTGATTTTGTCGGTGTTCTGGCGGCAGCTTACGGGACGCCGAAACGTCTCCGGCATTGAGGCCGGGGGCGCTTCTGGGCGCGCGGCAAGCGCCGCCGCCGGCACGTCTTCAGGCTTCGCCTCCTGCCACTCGATCTGCACAGAAGCGTGACAGAGCGCGACGCTTCCTAAAAGCGCAATCCAGCAGATCCGTAGCGCACGGCTCATCGAACCTCCTCCCAATCATAGGAAAGACGGATGATCTTTGGCGAACCGCCACTTCCCCGTTTGTACGTCACGACATGGAATTGCGTTTTACCGTCTTGCTCGCGCCAATACGGCATGGCGTAGTAGCCGTCCGAGACCTTGTTGCCCTCGTCGTTGTCCAGAACCACATGACGCTGGATTGCCAACGTCTCTGGATCAAACCGGAACAGGCTCAGGCGCATCGGGGTCTTGGGCGCCAAGAAGTTTCTGCCCAGCAAATACCAGCGACCGTCTCTGGTAAAGACGCGCGGACGGCCGACATGGCTCGTGATCTCGTCACACGTCTTGGCCACATTGACCTTGCGCGTCACATGAAATTTCGCGTCGGCATACGCCAGCCACTGGCGGGCGTCATAACCCCGCGCGGCGATGATGAAGCCGTCGCCGTGGGGCGCGAAGGAACTTTCATTGATCGAGACATTGCCCACCAATTCGCGCGACAAGCTCTGCACGAAGCGCCACGAGTGGCCGTTGTCTTCGGAACGGATGACATCTACGGAGCCCGCCAACGAGCGTGACGGCTGCTGTGAAAAGACCCCGCCGGTCAGGTTGGTGAAGGTCATCACCAGCATCCAAGTGGTCTGCCCGCGCGTCACAGCCTCAAACGCATATCCGTACTCTACGCCGTCGACGATGCCCACGCGCGTCACCGGGTCGAAGGTCTTGCCGCCGTCGTTTGATCGCGCCACTGCCAGTCCGGTGCGGCTCGGTTGCTTGTTGCGCTGCGCGTCGATATAGGTGGCGATGTCACCGTTGGGGAAACGCACCCACTCGCCCATCTGCATGATCTCGCCCGGTATGGTCGCAATCGTCGAACAGGCCTTGACGGCACCGCTCGCGCCGTCGATCCGCAAGAAATCCAGCACCGCACCGGTATCGGCCGCGTGCGCTTTCCCTCGTTTGTACGAAATCAAGACCTCGTTGCCGAGATCCAGCACTGCCGGAAACGCCAGATACGGCTGCGCTTCTCCTTGCCGGTCGGCGAGTAGCGTTTCTTTTTTGTATTCCGGCACATCATATGCCAATAACCCAGCCACAAAAAACAGCGCAGCACCAAATACAGTTTTACGTTTGTCCATCATTTTTCTCCTTTTAACGCATCATTCTCGCGTACGATGCCTTGCTCGCGCATGCGCGCGGCAAGCGCCTCGTACTGCGCGTCCGTGAGCGGTTCGTAGGGCGGCCGCGCCGCGCCCACATCCAGTCCGATAAACCGCACCATGGCCTTGCGGTGCGACCAGTTCTCGCTTTCCGTCAGCAATTCCAACACGCGGTTGGCCTCGGCCTGCAAGCGTATTGCCGACGCGAAATCACCTTGTGTCATGGCGTCGAACATACGGGTGAAGTGGCGGGGTACGACATTCTGCGTGGTGCCGATGCACCCCGCGATGCATCCCGAGGCAAACGCCGGTACGAAAAGCGGGTCCATCCCAGCGAAAAAAATCGCCGGGTGCGCCAGCCGCCAGATTAACCGCTGCAGTGCATAAAAATCGATGCCCGTGTATTTCATGCCCATCACATTCGGGATGTCAAAGAGGCGGGCGTCCCGTTCCGGGTCCAGTGCGGTGCCGGCCGTTGCATAGATCAGAAAAGGCAATCCCGTGGCTGCGGCGATTTTGGTGTAGTGCCGATGCGCGGCCGCGAATGTCTGTCCGAAATAGACCGGTGCCACCGATGAGATCCAGTCGGCTCCAGTCTTTTCCGCATGGCGCGCCAGCGTGACCGCGTCATTCGTATTGATGCAGCCGATATGCGCGATGATGCGCATGCGCCCGGCATTGGCGCGCACCACGGTTTCCAGCACATGTTTTCGCTCCGCGAGGGTCAACAGCAGCCCCTCGCCGGTGCCGCCGGTGACATACAGGCCGCGTATGCCGCACGCGGCGTAATAATCAACCTGCTGTTCGAGCACGGCGACATTCACCGTGTCTTTTTTTGTGAATGGGGTCATCAGCGCGACATACGCGCCGGCCATATCTTTGAAAACGCTACCGTCCGGCACTCGCGCCGGCACGCCTGTTTTTCGATTCATGGGGTTACTTTCTTGGATGTTGCCTGAGTCGGAAGTTCCAATATCCAGGCTTGGTTTTGAAGATAACTCGGAGGGTTGCTGTGCGGCACGCCCACATCGTGAAGAATCGTTTTCAGCCCACGCAGTTCATTGTACGCCGCATAGACGCTCGGCGGCGGACAGGTTTCATCCGCCAAGCCGATCAGTACGCGGCATTCGCACCGCACCCGCGAGGCGAAGTGACCGGCATCGTAGTACGCCGCAGTGACCGCCACTGCCGCGCGGTCTTCGGGCCGCGCGCGTTCCATGAGCATGGGCCATCCTGCCCGACGGCCTACACGACCGGCGAGCATATCGGCCATGGCGGGCTGGCAGAAGAGCGCACGCGAGAAGACCGGCGTCAACGCCGTCAACATCATACCCATTCCGCCGCCTTGGCTCCGGCCGAAATAACCTACGCGCGTGCGGTCGGCCTCGGGACGCTCCAGCACCCACAACACCGCGCGGCGGATGCCCAGCAGGGGATCGTGGTAAAAATAAGTCGTGCGGTCGGTGTAGCCTGCGTAACGATGGTTCTCGTAGGCACTGCGCAGTTTTATGCCGGCCACTTCATCCGCATAGCGCCGGTTTTGCTCGTCATATTTCCGGCGCTGGGTAGCGGCATCCGGCCCCGGCTCGAAGTCGTGAATGTTTATGACCAGCGTGATGACACGGTCGTCATCGGGCCGCGCCTCCGGCGCATGTGCGCCCGGTCCGGCCCACGGCACCGTGACGCGCACGGGGAACGGCCCGCGCGAGCGATTCGCCGGAACGCTCAAAAACCCATGCACCCGCTTGCCGTTGAAGGTCGCGAAACTCACACGCGAAACCTCGGTAGCGTCCGTGCAGGCCGACGCGAGGCGCGTAACGCGCGCATCCAGCGGAACCTCCCGATCCAGCCGCGCGATCTCACCGCGCCAGTAGGCGTCGAAGTCCGGCGGCGGCCCGCCCGATCCCAGACGGATGCCGCATGGATCGAAGGCGATACCGTACACGGCGGGCTTCACCTGCTTCTGGCCATCCAGCACGGCACGGCAGCGCAGAAAGCCCGGATGGTGCAGCGTACCGCGCCACACGAACGGATTGTCGCGCGCCAAGGTTAGCTTCTGCACGGCTAGACGATTGGTGCCGAAGTTATCGACCGTGAACGAGACGGTGCCGGTCTGCAACAAGCCGCCCTGCGCATCGTTGATGCGCAGCGTCACGGTTGTCTCTTCACCGCACGCATAGACCGCAGACGGCCGGTCAGTCGAGAACGTGATCGTCGCCGCGGGCGGTGCCCCGTACAAAAGCCCAGCCGATGCGAGAACAAGGCAGAACACAGCCGCGCGTAGAGTTGGCAGGTAGGATTTAGGATTTAGGAGTTGAGCTTTTTTTAACGCAGAGACGCAGAGACGCAGAGGTTTTTTAGGGGGCGGCGTGATCGCCGCCGGGAGGGGCAAGCGTCTGCTTGCCCGCGGACGAGCAGACGCTCGTCCCTCCCGGTGCTCCGCGATGAACCCTGAAACCATCCTTTCACTACACGGACGGGGCAGAAAGCGGTGCCGGTTCTGTGGGCGGCGTTTACGCTGCCGGGCAAGCGGACGCTTGCCCCTCCCAGTGCTCCGCGATGGGAGCCGATCACCCGCGCGCTTCATCATGCATCACTGATCCTTTCAATCGCCACGGCATCCGCGACCACCACGCCATCCGTGCCGTCGGTCTCAATGCGGACTTCGGCTGGGGCTTCCGGGCGCAGCTCCACGGTCGCCAATTCGTGCCACAGGCCCGAGCCCTGCCGCATGTCTACGGTCACTTGGAGCGTGCCGTGCGCATGCCGGATTGTCACCGGAACTGCTCCGGCGCGTCCGTTCCAATAATAATTCCAGATCATGCGGATGCGGTACATGCCCGCCTGTTGCACCGGCAGCGCGTAAGCGGCCCAGGTGTCTGCGTTGCCTTGTTCCGCATATCGGAACCCGCTACCGACATGATCGCCGTTTTCGTGCAGCCCCTTTTTCCACTCTCCGTGAAAGGTCACCTGCTCCGCGTCCGCGTCATCGATGATTGTCCATCCCGCCTGCGTCGGATCCGGACGGCCCGGGAAGGCACCGCCGATGCACGCTTGCAGTTCCGCGACGCGCGCGGGATCGGCGGCTAGCGCCTGCGGTTCCAGCGCGTGCCGTCGACAGAGCGCCGCCGCATAGCCGACGGCCACGCCCATCTGCCCCGTGGTGTTCATCACGCGCGGACTGGCGTGGCCCACATGCGTGGCGCTGAAACATCGTCCGGCCATCAGCAAATTCTTGACGTTGCGCGAGTAGAGTGCGCGTAGCGGAATCCAGTAGCGTCCGAACAACGGCTGACGACACATCGTCAGGAAATCCGCGCCGCCCGCGTGTTCGTGAAGGTCGATCGACCATGTGCCGGTGGCCACCGCGTCGGGGAAGGGCGTCTGCTCGCGCACATCGTTTTCCGTCAGGATCACATCGCCCAGCAGCCGCCGCGATTCCCGCTTGCCTAAATTGTAGGGAACAAAATCCAGCACCCGGCGCGCATGTTGCGGATCGCGTTTGGCCAAGCTGAAACTACCGTAGATCACGCGCAACAAATGGTCGCGGATTGTCTCGCTTTCCGTGATGATGTCGTGGTCGAGCCCGTACTCCCAGTTCCACTCGCCCTGTGTGGCGACCACGCCTTGCGCGGCGGGTTCGGCCCATGGCAGCGGGCCGAACGGCACGGCGGTGTTGGCTGTCATCGAGGTCCACATCAGGCTACATCCCAAAGTCCGCCCATCCGCTACGGCCGGTGCCATGCTTTCGCCGAACTCGTCCGCCGCTTCGCGTCCCATGCGATAATCCGCGCCCGCCCAGTAGCCGATCCAGCCGTCGCCGGTGGCATCCACGAAGAGCGGCGCAGCGAACCGCGCCATCGCGCCGCTCTCAACCTGCCGCGCCGTCACGGCAGCGATGCGATCTTTGTCCGTCGTTCGCTCAACACCGCACGCCCGCCACCCCGTGTAAAGCGTCACGTTCGGCTCGTCCTGCACCAGCCGCATACGCGCTCGGTCAGAGAGCGCCGCGCCGGGCTCGCGGTTCATGAAGAGGTTGCGCACTTCGCGCACCAGCGGGTGACGCGCTTCGCCGCCGCACCAGACACGCACCTCCTGGCTGGCGTTGCCGCCCAGCATCGGCCGGTCATGCAGCAGCGCGACCTTGAGTCCTTGCCGCGCCGCAGCCAGCGCGGCGCAGGTGCCCGCGATACCGCCGCCGACAACCACCAGATCAAATTTCCGTGGAGGCGCACCTTGCGGCTCGTGAGGACACTCGCCCTCCATTTCGTGAAGGGCGTCTGGGGGACGAACGTCCCCGCGCGTGAAGGCGATACCGGCGCACCGCCCGTCAAATCCCGTGAGATCGCGCAACGCCACGCTGATTCGCGGGGTGGCGGTCTCGATTTCGCCGCCGTCAACCCAGCCCCAGGCGTCCGGCACGATACCGAAAACCGGCGCGAGCGGGCATCCGTCGATCAACACGTGAAACTGACCCGGCGGCTCCGCGACACCCGGCACCCAATTGCGCGTCCGCACCCAGACACGCCAGCGTCCGGCCGCGGGCAGCGTCACATCGGTTTGCGCGTCGACAACCGGCACCCCGAGCCCGTGCGCCAGCAGATAGGGCGCGCCTACGATTTCGGCGAACTGGGTGTCGAGTGACCAGCCGCCTTTGTGCGCAAAGGCGGAGGCCAGCACATAACAAACGTCGTGGTTAGTTTCAGATTTCATGCGGTAACACGCCTCCGGTTCTGTGAGCGGCGTTTACGCCGCCGGGAGGGGCAAGCGTCTGCTTGCCCGCGGACGAGCAGACGCTCGTCCCTCCCCGCAGCCGTACTCACCGTATCCGAATGATCGTTCCACCGCTCTTGGTCAGGATGCGGCCGTTACCCAGTACAGTCGCGCCACCGGCGGTTCCTGTGCGCAACGCGCCGTTGAGCCGCGCGCCGTCCACGTAGATGTACTCCAGATACGGCGTGGAAGTGTTATCCAAGATCACCGTCGAGCCGGTCGAGAGATAGAGCGACGTCACGCCTTCCGTGCGCACCGTGTTCAGACGCTTCAGCGATACCGCGTCGATCAGCACCGTGGCGTGCAGGTTATCAACCTCGGTGGGCAAGCCGACGAATTCCAGCGTATGCTCGCCCCGCGTCAGCGTCACGGGCACCTCGACCGGCAGGAAGCCGTGGTAACCGTCATGAGTGACCGTGTATACGGTCACGCCGTCCACGCGTACCTCGACATTGCGCGTATTGCTCGAAAAGCCGTTGCGCGTGGCCTGTTCGAACGACAGTACATGCGGGCCGACGTGCTCCACGAGGAAGGTCGTCTGGATCGAGCCCTCTCGAATGAAAGCCGTCACGCCGCCATTGGTTGTGTAGGGGGTTGGGTCGGAAAATGCACTGCCGTTGGTCTGGATGCCGCTCGTGTTGTTACCCGAGAAGAGCCAGCCGGTTTCTTTCGGTATGTAGTTGTGTCCATACTCATTGAAGGTGTCCGGCGCGTAGATTTCAAAGCTGCCATTGGTCACGGCGACCGGGGTCTCCGCTTCGACTGCCGCGAATTGTCCGCCCTGCACCTCGTCGTCAAAACGTAGCGCCGGGACGCCGATCAGCCGCACGGCATCGATCAGCACGGTTGCATCGTTATATGAGCAAGGCAACCCTTCAAACGTCAAGGTGTGCGTCCCGGCTGTCAGCGACACCGTGATCTCAACGGGCAGGAAACCATGCAACTCAACACCGTGCGTGATGGTGTAAACCTTCACGCCGTCAATTTTCACCTCCACGTTGCGCGCCCAGCTCGAATAACCGTTGCGCGTGGCCTGTTCGAAGGAAAGGCGATAGGTGCCGTCGCGCGATACGTTGAAGTCACGTTGGATCGTCCCCTGTTTTACGAAAGCCGTTACCGTGCCGTTGGTCGTATGGTAGTCGGGATGGTTGGAGAAACCGCTACCGTTGGCCTGAATGCCGCTCGTGTTGTTGCCCGAGAAGGTCCAGCCCGTGCCGGTCGGCTGATATCTGTGCGTTGCCGTGATAGTCGGCGGGTTGTAGACCTCAAAGCTGCCATTGATGATTTCCGCTTCAGGCGCAGCCTCGGTCAAGCGCAGCGTACCGCCCGCCGCCACATGGATCGCCGCGTTGGAGATGCCGCCGCCGCCGAGTTCCAGCGTGCCGCCGTCCTGCACCTCGATCGTTTTACCCGCGAACCACGCTTGGGCCAGACGCAGCGTGCCCTGCTCCACCGTCACGGGGCCGGATGAGACCAGCGGCTGCGTCAGGGTCAGGCACCCCTCGCCGAGTTTCCGTAGACCGCCATCAGGAATGGCACCGAGCAACGGATCAGCCTCGAGCGACTGGTGGATCGAGGCGTTCATGCCTGCCGTGTCACAGACGAACCCGCCGGAGCCGAGATAGATCGAGAGCAGATTCACACGGTTGATGCTGATGAAGTCGTTGGTCGCCGTGCTGGTCTGCGCCACCTTCAGCGTGCCGCCGTTCAGCCGCAGGGTCGCGGGCTCCACCGCTAGTATGCCACCGTCATAGCGGATTTCGTCAGCCTCCAACACACCGCCGTGCAATTCGAGCAGATGCGTCAACTGCTCATCGCGGCGCTGGCTCTTGGAAAGATTCACCTGTCCGGCGCGGAGGTGGCCGCCGTTGATGATCGTTCGCGTGCTACGGACAGTGTTCAAGTTGAACATCGGTGATTCGGCGAACGTGAGCGCGCCGCCGTTGAGGACAATTCCAACCGGCTCAAGGGGCGCGACGTCATTCGGAGGACTGGCCGTGCCATGGGCAAAACGGAACGTCGCTTCTCCCGCCTCCTGAAGGTATTCGCCTCCCGCGACATTTAGGTAGAGCCCCGGTACGTTCAACACTGCGTCTGCCACACGCAAGCGCGAGCCATAACGCACTTCGACACGCGGATTGTCGGGCAACGGGTCGATTTGCTCGATGACCGTACCACCGTCCAACTCCAGATTGTTTCGGTCGTAAACGAACACATTGAACACCTTCGTGGTCGTGGCGGGATCCAGCGCAAGGCGCACAGTGCCCGTGCCGGTACTTGTATGCCCGCCCGCCTTGATCTGCTCGCCACCGGTGTCGAAAACGACATTCTTTAGTTCCAACGAGCCCCCATTTGCTGTGGCGACCGAGCCGTTCACACCGAATGTCACTGTGTTGGTCAGCATCACGAATATGTTTTTGCCGTCTCCGTCGCCCACCAGCACTGCGCTATTGCCCGCCATTCCCACTTCCACCGGACCGGTTCCCAGCGCGTTGCTGGCCGCGATGAACACCTTACCCTGTTCAATCCGGTTGGTTCCCGTGTAACTGCTGTCGGCCTGCAGATACAGGTCTCCCGCTCCGATCTTGGTCAGGCCACCATCCAGCGTTGTGCCCAGTGCGGGATCATGCGTGAAGGACTGCGACGTCTTGTAGAACTTTCCTCCCGGAATATTGACCCTCAGCCCGCCCGCCTGCATCAGGGCCTCGGTCATGCCGCTGATAAATGCGCTGTTGGAACGTTCGGGGTACAGTTCGGTTCCGTTGAGCAAGAGACGGGAGTGTGTGCCGTTGGCACCACCTGTTCCGCCCATACGCGCCAAGGTTAGCTTGCCGCCGTCCAGTTGCAAGGTGGCACTGCGACCGGCCGCCAACTCGGTCATTTCGATCACCACTGTCCAGACGTCGGCGGAGTCCGCGATACGGAACCAGGCGTCTTGCTCACGGCCCAAGACCACACGCGCGTTGCTGCCACTTTGGGCGGCGGTGGTCTTGGCGTGCCAGACGCCGCCAGTGATCTCGAACGATGCGGGTTGCGCTGTGGGGCCATCTCCCAGCACCAGGATATCGCCACCGTTGAGCAGCAGGTTGGTGCCGCCGGTCTGAACGTAGGCAGCGCCCGCCGCCACGCTCTGGACGCCGGACAAGCACAGCGTGCGGCCCTCTTCGATCTGCAGCACGCCTTCGGCCACCGCCAGATCTTGCATATTGGTTTCGCCAGCGTATGCCGCCGCGCCCAAGCACAGCATACCCGCGCCAGTTTTGGAGAGCGGCATCTCCGCATGGATCGCGGTCTCCAGCCGTGAGGTCACACCGGCTCCTTCCGTCGCGATGAACGGCGACGCTCCGGTGAAGGTCAAAGAGTCACCGGTCAGCCGGTAACCATCCGTCGTGAAACGGATCGCGCCCAAGCTAAGCGCCTCGCCGACTGTAATGGCGCGTTGCGTGGAGTCGCCGAACACAGCGGTATGGCCCATGTTGTTCGGCCAGACTACGCCGCCGTCCCAGTTGGGTTCGGACGTGGACCACACGCCGTTGGCCGGATTCGCCATCCACACCACATCAGCCGCTTGCAGCAGAACCGCCGAAGCAAGCAGTCCGCATACGCACAACACCATACTTCTGCTCATAACACCCTCCTGACCTTTTACCAATTACAGGATAAGGATAGCACACGCCCGCAAGCAATGCGTCCACGTTATTAAAAGTGTAATATCTTGAACATGTGCGCCACGCCGCGCCGCACGGACGTGCGGCGCACATGAGTTGGCATTTAGGAGTTAGGATTTAGGAGTTGTCGGCACTGCTCGGCTTTTTTTATCCACAGATTTGCACGGATTACGCAGATTTTTTGGGGGGAGCAGGGCGGCGTTCCACGCCGCCACCACGGGCAAGATGCCCGTGCCACCCCTCTGCGCAAAAAACTCCTAAATCCTAAATCCTAACTCCTAAATCCTCCTCCGCGTCAGCGGAGGAACATGATGAGGCCGAAGGTGCGGACGAGCGAGACCGATGTCGAGGTGGACTCGATGCGCCAGCGCTCCGCGCGCACGGCGTCGGAAGCGACGAAGGTGTTGCCCGGAAGCATCGCGCCGCCCTCCGCGCTGATGAGCGTGTGAAACGTGTTGGTGCTGACGGAGGCGAGGTAGTCCGTGTCGGTCACGTCGACAGTCACCGCGCCCTCGGGGAAGTCGAGGGAGGCCGTGCCGGTGATCGTGAGCGGTATGCCGCCGGTGAGGTCGCTCTCGCGAAGGGTCCAGATGGGGGAGGCGACGCTCACCGCGCCGTTCGTGATGGTGGGCATGCCCGTGAGAGAGGGGAAGACGACCGGCACGTAGGGCTCGTTGTCGTTGATGTCGAGAACTGCGCCGGGCGTAAAGGTTACGTTGCCCCCAAAGGACGGGCGGTACATTGCCGGGTCAAGCTCCGCCCGGGTCATGCACGGCCGCAGGAAAGAGCCGTCGCCGGGATCGAGGAACTTGACGTAGTTGGCGGCGTTGGTCTCGCAGCGTCCCTGCCAGTCCACGCCCGCGCCGAAGCTCGCCGTCCAGCCGAGGCCGGTATTAGGTAACGCGCCTGCCGTGCTATTCCAATAATTGCCCATGTAGACGAAGAATCTGCGCCAGCCAGCGGTCAGCGTGACCTGCGGGCCGACGTAGAGACGTGCGTAACTGATATTGGTGCCGGTCAGGCGGTCGATGTTGTCATTCACCTGCACGACAAACGTATTGTCGATACGAATCGAGATGTTGCGGGCGATGGAGGAGACGAAGTTGCAGGTGACGCTCTGTCCCTCCTCGCCGGGGATGCGGATGTAACCCGTGTAGTAGTGCGTCTGCACATGGGCAGGAGCATTGTTGGGGCCTGTCGTCGGACGCCACGGCTCATAGGCGTAGGAAAGCCCCGTGCAATCTACACCCTGGAACGGGACTGCCGCGCGCGGTGCCGTGTCATAAGGACTACCGCTCACCAGCCATGCGTAGTACCAGTTGAGTCCTGCGGGCGTGCTCGGGACAGCGCTGCCGAAGCGCACCGTGCCGCCCTGGATGTCTGTATTACCAAGCACCTTAAACGCCGTGAAGGTCGTGAAAACGTCATCGCCCTTCTTCGTGAACGACTTCACCGTACTCGCGTTCAAGCGGAAGGTCGCATTCGTGATAAGGGTGCGCCCGTCGACGATCATGTCCGGCAGATCGTAGATGTTGGCCGTGTAGGTTTTGGAGTTGTAAAGGTGGAGCGCGGCATCTCTGAGCTTGAACGGTGCGCCGTTGGTGGGGATGGCACCGTTCTCAATGAGCGAGACGCCGCCGGTCACACTGAGATCGCCGAGGCCGGCCCGGCCGACGAACTCGATGCCGCCGGCGAAAGAGTTCGAGGGGTTCGCCAGTTGCAGCCAACCGCCCAGATAGGAGGTGCCGGGGGTATGCGGGACGAATCCGCCGTCGCCCGTGACCTGCCCCTCGATCGTCAAGCCTATTCTCGCCGGTAGCTTATTCGTGACCATGCCCTCAAGGGTGACGGTACCAGCAATGTTGTTTGTCAGGGAGGTCGTCCCAAAGGGAATGGGGTAAAGATCGCCTTGGAAGGAAGAGGCATCCTTCATCACGAAGTTGTGCTTGTGAGAGGATAGCGAGCGAAAGGAGACGGTCTGGCGCTGTGAATCGTGACTGTATTGGTTGACGAGGCGGCGGCATACGTGCTCTCGAAGTGCAGGCGCCCAACGCCGACCTCGGCGTCGCCGGGGTTGATCAGTTCAATGTCGCCCTCTTTGCGCAGCAGGTTCGAGCTGGCGACGAAAGCGATGATGCCATTCTGGGTGGCCTTCAGCGTGAGCTTGTGATAATTCATATCGAAAGTCGCGTAGCGGAAGTGAAGTGCGCCGCCGGAAGTGGCAATCAACGTGTCTCCTGTCAGGTAGGTATAACGTGCGAAGTTGGCGCAATATGCCTGGCTGTTATAGAGCGCACCTTGGCCGTCGTAGCCGTTTCCTTCGAGATAGACCTTCTCTACGAGCCCTAGAGAGGGGTAACCGCCGGCATCGGTGTAGGTCACGGGGGCGGGGATGCTGTTCATGAGCGTGCCCGTGCCGGAAACGACGACCTTGCCGGCGTTGGGACCGCAGGCGCCACCAGCGGAGGCATGATAGATGCCATTCGTGATATAGATATCACCCGTGTAGTTCGTCATTACAACATTAGCAATAAGCGTTCCGCCGCCTGTTTTGAGGATGTCGGTGGTACCGAACAGCGTCACATCGTCCTCAACAAGCGTGTAGGTTTCACCCTCTGGAACGGTGATCTCGTAACGCGTGATATCGCCTACCGTGACGAGTTCAATCGTCGTAGCCGCCTTTGCGGAAACAACCGCCGCACACATGAGCACGGCGACAACTGTTTTCAACTTCATTTCCACACCTCCAATGACCACATGCATGCGGTACAAGATAAGGATAACCCAATCTGCATATTGCGGCAAGCGGTAATCGGTTAGTGACAGGGGGTACGCGAGTCAAGCGCGTGTTTTATGCGCAGTCGGAGCGCGGGCGTCCTTGCCCGCAGAACGTTGAGCGTTGAGTTGAACGTTACATGCCGGGTTGAGGTGCCCCTCCAGGGCACACGCGCGGGGAGGCGGCACCCCGGGGCTGCGCGCCGCTTACCCCGGGCTATGGTGAATCGGCCTGTTGGGCCGGCGTTCCACAAATTGCCGTCCGGTCTCAGGCGAATAGGGGCACGGGTTTTCCAACCCGTGTCACGGACAGGAATGTCCGTGCTCCTGTCCTTTGGGCATGTCGTTCTGGCGTGCGACGCCGGGCACGCAGCGTCAAAGCCCCGAAGGGGCGGCCTCATCTTAGCCCAGGGCAAGCGAAGCGCAGCCCTGGGTCGCGACGCCAACATTCCGTGGCCTTCAAAGGGTTCAAACGCTCAACGCTCAACGATCAATCAATCCATCCATCCTTCCGCTCCAAATCATGTTAATCATGTTAGTCATGTCAAAAAAAACGTATCCCCCCTTTTCACCAGAAACGCATGATCTTCACCCCCCTGTCACCAACCGATTACATTTCGTCGCCCTTCGTACTTGAAAGTTGAACGTTGAGCGTTACAATTGATACCGGTGTCCTGAAACCCGAAATTAAACGACCGTTGTGCCTTGGCGGCTTCGTGTAAGAAAAAGAGAGCGATGTATGAAAACTGAAACCAAATGTTATGTTGCGGTACTGTTTGCGGTGGCGGTTTTGTGCGCAAGTGCTGAGACGGTGGCGCTTTCCGGCAAGGGTGCGCGACTCGTTTTGGACGGCGGCGGCCGCGGGGTGGTGTCGCTCAAGACGCCCGGCGGCATAGAGTTGGCGGCGACCGACAAGCCCCCGCAGCGGTTGTTCACGCTGGCGGTCTCGCAGCAGGCAGAGCCGCCGGGCAAACAGATCACAGTCGGGAACTGGGACGCGCGCGCGTGCAGTGTGAAACGGTCTTCGGAATCCGCCGCGACGCTGACCTACACCGATTTTCCGAACGGCGTGGAGCGCGTGGTCTGCACGGTCAGCGCGGACCCGGACGGACTGGACTTGCGCTGGCGTATCAAAGTGGTCATGCGCGACGGATGGGTGCTGGAGGATGTCCGCTACCCCCAGATCACACTGGCCGCGCCGCTGGGCGCGTCGGTCGATGACGACGCGATCGTGGCGGGTGCATCCAAAGGCGGCGTGACCCGCAGACCGGGAGCATTGAAAAAGGGACACATCTTCTCCATCAGCCAGCCCGGCAACATGGCGGCTCAGTTCGGTTGCTACTACGATAACCAGGCCGGCTTTTACACGGCGGCGTATGACGACAAGGGGTATCCCAAGAGCCTGAGTGTGGCGCGCACCGATGAGGGCGTCGAATTCTCATGGTTGCGCCCGTGCTTCGTGACCGGCACCGACAGCCAAGCGTATGACGTCGTGGTCTCGACCTTCACGGGGCCGGACGGCGCACCCGCAGACTGGCGGGATGCGGCCGACCGCTACCGCGAATGGGCCTGGACGCGCCACTGGTGCGCCAAGATATTCACGCAGCGCGACGACCTGCCGGCGTGGCTGAAAGACGCGCCGGCCATGGTGCGCTTCGGACGCGGCTGGCTGGCGGAACCCGACCGCATCGAGCGCTGGCTCACCGAGTTCTGGCAGAAGCACTTCCCCAAAACTCCGCTGATTACAGCGTATTGGGGCTGGGAGAAGATCGACAGTTGGGTCACCCCGGACTACTTCCCGCTCTACCCCTCTGACGAACAGTTCACCCGCCTGGTGGCCCGGACACGTGAACTCGGCTGCCACGCCTTCCCGTGGCCGTCGGGGTATCATTGGACGCTGACCTTCAAAAAACGCGGCGACGGCAGTTTCGAATGGGATGACCGCGAGCGCTTTGACAAGATCGCGCGCAAGCACGCCGTGCATAATCGTGACGGCCAGTTGTATCTGCGCACGCCCAGTTGGCTGCATGGCGGCAGTACCGCCTGCATGTGCGGCGGCGACCCTTGGACACGCCGCTGGTGGAACGAGGACATCTGCGTGCCGCTGGCCCGGCGCGGCTGCGAGATGATCCAGGTGGACCAAGTGGTAGGCGCCAACTGGCCGGCCTGTTACGCCGACTGGCACGGGCACCCCAAAGGACGCGGCCGCTGGATGACCGAAGTCTTCACCGAGCAACTGATCGGCATGCGCGACGCCATGCGCAAGATCGAGCCCGACGCCGTTGTCTGCATCGAAGAGCCCAACGAGTGGTTCAACCACCTGATGGGGGTGCAGGACTACCGCAACTGCGAACGCAAGGGCGAGTGGGCCTCGGTGTTCAATTACATCTACCACGAATACCTGCCGCCGTTCCAGAGCAACCCGCGCCGCGGCAACCGCGTGTGGGACGCGCACTGCCTGGCCGACGGCCAGATGCCCCACATGGTGCCGTCCAGCCAAGACTTCAAAGAGGTGATGCTCGCCAACGGCGGATTCGATCTCCTGACGGTCGACGGCAAGTTCTTCCGCAACTGGGAGAAGCTGAGCGGATACCAGGGCGCGGTGTGGAACGGCGCGGCCTATGTCGATACCGAAGAGAAGCACAGCGGCACCGCCAGCATGCGGCTGGAGAACAACGTTGGCGACACCGTACAGGTCTCGCAGAACGTGTATGCGGATGCCGAGAGCTTCGGCGGCGGGCGCACCTACCGTCTGAGCGCTTGGCTGAAAACCGCCAAGCTGGCGCAACCGAACGGGGTCAACTTCGGCGTGTTCGCGCCCGGGCTTAAATCAACCGGACAGGGCGGACGGCTCAACTTCCCCGCGCCCGGCAGCGGCTGGCAGAAGGTCGCGGCCGACTTCAAGATGCCGGACAGCGCCGAGATGCTGCGCATCATGTGCCATGTGTCGGGCGAAGCGGTCGTCTGGGTGGACGAGATGCGGCTGGAAGAGGTGCTGGCGGACGGCAGCGTCAAGGAGGTCGTATCGTCGGGATTCACATCAGACTCCCGCTTCATGCAGCGCTGGGTCGAGTTGTATCACGGCGAAGGACGCCCTTGGCTGGCTCACGGGAGATTGATGCGGCAGCCTGTGCTTGAGTGCGCCACGATCACGTACAACGATCTGCCGACCCCGGCGGTCTTCCACAACGCCTTCCGCGCCGCAGACGGACGCGAGGCCGTGGTGCTGGCCAACGCCACGCGCGAGCCGCAGGCCGTGACGCTGACGTGGGGCGGTCGCCGCCTGCCCTTGACCGTAGCGGCACACGATGCCGTGCTGATTAAACGCTGAGGAGGGCAAAATCAGAACTTCGAGCGGTCGGCAAGCGGGGTTTCAAGCCCGTCCTGCATCACCGTCTTCAGCGTGACGAAGACAGGCTCCATCAGCTCGTCAAAGGTGTAGGTGCGCCTCGGATCTTTGGGGCGGTCGTAGGAAACCGAGCATTCGAGCGTGATGGCGGCTGCGCCGGAGGCGAGCGCGAAGAGCGTGTTGAGGTTGATGGAGTTCCGCGCTTTGGGCTCGCCGCCTGGCGTTTCTCTGAGACCCGCCGCACAAAGCGCCGCATTCGCTTTTTTCGCGAGTGCGCAGACGCGCTCGATATTGGTGGGGGTGTCGATGCAGCTCGGATTGATCACGGACGGCGCGAACTCGTAGGAGTGCCCGTTGATCACGGCATCCACACGCCAACGTGCGGCGAGTTTCAGGAGTGCGCGCGCTTCCGCGCTACGGATGTCGCCAGGTGCGCAGTCGTGCATGATGTTGTAGCCCTCGGAGTTCGGATAACCGCCGGGATAAGCGACGCGATCCAGCGGCAACGGGAACCACGCCTTGCTGCCGCGCCAACCCACCTGCGAACCGTCCAGCCAAGCCCCTTGCGAAGCGATACGGAAAGTGTGGTGGTCGACGTTGCGGAGATGATCGGGCGAAAGCGCGCGTCCGTCCATATTCACGCAAGGGACGATGATGAGCCGGTAACGGGAAGCCAACTCGATCAACTCGGGATCGGCCTTGCCGCGATAATCCTGCCCCGTCTCCAACATGCGGATGAGATTCAGCGCGCCCGCGCCTGACTCGGGTTCAGCGCCGTGAACACCGGCGATAAGGAGAATGGTCTGCTTGTGTTCTTGCTCGCCGTAGTAGGATTTCCAAGAGGTCGAGGCGGAACCGGCTGACCAGTTGCTCTGCGGCGGCGGCTCCGAAAAATCACCGTAGAACACAGCATGAACAGGATAACCGAGCGGCGTGTGGGCGATCACTTCCGCCCGTCCCTTTTTCACGCTTTCGCAACCTGCGATCATTTCGTCCGGTCGCACACGCCAGAAATCGGGACGCTCCTCAAGTCCGGGAATAGACATGGGCTTGAAACGCGTGGGCTTTACCTTCAGCGGCTTCACGGACGTATAGGCGGAAAGTGCGCTTGTGCAGGCGGACGCAGCTAAAAACTGACGGCGGTTGATCGACATGGCGGATTCACCTCTCTTAGTGCGTGGATGGAAAGACGCCAGCTTGAGGCGTCACGATGTTTTCGAAGGCAAAGCGTCCGGAGGAAATCTCGGAACCGTCGGCATCCTTGAACGTATAGCGCGCCTCCCCGCCGATCTCTTCAGCGCGATTGAAAACAATCGCCACTGTCAGCGTGCCGTCGCGGTCTTTGATTTTGTAGCCGGGCACGGTCAGGACAACGCCGTCCCGCGTGTCGTCGCGGATGAGGCGCGCGGCGACAGGTTTTTCACAGGATGTGTCGGTGGCGGTGAGCACATGCAGAAAGCGGTCGTCAACACGCGGCGTGGAAGGGGAAACCTCAAGCCGCCAGTTGCCGAAGTACGGTCCCGTCCCGCGTTTGGCCGCCCGCGCCTCCGCTTGCTTGACAAACACGGGATCGAGTTCCCAGTTCTTGCCGGAAGCCCAGAACTCCCGGCCCGGGCCGCCGACCTTCGTCAGGACGGCATTTTCGGGGAGCAGCGTCTCGCAGAAGAGGCGGCCCTTGCCGCAATCCGCGCGGAGGATCTTGTCCGTCACGATCGGCTCGTTCTGCGTGTGGAGCAGCCACTCTTTTTTATAGGCGGCGTCGGTCGCGCTCACGCGATCGTAAACAACGAAGAAGTCGGGCTGCACATGCACGAACTGCCGCACGACCTCGGTACTCTTGTCACGATAGACCGGTGCTGCATCGGCAGCGATGTAGGTGAGCAGGCTGCCCGTGCTAAAAGCGCGCACCTGCGCGGAACCTCCGATCTGTCCGCCGTGGCCCACCTGCGCCTCGGATGCCTTGCTCAAAGGCCCCCAGTAACCCGGCATCTTCTCGCCAGGCTTGTGGATCAGGATGCAGTTGTGGGCCACCGTCTGCGCGTAGTAATAGCGTAGATTTGTGTCGGTCTCAATCCCGCGCGAACCAGAGTCGAGCGCGAGGAAATCGTGCTTGTATATGACGAAGTTATTCTCATCCAAATGCTTGTGCCCAAAACTCTTCGCGCCGGCGGTAAACAGGCAGTAGGTTGAATCCGGTTCCCAGCCGGAGCGGAGGAAAAACTGCCCGGTAGATTCAAAGTGGCGCGCCTTGAGCGTGCAGGCCGCAAGCTCTTCGCGCGTGAACGGCACGACATCGTTATCAAGAGCAAGGATGAACGGGTAGTGCGGCCAACCCCCGGCGAGATCACGGTTCGACGCGAGATCGCGCAGGCTCGCGGCGAGGCGTGCGGCATCCAGATCAGCCTCCTTGAAGAAAAACATGGTCTGCGTCATGTGCTGATAGAGCCGGTCGACTGTCAGAAGATTGCCATCGTGCTGGTCGTCGCCCCAACCGAACTGGAGCGGTCGCTGCGGGTCGCGCGCGTTCGGGATCCAGGTCCACCAGATCCAGTTCGGAAAGAGCGCAAGCTCGGGATAACGCATCGCGATATTCTCGCCCGTCACGGAAAGGTAGGTGTGGAAAAAGTTGAAGTGTGCCCACGGATAGGCACCCATGCTGTACCCCGACACACCGCTCACCAACGCGCCGTCATCGCCTGAGGATGCGGCGCGGAAATCAAGCATTTCGCGATTGAGCGCGTATCCCTTCTCCAACTGGCTGCGAGCGAGGTCATCGCAAAAACCGTCGCCGTACGCAGCGAGTCCCGCATACCAGAGCAGACTCGGGACGCTGTAGAACCCCGTCTTTGGCCCTCCCGTGTTGCGGCGTATGATTGCCGGTTTACCCGGTCCCGGCTGAATTTCGGCGACGTGTTCAAGTAGCGGCACGATGATCTCCCGGCGCTGGTCGGGTGTGAGCGCTTCGAAAATCCAGTCGTAGGCACACAGCGCGAGGATGCGATTGGTGGAATACCAGTTCACAGCACGCCGGTTCGCATAGGCCTGGCGGTAAGCCGCAACGCTCACCACGAGCATCTTGCGCGCCTTGTCCAGATATTCAGGCTTGCCTGTGAAACGCCACGCGAGCGCGCAACGCGCGGCCTGCTCGCCGAACTCTTTGACGCCCGGGATAGGCGTCGAAGGTGGCGTCGTAACGGGCTCATATCCCGAGCAGACCGGCTCGGCGGGGTACGCATCCACCGCCTTCAGCAAGGCATTGAGGCGCTCGCGCGTGTAGCCGTCAGAAAGCGCTTTGGCTTTAATGGTTGGCCACGTCTCCGCGTTGAAAAACATGCGCGGATGGTCCTTCCGAATCTTGGCTTGCCAGGAAGCATCTTCACCGGCGACAACCGCCAGTGCGCCGAACACTACCACCGACATGATCAACACCCTTTTCATACGGCTTGAGTGTATGGCTCCCCCTGCTTGCGTGTCAAGGTTGACCGCCTCGCGAAAAAACGGAGCACAGCTTTTACACGCGATGTTGCGGGCCACTGCGTGGTCGCAACAAGATGCATCAGACACTCCAGTGGCGCTTGCGGTATTGGCTGGGTGTGAGACCGCGCTGGCGTTTGAATGCTTTCACAAAATGGCTCTGGTCCCAGAAACCGACCTGCGTGGCGATATCCGAGATGAGCATGTCCGTGGTGGCGAGCAACTTCCGGGCGGCGTTCAGGCGGATGATCGTTATGTACTGCCCGGGCGTCATCTCCATCACGCTCTGAAAAAGGCGGCGGAAACGCGATTCTGATACATTCGCGATTTTTGCGAGTTGTGTGAGCGAGAGATGCTCGGCATAGTGCTGGTCGATGAACGCCACGACATCCTTAATGCTGCCGTACCAGTCCGGTATGGAAGAGTCCGAAGCCGCGTCAGTGTAGGCGGCTGCCGTGCCGATGATTCGACCGCGCACGTCATACAGCGGCCAGACGTTCATGATCCGCAGCGTGGTGGAACGGTCCGCGCAATGGGAGTAGATGCGGTTGACGATGGGTCGTCCCGTAGAGAGTACCTCACGGTCGCGCTCAATGTAGACCTCAGCAATGACGGAGGGGAACAGGTCCGCGATCGATTCGCCCACGACATCCAGTTCCCGCACGGCGTTGCAATTCTCCAGACAGCGAGGATTCATCGCGATAATGCGGTCCTGAGAGTCCGTGATATGGAACAGCACGTTCGGCAAGACATCGAACAGTCGCTTAAAGGATTCGGTGTTTCTTCCCGCGCGTTTCAGAAAGTCCTTCTGTAAGTCGGTCTTCTCGGAATCGGTCATCATTGTACTCCCTGTATCAACGCGGCATATTTTACAGTTTTTTGATCGATATTTACAAGATTTTCCTTCCCGGTTCTGCTTCCATACTTCTAACTGGTGAAAGGCTCTCTGGTTGGTAGGCCTAGTAGGAGGTAACGCACATGAAAAAGGTTGTGACTCTGGCCGCCGGAGCGGCCGCTCTGACGTGGGCGTTTGCGCCGATGCCGGTATCGGCGGATTATGTTGCAAGCGCCAACACAGTGGCCCTGTGTATGCAAACGCAGGCGAGCGGCTATTGGCGGTTGACCTCGAACACGCTTGATTTGAACTGGGATTGGGATTGGGAATGGATCCCGATGAATGCCACCGGCGTGACCGTGACGGTGAAGAGCGAGACACTCGGCGTGGACCGCACCTGGTCTACGTCGGATACGTCCGTCACAAACGTCGTGCTGACTGACCTCTTCGCCGTGGGCAGCGGCATGAACGCGGGCTCGCCGGTCGTCACGCTCACCTTCGCCAACGCCAACGGGACGCGCTCGAAGTCCCGCACGTACGATGTCTTCGCCGGCGCGTTCGGCCACACGGACGTGCGGCGGGGACCGGTCGGCTCTAGGTCGTGGAAGGCGATCGAGTATCCGCTGGTGATCCCGGCCGATACGCGCTGGTTCGTGAATATGGCGACGTCTGCTCACTTGGTATGGACGAACACCGCCACTCAGGTCGCTTCGACGGACAGCATTTGGCGCGGCATGGGGTTCTTCGTCTACGACCAGATAGCGAAACCGAAAGCCGCATACACGGTGGACCTCTACTTCTGGTCCACTGATCGCGCCGTCAACTACCACGCATCAGCCGAGCTCGATTCCTTCGATGACGGTACGATGGTGATCATCCGTTGAATCCACTTCCCCAAACTGGAGATATGATATGAAAATCACTCACATGATCGGCCTTTTCGCATTCGCGGCGCTCACCGCATCCGCCGGCGACGGCGGCTTCACCGTCCGCGACATTTCTGCCGCCCAACGCTGGCCGTGGGCGCAAACCGTGGACATTGAGTTTTACCTGGCAGCACCCGAGAACGCGACGAAATCCACACTCGGCGCGCAATTCCGGATCGACGCTACAGTCAAGGGCGTCACCAAAACGCTGACGGGCCTCAATACCACGGCCGTCTTCGGCGAGGGCTACCACTCGGTACAGTGGGACCCGACGGTTGATTTTCCGGACGCCTCGCTGAGGGGCGTCTCCTTCAATGTCGTCATCACCAATGCGCCGTACAGCTACCGCTACATGACGGTGGATCTCGACACCGGCAATATCGCCTATTACGACATCGACTTCTCCAATCAAGTGAATACGGTCGCGTACAAAACGCGGTACATGGCGTTCAAATACATTCCCTCCACGCTCTCGGCGGAGTGGCAAGCGATCAGCGGCAAGGACTCGTTCACGCTTGGCGCGGGCGACGAGTCGGCGTATCACCAGTCGGCGAGCGATAGGTATCGCGAAGCACCCGCCGAGGTACGCCTGACAAAGGGCTTTTGGCTGGCGGTGTTTCCGGCGACGGTCGGCCAACTCAACCGGCTCGGAGCCGGAACTGACACAAACAACGTAGGGTCGGCCGGTCACTGTACCTATGAGGCGCTCCGCGGCGCGGACACACCCGGCGGCCCGTACTGCTGGCCGCAGACCACGGCTGTCGATCCCGCGAAACCGCTCGGCGTGCTGCGTGCGAGGACGGGGCTCAACTTCGACTTCCCCACCGAGGCGCAGTGGGAGTACGCCGCCCGCGCAGGCACCACCACGCCGCATGTGTTCGCGTCCGACGCCGCGTCCATCCGTTCCTGGGCCTCGCTCACCACCGCAGTCGGTACAAAGTCGCCGAATCCCTGGGGGCTCTACGACATGATTGCCTGCCGCCATCAGTGGACGCTGACGCTCGGCCGCAGTGCCGACAACACACAGGACGCCTCCTTTTGTTTGCATACAACAGGCGATGATCCGGTAGGCCAGACGCCGACCTACGCCATGCCCTACCGCGTGACGCGCGGTACGCACTGTGGTTGCGGCAATTCAGACAATGTGATGATCCGCGTGACGCGTTCGGCGTATCGCTATCCGCAGAAGTCGGTGAACCCTGGCGAAAAGGAAAACTGCGGCGCGCGGTTCGCGCTGACGACGAACCATCCGTAAAACATCTGATTTCTAGCGAGGAGTGCGAAACATGAAAAAAGAAATCCTTTTACTGACGGTAACGGGCTGGGCGCTGGCATCGACGGCGGCGTTGGAGAACAACGGCGGCTTCACGATCTCGGAAGTGACGGTGAAGTCGCGTCAGCCGTGGCAGGACTATGTGGATGTGGACTTCACGCTCACGGCGCCTGCGGGGCGCGAGGGCGAGTGGGTGGAGATGGATGTCGTGGCGTCAAACGGTCTCGACAACGTGACGATCGCAGAAACCTCCCTGCACGCGCCGCTCGCGAAGCACGGCCGGAACCGCTTCATCTGGAATGCGGGGGTCTCCTACTCTGGTTCGACGCTCGGCAAGCTGCGCTTCTATCTGGCCGTCGCCCAGACGAACGTGCAGGAGAAACTCTACTTCACCATCAACCTAAACACCGGCGAACGGAATTGGTATTCGGCGGCATTCTCGAACCGCGTGAACTCCCTCTTTTACAAGGGCGAATTCATGCCGTTCCGCTACATCCCGTCGACGGTGTCGCAGGCATGGAAGGAACTCACAGGCACAAACACGTTCGTGATCGGCTCGCCGGACGATGAACTCTGGAAGTCTGAGAATGACTTCTCCCGCGAAAAACAGCGCGAGGTGAAGCTTACGCACGGTTTCTGGCTGGGCGTTTTTCCCGTGTCGGTGATCCAGTGGGAGGCGTTCGGGTTTACGACACCACACAACGCAGGGAGGGTGAACTACGCCGTCAGAGGAACGACATACGCGATGGTCCGCGGGACGGACAGACTCTCCTCCGGTTTCTGCTTCCCTGTGACGGCAAACGTCGCGCCGAACTCCTACATCGGTCTCCTGCGCGCGAAGACAGGGCTTAACTTCGACTTTCCCACAGAGTATCAGTGGGAATACGCCTGCCGGGCGGGCGAGACTAACGCCTACTGGTGGGCGCCGACGATCGTCACTAACTACACGATGCTGAGTAATCCCGGTGCGTCAAAGAACATCGTGCTGGGAACGAAACGACCGAACCGCTGGGGTCTCTACGACATGGTAGGGTGCGTACATAATTGGACGACGACCCTCGGCCGGAAAGTAAACAGTTCAGCCGAATCGGCAGTACACGTCTACGCCGACGATCCGGCGGTGGACGCCAACGGCATCCTCGTCGATCCGGTGGGCTGCACGCCTACGTACGACAACGCGACACTTCACCGCGTCACACGCGGGTCGCACTGCGATGCCAACGGCGAAACAACGGACCGCTTCGGCAATACAGGGCCGATTATGCAGCGCGTCTATCGCTCGGCTTACCGTTACCCGCAGATTGCGGATGGTGGTGAGGTGTATAACGAGGGTTTCCGCCTCTGTCTAACGGAAGATCAGGCGGATACGGAATGGTTCCCGCCGGGAGAATAGTAGTGGGAATGCTGATCTCTGAGCCACGAATTGTGCGAATGGTAAACCGTGGCGCTATCCGCGATTTGAAAAGATGATGCCACGAACAAAAAGTCCGATGCAGTTTATTCTTATCACAGTTGCGATGTTGTGCGCTTGCGCGGCGTCCGCCGCGCAGAGCGAGCTGATGGCCCGCGTTGCCGCCTGTGACGAGACGGCGGACGCCGCTGTGGCGGCAATCCGCACGCCGGAGGAACTGGCCGCGAAACAACGGGCGTGGCGTGCGACGTGGCTGGAGAGCCTCGGCGGCCTGCCGGAACGAACGCCGCTCGAAGACCGCACAACCGGCGTGATCCAGTGTGAGGGCTACCGCATCGAGAAGGTCGTGTTCCAGTCGCAGCCGGGCGTGTACGTGACAGGGCTGCTGTATCTGCCGACCGACCCAAAGTTCAAAGCGCCGTATCCGGGGCTGCTGGTTGTACACGGCCACTCGAACGAGGGCAAATTGCGCGATGGCTACCGCCGTATGGCGACTCTCGCGGTGAAGGCGGGGTTCGGCGTGTTCGCGCCAGACCCGATCAGCCAAGGAGAGCGGCGACAATGCGCGGCGAAGTACGACACGCAAGAGAATTGCTCCGTGGAGCACACGTCGATCGGTGCGCGGTCGTGGCTGG
>Ga0209407_1000986_pt1 | contig 31793 bp, 31 predicted proteins | sample AD_JPNHG3_MetaG_FD_184410 | JGI IMG/M metagenome (GOLD analysis project Ga0209407, IMG submission 184410) | Active sludge microbial communities of municipal wastewater-treating anaerobic digesters from Japan - AD_JPNHG3_MetaG (SPAdes) (version 2) | ecosystem: Engineered > Bioreactor > Anaerobic... | reverse complement strand
CGGTGCCCGGTGGAGCGAACGCGGAATCGAAAACGTCCTGACAGTGCTGTTCCATTACAGGCTTAATGAAAAACCTATAGTGCCCCTAAGAGCGTATCCCGTAGGTAACGCGTTTTTGTTGCAATCAGTTTATTAAAATCTATATCGTCAAAGTGACGATTTTTCCCCCGGTGGCATCGGATTGGGCTTTGTTTCGACCTATATCGCTATACTTAAACAGCCCTTTTGTCAAGCAAAATGAGAGCTTAGTGAAAGGTCAAATCCCTCCTGAAAGATTAATTTAAAATCAACAACTTCGCACGAGTCATCTTTGCAGGGTTTACGGCGGGGTCACGGGAAATCCGTTTCTATCGGGCGGCTCCATTGACATCCGGGTTCGGGTTGCGATATGGTTTGTCGCATCCGGCGGCGTCCGCGCGACGAAACCCCGCACAGAGCAGAAATCACGTTTTGCGGGAAACCTCCGGCAACGGAACAGACATGAAAACACCCATGGAAACGAGCGGGGGAAAGCCGCTTTTGATGGACCTGGAAGACAATGTTTTCCTGGAAGGAGACAAGCTCGTCATCATCGATCGAAGAAAGCTTCCCAGGAGCATTGTGAAAATAACCTGCGAAGACTACGGAGAAGTCGCCCGGGCGATCGAAGACATGGTCGTTCAGGGGGCCGGTGATATCGCCGTCACGGCCGGTTTCGGACTCTACCTCGCCGCCCGGGAATCGGAGCGAAGCGGAAAGAAAGATACGAAGGACAGGCTGAAGAGGGCCGCATCCCGCCTTCGCGCCACCCGTCCCACCGGTTTTCACCTCGCCGCCCTTTTGAACCGACTGCTGAGCCGTCTGGACGAGGCGGGAAAGGACAGTGAGGCTTCCGCCGTCATTCTCGATTTTCTCAAGATGACGCTGCAGAAACAGAGAGAGGTCTCCGACGCCACGGGGAGGCACGCCGAGACGCTTCTCACGGGGGGAGACACCGTTCTGACCCACTGTTTCGCGGGTGCCGGACTCCTCTACATGCTCGGATATGCGAGAGATCACGGGAAAACCATCCGTGTAATCTGCACGGAAACCCGGCCCTATCTCCAGGGGGCAAGGCTCACGGCCTGGTCGGTGAGCCAACTCGGCATTCCCACAACGCTCGTGACAGACAATATGGCCGCCCACTGCATGTCCAAGGGAATGGTCAGCAAGGTTTTCACCGCCGCCGACCGAATCGCCATGGACGGCGTGGTGGCAAATAAGGTCGGAACGCTTCAACTCGCCATCTGCGCCAATTTCTATAAAATCCCCTTTTACATTCTCGCTTACGGCGGACCCGACAGGCGCACCCCGAAGGGGGAAGGGATCCCCATCGAGGAGCGTGATGAGCGGGAGGTCCTCGAATTCCTGGGCACGCCGATCAGCGGCCCCGACGTGAGGGGCTATTACCCCGCCTTCGATCTCACCCCGCCGGAACTGGTGACGGCCGTCATCACCGCAAGAGGAGTAGAGCGTTCGCGGGAATGATAATTTTTGAATCGTGGATTTTCGTCGGGCTTCTTGCGATTCCGCAAGGAAAAAACAGACTTCGCAAAAACAATCTCCTTGACGCCCAATAAAGGGTTGACATCTTGCTTTCGTGTAATATATGGTGCTTTCCGGTTATGCTGAAGGTCTTTTTTATCATGCGATTCCCCGCTTGTCTGTTGCTTTCGACCGGTGGATTGACACTGGCACGGCAGGGAACCAATAAACAAAAAAGGAGGAGAGCATGAGTCTTAAACATGTAGAGAAACCGGAAGACCTGAGCCAGGAGGACCTCGCCCGATTCATCATCGATATGTTTCACCGGATTATCGTGCATTACACGATGTGGTACATGGAGACGGAGCATCAACTCGGAATACCCAAGTCCCTGAACATTCTTAAAGAGGCGAGAAAGAACAGCTACTCGATCCAGATGGACCGGCTGGCGAAAACGCTCGGCTTCGAGATGAAAAACGGTATCCCCAAGGTGCTCCTCGACATGCCCAAGGAAAAACAGATCAACCTGATGAACAACCTCGGTGTGAACTGGCTTGCCAATGACGGCGTGTGGTTCACCTGCGTCGAGGCAGCCCGGGACATGTTCGACGCCAAGCGGTGCAACGATTCAACGTGGACCCGCTTCTCCCCCTTCGAGGCCTGGTCCATCAAGCAGTTTCTCGGTCTCCCCGAACAGGCAGGGCTCGAAGGGTTGAAGCAGGCCCTGAAATACAGGATGTACGCCCGGGTGAACGTCCAGTCCATTCTGGATGACGGGCCCAACGCCATCATTTTCCAGATGAACGACTGCCGTGTCCAGTCGGCCCGAAAGCGCAAGGGGCTTGACGACTACCCCTGCAAGTCCGCAGGCCTGGTCGAATATACCACCTTCGCCGAGTATATCGACAGCCGCATCAAGACGGAATGCATCGGCTGTCCCCCCGACCAGCACCCCGCTGAGTGGCATTGCGCCTGGAAGTTTACTCTGGAGAAATAAGAATAGAAGAGACGGCAAGGCGGGTTCGAGGCACGGCCGGTGAAGAGCCCCTGATCATGGACCTCGAGGATGATGCCGCTTCTCGAAGCGATGCCCTCGTTGTCATCGACCGGTGGGGTGTTCCGTGGAAATATCCGACTCACGAATGGTCACGATCTCAAGAGCGTGGAACGGGCGGCCGGAATGTCACGACACGAAAAAACTTTTTTTCAAATCGGTCGTGTCTCCTTTTTCCTTGAGCATCGACTCCGGGATCAGATAACTTCTTCCGCGATTGATGACAAAAACGAGGCACCACGGATCTCCCGGCGCGTAGTCTCCCCTTTTGCCGACGATTTTCCCGACCAGGTGATTCAGGGGATGCCCTCTATGGTCCACCACGACAAAGGTTCCTAACTCCATTTGACGATCCTCACAGTACAATTCCTTCCTTGCGATATTGCAAGGGAAGTGAAACCCCTGACCGCTTTGTCCATTCCTATAGCACAGGGAGACGGGAATCACAACTCAATTGCGCTCTTTTCCGGACGCTGTCCGACCCAAAAAATAGATGATTCAATCCGGCGGTGTTACGGGGACCCCGAAACACTGCTCCTGAGGAGGCATGACCATGGAGATAAAGATGCCCGTCAAGTTTCATGCGAATTATGTGGTCACAATCCGAACGAAAGATTGGGAGGCGAAAGAAAGGGCCCAGAAACTGACGATCCGCAAACTGACAGATGAAGAGAAGAAAAGATCCTTCAAGGACATGGAAGAAAAGGACATGCCCGACCACCAGTTCACCTTTTACGACTTCGGCTGCAAGAGGGTTCTGGAGGGCTTCCTCCTGAAAAACGAAGAGGACAGGGTATCCTTCCGGGTGAAGGAGAAAGAGTACGAATTCCAGCTCTTCGTTCCGGGCAAAAAGGAGTCCTGACCCGGCGCGACAGAATCACCACAGCATCCGGGCGTCCGCCGCCAGCACACCCTTCTCGCCCGCCATGAGCGGGTTGATGTCCAGTTCCTTCAAGTCGGGCACTTCCAGGGCGAGAAAAGACAGCCTCTCGAGGGTTTCCAGGAGGCGCTCCATATCGACACCTTTCTCACCGCGGACCCCTTCCAGGATCGGATACATTCTGAGCGATCTGACCATGTCCTCCGCCTTCTTCCGGTCGATGGGCACGATCTCCCGGCTCACGTCACGGAATACCTCCGTGTAGATCCCTCCCAGGCCGCAGAGGATCACGTGCCCGTAGTGGGGATCGCGCTTGAGTCCGAGGATGAGCTCCCTGCCCTTTGCCATTTCCTGAACCTGGAAGGATTCGACCTTCGTTCCGGGATCCCGCTTATGGACATTTTTGAGAAGCTGCTCGTAGGCCTCTTTCAAAGCCTTCGGCCCCCCGATCCCCGTCAGGACGCCTCCCCATTCACTCTTGTGAAGGAAGGCACGTCCGGCAAGCTTGAGAACGAGCGGATATTGCAGCCCCGCTGAGGCCTTCCGGATCTCGGGCCAACTTCCGGCCCGTTTCCCTTTCACGCAGGCAATACCGAAACTCCTCAGGAGATCGAGGGCGTCCTCGCCCAGGAGACAGCCCTGCTCTCTTCCCGCCTTCACGAGACGGTCCGCTTTTTTTGTCCGGATCGTAAATCGCTTCGGTGACACCTGCCTTCTCGTTCGACTCCGGTGATAGCGATGACAGAAGGCAAGTCCCCGCATGGCTTCCTCGACGGAGTTGAAGCAGGCGACGCCGTCGATCATCTCGTAGCGTTCATTGGAGGGCGGGTCCAGGGGATAGGTCCACAGGGCAATCGGTTTTGAATTTCCGGACCGTTCACGCGATGCCGTCACGACCTCCACGAGGTCGAGATCGGTATGGAGGGGGGAGCTGACGGTGGGATGAACGCCCAGAACGCCATCGACCTGTGGTGATTTCAGGAACTCCGTCAGGGCCAGACCGTAGACTTCGCGATAGCGCCCTCCGATCATGCCGATGGGCCAGATGTCGATGGGATGGCCCACGGGAAGCCAGTCGGGAATGCCCTCCTTTAATTTTTCCGCGAGCCCCGCCGGAAGTGCTGCGAGGCGGAGCCCCAGTTCCTCTGTGGTGTCGAGCGCCATGATGCCTCCGGCCCCCGTAACCGTGATGAAACCGAACCGCGGTCCTTTCATCTCCTTCATGAGGAGCAATGCCTGCAGGGCCAACATCATTTCCGCCGTCTCCTTCACCCGGATCACGCCGGCCCGCTCGAAGGCCGCATCGTTCACCTCATCCTCCCCGGCGAGCATTCCCGTGTGAGAAAGTGCGGCTTTTGCGCCGGCCGCGCTTCGTCCCGTTTTGAATACGATGATCGGTTTTTTCCTGGTGATTTTCCCCGCCGCTTCGAGAAATTCGCGCCCCCGGAGCATACCTTCCATGTGGATGGCGATAATGCTTGTCTGCGGGTCGTCGGCGAAATAATGAAGGCCGTCGACGAAATCGACATCGCAGCTGTTTCCGATATCCAGGGCCTTCCCCCAGCCGAGGTAGGCAAACTGATTCGCCGCGACCTGAATAACCCCTGTCTGGGCGATGACGGAAACAGGGAAAACCTTCTGCGGCTTCTTGAGGTCGATGAACGCCGTGGTGAAAGGCGTGAAGTTGTTGTAAGTACCCATGGTGTTGGGACCCACCACGCGCACGCCGGCCTCACGGGCCATCGTTGTGATGTCGGACTGAAGCTCTTTTCCCCTTGCGTCGGCATCGGCGAAACCCTGACTGATGATGACCACCCGGCGGATGCCCTTCCGGATGCACTCTCCAAAAGCAGGAATGACCAGATCCCTGCCCAGGGAAATGACCGCCAGGTCCGGCACTTCGGGCAGATCCATGACGTTCGGGTAGGAACGAATACCGTAGATCTCTTCGGCCTTGGGATTGACGGGATAGACGGTCCCCTTGTAGCCGCAACGAAGCAGGCATTCGACGTTGTTGAAGGTTCCCGTACCGGTCTTCCGGGGCGCACCGATAAGCGCGACGCTTCCTGGTTCAAAAAAAAGTCGCATGAAGTCTCCTCCTTCAAGATGCTCATTGATCATGTCGAGATTCTAAAAGACGGGATTGGCGGGACACCTGCTTATAGAATAAAGAGTCCGGGCATGTCAAATCGAGAATTGAAAAGGATCAGTGGACGCTCTCTTCTTCCAGGATGTTCCGGATTCTCTCGGAGAGAGCCTTGATCGTGTAGGGTTTCTGGATGAAGCCTTTGCAGCCGCGCTTTAGGATGGCCGCGGCCTGTCCGTTCATGCTGTAGCCGCTTGCAAGGAGAACTTTCACGTTCGGGTTCAGGGCCTGGATTTCATCGAAGACTTTCCCGCCGCCCATTTCGGGCATGATCATGTCCAGGATGACCATGGCGATCTCGTCGCTGCGATTTCTGTAGATCTCGAGGGCCTCGTCACCGCTGCTCGCCGAGAGGACCCGGTACCCCAGCGTCTTCAGGATCTCCACGCCCACGTCGAGGACGATATCTTCGTCGTCGACGATGAGGATCGTTTCCGAACCCTTCAGGACGAGGTCTTCCTGTGCCGTCTCCTTTCTCAGGTGCGTTTCGGAACAGGGCAGGTAGATCGTGAAGTTGGTCCCCTTTCCTTTCTGGCTGGAGACGGTGATCAGGCCGCCGTGGTTTCTGATGATCCCGTAGGCCGAAGCCAGCCCCAGACCGATGCCTCGCCCCATCTCCTTGGTCGTGAAGAAAGGCTCGAAGATCCTCTGAAGCGTCTCTTCGCTCATGCCGATCCCCGTGTCGGTCACCGACACCCGGACATACCGGCCGGGTTTGACTTTGTAGGGTTTCACGAAACTTTCATCGAGCGTGACGTTTGCCGTCTCGAGGAAGAGCTTCCCGCCCGCCGGCATGGCCTGCCAGGCGTTGACGTAGAGGTTCAGCAGAACCTGCTCGATCTGGCCCTGGTCGGCCTCGACGATCCAGACGTCCGTCTCGTATTTGTGATGGATCTGGATTTCCTTCTTCGTGCGCCCGAACATCTCCGAGCTCTTCCGGATCAGATCATTGAGGACCGTCGGTTTCACCTCGTACTTGCCGCCCTTGGCGAACCCGAGCAACTGCCGCGTGAGGCTGGCCCCGCTCCGGACGATTTCTTCGATCTCCTTGAGATGCGAGGCGTGGGGGTGGTCGGAAGGGATATCCATGAGCATCAGGAACGAATGCCCCTGGATTCCCATGAGGAGGTTGTTGAAGTCGTGCGCGATGCCGCCTGCCAGGGTCCCGATAGCCTCCATCTTGGCGGCCTGCCGCAGGTGCGCTTCGAGCTGCCGGGTCTGGCTGATGTCACGGGCGATCCCGCAGATCCCGATAATCTCGCCAAAGGCATCGTGCATGGGGACCTTCACGACGTGAAGGGTGGTAGGTGCACCGTTGATGCTCAGGGTGTATTCGTCTTCGGAGGTCTCGCCGTCGAGGACACGGCAGTCCACCTCGCGGATCCGCTGCTCCGCACTCTCCCCGAAGAGTTCTCTGTCCGACATGCCGATCATCTCGGAAGCCGGTCGCCCCAGGACGTATTCCATGGCGGGATTGACAAGAACGTAGTTCAAAGCCCGGTCCTTGATGAAGATGCAGTCCTGGGCCGTCTCAAAGATCGCCCGAAAGTGTTCTTCGCTCTTCTTGAGGGCCTCTTCGGCGACTTTGCGCTCCGTGATGTCGTAGACCATGCCGATGACACCGACGATCTCCCCCTTGGAGTTTCTGTAGGGCCCGTAATTCCCCGAAACCCACCCGGCATTGCCGCCCTGTGAAAGAAAATAGGTCATGTCGGGCAGAGCGACATTTTCACCGGCCAGGGCTCTTTCGAGAATCGCGTCGAGATACTCCTCGTGAATCTTCGGAAAGAGATCCCTGGATGATTTCCCCAGGATCTCTTCGGCGCGGCAGCCCGTCAGATGCTCCATAAAGTGATTCCACGTCTGGTGACGCAGGGACCGGTCGTAGACCACGATGCCGACGTTGGCACCGGAGATGATGGCCTTGTTGAACTGGTCCGATTCCCGCAGGGCCTTCTCCGCCCTCTTCCTCTTCGTGATGTCTTCATAAATGGCGATGATCTTCCCTTCCTGGAGGCTGTCTCCGATCCGGGAAGACGTCAGTTTCATCGTGATTTCGCGGCCGTCCATCCGGATGCAGGGAATCTCGAGGCTGCAGGTTCTCTGCTCCCGGAGGATGGTGTAGACATAGCGTCCGATCTCCTCGTATTCCTCATCGCTGCGGTAGAGGATCCGTGTTGTCTTGCCGATGAGTTCTTCGGGATGCCAGCCGAACACATCGTCGACGGCTTTGTTGGCGAAGATGATGACGCGGTTCCGCAGACCCACGGCGGCATGGGGAATGGCGTCCAGGAAGGAGGCTTTCAGGGCCTCCAGGTTCAGCAGTTTCTCCCTCTCGTCCTTCTGCTCCGTGATGTCCATGGAGTTGCCGAGGACGGCCCGCTTGCCCCGGTAGGTGATCGGTGTGACCGTTTCCATGATCCATCGAACCCCGCCGTTTTTCGTGATGATCCGGAATTCGTAGGGGGAGGAGCGGAATCCCTTGAGCATCTTGACGGCATTTTCCCGGGCCGATTCCCGGTCCTCGGGATGGACGATCTTCAGGGACGGGATGCCGACCATTTCATGGGGCGCGTAACCCGCATAGTGGGCGGCATGGTGGTTGGCAAAGGCGAATTTTCCGTCCTGGACCATGTAGACGCCGGCGTAGGAGCTGTTGGCAAGAATGGTGTAGAGCTGGTCGGAATCCCCTGGAGTGATCATGGCCCCCTCTCGCGGGGCTTTCTTCTCCGGCAAGGTTTCGAATTCATGGACGATGGACCTCAACGCCTCCTTTTGACGACTCATCCCCTTCATTCCCTCCTTCTGCTTGGGGTACCATCGATCGATCAGGGTGGGCAAAAAATTATCTCCCAATCCTGCAATTATTACGCCAATAAATCGCAAATAATCCGTGTGCTTCGGCATCACGAAAGGTCGCGAAAATTTTGAAAAATCTTTGACTTTTGACGACGGGGGATTTAGTTTAGCGTCAACATTTTCTGAAATACGGGACGAAACGATGACTCCACCGTCCAAAAAATGGCTTTTCCTCCTCGTCGTCCTCTGCCTCTGTCTTTCACCCGGGACGGGTGTGTCTGCCACGGAGAAGTTTCCGCAGCCGGCGGGGGCCGTGAACGATTTCGCCGGGGTCATAAGGCCGGAGCAACGGTCCGAGATGGACGGGCTTGCCCGGGAGGTCCTCGAAAAAACGGGGACGGCCGTCGTTGTGGCGACCTTCCGGACGGTGGGAGACAGTGACCCGGACGAATACGCGAACCGCCTCTACGAGGCCTGGGGGATCGGGAAAAAAGGTGAGGACAAGGGCGTTCTCATCTTTCTCACCCTCAAGGAGAGGCGCGTGAGAATCGAGACCGGTTACGGCGTTGAGGGGACCATCACGGACGGAATGGCGGGGCAGATCCTGGACAACCGGGCCATGCCGTACCTGAGAACAGGCGATTACGGAACGGGCCTCCTCAACGCCATGGTGGCCGTTTCGGAAATCCTTGCCGGAAACGCCGGCGTGACCCTGACGGGGACACCCCGTCCCCGGACACCGGCCATGAGGGAGGTACGACCCTCCATAAATTTGCTCCCCCTGATCGTGATCTTTGCCATCTTGGGTCTTCTCCTCTCCACGAGGACAGGGCGACAGATCCTCGCCCTACTTCTCCTTTCATCGATGCACGGCAGGAGCGGGCGATACGGCGGGGGAGGCTTCGGCGGATTCGGCGGGGGTTTCGGGGGATTCGGCGGGGGCTCGAGTGGCGGCGGCGGTGCCGGACGGAGTTTTTAGAAAAGAGGTGCAAGATGGCAAAATTCCCCCAGAAACCGGAAGAGATTTTTCACGAGTTCACTGAAGATGCGAAGAAGGTCTTCGGCGACGAGCTTCAGTCGATCATTTTATACGGAAGCGGCGCCCGCGGGGATTATCGACCGGGGAAATCGGATCTGAACTTCCTGATCGTTCTCACTGAAAAAGGCATCGACCTCATCGGCGGGTTCATGGAAACGCAAACCCGATGGCGAAAGAGAAAAGTGGCCACTCCCCTTTTCATGACAAGGTCCTTCATACGGACCTCGCTCGCTTCCTACCCTGTTGAATTTCTCAATATCAAGCGGAATCTCGTCCTTGTTTACGGCGAAGACGTCCTGAAGGATCTTGATTTTGACCATCAGGCGCTCCGGCTTCAGTGCGAGAGGGAACTCAGCGGAAAATTGCTCCTCCTCAGGTCCGCTTTTGTGGAAACGAAAGGGGAGGCGGGCCGTCTCAGGAATCTCATTCGGGCCTCGATCACCGCCTTCGTCTCCATCTTCCGCGCTCTCATCCACCTGAAAGGATTGGACGTTCCCCCGGGGCGCAGGGAAATCGTGAAAACGGCGGCGGATGCCTATGGTCTCGATTCGGACATTTTCTTGAGATGTGTGGACGTCAAGGAGGGGAAGGCGGACCCAAGCCCCGCGGAGATCAAGGCGCTGTTCGATCAGTACTTGAAAGAAGTCGGTCGATTGTGGGAAATTGTGCATGGAACGCGCGTATAGAAACAAAGGCGGCTCTTGCCCGCAGCGAAGAAAAGGAGGTTGAAGACATCATGGCAAAAAAAGGCCTTTGGGTCGGATTGGGCGTTGCTGTCGTTATTGCCGTCCTTCTCTACTCTTTCGTGAAGGGGACCTACAACAACTTCGTAACCCTGGATGAGGCCGTCAAGTCGGCCTGGGGGCAGGTGGAAAACCAGCTTCAGCGGCGCGCCGATCTGATCCCGAATCTCGTCGAAACCGTCAAGGGCTATGCGAAGCAGGAACGGGAGGTCTTCATCGAGGTGACCAACGCCCGCGCGAAGGTAGGCGGTGCCGGGACTATACCGGAGAAGATCCAGGCGAACAACGAACTCACATCGGCCCTGAGCCGGCTGCTGGTCGTCGTGGAGAATTACCCGGAACTCAAGTCCAACCAGAATTTCATGAAGCTCCAGGACGAGCTGGCGGGGACGGAGAACAGGATCTCCGTCGAGAGAAGGCGCTATAACGAGGCCGTCCAGAAGTACAACGTCGCCGTGAGGAGCTTCCCTGCGAATCTGCTGGCGGGCGTATTCGGATTCAAGCCGGGGATCTTCTTCGAAGCGCCCGAGGCGGCCAAAACCGCTCCGCAGGTGAAGTTTTAACAAAACGGGCACGAGGCCAAAGGCTCAAGGCATCAGGATAAAGAAGAACCAGATCCGGCTGCGCCGCCAGCATTCTGCTGGAGGCGGGGACTGCCCGTATCCTTTTCCGGCTTTTTCGTTGTGCTTCATTGCCGCCTTCGGATGATGGAAGTTGACCACCGGCACTTTGCATGCTATTTTGACCGCGGAAAAGGCAGCAAGACCGAATCCTGCCTGACAGGTAAACCGAAAGGGCAAACCGGCCATGATTTCTGAGATGCGGGAATGTTCATGAAGGGAGGAATGAAAATGAAAAAATGTTGCATCCCGATTTTCCTTCTTGTCTCCCTGGTGCTGTTGTTGCCCCCCGCATGCCATGGCCGTGACCTCGACCCGATCGTTTCCACAGAATGGCTGGCGGCCAACTTGAGCAATCCCCGTCTCGTCATGATCGATATCCGTAAAATCGAGGACTACCAGGAAGGTCACATCCCCGGGGCCGTCAGCGGATACTACGGGATGTGGACATGCGGGGACGCCGACAAGCATGCGGAATTCCCTCGTTCCGATGATCTCTTTGACTGTGTCGGAGACCTCGGGATCCGGGCGGATTCCCTCGTGGTGATCGTCTGCAAAACATACACCTGCTTCTACCAGATCATGGCACCCCGGGTGCTCTGCACGCTGCAGTATGCGGGTATCGAGAACGTCGGCATCCTCGACGGCGGACAGGACAAGTGGATCCGTGAGAACAGACCCCTCTCGACAGAACATGTGAAACCGAAAAAAACCGTCTACAGGGGCATCCTGAACAAGGGGTTGCATGTGGAAAAGGCTTTCGTGGCCGGTCGCCTCGGCAAAGCAACTTTTGTCGATACCCGTGAAGTTCAGTGGTTCAGCGGGGAGAAAAAGCAGGATTTCGTCGCACAGGCAGGCCACATCCCGGGGTCCGTCAATCTGCCGGCGTCGGAGGCTTTTACACAGTCGGGTACATTCAAGAATAAAGAGGAACTCGAGGCCATCGCCGCCAGGGTCGTCGGAACGGACAGATCAAGGGAGATCATCACCTATTGCGATGCCGGCAGGTGCTGTCCCACGTGGGCCTTCATCCTGACGCAGGTTCTCGGGTACAAGAACGTGAAACTCTACGACGGCTCTTTCGAGGAGTGGTCGAAGGATCCTCAATTGCCGGTGACCCGCTGATGTGAATCCGGGATCACGGCGTTTAGACCGACGGCAGGGTTTAATAAAAAAAGAGCAGGGCCGTTTTTGACCCTGCTTTTTTCGTTCATCTGCCGTTCATTACGAACCTGCAAGCGACTTCGTTATAAAGAGAGGGGCACCATGAAGTTCTTTCGCTTCACTCGCCACTTTTCACTCTCCGCCGTCTTTGCCCTCTCCACTGACCACTGAGCACTTTTCACTTTTTCTTGGGCCAGGTGTACACCGGGAGGCGTCCTTCGTATACCGACCCGTCGGGCATGACCTCCACATCCTGTCCGTCAATGCGACGGATCTTCGTCAGGAAGGCGGGAACCTTCTTCCCCTTTGTGGACCCTATGGCCTCTTCGACCGTCCTGTATCGAGAAATTTCCACAAGGGTCATGATCTGAGGCAGCACCAGCCCGAACTCGCCGTTCTGATAGAGATCGAGGGCCTCCCGCGGGCTGATCCAGAGGTGTTCCGTGAGCTCCAGACCGTCGTGCATGACGTCCTGACCCTCGGGTGTTTCGGCAAGGAAGAACCGCACGTCATAGCGCAGAGGCAGCGGCTCCGGCGTGATCCAGTGGGAAAAATAATGAAGCCTTTCGAGGGGGAGGATGAGACCCTCTTTCGCGAGAAACTCGGTGAATTTCATTTCGCCGCCGTTGAGGGCCCGACGGTACCCGCACAGTCTTTTTTTCTCCTCCTCCGTCCGGATGGAGACGGTGGATCCGTCCCGCCTCAGCGCAATCAGAATCCCCGCTTCCTCGAATGTCTCCCGGATGCCCGCAACCCAGGCACCGATGGCCTTTTCGGGCTTGGACATGTTCGGGAGGGTCTCAAGGGCCTGCCGGCGGTCGACGCCCGTGCAGAAGCGCTCGATGCCCGGCGCAAAGTCCTCGGGGTCGAGGATGCCCCCGGGATAGACGTGATATCCCGGGACGAAACGGCTCGACCGGTGTCTCAGGACCATAAGGACTTCGATGTCCCGTTCCGGGCCGGTCTGTTTTTGCCGGATGATCATCACTGTTGCGGCGTCCGTCGGTGTTGCATACATGATCGTGATCTTTACCCCTGCGTCAACCCCGCCGTTTCTCCAGCAGGGCCACGGCCTCGATGTGCTTCGTCTGCGGAAACATGTCCAGCGGCTGGACTGCCTTCAACTCATACCCTTCCTGAACGAAAAAGGCAACATCCCTCGCTTGGGTCGCAGGGTCGCAGGCGACATAAACAATCCTGCGGGGCGCGATTGCGGAAACCGCGAGAAGGACGTCCTTTTCACAGCCCCGCCTCGGCGGGTCCATCACGATCAGGTCGGCGGGCCCGTCTTCGAAGATATCCGCCCGGAGGATGTCCCTGACATCACCGCAGTAGAGGGAACTGTTGGAAATCCCCTCGAGATTCTCCCGGGCGCACTCGACGGCTTCCGCGTCAATCTCGATGCCGGCAAAAACGCCGCACCGCTCGGCGAGAAAGGCCGAAAAAAGGCCTGAGCCGCAATAGCATTCGATCACGCGATCTTCTCTCGACGGGGCGCTCAGGCGGATGACCTCGTCCACCAGGGTCGCCACGAGAGCCCCGTTGGCCTGGAAGAAACCGTCCCGCGGCACCTTGAAAACCTTTCCTTTGACGGTCCGACGGACCCGGTCGGCCGCTTCATCGGCATCTCCGTTCTCGCGGGCCCAGAGAACAAGCCGCGACTCCCCGCCGCGGGGATCCATCCTCGTCATCCGGCCCCGAAAGGCGGCGCAGGAATCATTGATGAAACCGTCCATGATCTCACATCTCTGAATGTCCACAAGCCTGCGCCCTCCCGCATCAAGAAACCCGATGACGGGGGCTTTCCCGGCCACGGGCTGAACATGGTATTCCCCCTTCATGCGATAGCCGTAGATTCGCGGCGAGGGGATGATTTCTTGAACGGGAGGGGATTTAAGCCCCCCCACCCGCTCGAAGGCGTCGATGACCTGGCCTGTCTTGAGCTCGAGCTGCTTTTCGTAATCAACGTGCTGATACTGGCAGCCGCCGCATCTCCCGAAGTAGGGGCAGGGGGGACTTGCGCGGCGGGCGGAAGGTGTCAGGATTGTCCGGAGCCTTCCCCGGAGATATTTCCTTTTCACCTCCCGGATCTCGAGCTCGACGACATCCCCGTCGAGTGTGAAGGGTACGAAAACAACGACGCCCTCAACCCGCCCGATGCCGTCTCCGCCGAAGGCTACGGCACGGATCTCCGTCGTGAGGACCTGACCGATCTTGAAAGAGGGCGACTGGATCATCATCAAAGGGGCTGACGTTAATTTTATTTCACTTATACCAGTAATTTCAGGAACCGTAAATAGACGGCCGGCGCGGATATCTTGACATCGCCGAAATTTATGTGTTATTCCACATCAGATCCCGCAGGTCCTTGCAGGTCAGTGCATTTTGAACGACACCGCAAAGAAATCCATCCTCTGTCCCAACTGCCGGAAACTCGTCAGCCGGGACGAGCCCGCCTGCCCTTACTGCGGTCTCTCAAAGCCCGGGGCGGCCCTCCGGGGCAGGCTTCTCAGGATCTCCCTTTTGAACCCCGAACATCTCATCCGGGGGCTCCTCTACACGAACATCGCGATATTCGTTCTGTCCATCGTGCTGAATGTATCCGACATCGGGTTTTCGTCCAACCCGTTCCGGTTTCTCTCCCCCTCACCGCAGAGCCTGATCCTCCTCGGCGCAACGGGAACCATTCCCATTGACGGTTTCGGCCGCTGGTGGAGTGTTATTACGGCCTCCTTCCTTCACGGGGGGCTCCTTCACATCTTCTTCAACATGGCCGCCCTCTGGCAGCTCGGTCCCTTCGTGATTCATGAATACGGCACGAGCCGCTTCGCCGTCATCTACCTTTTGAGCGGCATCGCGGGGTTCGTCGTGTCCTATTTCGCCGGTATCCCCTTCACGCTGGGAGCGTCGGCCTCCGTCTGCGGCCTCATCGGCGCCATACTCTACTACGGGAAGTCCCGGGGAGGCTTCTACGGACAGGCCGTCTACAAACAGGCCATGGGCTGGACCATCGGCCTGATCCTTTTCGGGCTCCTCGTCCAGGGCATCAACAACTGGGCGCACGGCGGGGGCATTGTCGGCGGCATATTCCTGGGATTCGTTCTCGGCTATCACGAGAAAAAAAGAGAAACCATCTTCCACAAGATACTTGGCGCCGGCCTGATCCTTGTCACAGCCGTTTTCCTCGGGTCGGTGATTCTGCAGGCCCTCTACATCCGCTTCTTCATGCGGTAGAAAAAAAGGCCCTGACCTCGGATCCCCGAAAAAGAAAGGAGAGTTTATGAGAAAGCATGCAAACTGGATGATCCTCGGTTTTTCATTGACCTTGGCCCTCGCGGGCTGCGCTGTCGTCGCCGGCGACAGGACGGTCGGCTTTGATTCCGGGAGGTTCATCTACACCGACGGCGCTCTCTACGGGAACTACTACTACCCGATGGACGTCGTCTGGGGGGCCTGCAAGAGCGCCCTCTTCGACCTGAAAGCGACGGATGCGACCTACACAAGGGGGATCTCCCGGGGCACGATGGAAGGAACAACAGGCGATGACAAGATCCGTATCACGGTGGAATATGTCGCCAAGAACGAAACCCAGGTTTCAGTCCGTGTCGGTGTGGCGGGAAGCTCCCTCGCGTCGAGACTCATCCACGAGCGCATCCGGGAAAATCTCCGGAAGGAGGGCTCCGCCCACGCCGGAAGCACGGAGAAAGAACCCCCGGCCGAGGACGGACCGCCACCGCCCGCGGGAACAAAGGAACCTGTGAAATCGCAAGACCTCGGGTCATGAGCGAAAACGCCGGGTGTATAAAAACGATCCGCGCTTTTGCCGCGGTTTCATCTACCCCGCTTGGAAAGCCTTTGTTTCAGAGCTCGGCCTCGAGGCGTGCCCGGCGGATTCCGGATGACCACGGGGGATGTGTGCCCTGCCGGCTTCAATCATTGCGGGGCTTTCGTGGGACCAAACCGGCTTGCGCGCGCTCTGAGCCTTTTCCCTCCCGGCGGCGATTGCCGCGATGCTTCTCCTCTTTGTGAAGGGAAAAAGAACGGCCCGTACCTCACCGTTCGTGAATCCATGAGACCCCATCCCATCGAACCCGAAATTTCCATACCGGGCCTTGAATCGGTGGTCAGGGCCTCCTTTATGAGGAGGCTGAACCGTTTCCTCGTGCAGTGCCGTCACGACGGGAAGCCCGTCAGGGCCTATCTGCCCAATCCGGGACGGCTCTGGGAACTCCTGCTCCCCGGAAGGACACTTTACCTCTCCGCCCTTACGGCGCGGAAGGGTCGGAAGTCGAGGCGAACGGTGCTCGCCGTCGAACGCGATGGAACCCCTGTTCTCCTGCACACCCATCTGGCCAATCGCGTTGCGGAGGGGCTCCTCCGGCGGGGGATGATCCCGGGATTGGAGAACGCCCGGGTCGTCAGGAAAGAAGTGTCCGTCGGAAAGAACCGTTTCGACTTTCTCCTGGAGAGAGGGGGAAAACCTTTTGTCCTCGAAGTCAAGTCATGCACTCTCTACGGGAAGGCGCTGGCCATGTTCCCCGATGCCGTAACCGAACGGGGAAGGAGGCACCTTGAGGAGTTGGCCCGTCTTTCCCGCGGCGGCACCGGCGCAGGGGTGCTGTTTCTCGTTCATTCGCCGAAGCCTCGCTATTTCCTCCCCGACTTCCACACCGATCCTGAATTCGCCCGGACGCTCCACGAACGAAGAGAGGATCTCCTGATCAGGGCCCTGGCGGTGGAGTGGGGGAAGGATCTATCCCTCTCCCCCCGCGTGCGTGACATGGAAATTCCCTGGGACATCCTTGTCCGGGAAAACAAAGACCGGGGAAGCTACATCCTGATCCTGCGTCTTTCCCGCAGGACGAGAATCGCCGTCGGGAGCCTCGGCGAGATCGCCTTTCCCGCGGGATACTATCTCTACACCGGGTCCGCAAAAAAGGCCCTCGGAGCCCGCATGGCCAGGCATCTCAGGAAAAGAAAGAACTTTTTCTGGCACATTGATTACCTCGTCGATCATTGCGACCAATCCATGTGTATCCCTGTCCGGACCGGGGACGACCTCGAGCACGAAATGGCGGCGAATCTCAGAAAAATAACTGATTGGTCCATCCCCGGCTTCGGGTCCTCCGACTGCCCCTGCGAAACCCACCTTTTCGGCATGAAATCCCACCCCCTGGAACAGGAAGAATTCATCAATCATCTTCAATATTTCCGTATGGACCGTCTCGGCGGGGAACTTTCCCCTTAAGTAAAGCTGAATTCTGTCGAGAATATTTCTGAAAAGCTTGGATGGCACCCGAGCCCCCATTCTCCCGTAAAGGCCTTGATTCAGAGGCAAAATATCCCGCTTCCCGTCTGCTGTGGGCCCGCGGGACGGCTTCGGTTTTGACTTTTTCGCCGGCATCGGACAAAAATGGGGTGAAAAAGAACCGAAGGGGGGATGGTGATGAGAACGATTCAAATGAGGGAAAGGCCCCGCGTGATCGGGGTCATGGGCAGCCACCGGGGTGATGCCCGGACACTCGATGAGGCGTACCGGATTGGTGAAGGGATAGCGAAAAGAGGCCATGTGACCCTGACCGGGGGCGGTGGAGGGACCATGCGGGCGGCCTCGGAAGGCGCCCGGAAGGCCGGCGGCCTGGTGGTGGCCGTGCTCCCCACCGAGAGGAGGTACCCTGCGAAAGGGTACCCGAACGATTTTGTCGACGTACCGATTTACACGGGTATGTCCGATGCCCGAAACGCCATCAACGCGAAAACGCCCGACATTATCATCGCGTTGAGGGGCGGACTGGGCACGCTTTCGGAAATCGCGCTGGCCCTCAAAAGCGGCACGCCGGTGATCGGCCTGCGCTGTCCCCGGTTTGAGATCGCCGGTGATGCGGACGTGATCAGGGTCGACGCCGTCGAGGACGTGTTCGAGGAAATGGACAGAATTCTGGGTCATGAAAAGTGAACAGGATCTGCCGATGAGCTACCAACCGGAGGAAAGCTTCGAAAACAGAAGGGAATATTCCCGGGTGGAAGCCTACGTTCCCTTCGACGTCCGGGTCGTCCCGCCGGAGGAGCACAAGGCCGTGTGGTCAAGGGTGTCGGGAGACACGACGCTGGAGTTCGCCAATCTGCCCGAGATCGAGGACAAGGTCTTTGCCGAGTGGTTCAAGATGATCAACGCCAAACTCGATCTCATCACGAGCATGCTCTCTCTCCAGAAAGAAGGGTTTTCCTCCCTCCCCGTTCACTGCGTGACCATCAGCGGCGGCGGGCTGGGCTTCTCCTCGAAGAAGAAATACGAGATGGGTGACATCCTCGAAATCAGGATGATCCTCAACATGCTCCGTTCCGTCGCCCTCTACGTGTACGGTAAAATCGTGCAGGTCAGATCCCAGGGCGAGGATCACCAGGTTTCCGTCAAGTACATCGCCATGGATGATGAAATAAGGGAAGAGATCATCAGGTTTGTCTTCCACCGCGAAAGACAGATCATCCGGGAAAAAAGGAGATAGGACGCCTCCTCCATGTTGGTCCTCATCGGTGCATTGATCGTAACCGCAGCGCTCGTCGGCGGTTTCCTGATGGAGAAAGGAAACCTCTGGGTCCTCTTCCAGCCCGCCGAAGCCGTCATTATCTTCGGAGCCGCCATCGGAGGGTTTTTGATCGCGTCACCCGTGAAGGTCATCAAGTCCGTCGTGAGAAGCACGTTGAACACCCTGAAGGGAAAGTCTTACTCGAAGGCCGACTACATGGAAGCGCTCGTGATGCTCGGGGAAATCTTCTACAAGATCAGGAAAGAAGGCCTGATTTCCGTCGAGAGTGATGTGGACGACCCCGCGAAGAGCCTGATTTTCAGAAAATACCCCAGGTTCTTCCTGAACCCCCACGCCCTGTCCCTCGTCGTCGACACCCTGCGGACCGTCATGACCACGAAAATAGAACCCCACGAGCTGGAGTCCCTGATCGGCGCCGAGCTGGATACCCATCATGAAGAGCTGATGGTGCCGACGAAAAGCGTTTCGAACGTGGCCGACGCCCTGCCGGGTCTGGGAATCGTAGCCGCCGTCATGGGTGTCGTGCTCACGATGCAGAAAATCGGGGAGCCCCCCGAAATCCTGGGCCACAGCATCGGCGCAGCCCTGGTCGGTACGTTCCTCGGCGTTCTGATGTGTTACGGGTTTGTGGGTCCCGTCGCCCGAAACATGGAATATTGCGCGAGCGAAGAGCTCCAGTATCTGGGTGTCCTGAAAACGGCGATTGTCGCCTTTGTCAGCGGCGCGACACCCCAGGTCGCCGTCGAGTTCGGAAGGCGTGTCGTCCCCGCCAACGTGAAACCCACCTTCGAGGAAACAGAACAGGCCATCAGGCGGATCAAGAAATAATGTCCGGCTCCGAAAAGATCATCATCAAGAAGGTGAAGAAACGCGTGTTTCACTCTACCCATGGCGGTCAATGGAAAGTCGCCTACGCCGATTTCGTCACCGCCATGATGGCCTTCTTCCTCCTGCTGTGGCTCCTCTCCATGGTCTCGCAGGAAAAGAGGGCGGTCCTCGCCGAATACTTCAAGCACTTCAGCATCTTCCAAGAGAGCGGCATGTCGATTTTGGACGGTAAGGCATTCGTCATGGAGGATTTCATCACGAGACCGGAAATCCGGCCGGAGGAGTTCGGAAACAAGCTGAAGCGGAACGTGGAGGAAAAACTCAAGGACATGAAGGACCAGGTCCTCGTTGACGTCATCGAGGGGGGCGTGCGCATTCAGATCGTCGACAAGGAAGGCAATCCGATGTTCCGCCTCGGGAGCGCCGAGCCCACTGTCAAGGCCAAGGAAGTCCTGGCCCTCATCTACGAAAACGTCAAGGACATGAAACAGAAGATCGCCATCGAGGGGCACACCGACGCCGCGCCTTTCCGTGGCGACCAGATCACGAACTGGGAACTCGCCACGTCACGGGCCTCGGCCGCGCGGCGTGAACTTGAGCAGCACGGCATCGAGCCTTCGCGGATCGCCCGGGTCGTCGGATATGCCGACCAGGAACTGCTGATCAAGGAAGACCCGAGAGACGCGAGAAACCGAAGAATCAGCATCATCCTCCTGCAGGAACACCAGCCGGCCACGCCGATCCGGAAGCCGCTTGAAGACAAGCACGGGATGAGGGCGGGGGTCACCGGTCAGCCGATGCAGGACGTCCTCTCCGAGAAAGTGATCGCGCAGGGCGATCCGGCACAGGACGTCAAGAAAACCCTGTCGGATCCGGAGAAGCAGGCCCCGTCAACGATCAGGGGCATCCGGAACCTCAAACAGAAAAAACCCGTCCGGCACAGAGACGTGACGGGTGTCCGGGATTGAACCGCTTCGGGCGTCCTGCCCCCATCCTTCCCCCTGTGAGAATATTCCCATTGGCTCTGCCGGAGACCGACGGCAAGGTCTGCCGCGTTTCATCGTCATCCCGTCGGCAGAAACACCCGGGGCAGAAAAGTGCTCAGGGCGGGCACGAAGGTGACGATCAGCAAAACCCCCACGGCAATCAGGAAAGGAATCCAGATGCCGCGCGACAGCCGCTCCAGCGATATCCCCGTGATGCCGCAGATGGAAAACAACACCCCTCCCACCGGCGGGGTGATGAGCCCCAGCACCAGATTGAAACAGACGATCACGCCGAAATGCACGGGGTCAATTCCGACGATCGCCGCCACGGGTACCAGGACCGGTGTCACAATCGTGAGAGCCGGCGCCGTTTCCAGGGGTATGCCGATGACGAGCAGGAACAGGTTCACAAGGATGAGAAACACGTAGGGGGATGTCGATAGTCGGGCAAGGACCTCCATGACCTTCAGCGGTACCTGTTCCACCGCAACGACCCAGGCGAAGGGCTCTGAGAGCCCGAGCAGCAGCATGACAACGGAGGATTCCAGACCCGATTTCACAAGCAGGGGGGATAACCGGCTGAGTTTCAGGCGGCGGTGGTAAAACAACCCGATCAGCAACGCGTAGACGACGGCCACCCCGGCCGCCTCCGTCGGCGTGAAGATCCCGCCCCAGATACCCCCGATGATGATCACGGGCATGGCCAGGGACGGTAGGGCCCGGAAGGTTCCTTCGAGCAGGTCCTGTGCCGAGGCGTGGGACTCTCTGGGGTATCCGTCGCGACGGGCCACGATCATCATGTAGATCATGAGGCCCCCCCCGAGCAGAAGCCCCGGAACGATTCCCGCGATGAAGAGGGCACCGATGGATACCTGGGCTATCACCCCGTAAATGATGAAGGGAATGCTGGGGGGGATGATCGGCCCCATGCAGGAAGCCGTGGCCGTCACGGAGGCCGATAACTCATCGTCGTATCCCGCACGGCGCATGGCGGGCAGCATGACCGTGCCGATCGCCACCGCCGTGGCCACGGCCGAGCCGGAGATGGAGGCGAAGATGGCACAGGCCACGATGGTCGTCAATCCAAGACCCCCGCGGATGTGGCCGACAAGCCGACGGGAAAAAATCACGAGATCATCCGTGATCCCGCCCTCGTTCATCAGGTTGCCCGCAAGAATGAAGAGGGGGATGGCCAGGAGCGGAAAGGACGACAGCCCCGCGAAGGATGTCTGAACGAGAAGGGTGGGAGAAATGCCGTTCAGATAGGCATAGACAAGGGCGGAGCCGCCCATGGCGAGAGCGACGGGGATGCCCGCGGCCATGAAAAGGATGAACGAAATCAAAAACAGGGTGAGCAAGTTCAGCCCCCCTTTGACCCGGGCAGGAAAAACCTCCAGCACTGCTCCGCCGTAATCAGAAACATGATCAGGAAACCGACGGGGAGGGCGAGATAGGGAAAGCCCATGGGGATCTGGATGGCCGTGGAAAGCTGGTGCATATTGACGAGAGTCTGGTGCATGCCGAACCAGGTCATCAACCCGAGGAAGACGAGCATACCGGCGTACATGCAGCCCGTCACGACAAGATAAGGACCTCTCGGGAGTCTCTCCATCAGGAGGTTCAGGCTGACCTGATAACCCTGTTTCAGCCCGACGGCACTTCCCATCATGGACGCCCAGACCAGGGAGAAGGTGGCCGCCTCGCCCGACCAGACCGGCATGTCGCCGAGGACGTAGCGGCCGAAGACCTCGTAGGGGATGACCACGGCGATCACCGCCAGGGCCGCCGCAGTCACCCCCGACGCCGCCTTGATGAGGGTCTCGTTCAATTTTGAGAAAACCGCAATGGGCGTCATTGGGTCCCCAGGATCGCGTTGACTTTCTCCTTGCCGTACTGCTCTGCAACCTTGGTGATCACAGGCTGCATGGCCCGTCGCCATGCGGCCTTGTCGATGTTTTTCTCGACTTTCATCCCCCTGCCGGCGAGCTCGGCAATCTGCTTATCCTCCATGTCCCTTCCCATCTTGCGCTGGACCTGGGCGACTTCACGGGCCGTTTTGAAAAGCATCTCCTGGTCCGACTTGGGTATGGACGGCCACCTCTTCAGACTCACGATGAGAACGGCCGGTGAATACACATGCTGAGTCAGGGACAGGTACTTTTGAACTTCGTTGATCTTCGCCGAGTAGATGACGGCGATGGGGTTTTCCTGCCCGTCGATGACCTTCTGCTGGAGAGCGCCGTAGACTTCTCCCCAGGCCATGGGAACGGGGTTTGCGCCCACCGCCTCCCAGGCCGCCATATGAACCTTGTTCTCCATCGTGCGAATCTTGAGGCCCCTGGCATCGGCAGGGATTCTGACCGGTCGTTTGGAATTCGTCAGGTTGCGGAAGCCGTTTTCCCAGAAAGCCAGGGCCTTGAACTGGGATTTCTCCAGGTCGTCCAGAAGCTGCTGGCCGATGGGACCGTCCAGTACCTTGTCCACGTGCTTGTAGTCATTGAACATGAACGGTATGTCCAGGACCCCGATGGATGGATTGAATCCGCCGATGGGCCCCGTCGAGCCCACGTAGATGTCGATCGTCCCCTGCTGCACGGCCTCGAGCAGCTCCCGTTCGCCCTTGCCGAGCTGACCGTCCGGATACACCGTCACCTGGATTCGCCCGTTGCTTCGCTCCTTGACAAGCTCCGCAAATCTGTTCGCCCCCTGGTTGTAGGTGTGGCTCATGGGGGTCAGCGAGGCGAGCCTCAGCTGGGCCTTGAATTCCCCCTTGTCGGATTTTTCTCCGCTGCCGACACAGCCTCCGACGGCCACAAGAACAAAGCAGGCAAGACAATAGACGCCGATTCGCTTCATCATGGTTATTCTCCTCTCTCCGTATTTGATGTCATGATGGGGCTTATGCGTTTACTCGAAAAATCCGTTCCTCTGCATCTCTGGACGTTTCTCCGCGTCTGCTGCAGGGTGCCCCGCTTGAGAATTCCCTGGAGCCCCGAAGGGGAACCCGCCCTCACCGGTTTTCACCCCGGGGAGATCAGGGAAAAAACAGACGCAACAATTTGATTTTGAAAAGGATTTCTTTTTCAGTGGGGAGAGTATAGGGAAAGCGGTTTTATGTGTCAAGGATATATTGGCCAAAAAGACAAGAACGCGGCTTCTTCCTTGAAGGATATCGCCCCGCGACCAACAGGGAAAACCCGTGCAGGGGAAAAGCTGACTTGAACACACCGATCAGCTCGTTCACCTCCTCGTTCAGGGCGTTCACCTTTCCCCTCGCGATGACCACCCCCTGCGATGCCGCCTTCCTTCTCCATCCCGATGCATTCCGTAAAACGTTTCCGGCGGGCATGTTTTTCCTTTCTCCCGCCGTCTATCTTTCGATCTCGCTAAGCGCCCTCGGACTCCGGGTGAGGATTGCGTTTCCCCCCTCACGGATGTGAATCATGTCCTCGAGCTTCACGACGCCGCCCTGTTCGTCCATCATGTGCAGTTCAAGTGTTACCACGTAATCATTGTCAAGGACGGAGGTATCGTTCGCTGAAAGGATCGGCGGTTCATTCAGTTCTATCCCGACACCATGGCCGACGAGACGCGAATATCTTCCCGAACCAAAGGACTGAAACTCCCCGGCACGATTCAGAGAAGAGGCTTTCTCGAAAGCGATCCTGCAGATGTCGCCCCCCTTCATACCCGCCTTCATCTGGGGGATGACATGATCCGCTATTTGCTTCAGGTCCTCATACAGGGAGCGCATCTTTCCGCTCGCTTTCCCGAGGCAGTAGGTTCTTGACTGATCGGCGTGATACCCCCTCACGTGAGTCGGTATATCCACGACGATCATGTCTCCCTTCGCGATCTTTCTCATCGAGGGACCCGCCGGCACCGACGGGCTTAAGCCCACCCCCGTGACGGTGTAGACGACACCGCTGAATCTCGCAATGTTCGGTCCCGAGGCAATGGGTCCCCGGCTCATGTAAAAATCGGGCTGGCGGATGAAAAAGATGCCCTCGTGCCCGGCGAGACGGTGAGCATTTTCGACAACGGCCGACAGTTCAAGTTCCGTTATCCCTTCCCGGAGGTTATCCAGTATGGCCCCGTGACCGGCGTGGAGGGCCTCGCAGGATTTTCTGATCCTTTCGATCTCTTCGGGTTCTTTCCTCTTTCTCTGTTCCAGGAGAAGGGGAGTGATGTTCACAAAATCGAATCCCGGGAAGGCCTTACGGATGCCCTCGAACTGCTCCACCGTGAGGATGTCGAGCTCCGTACCGAGGGGCTTGCCGGCCGCGCCCGACAACCCCGAGACCTTCGCAATATTCTCGATTCGACGCTCTTGCCTTAGCCTCTCCCGATGGATAAAAATATCCTGAAGGGCGAAATCATAACCGCCTCTTACGAAAAGAGTGTAATCGTCGGGAAGGACGAGCAGGCAGGCCGGCTGGGCCGTGCCCGTGTAATAGTAGATGTCGCGGGAATAGAAAAGAAGAGCGCCGGAGAATCCCGTCTCTTTGAGGTTTTTCTGCAGGATCCTGATCCGCTCCTGACGTCTCATGAACAGGCCTCCCGAAGATATGGTAATCAATGTTCCTGTAGGGGCTGCGCCGGTCCCGGTAATCGGGAGGCGGTCTCAGGTCAAGGCCGATGACGCCGTTCCGGGACTTGTAGCGGAACCGCGGCATACCGAAGGAAGCGGGGCCGTATCCGCTTCCCGAAGCGCCGGCACGGGTGGTGCACAGAGCCGCCATGACCACGGCGCTTGTGGAGACGGGGGAGAGCCCTTTGCGATCCTCGCTCTCGTCCGCTGCCTCATGACGCAGGGGGCCTGAAGCGACGCCGGGCAGGCCGTTCACCCCGCCGATTCCGCGGGAAGCCGGCTTTCCCGGGCGGCCGGCCACCTTCCATCTCCGGAAGAGGGTCTCTATTCAATCAAAGACAGGGGCTCCTCATGCCCTGCGGGCAGAGGAGCCCTTTTTCATCCCTACTTGAACTTCACTGAGATTTCGACGGGGCCCTTCGGGTCAAGATCGATGTAACGGGCCCGGATGGTCGTGTTCGGCGCCGTCGGCGTCAGTTTCGTGATGGTCCCGAGGGAAAGGAGATCCCCCTTCTTCAGCTTCTTACCCTCGGCTTTCAGGGAGTCCCGGATCCAGAGGACCACATTGAGGGGATGATCGAGGAGAGCGCTCCCGGGGCCTTCGATGAGCATGGTCCCCTTTTCGTCGAAGATCTGGCACTTGAAGTTCTTCAACCGATCCATCCATGCCTTCGAGGTCCTGACGGGGATCGGCTCTCCCACAACGCCGTAACGGGCAGCCACGTTGATCGCCGTGATCGCCGGACCGTTGATCTTGACCTCTTTCGCATATCCGAGATCCGGAAGTTCTATGAAGGGGATGGCGGCATCGATGCATTTCAGGGCGTCCATCGGCGTCTTTGCCCTGTTGATTCTGTCGCTGCCCACCCGGAGGATCAGATCTCCCTCATAAAGGGGACGGGCCCCGAAGTCCGCAGGAATCTCGACTCCGCTTTTCATGAGCATCTTCTCCAAGAGGGTACCCCGCACCGGCGCCGATACCCCGAAGGCCTTCTGAACGTTCGGGTTGGTGAGTCCCGCCTTGTAGCCCACGATCTTCCCGAAGGCGGGCTTCAGGGTCTCGACAAACTGCGCCTGTATCTTCATGGCCTGATCCAGCGTCAGGTTCGGGTCATAGGACGGAATGGGTGTTTTTTGCAGGAATGCCTCGGCCAATTTGGCCCCGTCGTCGGCAGCCCGTGCCGGCGGCACGGTGACCAGGAAGGTCAATGCCGCAACAAGCGCAAACAATTTGAATACTCTGAGAATCCTTGTGGTTTTCATAAAAAAGCCCTCCTTTTCAATTGATGATGAAAAAATCTCCCGCGGAAAACTTTCATATGGCTGTTATCGTTAGAACTTTTCTTGTGAAAGTCAAGGGGTAAATGAAGGCGGGCTTCTGCACAGAGGCATCTGATCCGGATTCTTCCTGCAAACAGTGGAACGCCGAATGGAACGATATCACCGGACAGGGAATGGCGAAGAAGGGAAAGACGGCGGATTGGAATTTGACGATATTCTTTTCGCGGGCCTTTTTCGATGATCTTTCGTCAGGCACGAAAGACATATGGTGGGTCCCGCCTTGCCGAGAATGCCGCCGCTTTTTGTCTCGCGGCCGCAGTAAAAGCAGGGTTCGTATTGCTTTTTTGCGCCCATCATGCCGCGTCAACCCTTCCCAAAGGATTCTTCATTTCTTATCATGGGTGATCGTCCCAACGGACGATGATCTTGAGTGTCTTATAACGTACACGCAAGAATGAAACCTCACCCGGGCTTTGATATCTCGGCCGCCTGTGATACATAGAATGAACATCCCCTTGGCGAGGGAATCATGAATGGCGAGACAAGGAAAAGGGATGCCTTTGTTGCCTCTTTCCTCCCCCCGAAGATTCCGCGGCTCTGGTGCCCGCTCCTCACCCACTACAGGGAAAACGGTGACATCGATTACGAACGCATGTCGGCACACCTGCGATTCGTTCTTCCCCATGTGAAGGGTTACCTGATCCCGGGTTCCACGGGGGACGGCTGGGAGCTCGACGACAGGGAAACTCTCGAAGTGGTGGATTTCGCCCTGCGCCGGAGCCGGGAGCATGAAATGTACCTGCTTCTGGGTGTTCTGAGGACGGACCTGGAATCGATGAACCGGGTCCTCGAGAACATGATCGGTGCCCTCCATGGTGTTTCACGCACGGGAGACATCGGTGAATCCCTGCAGAAGTCGCACGTCTGCGGTTTCACCATCTGCCCGCCGAAGGGGAAAAACCTCTCCCAGGAGGAGATCTGGTCGGCACTTTCGGAGATCATGAAAAGGGGCCTTCCGACGGCCCTCTACCAGCTTCCGCAGGTCACGGAGAACGAAGTCGCCCCGGAGACCTTTGAAAGGCTGGTTGCAGTCCACCCGAACCTGGTCTTCTGCAAGGATTCAAGCGGTCACGACCGGATCGCCCTTTCGTCCGTCAAGAAGGGGGGCGTGTACCTCGTGCGGGGGGCTGAAGGTGACTATGCCCGCTGGCTGAAGGATACGGGCGGTCCCTATGACGGCTTTCTCCTGAGCACGGCCAACTGCTTCCCCTCCCTGCTCCTAAAGGTGATCAACGCCATAGAGGCGGGGGACATATCGTCGGCCGAGAAAATCTCAGGGAAAATATCCGGAGCCGTCCGGCAGGTTTTTTCCCTTGTGCAGCCCTTGCCCCACGGCAATGCCTTCACAAACGCCAACAAGGCCTTCGACCACTACATGGCCCTCGGGGCCGCAGCCGCGAAAAAGCCCGGCCCCGTGCTGCACGCGAAGGTGCGCCTGCCGGAGAGCGTCCTATCGGCGGCGGGCGATATTTTGAAGCGCTACGACCTGATGCCCCGGAAGGGATATCTCGAATAAACCTGCAGGCAGGAGCGAACGGACATGACGAAGGTCATCACCCTGGGAGACACGATTGCCGTAAACTATACGGGCCGCCATGAAAACGGAGAGGTGTTCGAAACGACGAAGGACCGCATGCCCGTGAAATTCACCGTCGGTCTGGGATCGCTGATCCGGGGTTTTGAAAGGGCGGTGATCGGCATGACGGTGGGTGAGAAAAAAACCGTCGTGATCGCCCCTGAGGACGCCTACGGGCCACGCAGGGACGAGATGCTCGTCGATCTCCCCAGGGGAAATGTCCCCGCCGATGTGGATCTGGCTATCGGTGCCGTGGTGATCCTGGGCGACCGGGACGGCAACACCATGCCGGCGACGATCACGGCAATTGAAAAGGAATACGTCCGGCTGGATTTGAACCACTGCATGGCGGGCAAGACACTCATTTTCGACATCGAGATTCTCGAAATTGATTGACGCGGAGGAATCGCGCGGGATCCATTCGACCATTCAACGATCAACAACAAAGGGGGGAGGGTGAAAGAGCCATGAAGGCCATTGATGTCCAGGTACAGACCTTTACCAGGGAGGCAATGAAATACCATTCTCAACCGGAAGAAATCGAGGCCATGGCGCGAAGCGTTTTCAAGCGCGATTCGGTCTTTGTGGAAGAAAAGGACTTCATTGCCGGAATAAGGAATGCGGACGTCCGCGCAATCCTGATGAGCCCCATGGGCTGGGCCAGGGCCGGCCGAGACATGGCGCTGATCAGGGAGATGCACGACTACATGGGATACCTGAAAAAAACCTACCCCGACGTCGTGCTCGGCTGCTGGGGGGATATAGACCCCCGGCTGGGTTACCCGGGTGCCCGGGAACTGGAGCGATGCATCCGGGACATCGGCATGATGGGTATCTACACCGGCGCCATCCTGACGGGGATCCCCGTCAACGACGGGGTTTACCGGCCTCTGTACGAGGTATGCGCCGAAGCCGGCGTGCCGGTGAAGTTATCCGTCGGGATGACCGCCGTCGGGCAGGGCAAGCCCGGAGGGGGCGGCATACACCTGATCCATGAGAACCCCATTCCCTATGTCGACGACGTGGCCAGACAATTCCCCGGATTGACGGTCATTGCCGCCCACTGCGCCTGGCCCTTTCACAATGAAATGACCGCCGTGATGATACACAAGGCAAACGTCCACAATGAGCTGCACGGCTGGTCGCCGAGGTATTTCCCGCCGGAACTCAAGCGGGAGATCAGCGGACGGCTCCAGGACCGGTTCATGTTTGGTACCGACTATCCCTGGTTTTCCTATGAAAGGCTGTTCAAGGACTGGGAAGACGAGGGTTACAAACCGGAAATCCTGGAAAAGGTCTATCACAAAAATGTCAGGAGGATCTTGGGATTGACCCTGTGACGCCGGGCTGTGACCATCCATTGCGTTGGCGAGGCAATCCCCCGACCTGCGACCTGAACAAAGGATCGAGCCCGGATACGGTCATCGCGGGCTTTTTTGTCCGATGCCCTCAGGAGATGAAGAGGTTCTTCGACGAGAAGCTCGGGTCGCTCGTGAGCCGCACCCCCAGGCGCCGGAGACCCGCCTCAGGTTTTCAAATTTCACCGATCTCTGCGCCACTTATTATAACTTGTTCAACAGTTTCAGCAGTTTCAGAAGCTTGTCATCACGCCAAAGAGTTATTTCGTCCGTTGTCCGCCCTTCCTCCGGTCGACGGTTGGCCATTTCTTGATTTACCCCTTCCTGAAGGATTTCCCTGGAACCTTCAGGCCACTTTTTCCATTCCGCCATGTCGGCCCACCACATTTCGATTGAAGGGCCTACATGTTCCAAGAGGCCTTTAATACCCACCTTGCCGCCTCCCAGTTGAAAAATCAGGTTCGGTCCCATGAATGCAAAGCGCAGACCCGGGCCAAAGCAAACAGCCTTGTCGATATCCTCCACCGAACATACACCTCTCAGCACAAGGTCGATCGCCTCCCGGTATAAAGCAAGCTGCAGGCGGTTCGAAATAAATCCAAGAGCTTCTTTCTTCAAAATAATCGGTTCTTTTCCAATTTTTTTATAGAAGTCATAAGCGGTTTGAACGGTTGTATCGTCGGTATAATCACCTTTCGTGATTTCAACCAGTGGAATCAAATGCGGTGGATTATAGGGATGTGCCCCGATGCATCTTTCAGGGTATTTGGAAGATTTCGCTATCTCTGTAATCAAGAGTCCCGAAGTGCTGCTGGCGAAAACGGTGTCGGGGGATCCATAACGGTCCAGGGCTGCGACGAGGGCTTGCTTGGCGGCATAGTTCTCTGGACCGGCCTCTTGAACGAACTGGACGTTCTCCACGGCCTCACTGATTTCTGTTGTAAACAGTACCCGTTCCAATGCATCCGTCACTGCTTTTTCCGTCAGGACTTCTTTATCTTTCAGGTAAGATAGATTGGCGGTAATGCGATTCCGGGACAATGTCAGGGCTTGATCATTGATGTCATAAATAACCACCGGAAATCCCTTCCACAAAAAATAGGTGGACCAGCTCGATCCGATGATCCCTCCGCCGAGCACCCCTATCCTTTTTATTTCCGATACTTTCATACCCCTCTTCTCCTTCCTCTATCGTTGCCAGAGCGCCTACTATGCGGATCGTTTTCTATCTTGTAACCGCCGTGCTGTGTGACGTGCAGCACGGGGTCACACATACCGCTGTGGATTGTTTTTCATTTCTGCAATAAAGTCATCGACGATTTTCTCCTGATTATAATCTGCTTTCCAGCCCCATTCCATTTCGGCGATGCCGTCATCCAACGGGTGTAAAAGCTTGTCCAATATCTTCTGTAATTCCATATCTGGTTTGAATTCGATTTTGGCGCCGGGTATTCTGGATTTGACGATGTCGGCAAGTTCTTGGGCCGTAGCAACTGGCTTCACACCAGCCACCAGATAATTAACCATTTGGATATTTTCCCGGGGAGCCCTGGCCAGCTTGATCACACAAGACGCGGCATCTTTAAAATACATGACGGGGGTTCGAGTTTCTGGCGATACGTAAACTGTGTAGGGGTTACCTTTTACGCTTTCCTCAATGATCCAGGATGTATACTGAACGACACCGGGTGTCTTGACGCCCGGCCCCACGATGGACGGATAACGCACCCCGCGAAAGTCCAGTCCGAATTTCCTGCGATAGAACTGACCCATCAGTTCGCTGAACACCTTTGTCGCTCCGTAAAACAGTTGCGGACGCTGCAGGGAGTAATCATTGATAAAAGCGCCTACCTCCAAGCCAAGGCCATAAGTGGCAATAGTGCTGGAAAAAATCACCTGCGGAACCCCAAGTAATTTAGTTGCCTCCAGCACATGGAATGTCCCCATGGCATTTGATCTGAACGACGCTGCATGATCGGCATCTGACGGCGCCGAGAGCATCCCGCCGAGGTGATAGATCGTCCTGGGCTTGGAGATTTTGACGATATTCAGAACATGACTAAAATTACCGAGGTCGCCTCGGACAACGGACACCTTATCAGCTATGTCGTCCAGAAGCTTGGTGGATGGGTTAATATCAAAAATAAAAATGTTTTTTTCTCCCGCCGCAAGTTCCAGCCTAGCGACATGGGCACCTATAAACCCTGTTCCTCCGGTAATCAGTATGCTCACGGTTTCCTCCTAAAATTGCATTGTACCCGGATTTATCGGCCCTTGGGCATTTTGTTTTTCGATATTTACTCCCCTGATATTACAACCCGGAATTTTTCAGATGATAATATCGGTATCGACTCGGGATCTCCGAAATCCCGAGCATTTGCCTCGCCTGTTTCGGCATCGCCACCGCGCGTCCAAGCTCCTAGGCCAGCCGAACAACTTTTTCCACGGCCTGAGCATTGCTCTTGAGTCATTCGCCCCTCTTGTAAAAAAGGTTGGCTTCCTTGCCGATGACACCCCCGGTGATGGCCACAGAGATCATCAACGGGGGCATCGTCCCATTCTTTACCCTCTCCTCGTACTCGACAGTGTTTTTGTAATCCCACACGTAGTCGCTGTA